>OHEC01000057.1_pt1 | contig 82992 bp, 66 predicted proteins | sample 1567141 | NCBI WGS metagenome assembly OHEC01 (sample SAMEA3879567, study PRJEB24766) | human gut metagenome | biome: human-associated habitat; feature: feces | place: USA | collected 1985/1987 | reverse complement strand
CCCGCGACCCTAACCTTGGCAAGGTTATGCTCTACCAACTGAGCTACTTCCGCATATGCAACCGCTTTATTCTCGATTGCGAGTGCAAAGGTAGCGATTTCATTGAAACCACCAAACCTTTGCGCTACTTTTTTATTAGATTTTTTTGACCAATTCCGTAAATAGTTGTGTCATAACAGCGGCTGCTTTATTAGCCGCTACGATAACATCGGCACCATCATTTACAAAGTCATCAGCGAAGTGATAACCCTCATTCGTGATAACAGACATGCCGAATATACGCAAGCCCGCATGACGTGCCACGATTACTTCCGGTACCGTACTCATGCCGATCGCATCTCCCCCGACTTTCCCATAGAAAGCATACTCGGAAGGAGTCTCGAAGGAAGGACCTGTCAAACCTACATATACACCTTTCTTTAACGGGATAGATCGAGAGGCGGCAATTTCTTCCACATAGCGGATAAATTCACGATCATAAGCACGGGTCATATCCGGGAAACGAGTACCAAAATCCTCATTGTTCGGACCGATCAGTGGGTTCGGCATCATATTGATATGATCCCGGATGATCATCAGATCGCCTACCTTGAACGTATTATTGATACCTCCGGCGGCATTCGAGACCAAAAGATTCTTGATCCCTAAGAGTTTCATTACACGCACGGGAAAAGTTACCTGTTGCATCGTGTAACCCTCATAGTAATGAAAACGGCCTTGCATAGCCAAGACCTGTTTATCCCCTAGTTTACCACAAATAAAATTCCCCTTATGCCCGGTAGCGGTAGATTTCATAAAATGTGGGATTTCCGCATAAGGTATTACTATAGGGTCTGTTATTTGATCGGCTAAAGAGCCTAAGCCACTACCTAGGATAATGGCGGTCTCTGGGTTACCTTCGATCCGGCTGGCTAAATATGCGGCCGCTTCTCGGTATTGTTCGGTTTTAATCATTTCCATATTTAATCAATTTAACGTTTCATTAAATTATAAGCTATCTCTGCCGCTTTCTCCATAATCTCGTCCTCTCCCGGAACCTTCTTATTCTCCATCAATATTTTACCGTCACAGATAACGGTATCCACGCAACTACCGTTGGCGGCGTATACTAGATTAGAGACGAAATTGAAGTTTGGAGTAAAAGCAGGGGTGTTGAGATCGATCAGACATAGATCGGCTAAATAACCCTCCTTGACCTGTCCGGCTTTTAAACCGAACATAGCGGCTCCTTCCGTTGTGGCGGCTTGCAGCATCTCGTTCGCAGTCAAGGCTTCGGGGTCTTTCCGCCAAGCTTTTCCTAATAGGGAAGCCAATTTCATCGCCTCGATCATATCTAAGTTATTGGAAGAGGAACAACCATCCGTTCCCAATCCCACGGTAATACCCAATTGGCGCATTTCCTTGAACTTAAAATGAATACCGGAGGCCAGTTTCATGTTTGAGGCCGGATTATGTACGACTTTCACCTCATGATCGGCCAGCATGCGAAGCTCGTCATCTTCGATGTAAATCCCGTGAGCGATAATCAAACGGGGTGATAAGATCCCTAACTTATATAAATAACGTACGGGAGATAGCCCGAAGTGCTTGATCGAATTCTCAACCTCGCCTTCCGTTTCCGCTAAATGCAGATGAATCGGGATATTATGCTCCATCGAGAATTGATGGCACCATTGCAGTAATTCCCCCGATACCGTGTAAATGGCATGTGGGCCTAAAGCATACTGAATACGTTTGCTATACCCGTTCACCTCTTCAACCAGTTTCTCGTTGTGACGTTTGCATTTCTCGGCCTGATCCGGTTGGAAGTGGTCGAAACAGACACCGGCTATCATGCCTCGTAACCCCATTTCCTCGGTAGCGTCCGCTGTTCCCCGGAACTTATGATACATATCAAAGAAGGTGGTCGTACCACTTTTTATCATTTCCAAGCAGGCTAATTTCGCTCCCCAATAGACATCCTCACGGGTCATCTTCGCCTCATTCGGCCAAATCTTTTGCTCAAGCCACGGCATAAGCGGCATATCATCGCCAAAGCCACGAAACAAAGTCATGGCGGCATGCGTATGAGCGTTCACGAAACTGGGAATGACGGCTTTACGACTACCATCCAGTATCTTATCGGCAGGAAAAGACAAGCCCTCTCCTATTTGCTTGATCTCTTTTCCTTCGATATAGATATCAATCGTCCTATCGTTAAACAGGACATTTTTTATTAATATACTCATCTTCTTCGTTCTTATTTATATAAACGGTAAAATTCCGCTACCGCCTCGATTCCCTTGAAGAAGATATCCAACTCCTGACTCTCGTTAGGTGAATGGATCGCATTTTGCTCCAAGCCGAATCCCATCAATACGGTCTTGATACCTAATACCTGCTCGAAGGTAGAGATAATAGGAATGCTACCTCCGCGGCGAACCGCCAACGGTTTCTTCCCGAACGCGATGCCAACAGCCTCTTCCGCCGCTTGATAAGCCGGTAAATCAATCGGACAAACATATCCCTGACCACCATGGCTGGGTATAACTTTCACTTTAACATAAGGCGGAGTCACACGAGCCATATACTCCTCAAACATTTGGGAGATCTTGGCATGGTCTTGGTGTGGAACCAAACGAGTGGAAACCTTGGCATAAGCCTTTGAAGGCAATACAGTTTTGCTTCCTTCCCCCGTATATCCGCCCCAAATACCACAGATATCGAAAGAAGGACGACAACTATTACGTTCTAGTGTAGAAAAACCTTTTTCTCCAAAAAGAGCGTCTACCCCGATCGCTTTCTTATATTTTTCCTCGTCGAATGGGATTTGGGCGATCATTTCCCGTTCCGTGGGAGATACATCCTCCACGTCGTCATAGAAACCCGGGATCGTGATACGTCCATCCGTATCGGTAATATCAGCCATCAATTTACAAAGTACGTTGATCGGATTCGCAACGGCTCCGCCAAAATGACCGGAATGCAAATCACGGTTCGGTCCGGTTACTTCTATTTCCCAGTAGGCCAAACCACGTAAGCCTGTCGTGAGCGACGGTGTCTCAGCGCTAACCATGCTTGTATCGGAAACAAGGATTACATCCGCTTTCAATAAGTCTTTATGTTCCCGGCAAAAATTTTCCAAACTAGGAGAACCAATCTCTTCCTCTCCTTCGAAAATAAACTTCACGTTACACTGTAGCAAACCTTCTTGAATCGCTGTCTCAAAACCTTTTACTTGAATTATGCCCTGTCCCTTATCATCGTCTGCTCCACGGGCCCAAATACGTCCGTCACGGATTACCGGCTCGAAAGGTTCACTCTTCCACAATTCCAAAGGTTCAGCAGGCATTACGTCATAATGAGCGTAAACCAATACGGTCGGAGCATTGGGAGATACCATTTTCTCGGCGTAAACGACAGGATTACCTTTGGTAGGCATTACCTCGGCCTTATCCGCTCCGGAAGACAGCAACACCTCCGTCCAACGTTGGGCGCATGCCAACATGTCCGGTTTATTCTCATGCTTGGCGCTGATTGATGGAATACGGATTAAAGAGAACAATTCCTCAAGAAAACGATCCTTATTGGATTCGATATAAGATTTTACTGACATAGCGTTTTTATTTTATCAGGTTTATAAAATTGGTAGCAAATATAACGAAACCAATGGGTATCACAATAGTTTTCTTGACATTTTAATAGGCTATTTTGGTATCTATTCCCCTAAGAAACCGAATTTCCCTTGGTTAAAGTCCTCATAAGCTTGGACGATCTCTTCCCGGGTATTCATGACGAAAGGACCGTATGAGACGATAGGCTCTTGGATAGGTTCGCCACTTAGCACCAATACAATAGCCTCTTGGGTGGCGTTTACAGAAAAATTTTCTCCGTCATTTGCCATCAATACAAAATGATCGGCCGGGACCTCTTCATCATCATTTATCCGGACAGCTCCCTTTACTACAAGCAAACCTGTATTATATCGCATAGGAAACGAGAAATCGGCTTTTGCCCCCTTTTTCAATTTGGCGTTCAGTAAACACATGGGAGTAAAGGTGAAAGCCGGACCTTTGATACCTTGATACTCTCCGGCTATGACCTCAATTTCCCCCATATCGTCTGCCAAGAAGAATTTCCTCATCATCTTGTTCGTTATAGCCTGATATTTCGGATTTCCCATTTTATTTTTGGCAGGAAGATTCACCCAAAGTTGTACCATTTGGAAATCTCCTCCATTACGGCTCCATTCCTTTTCATGATACTCTTTATGCAATACGCCTGAAGCGGCTGTCATCCACTGCACGTCTCCTTCTCCGATAATACCTCCACCCCCATGACTGTCATGGTGCTCTACTTTTCCTTTGTAAGCGATAGTCACTGTCTCAAATCCGCGATGAGGATGGACACCAACCCCCAAAGGTGTTTTTTCCGGAGAGAAATGGTAGGTCGGGTTATAATCCAATAAAATAAATGGATTCATACGTTCCATCTCCAGATGATAAGCCGATGGGATAAAGTTATATACTCTAAAGCCGTCACCTACCCAATGGGGTGTTGTCGGAGACGCTACTAAATCTACGTTTCTTATTTTCATTTTCTGTAATTTCTTTACTTGATAATCTTCTGCAAATGATCTTAAATATCGATTGTTGAGGTAATATTATAACATAGGAATCGTTGATTTTGTTTTATGCATTTTCTCTCACTGGTAACTCCGCTATTTGGATACGATATATCGACAGATGGGAATAATCATAGAGATGTTTCTTCTATAAAGTGAACGGGGTATTTATCCCAATATTTCTTGAATGTTCTATCTTTGTTCCCATCAAGATTAAGCTGGTACATTCTGAATGTAACCAAAAATTTTTTAGGTTGCCACAATTCTTCATAGGAATATTTATACTCCATGCCTATTGCCTGCATTACTTTTCCGCTTCTCGGATTATTCACGTCATGCGTAGCCGTAATATAGGGAATTTCGGTTTCTTTTAACTTGTTTACAACCGCTTGGCAAGCTTCGGTACAAATTCCCTTATGCCAGAAACTTTTGCTTATGCTATAGCCCAAATCATGGCTATCGTCTGCGCTTATATGGATGCAACCAATAGGTATGTTATCCTCTTTCAAACAAATCGCATAATAAAGTCCACCCTGCCGAATATAATCATCTATGTATATTAGATATTTTTTAACCTCCTCCATATCTTTCAGAGGGAACATGGGAAGAAATTCATTCACCTCTCTGTCACTTAGAAGAGTAAATAGCGCATTTATATCTTCTTTTGTAAAATTCCGTAAGATTAATCGCTTTGTTTCTATATAGTTCATCGTTTATCTCTCTCTTATTCGTCATACTTCATATGTATGAGACAAAGTTACAAAAAACAATAGGCATAAAAAAACACTTGGCTATAATTCCCTTATAACCAGAATAATAAAAAGTCAATAATGTTTCCGGAAAAACACGTATGAGAATTCATGAAAACATGTACATGTTTTAGGAAAGGAATAACCGGATCCGCAAATATATTTGTAAAAATAGACAATAAGGCTCGTACGAATGCGAATTTCTCAATAACAAGCCTTGCTGCTTTAGATAATTATCCTAATTTTGTATCAACGATATAATTCCTCTTTATGACTCAAAAACCAAGAATAATCATTATAGGTGCTACCTCCGGTATCGGCTATGAGGTTGCTAAAATTTATTGGAAACGAGGCTACCGACTGGGATTAGCCGGCCGTCGGGTGGATCAGCTAGCAGAATTTCGTAAGCAAGATCCAGAGCATATTCAGATAAAGCAATTGGACGTAACCGCTGAGGATGCTGCCGATCGTTTAGAGGAGCTGATCCGTGATTTGGGGGGAATGGATATCTTCTTGCTTAGCTCGGGGATCGGCCACCAAAACAAATGCTTGGATACTTCCATTGAACAATCTACGATACAGACGAATGTGATGGGGTTCACACGCATGGTACTAGCCGCCTATCGTTATTTTTCCAGTCAAGGTGGCGGGCATATATCTGTGATCAGCTCTATCGCCGGAACCAAAGGATTAGGTGTCGCTCCCTCCTACTCGGCTACCAAACGATATCAAAATATTTATATCGACGCTTTGGCCCAACTTTCCCATATGGAGAAACAGCCTATTACATTTACGGATATCCGTCCGGGATTTGTCCATACGGATTTATTGAAAGACGGCAGGAAATATCCGATGCTGATGTCTCCCCAATACGTCGCCTTGCGTATCGTCAACGCTATAGACCGGAAAAAGAGAAGAGCGATCATCGATTGGAGATACGCTATCCTTGTCTTTTTCTGGCAACTGATCCCTGAATGGCTTTGGGAACGGCTACCGATACGGAACTAGGATCGGAAATGTTAGAGGTTCATCTTTTTTGCTTCTACATTAGATTTTCTCTTGCGCCGGGAGCATGTTGAAGGACTGCGCCGACTATCTGGCAACTATCCAATTCATCACAATCCCCACATGTATTAAAGCCTTTTCTGGATGCACATTTGCGTATTTCACAATAATCACTGCAATATGCAAATTTCACTCCGTCCGCACGACACCCCATACAGTTTATAGTTGCGGCTGTAATTTCGGGCGCATTGTTCATGGCGCTCCACTTTTGGGCGGTTTTTTCTCTTAACTCATCATCATTCTTAACTGTGGCTATGCGGGCATCGCAACTTTCGCAATCTAATCCGCAGCAGGCTATCAATTGTTTCATTATTTAGTTGTCTATTTATTTTCTTGTTTGTTTCTGTCCTTGCTTTCACTTTTCTGCAAACATAATAAAAATTCCTACCTTTGCGCCCAATTACTAATTTTTTAATCTATACAGATGGGTTTATTTATTAAGAAGCCTTTAGCGGATTTGATGATCGAGGCAAATGATTCGGGCAGTAAATCGCTGAAGCGTATCCTTGGCCCGTGGAGTTTGATCGCCTTAGGTGTCGGTGTTATTATCGGTGCCGGATTGTTCTCCATTACGGGTGCGGTGGCCGCAGGGTATACGGGGCCTGCCATTACTTTATCTTTCGCTATTGCTGCCTTGGGCTGTTGTTTCGCCGGGTTGTGTTACGCCGAGTTCGCATCCATGATCCCGGTGGCAGGTAGCGCATATACCTACTCGTACGCCACGATGGGTGAGTTGGTCGCTTGGATTATCGGTTGGGATTTGGTGCTCGAGTACTGCGTGGCTGCTACGACCGTTAGCATAAGTTGGAGCCGGTATCTGGTCGTTTTTTTGGAAGGGTTCGGTGTACATTTACCACAAGCCTTGACCGCTTGCCCTTGGGATGGCGGCATCGTGAATATCCCGGCTTTCGTGATCGTGGTGTTAATGAGTATTTTGTTGATACGAGGTACGGAAGGTAGTTCTATCTTCAATGGGATTATCGTATTCCTGAAAGTTTCCGTAGTCCTAGTATTCGTAGTCTTGGGATGGAAATATATCCGTATGGAGAATTATACACCTTATATCCCTGCAAATACGGGAACTCTCGGTGAGTTTGGTTTTTCCGGTATCTTACGAGGGGCGGCGATCGTATTCTTTGCTTTCCTCGGTTTCGACGCTGTAAGTACGGCTGCGCAGGAAACCAAGAACCCGAAACGGGATATGCCGATCGGGATCTTGATGTCGTTAGTGGTTTGTACCCTATTATATATGTTGTTCGCCCACGTGATGACCGGAGTCGTACATTACTCCGCTTTTGCCGGCCAAAATGGGATCGCTCCCGTGGCGATCGCTATCGATCATATGGGGCAAATGGACGCTTCCGGTGTGATTCGTCCGGATTACCCTTGGATGAACCGGGCGATCGTATTGGCTATTTTACTGGGATATTGCTCGGTTATCATGGTAACGTTGTTAGGACAGAGCCGTGTATTCTTGAGCATGAGCCGGGACGGGCTGCTTCCTCCCCTCTTTTCCCATATTCATGAGAAATTCCGCACGCCGGCACGAAGTAATTTCCTGTTTATGTTATTGGTCGGTACATTGGCCGCTTTTGTTCCGGCTAGTGTAGCGGGCGAGATGTGTAGTATCGGGACTTTATTCGCCTTTACGCTGGTTTGCGCCGGGGTATTGATTGTTCGTAAGACAATGCCCGATGCTCCCCGGTCTTTCAAAACCCCATTGGTTCCGTTCGTGCCTATCGCTGGTATCATAACTTGTCTGGTAATGATGCTTTTTCTTCCGGCTGATACATGGATTCGTTTGGTATTATGGATGTTAATCGGTTTGGATATATATGTTTGCTATGGTATCAAACATAGCAAACTGGAGCATATGCAGAAACATCGCTCGGGACAGACCACATTAGATATGATCGGTATCACTTTATCCGTGCTTTGCGTGATTACTGGGCTTTGGCACCAGCAAACTGTAGGATGGAGTGAGAGTAAGGTCTTATTGATTATCTCATTCGTATTCGCTTTCACGCATTTAGCATTCTATCTTTATAGACTCGGAAAGCAGTTTACGGGTCTTACCCGTTCGTGATTTAACACGATTAGTCTCGACGGCTCACGCGACTAGTCCCGATGGCCAACGCCAGTAGTGATGAGGGTTTACGCCAGTAGTCGCGTTGACCTTCACCACTACTGGTGTATTTACCACTTTCTTTTATACGATTTACCGGATTTTATCTCTTAAAGGTAAGCCTCTTATTCATCATAAAATTGACAGCTCCGTAAACGAAAAGCCCGAGGAACTGGCCCAGATATTCATTCAGATCGATCACCTCCACCATTAAAAGCAAGAATATGAATTGCGTAGCGTAAGCGCAACCAAAAGCGATTAGGAATAAAGGAATCTCCTTCCAGAAATTACCTTTCCCGGAAGAAAATACCCAGTATTTACTCCAAAAAAAATTATTCACCAAGGCGGCTACATATCCAGCCATGTTCGACCACAAGTAATTACAATCCAGAATATCCATTAATATCCAGATTACCAATGCGGTGATCAAAGCGTTAGAAGAACCTACAATGGCGAAACGAAGAATACGAACAGATTCCTTCATGCTGTTAATTATACGTTTCGAATGACAAATATACGGGTTTATCTAAGAAAAAACATGATTTTTGTCGAAAATGAAATCTTGTAAGCTAAAGTAAATTTCCGCTTACGAATTTCTCCAGAAAGGAATCCCGGTAACTATTCCCTATGGAAATCTCATGCTTTTGTATGTATACATCATTGTTGTCAAAAGAGGTAATATGCTCTGCATTGACAATATAAGACCTGTTGATTCTAATGAAAACATCTTGCGGCAATATCTCATAAATCGCTTTTAATGTCGTTTTTGTAATGATACGCTGGTCGGTGGTCTGAATCACGACATAATCTTTTAATCCCTCCACGAACAAGATTTGTTTGAAGTAAACCCGGAAGTATCGTCTATCGGCTTTTACGAACATGCAGCCCTCCCCGATCGATTCCACGCTGCTCTTTTTAGAATCGGCTGTCGTAAGCAAGTCATGATAGAAGCGGGCTTTGGCTACCGCTTGCTTGAATCGTTCTAATTCGATGGGCTTCACCAAGTAATCGATGGCGTCTACTTCATAACTGTCCAAGGCGTATTCCGCATAGGCCGTAGTGAATATTATTAAAGTATCCTTTGGGATCATCCGGGCAAAATCGAGTCCATTCACTCCGGGCATCTTGATATCCAGAAAAATCAGGTCTACCGGATTATCCTGGATAAATGCGCCGGCAGACACAGCATCCCCGAAATTTCCACACAAATGTAATGGTGGAGCCTCTTGTATCAACAGTTCTACCGCCTTGCGGCCTAATGGCTCATCATCTACGATTATACATCTCATAGCGTCAAATATAATTTTATACTGTAGGTTATCTCAGATTCCTCTATCACCAACTCATGGTTCTTCTCATAGAGTAATTCCAGTCTTCGTTTGATATTGGCCAAGCCGATACCGCTACTTTCCGGAGCAACCTTCCGGGAAGTTGGTTTAGAGTTGACGCAAACAAAGGTAAGCTGTTTTTCCTCCACCTTAAAATAAAGATAGACGTAAGAGAGAACCTGGTTATCATTATTATGTTTTACCGCATTCTCCACGAATGGGATAAATAAAAGCGGAGGTACCCATACCGATTCGATCTCTCCTTCGGTCGATACGATGAAGGTAAAATTATCCCGTCGTATCTTTTCTAGGTTCAAGAAATCCCGCAGAAAATGGATATCATCCACCAATCGAACCAGCTCGGCTAGACTATCATTTAGTTGATATTCCAATAAGTCATACAATTTAGACAAGGTACGAGTAGCCTCGACCGGATTCTCCCGGACTTGTGTATTTGCGTTATTCAACATATTAAAAAGGAAATGCGGGTTGATTTGATTTTTAAGCTGGGATAACTCGGATTGTATCGTCAGTTTCTCCAGTGTATCAATGCGTCTTCTGTGTATCAGCCAATATTGAAGTAGCTTTAATGCCGTAGCGCCAGCCATAAGGAATCCGAACGTGACGATAGATGAGGCAATATTAAGAGCGATTAATAGGGAACTTTGCTCAATCAACTCTTCTACCCGTATCCTCAAGGTAATTTGTATAGTTCCAATCGTGATTAGCGTAAGCAGGGTCATACCCAATATGGATGTCAGATAAGCCGCCAATTTATTTTTCAGTAAATACCTCGGGATCAATAAATGAAGATTCACATAAATTGGAAGTAAGAAAATAAACATCAATAAAAATCCGATTTGAGCTTTAGATCGCATGTAAGATGTATCATTGAACAAATCGAAATAATAGCTGAACGTATAGTAATAATTGACAAAAGCGATGGTTAGATTCATGCTTAGAAAGAAGATCTCCCGTATAGTTCTATATCGGGGAAGAACTAGATAATCTTGAATGCGATCGTTGCTGAATGCTTGTATCATAAGTCTATTTGTCTTGAGTTTATAGTTGGATTTGAAGGGAAATGGAGATCATGCTTTCCTTTTTATGAATGTCAAATTTCCAAGTATCTTTATACAGGAGTTCTAATCTTTGCCGGATAGTCGCAAGCGACAAATATGGGTTTATATTCTTCTCCTCAAATTGCCCGGATAAGGAAGCGACAAAAGATAATCGATCCTGTATCCGCTCAAAAGAAAGATATACATACGAATGTCTATGTGCGGAAGTACATGATAGCAGATACTCGATAAACGGCAGGAATAGCAATGGTGGAAGCAATACTTTATGGATATCTCCCTGCTGGGTTATTTCATAGCCTAATGAAGGTGAAAGCAGGGTTTGAAGTTCTAGGTAGTTTTCTAGAAATGTGATCTCCGAGGTTAAGAATACTTGATTGCGGGTACAATCATATAATTGGTAACGGAGCAACTTGCTTAACCGCATCAAGATGGAGGAAGATAAATCGGGCTGTTCCACCGCTACCTCCTTGGCCTTGAATAGGGTATTTAACAAGAAGCGTGGTTGTACTTGTTTCTTTAAATCTTTTAGTTCCGTCCGTAAATTATCTTTCTCTAGCTCATTCTTCCGTTTTTCAGACTCGATCCAATACTTAAACAGTACGGGGGCTGCTGAGCCAATGACTATGATTGAACGTAGTAAAAAGGCTGCGATCATCTCTAGCATAAAAATCCTTTGACCACCAAAATAAAAGGAATCTCCCGGTTCTATATTGTAATAGTAGACAGCGCTATACTCTACGGAGATCTGTGCGATCAAGAGGAATATAACCAATAGGGAACAGCTACAGATATAACGTAAAATATGATTACGGATTAGAAATCGGGGAACTAATACATAAATATTTAAATAGACTGTCGCCAAATATAAAACGAACAAAAGAAGACTTTCCATAATAGCGATCATCCGAATACGGTTCCAAGGTTCCTCGGATTGTAGATACGTAAAAAAGGATTCATTGACCGCCATTAACAGAAAGGAAAGGATCAATATCGAATGCCTATAAAACGAGTATTTGGGATCAAGTAGCAGATCGATGAAAAAATATTTATAAGATATCGTATGAAGCTTCATTTTTTCTATTATTTAAAACCCATATTTAATAGCAGCCCCTAAATAGAACGCCAAAGAGAAATGTGGATCGTAATCCCTGTTCATATTCCTAAAAAATGCCTTTAGGTTCCTATCGTCATAAAAAGCGGCCCTATAAGGTGAAAGCCCTATCGTTATAGGGATCGATAAAGATTTACTTATCTTGAACTCAGGCCGAAGCCCTGTCGTAACGTATTGTTGGGTAAACATCTGCTTTTTACCATTTCTTTTTACTAATGCCAATGTTCCGTTCATCTCGCCTACTAGTTTTAGTTGGAACCAGTTATTGAAGCGGATTCCAGCTGAGATCTCCATTCCATCCATCATCGAGATATTAACCAAAAAATGTCCCTCAAGGTCCCAATTCAAGTATAAAGCGGGAAAAGCCATTGGATAACCAAATGTCGTATTCAAGGCAAGTCCCATACCTAAATCCAGATTTTTCGCTAGATGCCAGATCATTACAACAGCCCCTTGCCCCAATAAATCGTTAAAGGAATATTTGGAGAATTTGCTGGCATCGGTATACATCCCTATGCCTAGCGAGGCAAGCAACGACCACTTCTCGCTTATCGGGCGAAGATGCGTCAATGCTATTTGGGCGTTAAATATACAAGATAAATCAATATATGACGCAAGTTGTTTGTTATTCATATTCATATAGGAGATCCCTCCTCCTATTCCCCATATCTTCGGATGGTTGTTTTTATCCATCTTGAGGTATACCGGTATATTAAAACTCCCTTGGATTAATTTAACGTCTCCGCTTCCTCCCACTTTCTGGTTCGTCTCGTCCCTGAAAGAGGACGATGTGATATAGTCTGTTCTTAAATATAGCTGGGCGGATACCGGTAAGCTACCAATGAGGGCTGCCATAAAACCAATCAAAAATAAACGTCTCATATTTTTCCTATCTCTTTTGTATGATTTGATAAACACAAAGCTAAAGAAAGATGAATCGTGATTTTTTTTAATAGACGAAATTCACCTGTTTGCCCTATAAGAATCCGATTTATGTAGACATGGGTAGGTATTTCCTAATTATGCGTATTATGTCATTATGAACTTTTCTATATATTTGTACCGTGCTTTTGATCAAGTACGTAACATTCTTAAAACAATTATGAGTATGATTAGACTAAATGTATTTATTCAAGTAAGTGCGGAGAATCGTTCGGCCGCATTGGAGACAGCGAAAGAATTGGTTGAAAAGTCTTTGAAAGACAATGGCTGTATAGCTTATGATATTTTCGAGAGCGCTACTCGTAGTGATGTATTGATGATTTGTGAGACGTGGAAAGACGCTGAATCCTTATCAGCTCACGAAAAAGCTGAGCATTTCGTAACGTTGGTTCCTAAATTGCAAGGATTAGGTGCGATGAAACTTGAGAAATTTACATTTTAAGGGTTTTATGTAGGATCTTATTATAAGCCTGAGTATGCTAAAAAATCATAGTTATGAATCCTTCAACTTATAACTATGAATGAAAGAAAACATAACTATGATTTTTTTAGTGTTATCGCTCGTTGATAGAGATATATTCCCTATCGTCCAAAACGTTCTTATAAGCCGGACGGATGATGCGTTTTCCGTCAAAGTTCAACTCCTCGATACGGTGGGCGGTCCAACCCACGATTCGGGCCATGGCGAATAAAGGCGTATAGATTTCCTGTGGCAAACCGATCATCTCATAAACGAATCCGGAATAGAAGTCCACGTTCGAGGAAACCCGTTTCTTAGTTCCTTTATGCTTGGCGAAACATTCGATTGCTCTCTCCTCTAATAACTCAAGGAAGGCGAATTCCTCAGAGCGACCTTTCTCTTTTGCCAGATCACGAGCCAGTTCCTTTAATACAACCGCACGGGGATCGGAAATCGTATAGACCGCATGTCCGATACCATAGATCAAGCCTGTCTTGTTATAAGCCTCTTTGTTAAGCATCCGCATGAAATAAGTATCGATCTCGTCCACGTTCTTCCAATCCGCGATATTCTCTTTCAAATGATGGAACATATCTACTACCTGAATATTGGCACCTCCGTGCAACGGGCCTTTCAATGAGCCGATACCAGCTGCGATAGATGAGTACGTATCCGTTCCCGTAGAACTAGTGACGCGTACCGTGAACGTAGAGTTATTACCACCACCATGTTCTGCTTGCAATACCAAGAGCAAATCCAACGTACGTGCGTCCAGATCCGTGAAATCACGTTTCAGCATGTGAAGGAAATTTTCTGCGATCGATAAGTTCTCGTGCGGATGACGGATGTGTAAAGAACGCCCCTGTGTGCTATGACGATAAATATTGTAGGCATAAGCGATAATCGTCGGGAACTTAGAGATCAATTCAATAGATTGGCGCATTAAGTTATCTCGGGAGGTGTCGTCCGGGTTTGCGTCGAAGGTATACATCTCCAATACGCTACGAGCCAATATATTCATGATGTTCTGTCCTTCTAGATCCAGAATATTCATCTTGGTCTTTTGCTCCAAGGGCATATTATCGTTCAACAGTTCTTTAAAGGCTGATAATTCCTCTTTATCGGGGAGTTTACCAGAAAGTAATAAATAAGCCACTTCCTCAAAACCGAACCGTTTTTCCTTGATGAAATCACGCGCTAAATCCTCTACGTCGTAACCTCTATAGAATAACTTACCGGGGATCGCTTTAAGACCGCCCTCTGGCAAGCGTTCGTATCCTACTACATTACCGACTTGGGTCAATCCTACTAACACGCCGCTACCATCCTCGTTACGAAGGCCACGTTTCACATTATACATTGGGAAAAGTTCGTTGTCAATCTTGCAAGCCTCTCTGGCAGCCTCGGACAATTTGTAAATTAAATATTCTTTCTTCAACATGACTATACTAATTTAATTGTTTCGATAATAGAGATGATACGATCACCAAATTCTTTGGTGCCGAGAGATTTGCCGTTCGGCATAAAACGAGCCAAGTCGTGAGTGGCCTCTCCAGCGGAGAAAGCTTGCTCCATAGCGGATGTAATCAGGTTAGCCGCATCACTCCATCCCATATATTCCAGCATCATCACGGATGATAATAATAAGGAAGAGGGGTTTACGAGATTCTTTCCTGCGATATTCGGAGCGGTTCCATGTGTTGCCTCGAAGATTGCATGACCACTGTTATAGTTGATATTAGCGCCGGGAGCAATACCAATGCCACCTACCATCGCCGCTAATTGATCGGAGATATAATCGCCGTTCAGGTTCAAGGTAGCGATCACGGAATATTCTTCCGGAATTAATAGCGTGTTTTGCAAGAAAGCATCGGCTATGACATCCTTGATAATGATTTTACCGGCCTTTGAAGCTTCCGCTAAGGCGGTATTGGCCGCTTCCTCGCCTTGCTCTTTCTTGATCTTCTCATATTGAGGCCATGTGAAAGTGAGATCCGCAAACTCCCGTTCCGCTAAAGCGTATCCCCATAGTTTGAAACCTCCTTCCGTGAATTTCATGATGTTACCTTTGTGTACCAAAGTAACGCTCGGTAACTGATGCAATATCGCGTATTCGATAGCGGCACGCACCAGACGCTCCGTACCCTCCACAGAAACCGGCTTGATGCCGAAAGAGGAAGTTTCCGGGAAACGTATTTTCTTCACTCCCATTTCCTCGGTGAGGAACTTCAATAACTTTTGTGCCTCCGGAGTCCCTTGTTGCCATTCGATTCCGGCATAGATATCTTCCGTATTCTCACGGAAGATATACATATTCACTTTTTGCGGCTCCTTTACCGGAGATACGACTCCTTTAAACCAACGAACCGGACGGAGACAAACATATAAATCCAACGTCTGGCGGAGGGCCACATTTAATGAACGGATACCTCCACCAATTGGAGTCGTCAACGGTCCCTTAATACCGACGATGTATTCACGGAACGCTTCCATAGTCTTATCGGGAAGCCAACTTCCGGTTTGCTTAAACGCCTTTTCGCCGGCTAAGACCTCTTTCCATTCGATGGAACGGGTTCCGTTGTAAGCTTGCTTGATGGCAGCGTTTACTATCTTTTGGCTAACGGGAGTGATCTCATGCCCCACGCCATCTCCTTCAATATAAGGGATTGTCACGTGATCCGGAACGAAAATATGATTACCTTTCTTTGTTATCTTACTCATGATATCAAGATTTTTTGTTTGTCTTAGTGAGCTGTATTTAAAGCGGAACCCGCCTTGAACCATTTAATTTGTAAATCATTATACGTATGGTTAACCGGGAATGATTCTTGCGTACCATCCGCATGAAGAAGAACGGCCGTCAACGGTTTGCCCGGCTGAAAATCTTTCAATCCGATGATCGAGATATGGTCATTCTCACGGATCTTGCTGTAATCCTCCTTATTGACGAAAGTCAATGCTAACATTCCTTGTTTCTTCAAGTTTGTCTCGTGGATACGGGCGAAACTCTTGGCTAGGATCACTTTTACATTTAGGAAGCGAGGTTCCATGGCTGCATGTTCCCGGGAAGAGCCTTCACCGTAGTTTTCTTCCGCTACGACGATCGAGGAAATACCATTTGCCTTGTATTGTTTCGCTACGGCAGAAACTGCTTCATATTCATTGTTCAGTTGATTCAATACAGAGTTTGTCTTCCCGTTGAAAGCGTTTACGGCTCCCATCAACATATTATCCGATATATTTTCCAAATGCCCACGGAAACGTAACCATGGACCGGCCATCGAGATATGATCCGTCGTACATTTACCTTCAGCCTTGATAAGAAGGGGCATATTCGTGAAATCCTCTCCATTCCAAGGAGCGAAAGGCTTTAATGCTTGTAGGCGGTTGGATTTCGGATCGATGTTCACTACTACGTTCTTACCCGTAGGTGCCAGATAGCCGTTATCCTTTACATCGAAACCTTTCGGCGGGAAATCCGTGCCTTTCGGTTCTTTCAGTTTCACAACCTTACCATCCTCTGTCTTCAAGGTATCGGTCAAAGGATTGAAACATAGATCACCTGCGATGGTCAAGGCCAGTGTCAGTTCCGGAGAAGCGACAAAAGCATGTGTATTCGGATTACCGTCCGCACGTTTAGCGAAGTTACGATTGAATGAAGTAACGATCGAATTCTTACGGGTATTATCATCCGTATGACGTTTCCATTGTCCGATACAAGGACCACAGGCATTCGCCATAATGGTTGCGCCAATCCGTTCAAAATCACCGATAATACCATCTCTTTCCGCCGTATAACGGATTTGCTCGGAACCCGGGTTGATGATCAAGGGTGCCGCTACCGGTATTTTATCCTCATAAGCTTGGCGAGCAATGGATGCCGCACGGCTTAGATCTTGATAAGAAGAGTTGGTACAGGAACCGATTAATCCGACCTCCATCTTTCGGGGATAGCCATTCGCTTTTACTTTTGCGGCAAACTCCGAGATAGGCGTAGCCGCATCCGGCGTGAACGGACCGTTGATATGCGGCTCCAATTCGGAAAGGTTAATAACGATTACACGATCGTAAAACTTATCAGGCTCGGCACGAACGTCCATATCCGCTTCCAGATATTCACCGATAGCTTCGGCCCAGCTCGCTACCTCGTCCCGTCCCGTGGCACGAAGATATTGAGCCATTGTATTATCGAATGGGAATAAGGAAGTAGTCGCTCCTACCTCGGCACCCATATTACAGATCGTAGCTTTTCCGGTCGCCGAGATGGAGGCGGTGCCCGGACCGAAATACTCGATGATAGCGTTCGTTCCACCTTTTACGGTTAAAATGCCCGCTAGCTTAAGAATCACGTCCTTCGGCGAGGCCCAACCATTCAAACTACCAGTTAACTTAACACCAATTAGTTTCGGCATCTTCAGTTCCCATTCCATTCCGGTCATGACATCCACGGCATCGGCTCCTCCTACTCCGATAGCGACCATTCCAAGTCCTCCGGCATTCGGGGTATGTGAATCAGTTCCTACCATCATACCTCCGGGAAACGCATAATTTTCCAATACCACTTGATGGATAATGCCTGCTCCGGGTTTCCAAAAACCGATTCCATATTTATCGGAGACCGATTTTAAGAAATCATAGACCTCGCTATTGCTTTTGGTAGCCGTATCGATATCCGTCTTGGCTCCCATATTCGCTTGGATCAAATGGTCGCAATGCACGGTAGCCGGTACTGCGGATTTTTCTTTTCCGGCGTTCATGAATTGTAAGAGCGCCATCTGAGCGGTGGCATCTTGCATAGCCACACGGTCGGGACGGAAATTCACATAATCCTCACCTCTTTTGAAAAGGTGAGTCAAGCTTTCATCGTATAGATGCGCATATAAGATTTTCTCAGCCAAGGTCATCGGGCGACCACCGATACGTTCGCGGGCTGTGTCCACTCTTCTGGGGAAATTCGCATAGAAATTTCTAAGCATGTCAATGTCGTACACCATATTCATATTCGTTTTTTATTGTAAGCCTTTTCGCAAATATATTTATCTATAACCAGCTAAAATGTAATAAATAAGACATCTGCCAATGAGTCTTTGTTTTTATTATCAACAAATATATAATATAATGAAATACAATTTGTTCGATAATTTCTATGAGGTTATAGAGGTTATTTATAATCTCCCGGATAATTTGAAAAACGGGCTAATCGCACGTTTATTAATAAAACGTACCATTAGCCCGTTTTGTTCAAGCCTTGGAGCTGTTTTTTCTACTTATCGAGACTTTCTTTCCATCTTTGGGCATAACTATGCAAAATAGATGCGATACCCTCTCCGATCCGGACATAATCTTCCCGTTTAAGGTTGGCTAAAGATGCGCGGATAGACCATTCGGGAGCGTCAAAACCTCCTCCGTTCAGTAAAACCAAGGAAGTTTCCTGTGCCAGACGGAAAACGACATCCAGAGGTTCGTAATTCTTTTTTAGATATGCCACGAAATCATCTCCATAGAATTTCTTAGCCCAGACAAGCATATCGATCTCACTATAATATCCCGCACGCAAAGGGTCGTCTAATAAGGTGAATCCGGTGCTTTCCCACAATGTGTGTAAACGCTCGTGGATCATATCCTGCATCCTTTTCTTATAGGTATTTTCCGCATCTAATAGAGCGAAAGACGCAAACAGAGACATTTGTGTTTGTTGTGGCAAGGAAAGACCGGCCGTATGATTCAAGGCTACTTGACGGCTATCGGCTACAATACGGTCAATAAAGCGGATATCCTCGGGATGTAAGGATAGACTGCTATATCGTTTTTTTAGAAGCTCCTGTTTATCTCTTGGCAATTCACGGATCATCCGGTCGTAAATATTATCTTGATGTAAAGCGATTACCGCCAATCTCCATCCGGTTGCCCCGAAATATTTGGAGAAAGAGTAGACACATAACGTATTCTTTGGTAATTCGGCCATCATCGAGCGAAAATGCGGAATAAATGTCGCATACACATCATCCGTAATAATCATAAGGTTGGGATTGTCGTTCCGTACGATCTCAACGATCCTATTCATCAATGCTTTTGTCAATCCGTATGAAGGCGGGTTGCTCGGGTTTGTTATGAAAGCGGCTTTCACGCTAGGATCTTTCAGGACATCTAAATCCTTTTCTTGATATTGCCACGTGTGATAGCCGTCTTTTGTCATCTTCAAGGCTTTTATCTCTATGACATTAAAAAGATAACGGGCCTGTTCCGGAATCTCTATATAAGGAGTGAATACCGGAGCGAAGAGAACGATCTTGTCTCCCTTATTCAACAATAAATTCTGCTGCAAGGAATCGAAGATATAACACATGGCGGCAGTTCCGCCCTCGGTAGCGAAAAGGTCGAATATTCCCTCGGGGGGCTGGTTATCACATAATTCTTGGTCTAAATAATCCCGTACGAGCATTTCCGTATATTTCAAGATACGATCGGGAACCGGATATTGATCACCAATGACACCTTCCGCCCATTCATATACAAGCTCATTTTCATCTACACCTTTTTCCGTGACCAGATATTCATAGGTACCCTTCAATAAAGTAGCGCCGGGAGATTGCGCATGTTTCTTTAGAAACTGTACGAAGCGAGACGCGACCCTTTTGCGATTGGGAACCCCTGCGGCTCCGGCCATCTCATCTGCCAATTCGGTTTCCCGCTGGCATTCCTCCAAGGCGAACTGCCCTAATAGGAAGAATGCCTCCCGTGGAACCGTACTGATCCAGTTTGGATTTCCCCTTCCTGCGTTCAGCATGATGTGCGTACTTTTACGAGCGCTTTCATCCGCTAACTCTATCAAGATGTTCTTTAGCTCGAAAGGGCTAATCTCCGACATCTTTTTCTCATATTCTCTCGTGACATGTATTTTCTTCTTGTCCATACATTATATATATTACATGATTAGCACAATAACGACACCCCAGATGATTAATAAAGTATTACCCACCGCATAGGTAACGGTATAGCCTAAGGCTGGAGTCTCACTTCCTACGGCATCTTCCACCGCTCCTAACGCGGCTGTTGTCGTACGTGAACCCGCCGTACAACCTAAAGTAATAGCCGGATGGAACTTAAAAACGTAACGTCCCATCAGAATACCGATGATAAGCGGGATAGATGTCGCTAAAGCACCGATAATAAATAAACTTATACCGACTTCTTTCAATCCGGTCACGAAACTGGGACCTGCCGTGATACCGACTACGGCGATAAACATATTCAATCCCAAATTATTTAATATCCAGACGGAAGGCTCCGGAATACGCCCGAAGGTCGGATGCTTAGAACGAAGCCATCCAAAGACGAGCCCGGCTATCAAAGCACCTCCACTCGTACTTAGGCTAATCGGGACACCCCCGAAATGAATCGCGAGCGAACCTAAAATTCCCCCTAAGAAAATACCGATACCCACGAAAATCAAATCGGTCTGATTGGTTGGGCGATCGGGATATCCTAAAGCTGTCGCCGCTTTATTTACCTCTGATTTCATGCCTACCAATTCCAGCATATCACCGGAATCTATCACCGTAGCGGCCAAGACCGGGATATTGATACCCGCACGCCTTATAGACTTAACACTAACACCGTGCATGAACGATTGATTGCGTAAATAGCAGATCTTTTTCCCCACGTATTCCTTATGGATCACTAGTACGGGTAACGTCTCTGCCGGAAAATCGAGCAATTCAATGTCATTGACCTCGTCGCCAATCCAGTTCTCCTCTCCGATCACGAATTCCCGGCGACCGCTTAGAACAACCTCATTTCCGGTATGTAAAACCAAATCCGGTTTAACATCGGTTACTACATTATTAATACGGACACGCTCCACGAACAAATGCCGTCCCAATTGGTCTAAATATACCTCCAACTGCTTTATGCTTTTGCCATCCTTGAACCATTCATTACTAATCTTATAGGCCCGGAAAGTTACCGGACGGGCGGCAGGCATAAAGCCCGGTTGCTCGCTCTCGTCGTTATTTCCCATTTTAGCCTCTAGCTCTTTACACGCTTTTTTCACGTAGTCGAGTCCTCCTAAAAGACGTGGCCCGATATCACTCACTAACCATGCGGATCCTGCCGTACCGAAAATATAAGTTACCGCATAGGCCACGGGCATTACATTTACCATAGCGCTTTTATCCGTATCGCTAATATTCATCTGTCCGATCGTATCTTCGGCAACACCTAATACTGCCGACATCGTCTGTGAGCCCGCCAATAATCCTGCGGCCTCGCCTGCGTTATATCCCATAAGTTTCGCTAACAAAAAAGGAGCGATCAAACAAAATATACACATGACGGCGGCGAAAAGCATTTGGGGAAGACCCTCCTTTTTCAATCCCCGGAAGAACTGTGGCCCAACGCTATATCCTACAGCGAAGAGGAACATCAAGAAAAAGACGGACTTTAACGGTCCGTTTATATCGATTTTTAATTGCCCGATCAATACACCGACCAATAATACGCTGGTAACCGTTCCCAGCGTGAACTTTTTTATCTTAAACTTGCCAATCCAGAAACCGAGAGCTAAGGTTATGAAAATAGCTAGCTCCGGATAATGTTGAAGTAAATTAGTGATCCATTCCATATCTATTTATTTGATGTTAAACAAAAAAGATGCTATTGGAACAGGGATTCTTTGAAAGATGTTGTTACTTTTCGGGATTATTTATATAAATTTGCGACCGCTTAGGTGATAGAGTTTGTCTACCGACAACTCTATAAAAGGGAATCCGGTTAGAATCCGGAACAGTGCCCGCTACTGTGAAGCTCTTGAAAAGGAAAGCGTTCTGCTATGCCACTGTCTTAAGAAAGATGGGAAGGTTGCTTTCCGAGCCAGTCAGGAAACCTGCCAAGCGAAGTAATGATTAATTCCTCCCGGGGTTAGGAGTAATTAAGAGGATAGAAATATCACCTATATCTAAAAGATGGTGGAGACGGAATAATACGTTGTCTCCGTGGGATTGATATGTAATCTAATTATTAATATATTCATATGATGAGGAAACACTTACTATCTTTCTTCCTGCTGGTCATCAGCCTAGTTTGTCGTGCGCACGATGGCGAGAATTTTGTAGCATCCGATTTATTCGCCTCTTTACAACCGGGCGATAAGGCCGCTTTATTGATGGTACATTTTGGAACAACCCATGATGATACCCGTGCCTTGACAATCGACGCGATCAATCAAAAAGCGAAAGAAGCTTTCAAAGATGTTGAGTTGCGTGAGGCATGGACTTCTCGCATTGTAATGCGCCGCTTAAAAGCTCGTGGCATAGAGAAACTAAACCCGATCGAAGCCTTGAAACAGTTAAAGGCTGATGGTTATACGCACATCTTGATCCAATCCACGAATATAATCGAAGGTATCGAGATGGAATCCTTACGTAAAGACGTTGCCGCCATGAAGTCTTCTTTCAAGGAAATCCGAATCGGCAATCCCCTATTGTATACGCCGGAGGATTATGAGGCAGTAATCGCCGCTATCACAAAAAATGGTGCGAAAGAAGGCGCTACTTTATTGGTAGGTCATGGCACTTATACTCCAGCGACAGCCCAATATGCCATGTTGGATTATATGTTGAAGGAGAAGGGGTTCAAGAATTATTCCGTAGGAACTATTGAAGGTTATCCTTCTTTTGATACGATGGAAGCTCAAGTAAAAGCCAATGGTACGAAGAAAGTCTTGTTAATGCCATTTATGTTTGTTGCCGGAGACCATGCGAAAAATGATATCGCCGGTGATTGGAAAGAAGAGCTGGAAAAGAAAGGCTACGAGGTAAGCGTATTTATGGAAGGTCTGGGACAGAATCCGGACATCCAAAAGATATTCATCGAACACGCCCGTTTTATGGCTAAACATAAGATGATTGATATCGTCGATAAGAAAAAGGCTTATGCGGTAGAAAAGGACTAAAAAGTTCTCCAAATCCATGTTTTATTCCTTTCGGAAGAAAAAGTAATTTCTTCCGAAAGAAACTAAATGTTCATTCGAAGGGAAATGGAATTTCTTTCGAAAGGGATTTTGTATGCATACAATAATAATTATAAAGCTAAATATATGAAAAGAGTTTTAACGATTTTACCATTGACAGCCTTATGTATCAGCACGATGCAGGCACAACACAAGAATGAGTACACGAATTTCGCCGATACGACATTCAATATTCAAGAAGTCGTAGCGACCGCCGCACGCAAGCCACGTCCACAAATCACGAAGTTGGACGTACCTATGAAATATCTTCCTATTTCAATTAATAGCATTACGGCGAGTAGTTTGGAGTTGCGAGGTATCCGTAATATCCAAGATGCGGTACGCTTTATGCCGGGCGTACGATTCCAGACATCTTATGGTGCGTTTCAGCAATTATCGATCCGTGGTTTCGATCATTCTATCATGATGATAGACGGTATCCGCGATGAACGTTCGGCTATCAATAACTCTTACCCTGTTCCCGATCTATCTTGTGTCGAGTCTATTGAATTATTAAAAGGACCGGCTTCTGTACTTTACGGACACTCTGCTGTAGGTGGAACTTTGAACATCGTTCGTAAATCTCCTTCTGAGAAACAAAGCGTTAATGCCCGATTGGCTTACGGCAGCTACGAGAATAAAGAGGCGACGCTTGGCATGGGTGGCAAATTGGTTGGTCCGGTCAATTATTACGCCAATGTCAACTATTCCGATCAAGAGGGCTGGCGTGATAATGGCAACCGCCGCTTTTCCGGTTATTTGGCATTGCAAGCTAAAATGACGGAGCGTGACATCTTGGATGTTCGTGGAGGTTTTAACCGCGACTTTTATGGAACGGAGATCGGTCTTCCCGATTTAATGGCTAATGATGTATATAACGCACAAACAGGGCAGTTATATCTCCATAAAAATGATATGCTACCGGGACTTGACCGTGAGGCTCGCTACAATAACGAGTCCGATTTCATGAAGAATCACGCTTGGAACGTATCGACGCAATACACACACACTTTTTGGAACGGCGCAAAACTAACAGATCGCCTTTCTTACAATAACGACGATATCAACTATTTTGGGACGGAAGCCCTCGACTATCTCGAAAGTGATGATCCGATCTATGATCATTATTATATGAAAAATGGCCAGAAAAAATATATCTGTTTGGACAGTGTATATCTTTCTTTCCCGCTTCGCTTCTCCCATATCTCCAAGACTGTCGCCAATACGCTCGAGCTAAGCGGTAAATTCAAGACGGGTGAGATAAAGCATACGTATATGGGAGGTTACTCTTTCGTCGCCTTGAATCGTACCAGCTATTCGGGCTATAATTTAGGGGATGATGTTCAGGGCCCCGGTCTTTATTCGCATGTATCCGTTTATGATCCGCATAGCATGGGATATATGACCAGCAAATTCTCGAAAGCAACGGTTACGCATCATTATTCCAACAGCCTTTATTTTCAAGATATGGTTGAGTTCAACGAGCAATGGAAGGTATTAGCCGCTCTACGTTACGACTTTTTCCGTTATATGTCCGCCAGCGCTACAACTCCTACCGGACGACGTGAGTATGAGGAACATTCAAGCTTTAATATGATAAAGAATAAGGCATTGACTTATCGTTTCGGAGCGGTCTATCTGCCCCATCCGAATACATCCATTTATGCTTCTTTCGCTTCTTTCTTCAAACCGATCCGTACGTTCTATCAAGATAATGTCGTCTATGTAGGAGGTGATGGAAATCGTTTCGAGCCTGCTCGCAATGAGGAAGTATTTAAGCCGGAGAAAGGATACCAAGCCGAGGTGGGTCTTAAATATCAATTGAACAATATATTAAGCGCCAATGCCAGCTTGTTCTATATCCGGAAGATGAACAGTACGGCTACCTTGACCAACAACTATCAAGTGGAGGTAAACGGCGAGACTACCACGATGAGCGTAATCGGACAGGTGGGTGTACAAGATTCCAAGGGTTTTGATTTTGATGTCACTCTTTCTCCGGTAAGCACCTTAGCGCTGACGATCGGTTATGGATTGAACGACTCCAAGATCCGAGAGATGAAAGAAATAAAGGATCCGGAATTGATCGAGGCTATCTATGGCAATAACCCGGATGAGACAAAGCAACAATTGAATAGCCAAGAAGGAAACTGGCAAAGCAACGTACCGAACCAGACTTTCTACGCATACGGCAGTTATACCATCCCTCGGGGTGTCTTGAAGAATCTGGAATTTCACTTGAGTAGCAGTTATACCGGTAAAGTATACCGTAATACGTCAAACAACTCTTGGTTCGATCCGTATTGGGTAACCGATTTCGGTATGTCTTATTTGTTGAACAACAATATTCACCTAACGTTCAACTTGAATAACTTGTTTGACAATAATTATTATAATCAAGCGCTCGGACAACAGATGGTGCCAAGCATGCCTCGTAATTTCCAAGTGGCTATCTCCTATACATTATAATATATAGAACATACGCTCATGAATCTATTGACAAAGATCATGCAATTTATACACAGGATACTGGGCACGGCGCTCAGTATCCTGTTCCTCGTTTGGTTCTTATCGGGATTGGTAATGATCTACCATACGTTCCCGCGAGCGGACCAGGCCGATAAACGGGCGAAGATGGATATTCTCTCTCCGGAGAATCTTCCTTCATTAGACCAGATAGAGAAACGTTTACCGCAGAACGAGCGGATAAGCCATGTTACCTTAAACAGCTATTTGGGACAAACTGTTTTTCATATCCGGACGGGGAAAGGGAGCTATGATATTCCTGCCGACTCGACTGAAAGATTACCCGTAATCGACTGGAATCGTATCCAACGTGTGGCATCACTATGGAATACCTCTTCCATAGCGAAGGTAGATTCCTTGTACACCTTGGACCAATGGATTCCATTCGGTCGTTTAAAAGAAGAATTTCCGATCTATAAATTCCATTTCTCCGATCCGGAACGACATGAATTATACATATCCTCTAAATCCGGGGAGGTTTTGCAATATACGGATAAAAACAGTCGCTTCTGGGCTTGGCTCGGGGCGATCCCTCATTGGGTTTATTTCACTTCCTTGCGGCAAGACGCTGAATTATGGATAAAGGTAGTTGTCTGGTTATCCGGCATTGGATGCGTTATGTGTATCGCCGGGATCTATTTAGGAATACGGGATTTCCGGTTAGCTAGGAGACGTCGTTTGATTTCCCCTTATAAGAAGTTCTGGTATAAATGGCATCATATTCTTGGGGTGTTATTCGGTTTATTCGTCCTCACCTTCTGCTTTAGTGGTATGATGTCTTTGGCTCGTGTACAGGATTGGGGGTTGAAAGCCAAGCTCAATACAAACCCGGTTCAAGAACTGCGGAAGATGGCTCCTTCCCCACTCGATTATCCGTTGGATTACAGGACAGTCCTACAAGCCTATCCCGGCCAGATCCGTCAATTGGAATGGAGTAGTTTTGGTGATATCCCCTTTTACATCGTACAAACAGACACGAAGGATATTGTCGTGAACGCAAATAAGAGTGACGGGATATCTTTATTGAACCTGCGACCGGAAGAAATCCGTTCCGTATTGTCTCAGATACATGGTATCGGGACCACGGCTGATATCAAACGGTTGGACGCTTATGATACGTATTATATCTCACGAAAAAGGAATTTAGAACTCCCGGTCTGGAAAGTATCTATTCAAGACGTGGATAATAGTTGTTATTACATTAATCCCCGTAATGGACAATACCGTTATGTAAATACGCCGTCTCGTTGGAACCATTGGATGTATCCGGCATTGCATAGCTTGAATCTGAAATTCTTGGTAGATCATCCGGTCTTATGGAATATAGTGATGTGGGGAACCATGTTGGGAGGCACATTCGTTTCTTTGTCCGGTCTATGGCTCGCGATAAAATATATCAGGCGAAAAGCGAGAGGAAAGAAGTAAAGCCTGTATATTTGTATTACATTATATTGAAAACATTGTATTATAAAATAGATTTGAATGAATAAAGGCAAGATTATAGTAGCCGGAATCGGTCCCGGTAGCGAGGCCGATATAACGCCTGCGGTTTTGGCCGCTATCCAAAGCTCGGATGTCATCATAGGATATAAATATTATTTCCGTTTTATCACCCACTTGCTTCGTGAGGGAGTGGAATGTATAGATACAGGTATGAAACGTGAGCAAGCTCGTGCCGAGCAAGCTTTCGCTTATGCGAACGAGGGAAAGACGGTTTGTGTGATCAGTTCCGGTGACGCCGGCATTTATGGTATGACTCCTCTGATTTATGAGATGAAGAAAGAATCCGGAAGCGAGATCGAGGTCGAGTCGTATCCGGGCATCAGCGCTTTCCAGAAAGCCGCGTCCTTGCTTGGCGCTCCTATCGGGCATGATTTCTGCGTGATCTCCCTCTCAGACTTGATGACTCCTTGGGAACGGATCGAGAAACGGATTCGTGCGGCGGCCATGGCCGATTTTGTTACGGCGATCTATAATCCAAAAAGCGAGGGACGTTATTGGCAACTCTATCGCTTAAAAGAATTGTTCCTGCAAGAACGCGAGCCGGAGACTCCGGTCGGTTATGTACGTCAGGCCGGACGGAAGGAGCAAGAAGTATTCGTCACTACGCTCGCAGATCTGGACCCCGAGCAGATCGATATGTTCACGGTAGTCTTGATCGGAAACTCACAAACATATCTTTCCGGGAATCATATGATCACTCCCCGGGGATATTATGGCGAGGTCAAACAGAAGAAAACGGATACGGGCATTGGACAGGACATCATGATCCGTAGTTTCCGTACGATCGAGAAGGAATTGAAAAACCAAGAGATCCCGTTGGATAAGAAATGGGCGTTACTCCATGCCATTCATACGACGGCCGATTTCGATATGGAAAATATCCTTTATACCGATCCGGACGCTGTCTCTACATTATATAATAAGATCAGCGGCGGGGAAGTTCGTACGATCATCACGGATGTCACGATGGCCGCTTCCGGCATTCGTAAGGGAGCTTTGCGACGTCTGGGTGTCGAGGTGAAATGTTACCTTCAAGACGAGCGGGTCGCCGAGATGGCTTCGAGCAAAGGCATTACCCGTACCCAAGCCGGTATCCGCCGGGCCGTGGAAGAGCACCCGAACGCTCTGTTTGTCTTCGGGAACGCCCCGACCGCCCTTATGGAATTATGCGATTTAGTACGCAAGGGTAAAGCGACTCCGGCAGGCATTATCGCGGCTCCGGTAGGTTTCGTGCATGTACAGGAATCCAAGCATATGGTGAAACCTTTTATCGGTATACCGAAACTAATCGTAGAAGGTCGTAAAGGAGGTAGTAATTTAGCGGCTACGCTAGTGAATGCCATCCTTTGTTTTAATGATGCGGAACAACTAAAACCGGGAAGAGACGTATGAACCGATTTTATGTCATAGGACTGGATGATAATATGCGGCAATACTTCCCACCGGAGGTATTGGAGATAATCTCATCCCACCGGGTGTTCTCCGGAGGTGTGCGACATCATGAGATCGTACGTTCGCTCTTGCCCGAGAAAGCGGAATGGATCGATATAAAAGTCCCGCTGGACGAGGTCTTCGATCGATACCGTTCGTACGAAAGCCGGGAAAGCATCGTTGTATTCGCTTCCGGAGATCCTTTGTTTTTCGGATTTGCCGTTACGATTCAAAACCGATTGCCGGATGCGCAAATCCGCCTGTACCCGTCATTTAATTCCTTGCAACTCTTGGCGCAAAACCTATTGATGCCTTACCACGATATGCGGATCGTCTCCCTTACCGGGCGGCCGTGGCACGAGTTCGATCGTGCCTTGATCGAAAGTGCGTCTAAGATAGGCGTGCTCACGGATCGGGAACATACGCCTACGACCATCGCTCGCCGGATGCTGGAATACGGCTATGATAATTACACCCTGTTCGTGGGAGAACGGTTAGGAAATACCGAACGGCAGAGCATCCGCCAATTCAGCGTACAAGCCGCGGCAATGAATAATTTCGTTCATCCGAATTGCTTGATTCTCCGGAAAGAGCGTGACGGGCATTCCCGTAAGTTCGGCCTGCCGGATTCCGCTTTCGAGCATTTGAACGGACGGGAGAAGATGATAACCAAAATGCCGATCCGTTTGTTATCTTTAAGCATGCTGGATCTGAGAAACCGGGAACGTTTTTGGGATATCGGCTTTTGCACGGGTTCTATCTCGATCGAGGCTAAATTGCTGTTCCCGCATTTACATATCACGAGCTTTGAGATCCGGGAAGAGGGACGAAAGTTAATGACTGAGAATTGTCGTCGTTTTGGGACTCCGGGTATCGAGGCTATAATCGGAGATTTCTTATCGGTGGATTTATCGGCGTTGGAGGCTCCGGACGCTATCTTTATCGGCGGGCATGGCGGGAAATTAGTGGAGATCCTTACGGTGGTTTCCAAAAAGATGAAAGAGAACGGTGTCATCGTCTTCAACTCCGTATCCGACGAGAGCAAAGCGTTTTTAGAGGAAGCGGTCCGCCAAACCGGTCTTCGGATATCCGCTCAAACCCGTATCACGATTGATGATTTTAATACGATTACCGTGAATGTTATTTATAAATTATGAATACAATATCAATTATTCCAATATCCGATAGCAGCCGGATGCTTGCTGAGCGAATTGTAGCCTCTTATCCCGAGGCAAAGATCTTACCATTCGGCTCTTTCTCAAAAGAGACTTTTCATGAATCCAGTAGTTTGGTATTTATAGGAGCGATGGGAATTTGCGTACGCAGTATCGCTCCCTTCGCGGAAGATAAACATACCGATCCGGCCGTGGTTTGCATAGACAGTACCGGCAAATACGTGATTCCGGTCTTATCCGGACATATCGGTGGAGCGAACGATCTTTCTAAAGAATTAGCGAACCTATTAGGGGCCGAGGCGATTATTACAACGCAAAGCGACAACGCGAACCTATGGGCGCTCGATACATTAGGGAAGAAATACGATTGGACGCTGATCGCCAACGATAGCAATGCCGCCATCTCCACTTTTGTCAATGGAAAACCGACAGCGCTACTCCTTGATATACGAGATAAAGGAACGGATTATTTGGAGCGTACGGTCCCGTCTCATGTCTCTATCTTTTATTCCTTCGAGGCGATACCGCAGCAAGACTATGAGTTATTGATGATCGTCAGTCCCCAACAATACGATACATCCATCCCTACGATCACCTATATACCGAAAGTCCTCCACCTAGGAATGGGTTGCCGCAAGGATATGCAAGGCGATCCTACGGTCGTTTACGAACATATTAAAGATGTATTGCGTGATAAACGCCTATATCCGGAAGCTTTGGCGGATGTAAATACAATCGATTTGAAGAAATGCGAACCGGTGCTGACATTACTGGCTTATGGAGTTATGGAATGCCCTTTCCACACCTATACATCGGAGGAGCTGAAAGATATCCCGGTACCCAATCCCTCGGAGAAGGTACTGGAGGTAACCGAATCCCCAAGTGTATCGGAAGCTTCCGCCATTTATGCGGCTCATGGCGGTCCGCTTTTGGTCGAGAAGCAAAAAGCGGATTTAGGGAAAGGAAATGAATATACCTTTGCCGTAGCGTTAGATCGGACGGCCTGCCGCAAGGGACATATCGAGATCGTAGGAGCCGGTCCCGGCGATCCGGACTTGATCTCTATCCGCGGACGGCAAATGTTGGAGAAAGCGGATTTGATCCTGTATGCAGGAAGCCTCGTCCCGAAAGAACTTACCTTATGCGCGAAGGCAGGCGCTACGGTGCGAAGCTCGGCGGATATGAATCTGGAAGAACAGTTCGCGTTGATGAAAGAGTTTTATGATAAAGGATTGTTTGTCGTTCGTTTGCACACGGGCGATCCTTGCATCTATGGAGCTATTCAAGAGCAAATGAATTACTTTGATCAATACGGGATGGATTATCATATCACTCCGGGTATTTCCTCTTTCCAAGCCGCCGCCGCCGCTCTTTATTCCCAGTTCACGATTCCGGAGAAAGTACAAACGATCATCCTCACTCGTGGCGAAGGACGTACGCCCATGCCTGAGAAAGAGCAGCTGCACAAACTGGCTCAAAGCCAAAGTACGATGTGTATCTTCTTAAGCGCCGGTGTCGTAGAGAAGGTCCAAGAGGAATTATCGCGACATTACGCTCCAACCACTCCGGTAGCCGCTTGCTATAAATTGACATGGAAAGATGAGCGGATCTACCGTGGGCAACTGAAAGATCTCGCCAAGATCGTAAAGGAGAATCATCTTACGTTGACGACATTACTTGTCGTCGGGGATGCCATCGATAACCGCAAGGGCCTATCTCGCTTATATGCGGATGAATTCAAACATCTTTTCCGTAAGTAATGATACTGATCCTTGGAGGAACGACAGAAGGCCGTGTGGCTGTGCGGGTAGCGGACGAGGCAGCCGCTACCTATTACTATTCTACGAAAGGAACTTTGCAATCCATTGAATGCGCTCATGGAATCCGTTTGACCGGAGCCATGAATGTGGAGGAAATGGAGTGTTTTTGTCGTGACCATGCGATTAAGCTATTGATCGATGCGGCACACCCTTTCGCTCAAGTGTTACACCAAACGATCGAAAAAGTATCGAAATGTTTACAGATTCCGGTGATCCGTTACGAACGTCGGTATCCACCTCGTGATGAGGACTTGATTTGGTGCGATAGTTATGCAGACGCAATTCACCAAATGGAAAACAAAGGTATCCAACGGCTACTTGCCCTCAGTGGCGTGAACACACTTGCCCCGCTCCGTCCTTATTGGCGATCGCATACCACTTGGTTACGTATATTGGAGCGGGAGGAATCTTTGTCGTTGGCCGAGAAGCAGGGCTTCCCCCAAGAAAGTCTGGTTTTCTATCGAGAAGGCGAGGATGAGTTAAAGTTGTTGGAGCAACTCCATCCGGATGCGATCTTGACAAAGGAAAGTGGTTTCTCCGGCTACTTTACGGATAAAGTGAACGCTGCCCGCCAATTCGGAATACCAGTATTTGTCGTGAAGCGTCCCGCATTACCGGAAACTTTCTACCGAGTGTATGGTGAAGACGGATTGCGCAAACAAATTGAACGCCTATTACCAGAATTCTTTCCCTTGAAAAGCGGATATACGACCGGAGCTTGTGCTACCGCCGCCGCAAAAGCCGCTTTATTGGCCTTATTATCACGGAAGGAACAAACAGAAAGCCAGATAACATTACCCTCGGGAGAACAGATAACGTTGCCGGTAGCCTATACCGAATGGGCCGGGTGTTCCGCCGCCACCTGTACCGTGATCAAGGAGTCTGGGGATGATCCGGACGTGACGAATCATAGCCGGATCCGGGTTACTGTTCAATTATCTCCCGATGCATCCGGTTGTGCCATCGCCGTGGCAGAGTCGTGCCACGATGATGGCACAGCTGTGCCAAGCCGATGGCACAAGCGTGCCACGGTAATGGCACAAGAAGAATATTGTCAAGAAACAGAAAGCGACGATACGGGAAGAGTCATCTTCCAAGCAGGTGAAGGAGTCGGAACCGTGACCCTTCCGGGACTCGGCTTGAAAGTCGGCGGCCCGGCTATAAACGCCACGCCCCGTAAGATGATCCGGCAAGAGCTGATTCCACTCCTGCCCTCACCCGATTCCGTCGCTATTGTCACGGTCTCGGTTCCCGGTGGCGAGGAGTTGGCGAAACGTACCTTCAATCCGAAACTTGGAATTATCGGGGGAATCTCCATTATCGGGACATCCGGAATCGTGCGTCCTTTCTCATCGGACGCTTTTATCGCCTCGATACGGAAAGAAGCCAGTGTCGCCAAAGCGATAGGTTGCGAGACGTTGGTTATTAATTCCGGGGCGAAGAGTGAACGCTACCTTCGGAGCTTATACGCTTCTTTGCCTCCACAATCATTCGTCCATTACGGGAACTTTATCGGAGAGACGCTAAAGATCGCTGCCGATTTAGGTTTCAAGCAGGTTATCTTAGGCATCATGATCGGCAAGGCGGTGAAACTTGCGGAAGGTTTCCTGGATACACACAGCAAAAAAGTCGTCATGAACAAAGGCTTCCTTCAAGACTTAGCGAAAGAAGCGAAATGCGAGGAGGCGACCGTAGATGCAATCAATTGGATTACGTTGGCCCGTGAATTATGGGAGCTTCTTACGGAAAAAGAACAAAATCGTTTCTTCCCATTACTTTTACAAAAATGTAAATCGTATTGCGCTCCCATCCTTCCCGACGGCGAACTAACCTTGCTGTTAATATCCGAAGAGGGCAAGGTCTTATACCAATCTTAGCTGTAGAGATGCGGCACGCACGCTACGTCTCTACAACCCCCAGACTGTAATAGCATTTCTTTTTAGCTGTTTATTCTTTTTTATTAGGGATTCTTTAAGAATACATATTAGGAGGATTTCGTACTTTTGCCCTCTAAATATTGATTAAAATAATGTTTAGATATCTTTTAATTTATATGGCCTGCCTTCTATTCGCCTTTTCCGTAAAGGCGCAAGGCATTTCCAATGACACGATTCCGAAAGAAATGCTGATGCTGGACGGTAAGCCTATGACCGAAAAGCAAATACAACGTTATCATAAACAATTGCATAAAGACTCCATACGGGCCAACAAAAGGATCTGGTGGTCTATCCTTGGCGGACCGTCTTACACGCCGGAAGCCTCCTTTGGCGTAGGTGGTGCGGTTTTGGCTAGCTTTCGCTTAAACAAGAATGATACGATATCCCAACGATCGTTTATCCCTGCGGGATTTAACATCACCTTAAACGGGACGTTCGTTTTTGCCGGTGCCGGTACCTTATTCTTCAACGAGAATCGCTTCCGTATTTATATCAGTTACGGTTATCGGAACGAACCTTCGCATTATTTCGGGAAAGGCTATGAGACGATCGAGCAAATCGAGAAAAGCGATTCGACAACGAAATTCCATAAGAGTTCTTTCCAACTATATCCCCGTTTCGTATGGGAAGTTAGGCCTCATTTATATACGGGTCCTCTTTTTGATATTAATTTCAGCAAATCAGATGATATCAACCCGGTGATGGCCGAAGATCCTTATTTCAATAAGTTCAAACGAGATTATGTCAATATCGGTGTCGGCGGCTTGATTCAATACGATACACGAAATGACGTGGCGACCCCAAGTTCCGGTATGTTACTAAGCGCGATCGCTAAAGTATATGGAAAGTATTTAGGCGGTGCATATAATTATGAGATGTTCGAGCTGGAATACCGCCAATTCCAGCAAGTATTTCGTCCTCGTAGCACCTTGGCATGGATCGCCAAGACACAAATCGGTGTGGGAAACGTTCCTTTTACGGAGCTTCCTTCGTTTGGCTCTCCTTTCGATCTTCGCGGATACTATTGGGGCAAGTACCGTGACAAGACCATGGCGTATGGGATTCTGGAGTATCGTCATATGTTCGGCAGCGTGGAGAAATATAAGAGCGGTAATTTCTGGGCGAAGTGTGGTTTTGTTGGCTGGGTCGGCACGGGTACGATCGGAAACGCTCCTATCGTAGACTGGAATAAATGGAAGTTCAACTACGGCGTAGGCTTACGTATCCAAATGCAACCCGGCAAGAACTTCCGCCTAGACGTAGGCAAAGACCCGAACCAAAAAGGGATGGCGGTTTATATGAATATGACGGAAGCCTTCTAAAACCAAGAAGGCTCCCGTCTACGATTTATGGAAGTATAACCTTGCGTTAAAATTATCGTTTAAAAGCCGGAAATATCTTAATATCGATTTTTTTCACTAAGTTTGCGCCGTCGAAGGGGTGCCATACTATATGGGCTGAGATCATACCCTTACTACTTGATGCGGGTAATGCCGCCGTAAGAAAAACGAATGTTAGATGGATAAAAATGAAATGTACCGTTATCCGGTAGCTTTAACGATCGCGGGCTCTGATAGTGGCGGTGGTGCCGGAATACAAGCGGATATTAAGACTTTTTCCTCGCTGGGTGTTTTTGGAGCCTCGGCGATAACAGCTATAACTGCTCAAAACACACAGGGGGTGCGAGGGATACAAGCGATCTCTCCCGAGATTTTGAGAGGACAAATCGAAGCTATTCTTGAGGACTTTATCGTAGATGCCGTAAAAATAGGGATGCTACATAACAAGGATGCCGTAAAGGTCGTATCTGAAACTTTACCTTCCTTCCAACAGACTTCTATCATTTTAGATCCAGTGATGATATCCACGAGCGGAAGTAAATTATTGGAGGATGACGCTATCCGAACCATCATTGACGAGTTGTTCCCTAAAGCGACATTACTTACGCCGAATATTCCCGAGACGGAATACCTTTCCGGTATAAAAATCAATAACGAGGCGGATATCTTACTCGCCGCCCGGAAATTGCAGGAAAAAGGATGTAAGGCGATATTGATCAAAGGCGGGCATATCCCCGGGATGGAAACGGTGGATCGGTTATTTATCAATGAGAATGCTCCGATTTGTCTGGCTTCGCCAACGGTGGAGACCTTCAATACCCATGGAACGGGCTGTACGCTATCGTCCGCCATCGCCGCTTATATGGCACTCGGCCATTCATTGGTGGAAGCCGTACGATTAGCCAAGGAATATATGAATAACGCGCTCGTTCACGGGGCAAATGTATGCATGGGAAAAGGGCACGGACCTGTAAACCATTTCTTCTTACCCTCTGCCCTTCATAAAATCCGATGGGATCATGAATAAGCTGGTCGTAATTACTACACCTTATTTTTTCGCGGATGAAGCTTCTTTGATCGAACTTCTATTCGCGGAAGGAATGTCTCGTTTACATCTACGTAAACCGGATTGTAAACGTGATGAATTGGAGGGCTTATTGGATAAAATCTCTCCGGCTTATTACGACAGGATCGTTCTTCATGATTGGTTCACCTTGGCAGAAGAAAGGGCTTTAGGAGGAGTCCATTTGAATCGGAGGAACCCGGAAGCTCCACCTTTATATAAAGGTAGTATAAGTCGTTCTTGCCATAGTCTGGAAGAGATTATCGAGTATAAACCGGTATGCGACTATGTATTCCTTAGCCCGATCTTTCAGAGTATATCCAAAGAAGGATATGGTAGCGGATTCCCCTTAGATGGATTGCGAAACGCGAAGGGCATCATCGATGATAAGGTGATCGCCTTGGGAGGAATCTGCTCACAAACAATAACGAAATTAAGAGATATCCCCTTCGGCGGTGTCGCCGTTCTCGGGGCCCTTTGGGGAAACGATCCCTCCCTTCTTGTTGCGGATCAACTCATAAAACAATTCAAACGATTACAAGTATGGCCTTAAATTATTATTTTGGATATGACGAGAATGGAAGAGTCGGTCGGAGAACAACCGGATTACGCCCTCCTTTTGGTGGGAGTAACCGCTTGATGTTTATAACGCATCGTACGTCTAAATATACGGAATGCGACGAGGTACGCATGGCAATCCAAGGAGGATGCTCATGGATACAGTTGCGCATGAAAGACGGGATCTATGATGATACCGTACGTAAATGTGCCACTATCTGCGCGGACGAATGTGAGCGAATCGTGGATTTCTGCGTAAACGATGATCTGGAAGCCGCCGTGACATGTGGCGCTACGGCTTGTCATCTGGGTAAGAACGATATGCCCTTGGATATCGCTTGGGAAGTACTGAGAGACAAGTTGGATTCCAATGCCATCTTCTATATCGGGGCTACGGCTAACACGTTCGAGGATATCCGGCTGGCCGTTGAGCGGGGCGCCTCGTATATCGGACTTGGACCGTATCGCTTTACGGGTACCAAGAAGAATTTGAGTCCCATCTTAGGCCTGGAAGGTTATCATAAAATTATCGCCCAATGCAAGGAGGCTGGCATCGATATTCCTATCTTCGCGATAGGTGGTATTACGTTGGAAGACGTAGGACCTTTGATGGAGACGGGTATAACCGGAATCGCCGTTTCGGGCGCGATTATCAATGACCCCGATCCCGTGGAGGAAACCCGCCGGTTTATTGAGGAAATCAATAAGTACTAAACTAAATACATATGGCTACTAAAAAGAATATGCGTATTTCCTATCCGTCCTCGGAAAAGATTTATGTCTCGGGCGAGATCAATAAGATCAAGGTTGGTATGCGTAAGATTAAATTGTTGGACACGGTAACCTTGGATGAGCATGGAGAGCGAATCTTCAAGAAGAACAATCCGGTAATCGTTTATGATACGAGCGGCCCGTATTCCGATCCCAAGATATCGATTGATATCGCTAAAGGACTTCCTCGTATACGTGAGGAGTGGTACGGTAAGCGTAAGGATATGGTTCAATTGCCGGAATTGACTTCCGCTTATGGTCGTGAGCGATTGGCGGACGCGAGTCTGGATGCTCTGCGTTTTCCCAAGCGACACCTGCCTTTCCGGGCTAAAGAGGGTAAGAATATCACCCAGATGTATTACGCGAAGAAGCGTATTATCACTCCGGAAATGGAGTACGTGGCGATTCGTGAGAACCAGCAAATCGAGGCTTTGGGACTGAAGTCTTATATCACTCCGGAATTTGTCCGCAAGGAAATCGCCGCCGGACGTGCGATCATCCCGGCGAATATCAATCACCCGGAAGCCGAGCCGATGATTATCGGTAAGAAGTTCTTGGTAAAGATCAATACCAATATCGGTAACTCCGCTCTTTCCTCCGGTATCGACGAGGAGATCGAGAAGGCTATATGGAGTTGTAAATGGGGCGGAGACACGTTGATGGATCTCTCTACCGGCGATCATATCCATGAGACGCGCGAGTGGATTATCCGTAACTGCCCGGTTCCGATGGGTACGGTTCCTATTTATCAAGCCTTGGAGAAGGTGAATGGTAAGGTAGAGGACCTTTCTTGGGAGATTTATCGGGATACGTTGATCGAGCAGGCGGAACAGGGCGTGGATTATTTCACGATCCATGCGGGTTTGTTGCGCAAGCATGTGGAGCTGACGGCGACTCGCCTGACGGGGATTGTCTCCAGAGGCGGATCGATCATGGCCAAATGGATGCAGCTTCATAACGAGGAAAACTTCCTGTACACGCATTTCGCCGAAATCTGCGAGATACTAAAGGCATATGACGTGGCGGTCTCTATCGGAGACGGGCTTCGTCCCGGTTCTATCTATGACGCGAACGATGCGGCGCAATTCGCCGAGCTTCATACGATGGGCGAGCTGACGAAAATTGCTTGGGAGCAGTTCGTACAAGTGATTATCGAAGGTCCGGGTCATGTCCCCATGAATAAGATCCATGAGAATATGAAGGAACAACAGTATGCCTGCCATGGAGCGCCGTTCTATACGCTGGGCCCGTTGACGACCGATATCGCTCCCGGATACGATCATATCACGTCGGCTATCGGTGGCGCGCAAATCGCTTGGCATGGGACGGCCATGATCTGCTACGTCACGCCGAAGGAACATTTGGGATTGCCGAATAAGGAAGACGTGCGTAACGGGGTGGTCGCTTATAAGATAGCGGCGCATGCCGCTGACTTGGCGAAAGGGCATCCCGGCGCTCAGGTACGTGATAACGCGTTGAGTAAGGCACGTTTTGATTTCCGCTGGAAAGACCAGTTCAATTTGTCCTTGGACCCGGAAAGGGCTTTGCAATATTATAAGGAGAGCGCGGTGACGGATGGGGAGTACTGTACGATGTGCGGTCCTAATTTCTGCGCTATGCGGTTAAGTAAGGATTTGCAAGGTTGTAAATAAAATACTGTTTTGAGGGGATGAGACGGGGCGTGCCCCGTCTCTACAATTGGGTGATTTGTTTACCGCATTCGTAGCCTTCCTCGTATAGTTCTTCCAGTTTTTGGGTGTCGCTTCCGGTGCGACCTACTTTAATCGGGTTCTGCGGACGGATGACGAAGGCTTTTCCTTCGGCCTCCAATTGGTCTATGTAGTCCAAGACCTCATTGTAACGCCGATAGCGTAATCGCAGCTGTTCCCGGATCGCCGGGTATTTCCTATAAATGAAGCCGGGCAGGTAAAAATCTTTCTCTTCTTTCCGATAGCCTTTGTTACGGGTAAGGATGATGACGTTCTTGGAGAAGCCGTCGGCGATAGCCCGTCGGATAGGGATAGCGTCGCATACGCCTCCGTCTACCATCGGTATCCCGTCTACATACGTAATCGGGCAAAGTACCGGCAAGGTGCAAGAGGCCTTACAGATATCTACCAAGCGTTTCTTATCTTTCTTCTCCTCGAAATATTCCGCTTTACCCGTCAAGCAATTGCTCGTGACCATAACGAACCGATTCTTGGACTTGAAATAGGTATCGTAATCCAACGGATAATACAAATCCGGATAGACATAAAACAAATAATCCAGATCGATATATCCCCTTCCCCGCAAGAAATGACGAAGACCGATGTAATTATATTTCTTCAATAAGTCGATATTACTAAAACGAGAGCGTCCCCGCTGGCGGGAAGCATACGAGATACCGTTACTCGCGCCCGCCGATACTCCGATCGTATAAGGAAACCAAATATCATGATCCATAAAATAATCCAATACTCCCACCGTAAATATGGCACGCATTCCGCCACCTTCCAACACCAAACCTGTCTGATTGTCTATTTCCATATATACATCTCTGAATTAAAAAAGCCATTGCCGGGTTCCCACCAAGCAATGGCCACAAAAATATAATAAATCAGCGATAAATAATAGTTCCTTTTTAGAATTTACTTGGTCACTTCGTTCACTAAGGGACGGCCTTCCTCGAAATCCTTGATGTTCCGCAAGGTAGTATCGGCGATATTATGCAGCGCCTCTTTCGTGAAAAACGCCTGATGGGAAGTAACGATCACATTGTTGAACGAGAGTAGACGGGCCAAGACATCATCATCGATAATCTTATCCGATTTATCCTCATAGAAATAGTCTCCCTCCTCCTCGTAGACATCCAATCCGGCGGCGGATACTTTCTTGGTCTTCAATCCCTCGATCAAGGCGTTGGTATGGATCAGTAACCCGCGTCCCGTATTGATAATCATTACGCCGTCTTTCATCTTGGCGATCGAATCGTCGTTGATCAGATAACGGGTCTGGTCGGTCAACGGGCAATGCAAGGAAATGATATCGGACTCTTTGTATAACTCGTCTAAAGAGACATAGGCGATCCCTTCCTCCTTGGCGAATTTCTCATCCGGATATAGGTCGTTTGCCAATACACGCATCCCCAATCCTTTTAAGATATGAATCAATATCTTGGCGATCTTTCCGGTACCGATAATACCGGCGGTCTTGCCATGCATATCAAATCCCATCAAGCCATTCAAGGAGAAGTTGCCATCTCTCGTACGCCAGTATGCCCGGTGTATCTTGCGGTTTAACGATAACATTAAGGCCAGCGTATATTCAGCGACCGCATAGGGTGAGTAGGCCGGTACGCGTACGACCGGTAATTTCCCTCTGGCGGCATTCAAATCCACATTATTAAAACCGGCGCAACGAAGCGCCAACAGTTTCACACCATTGGCAACCAAAGCGTCTATTACGGCGGCATCCGCCGTGTCGTTCACGAAAATACATACCGCGTCTACCCCTTGGGTCAAGACGACATTATTGATATTCAAATGTCCTTTATAGTAACGAATATCGAACTCATACCGCTCATTGATCTTATCGAAAGAAGCGATGTCATAGGGTTTAGCGCCAAAAAACGCGATCTTATATGCCATATACCTTTAGTTTTTTAATATAACTAAATTAAGCCCTTGATTGTTTATCGAAAAAGAAATCCATTCGTTTAATTATAGTACTTTTGTCCGCTGGGCAACAATATAGATGAGCATGAATCAATCCCATAAAAGATCTTTTATCGCAGTTCTTGTTTTTATTGGCTTTCTCTTGTTTATGGCATTTTGGGGTATCGACCTGATCTTAGGGGCGTATGCGGGACATAAATTGAGTAAACTTGCCGAAAGGCATCATCTGGACATACGCTATGATAAGATCCGGTTGATGGGGCTGAGTACCGTACGTATGGAGGGATTGACCGTTATCCCGATTGATGCTGATACGTTGATACATGCGGACAGGCTTCAAGCGAAACTGGAGTTTGGCAGATTATTGCTACTTACCCCTTCCATAGAGAGTGTACAAGCGGATAATTTGCATATTCATTTTATTAAGAAGGGAGAGGTCTCCAATTTTGATTTCCTTTATAAACCATCGAATCTGCCGGATGAACCAAAGGAAACGTCCGTAGATGATAAGGAACGGGATTACGCACGCAAGGCCGAACGTTCCCTGAGCCTACTTTTCAATTTATTGCCCGGCAATGCCTTGGTACATGATTTATGCGTTTCTTATAGTAATAAAGAAGATGAACTAATACTGGAGATACCCGAACTTAATCTTACTAACAATCAATTCTCTACGCAAATAAACAGCTCGGAGAACGGAGTCCGCAGCGAATGGATTTGCGAAGGCTCTCTCTCCGATAAGGAGCGGATCGTGAAAGCCCGTCTTTACGCCGACGAGCATACGAAGATTCCTCTTCCTTTTCTGGAATACCGCTGGGGAGCATCGGTACGTTTCGACACCTTGGCCTTCGAGCTTAAGGGACCTAAAATAGAAGAAGACATACAATCCTTACTCGGAAGCGCCTATGTGAGCGGGCTTACCATCCACCAAGAACGTATATCTCCGGACACGGTCTTGCTGGATAAAGGCTCTATACACTTCCGGACAAACATCGGTAAGAACTATATCGAATTAGATAGCGTCAGTGATATCCGGTTTAATCATCTGGATTTCCATCCTTATCTGAAGATCGTTAAAGATACCAGTTGGCAAATCACGGCCTCTGTGAATAAAAGGGATTTCCCTGCGGATCAACTGTTCTCCTCCCTGCCTAAAGGCTTATTCTACAATCTGGAAGGCTTGAGAACAGAAGGTACCCTCTCCTATCATTTTCGATTGGATCTGGATTTCGGACAGGTAGACAGCTTGATCTTGGAATCTACTTTGAAAGCGAAGGACTTCCAGATCCTTGCCTATGGGAATACGGATTTGCGGAAGATGAACGAGCCATTTGAATATACTGTCTATGAGCAAGGCGAGCCGGTACGCTCTTTCGTGATCGGTCCGGCGAATCCCTCTTTCCGCCCGTTCAACGCCGTATCCCGTTATCTTCCTTTGGCGATCATGCAAAGCGAGGATGCCGGCTTCTTTTACCATAATGGTTTTATTCCAAGCGCTATCCGGGAATCGTTGATACAGGATATCAAGGAACGGCGTTTCGCCCGTGGCGGCAGTACGCTCAGCATGCAATTGGTGAAGAATGTATTCTTGAGCCGTAACAAGACGATCGCCCGCAAACTGGAGGAAATGTTAATCGTATGGCTGATCGAGAGCAATCATCTGACCTCTAAAGAGCGGATGTTTGAGGTTTATCTGAACATCGCCGAATGGGGTCCCATGATTTATGGAGCCGCCGAGGCCTCACGCTATTATTTCGCGAAGGAACCTTCCCAATTAAACCTTGCCGAGTGCATTTTTATGGCCAGTATTATCCCCAAGCCCAAACAGTTCCGCTATTGTTTCGATGGGTTGCGGTTGAAGCCGTATTATGAGGATTTTTACAGGGTAATACTGGATCGCTTGGTAGATCGCGGACTTATATCTTCGGAAGAGGCGGTAGGGGTAACGCCGGAGTCTGTCGAAATAACAGGTCCGGCTAAAGAATATCTGACGGCTATCCAAAGTCGATCTCCACGCTCGTCCCAACCCCTAGATCAGAAGTAATATTCACCTTTGCCCCATAGGTGTTCAATATGCGCAACGAGAGGCTTAGCCCGACACCATGGCCGGCGTATTCCCGGGTATTGCTCGCCCGATAAAAAGGCTGGAAGACGCGTTTCAACTCCTCGGGAGGAATGCCGATACCTCGATCGGATATGGTCAAGACACTGCCCCGGAGCCACATCTCTACCGGTTTATCGTCCGAATACTTACAGGCGTTGCTCAAAATATTCTTGATCGCTATCTTCAATAAATAGGGATTGGCACGGATCATATAAGAGAAATTATCCGGGGAGAACGATATCTGGGCCGAGGAGAACTGCATCAAGAAGTCCGCTAGGAAGATCGTCTCCATCGCGCTTTTCTGGATCTCCTTATCCCCGTGCGACAGGAACAGCAGGTGTTTGATCAATTGTATGATACGGCTCGTCTCCGTGGCGATACGTCTTAATGCCGCTTGGTATTCCTCCGGGGAGCGCTCTTTCAGCAGGCTGATCTCGCATTCGCCCTGAATGGCTGTCAGCGGATTGTTCAACTCATGCGAGGCGTTGCTGATAAACGCTTTCTCGCTTTGGTAAGCCGCGTCGATCCGGTCTACCATCCGGGTCGCGTATAGCCTGCCGACAAAATAGATCAATACCGAGCTAACCAATATCAATCCCAGCAACAGCCAGCCGATCCGATGCTGGATATCCACCCCGTACTGATTCCCGGAAAGGACGATCACGATGAAATTCCCCTCGTTGTCCGGATAATACAAAGCCGCCCCCATTTGCGTATCGTGTTTGAAGTGAACGATATCCTCTTGGTATAGAGATCTCACCTGCGTGGTGTCCAGATAACGGGACAGCACTTGCCGGGTCTCCAAGCTATCGGCGTTCAGCAATATCTCGGTAGCGACGGGAAGGGTTTCCTCGTAACGCTGTTGGATACGGGCATAGCTCTCGTCGTCGGTCTCGTCCTTCTCCCAATGCTTCTGTGCCGTGGCATAGGCTTTTTCCGTCAGGTAAGAATAGTACAGGCGAGAGATATAGCTCGTGGAAACCAAATAGAAGACAAGTGTCACGACGGCTATCACGCCTATGGTAATGGCCGAGTAAAAGAGAGCGATCTTGTTTCCTGTCTTCATGCTTCCATCATATAGCCCACGCCCACCACGGTATGGATTAGCTTAGGTTCGAAGTCCTTGTCTATCTTCGTGCGCAAATAATTCACGTAAACATCGACCACGTTCGTATTGGTATCGAAATCCTTGTCCCAGACATTCTTTAGCAGGTTCATCCGGCTCAAGGCCGTTCCTTGGTTCTGTATGAAGTATTCCAAGAGCCTGTATTCCTTGACGGTCAAGTCGATGATCTGCCCATTTCGTATAGCCCGGTGGCTTGGAGGATCTAATACCAGATCCCCGCACCGGAGAGCCGCATGGACGGATTCGTTTCCCGAGCGGCGTAACAACGCCTTTATGCGAGCCTCGAGCTCTTGGAAACTGAAAGGTTTTACCAGATAATCATCCGCCCCGGCATCCAGCCCGCTAACGATATCCTCGGTGGTTCCCAAGGCGGTCAGCATGATCACGGGGGCATGGTAACCGAACCGTTGCCGGTACTGTTTGCAAAGTTGCAGGCCGTTCATCTTCGGCATTATAATATCCAGAATCAGCAATTGGAAATCGTTCTTCTGTGTCAGTTCCCAACCGGCGGCACCGTCGTAAGCGACATATACCTCATGCCCGAACTCCCGCAAGCCCCTTTCTATGAAAGAGGCGATGTTTACCTCGTCTTCTACTAATAATATCTTCGCCATTGTATCGTATGTATTAATAAGAATGTCCATCATTAGTAATGCGTACGTAGGGTGATGCTAATCGTTTCACAGAGGTGAAACGTTCTTTTCACGGTTGTGATACGATCGTTTCACCTCTGTGATATGATCTTTTCACGGCCGTGAAAAGATCAGTAAGTATAATCCTTTCGCATAATAACTCCAGTCGCCCTCCCTAATAGTTCCGGACTTTCTTGCTACAAATATAGCAATTACAACCTACGTTGCACTAATTTACCGTTCTTATCATAAAGCATTCGTCGATAAAAAGCCTCCACCATCAACGGAAAGACAAAGAGGGTGAAGAACGTGGCTCCTATTAATCCGCCAATGATCACGATCGCCAAGGGACGCTGGCTTTCCGACCCGATACCGTGGCTCAAGGCAGCCGGAAGCAGGCCGATAGCCGCCATGGAGGCGGTCATTAATACGGAGCGTACCCTCGATTTCACGCTCATCTTGATCGAATCTTCCAGAGGATGCCTCTCCCGCAGGTTATTCTTGATGTCCGATATCATGATCACGCCATTCTGTATACAGATACCGAAGAGGGCGATAAAGCCGATACCGGCGGAGATCGAGAAGTTGAAATTCGTGATTAATAGGGCCAAGATACCTCCGACGGCGGCGTAAGGCACGTTCAATAAGACCAGTCCGGCATCCCGGGCGTTGCCGAAAAGGACGAATAGGATCACGAAGATGATCGCTATACTTACGGGGACGACTTGGGCCAAGCGTTTGGTAGCCCGTTGTTGGTTCTCGAAATCTCCAGTCCATTTCAAGGTATAGCCTTCGGGGAGCTTTACCTGCCTCTCCACTTTCCGCTGGGCTTCAGCCACGGCGCTACCCATATCACGGCCCCGGACCGAGAACTTCACGGCGCAGAAGCGAGCGTGGTTATCCCGGTAGATAATCAGCGGGCCGGTAATCGTATGGATGTCCGCCAGCTCGCGGATGGGGATCATGGAGCCATCCTTCGCCGGAACCAGTATCTTGCCTATCTCATTCTCGCTACGGCGAAAGGCGGATTCGTAGCGGACCATGATATTGAATTTGCGCTCATCCTCATAAAGCAGGGAGGCGCTCTTACCGCCTATCGCCATCTCGATAATGGATTGCACGTCCTCCTTGGCCACGCCGTAGCGGGCTAAACGAGACTCGTTCAACTCGATCCGTAGCTCCGGCTGGCCGATATTCCGGATAACGCCCAGATCCTCGATGCCGTCTACGGTCTCCAAGACCTTGAAAACCTCTACCGCCTTCTTCTCCGACTCGTACAGGTCCTTACCGAAGACTTTCACGGCGATGGAACCTTTCACGCCGCTGGCCGCCTCCTCTACATTGTCCGAGATAGGCTGCGAGAAGTTAAAATCCACGCCCGGATAGATCGCCAGATCCTCTTGCATCTTCTCGATCAGGCCGGCTTTCGAGCGTTCGCTTTCCCACTCTTTCTCGGGATATATATCCACATGGAACTCGATGTTGTAGAAACCTGTCGCGTCCGTACCATCGTTCGGCCGGCCGGTTTGCGACAAGACCTGACGGACCTCCGGATAAGCCGCCAGCTTCCGGCGCATCTGGTTGGCCAACGTAACGGATTCATCCAAAGATATACTTTGCGGTAAGGTCGCCCGGATATAAATAGAGCCCTCGTTCAGTTGCGGGAGAAACTCGCTGCCCAACAAGGTGAAGCACCAGATACCTACGGCGGCTATCAGTGTGGCGAACGTGATCGTCCGCTTCTTGCGGGCGTGGCACCAGTCGAAAATACCGATCGACTTCCGATTGATCCATGCGAGGAACGGATTATGCTTCTCACGCACCTCTTTCTTCAATAGCATGGAAGATAGGACGGGTACCAATGCCAGCGTAAAGATCAACGCTCCCAATAAGGCGAACCCCAAGGTATAAGCGAGCGGGCTGAACATCTTCCCTTCCACCTTCTGGAAAGAGAAGATCGGGACCAAGGCGGTGATGATAATCAGCTTAGAGAAGAAAACCGCTTTCGCACGGTCCTTCGCCGTATGACGGATAATACCCATCTTACTCATCAAGTTGAAAGCGGGCATGCCTACTTCACGGGCTTTCCGGTCCAATGCCACGAAAAGCCCCTCCACCATCACGACGGCACCGTCGATAATAATACCGAAGTCGATCGCTCCCATGGATAAGAGGTTGGCGCTCATCCCCATCGCCCGGAGACAAATAAAGGCGAAGAGAAGCGCCAACGGGATAATGATCGACACGATCACCGTCGTACGCCAGTCCGCCATGAAGATTAACACGATGAAAGTTACCAGCAGAATACCTTCCGCCAGGTTATGTGTAACGGTCTTCACCGCCAGATCTACCAGATTCTCACGATCATAGAATGATACGATTCGTACGTCTTCCGGCAAGGAGTTTTGTTGGATGTCCTCGATCTTATCTTTCAAGGCGGCGATTACCTCCCCGGGGTTCTCCCCTTTTCGCATGACAACGATACCCTGCACGACATCATCTTCCTCCATGCGGCCCACTTGCCCTAGGCGGGGAAGACTGGATTCGTGTACGGTAGCCAAGTGCTTGACAAGGATTGGTGTGCCATTGATGTTCTTTACGACGATATTCTCGATCTCTTTCACGTCATTAATCAAGCCGATACCCCGCACGACATAGGCTTGCGAGCTTTTCGTGATCACGTCGCCGCCTACGTTGATATTACTTTTCGCGATAGCGTCGTACAGCTCCAAGGTCGTTACCCCGTAACTGATCAGTTGATTTGGGTTGACGCTCACCTCGAAGGTCTTTACCTCCCCTCCGAAGCTGACGATATCCGCTACACCGGGTACGGCCCGCAACTTCCGCTCGATCACCCAATCCTGCAAGGTCTTCAATTCCCGGACGGAACGCTTATCGCTACGTAATGTATAGCGGAAGATCTCGCCGGTCGGACCATATAAGGGCTGCACTTCCGGCGTGACCCCTTCCGGCAGGTCGGCGTCGTTCAAGAGATTATAAACTTGCTGGCGGGCGAAGAAATCATCCACCTTATCTTCGAACATCACGTTGATGACGGAAAGACCGAAAAGGGTCGTGCTCCGGATATCCGTCTTTTTCTGTACCGGGTTCATGGCGATCTCGATCGGGATCGTGATAAACTTCTCGATCTCCTCGGCGCTCCTGCCCGGCCATTGGGTGATAATCGTCACCTTCGTATTCGTCACGTCCGGAAACGCGTCGATCGGCGTATGGATAAAGCTGGTGATACCGGCAATTACGGCGATCGTGGTACAGAAGAAGATAAAGAATTTGTTCCGGAGGGAGAACGTTATGATATTATCTATGAATGTGTGCATATCGTCTGGTTACTTTAATTCGTTATACACCAAGAGAGCGTTCCGATCTACGATCCGATCTCCATCCTTCAAGCCGGATCGCAGGTAACAGAACTTCTCGGTTTGCTTATACACCGAGATCTCACGCATTTGCAAATATCCCTCCTTCGAGACATAGACAACGTATTCCTTGCCATCCTCGAAGATCACGGCATGGGCGTTTACGCAAGGCATACTTTCCCCTTTTACCGCGCTCTGTACATATACGTTCGTAAACATTCCGGGCTTAAGCATATACTTCTCGTTTCTTAATTTGACTCTTACGCTCATGGTCTTACTTTCTTGGTCTAGCATATGATAGACCTTATCGATCGTTCCCGTAAATTCCATATCCTTATAGGCCAAAGTGGTGATACGAACGGTAGCCCCCTCTTTTACCTTGCTGATATCTCCCTCATAGACATCGGCCATCACCCAGACATCGTCGAGACCGGAAATGGTAAACATCTCTTCTCCTTGATCGGAACGGATCTGCATATCCCGGTTTATATTCTTATCGATGATGAAGCCGGAGACCGGCGCTTTCACCACATAGGTGGATGGGTCTGTTATGTTATAAATGGAATACATTTCTTGGATACGTTTGGTCTCGGCCTCGGCATTGGCTTGCTCTTGCTGGGCTTGCAGGAGATCTCGGTCGGAAGCCATACCGCTGCGTGCCATATCCCGGGTAGCTTCCAAGTTACGGTTAGCGATAGCCAGTTGATGCTCGGCCTCCTTTCGCTGCTTGTCGATATCAGCGATCTCGCCGCTCCGGATCACCGCTAGGATATCTCCTTTCCCCACGTAATCGCCAACTTCCGCATGAACGGAGGTGACATTTCCACCGAACATCGGATATACATGTGCTACTCGTTCCGGATTGAAACTGACACGGCCATTGAGCAACAACTCGTTGGTCAATGGTGTATCACGAACCGTATCCAGTGTTATAATCTCCTGTAAACTATCATTTAATAGTAAAGGCTCCCGGGTATCGACCGAGGTGGTCGCCTGTTTCCCGCAGGAACATACCAAGGGTACTAAAAGGATGCATGTGATTAGATGCTTATTCATATCGTTTGATTTGCTTTTAATAGTTGAATACATGGCTACCTGTTACGGTATTTACCTCCTCCAAGGCCAGTAACACTTCTTTTTGGGTTTGGTAAAGTTGCAAGCAGGTTGTTTTGTAGGTCTCATAATAATCGATAAACTCTAGGAGGCTGATATTCCGTTTTTGGAAATTCGAGTTCACGCCTTCGATAATCAAGGCGAAATCCTTCTCCAACCCATAGTTCGAGGAACGATAGAGCTGAATCGCCTTTTCCAGCCGGGCATAGCTGGTGAATAACTCATTCTCGGCCTGTCGGCGGGCGTATTCTTCCTTATGGGCCTTTTGAGCGACGGATATTTTCGCCGCCCGGATATTCCCTTGATTCCGGTTGAATATAGGAAGAGAGACGCTCAATCCGATCGCCCAATAATCATTGATAAAGTTACCGGCCTTATCATACGTCCCCTTTACGCTCACTTCCGGGAATGCGAGGGAACGTTGTAATCTCACGTCTGCCTCCGAAGCCTTGATGTTTGCTTGCGCCAACTTAAGATCCGGACGTTCATATAATAAGGAGGTCAATTCCGAGAAAGGGACGGAGTCCATATCGATCCGGTCCAATACGGACTCATCAAACATCGGCTCGAAGGTGTCATTGCCGGATAATCCCAGTAAAAGCCGCATGTCTCCTTGCAGGGAGATAACTTGGTTGGCGATATCATTCCGCTCCTGTCGCAAGGAAAGCAATAGGGCCTCGATACGGGACTTCTCCAATAAAGAGACGTTCCCCTTCTCATTCTGCTCCTTGAGAACCTCCAGCAGATGAGCCAATGAATCGATCTCACGATCGTAAATGGATTGTGATTTCCGGGTGAAATAAAGCGTTACGAATTTCTCCTTCAACTCGCTCCGGAGGGTTCTCAATACCTCCTCGAATTGAAAAAGGGCCATTTCCTTATTGATCTTCTCTAAACGAACACGTTTGTTTCGCTGCCCGGCGATATAGATCAATTGTTCTACCTCTACGATCGTTTCCCCTTGTTTCCCGAAATCAAAGTAACGTCCGTTCAAGCGGTTATAGACATTTTGCTCCAAAGAGACCACGGGATTCTCGAAAAGCTTGGCCTGTACTACTTGAGCCTCGGCTATATCGATATTATACCGTTCGGCTATCACTTCCAGATTGTGTTCAGAGAAACGTTGCTCGGACTCTTTCAAGGAGAGGGAGACAACAGAGGCTTTCGCCCCAGAGAAAAGAAGAGATAAAAAAAGTAAAAGAGTGACTCGTCTGTCCATTTGCGTTAAATTTTACGCAAAGGTAGAAGTCACTCTTTTATCGCTTATGAATATTTAGTTAGAATACTCTTAGGCCAAATTAGAAATTTATTAGAGAGATTTAAAGTATAATATTGTTTTCTTTAATCCTTCCTCCAAACAAACCGTAGGTTCCCACCCATCTAATTTCTCTTTGGCCAACGTAATATCGGGCTTACGTTGCTTGGGGTCGTCTCCCGGCAACGGGCGGTATACGACCTTAGAGGAGGAGTTTGTCAAACGGATCACGATCTTGGCCAACTCGTTCATCGAGAACTCTCCCGGATTTCCGATATTTACCGGGCCGGTAAAATCATCCGAGGTATTCATCATGCGAATCATCCCCTCGATCAAATCGTCTACATATTGGAAACTACGAGTTTGGTTTCCATCCCCATAAATCGTAATGTCCTTATTTTGTAATGCCTGTATAATGAAATTAGAGACGACACGGCCATCGTTCGTACTCATATTAGGCCCATACGTATTAAAGATGCGGATGATTTTAATGCGAACCTTGTTTTGGCGATGATAATCCATAAATAAAGTCTCAGCGCAACGCTTGCCCTCGTCATAACAAGAGCGAGGCCCTATCGGGTTGACATTTCCCCAATAGCTTTCCGGCTGCGGGTGTATCATGGGATCTCCATACACCTCACTAGTAGATGCTTGTAATATCTTAGCGTTTGCCCGTTTTGCCAGACCTAACATATTGACCGCTCCTAAGACGGATGTCTTGATCGTTTGTATCGGATCTATTTGATAATAAACTGGGGATGCGGGACATGCCAAATTATAAATCTCATCGACCTCGGCTTGGAACGGCATAGAAACATCATGCCTGATCAACTCGAAATGTGGATTTTTCAGCAGAGGAATCACATTCTCCTTACTTCCCGTAAAATAGTTATCCAGACAAATTACTTCATTTCCTTCTTCTAAAAGACGGGCACATAAATGAGAACCAATAAAGCCGGCGCCCCCGGTGATAAGTATTTGCTTCATTATATTAAATTTATTTCGTAAATTTCACCCTATAAGGTGGATCCGGACGTAAATAATCTATATCCAGATAAGGAATCTTGGGATAGATCAAGTCCAGATAGCGGAGGTCTAATGGGCCGGGAACGACTTCTATCCGTACCTTAGCGACACCTTTATCGATAAAATCCAATATCTCGGCGGCGCTCGCTGATACATCAATGATTCGTTTTCTATAACGAGGTCCACGATCCGTTACGCATACAATGGTACTTTTCATATTCTCCAAGTTCGTGACTCTTAAAAAAGTACCAAAAGGATACGTACGATGTGCGGCGACTAATTCTTCTTTATCATGAACCCTTCCACTGGATGATTTCCTGCCGTGGAAACGATGATGGTAATACGAAGCAAGTCCTTCCTCCTGTGCCCATATTCCTTCTCCACACTTAACTGCGGCAAATATAAGTAATATGTAGAACAAGCGGAAGGACATGTACCTTTTTTAATTAATTATTGAAGCATTTCTCCATTATATTCTCCGTTCAAGGTCTTTAGAAAAACAACGATTTTTTCAATCTCTACATCATTGATCTCCTTTCCGATCTGGAACTCATGCATGATACGGATCGCATCCTCTACAGAGGCTACCGTTCCGTCGTGCATATACGGATACGTCAGCATCACGTTACGAAGTGTCGGGGTTTTGAACTTATGACGATCGGATTCATTCTTAGTCACGGCATAGCGTCCGTTATCCCCGTCCGTCAACCCTGTATTCCGGTAATCGAAATAGCTGTTCTTGATACCCATGAACTCGTAAGATTGACCACCGACATTTACACCAACGTGGCAAGTAGCGCATTTATTGTCCTTGAATAGTTGATAGCCCTCTAATTCTTCCGCTGTAAGCGCGTTTTTATCTCCCATCAAGTATTTGTCAAAACGACTCGGCGTAAGCAAGGTCTTCTCAAACTCAGCGATAGCGTCCGTGATCGTAGATTGAGAATAACCTTCCGGATACACTTCCGTAAATTTCTTCGTGAAATCCTTATCTTGCGCTAAAGCCTCGCAAATCTGGTCAAATGAGGTACAACCCATTTCCACCGGGTTCAATGGAGGACCGGCCGCTTGCTCTTTCAGGTCTGCCGCACGTCCGTCCCAGAATTGAACGAAATTAAGCGCCGCATTATATACGGTCGGAGCGTTAACGCCACCGAACTGTCCATTAATACCTTCCGAATATTGCTTACGGTCTACACCACCTGTGTTCAATCCGTGGCAAGTAGCGCAAGAGATCGTATTGTCCGCGGACAAACGAGTATCATGATACAGGGCAAAACCCAGCTCAACCTTCGCCGGATCCGTTGGCAAACTCTTCATTAGAGGCTGAAGAGGCTCATTCTTAAATTCTTCCGCCACGGTTTCGGTCGTAAAGCGATCCTTACGGACATTCTTCGCCCATGAGATGATCACCGCTTTCTCATCGTCGTCAAGGCTGGTTCCCCAGTGCATCGGCATATGGGAATACTTAGCCGGGGGCATAGAGCCGCTTAGGGCCGTATTCTCCACCTTCGCCAAATCAACCTCTGAAACGGGCTGCCCGTTCTCCAAGGCTTCCACCATAGCAGTCAAGTCCACATAGTGAACGGCCTCCTTCATGTCTGCCTGTACTACGGGACCGATCAGCGGTAAATTGCCGTAAAATGGCAGAGGCGCATTTTCAGAGCGGCAGGCCAAACAGTCGTTCTCCCGCAGGATAGAGGCCACTTGCTTACCTTCATTGTCGGCAAATTTCTTGTATTCGGAAGAACCACACGAGGTAACCGCAAAGGCTAAAGCGCAGAGTCCTACCGGTAATGCCGTCATTTTAGCATAAATTGTTTTACGCATAACTATATTTATTTAGATTTATTAAGTGCAAATATAGAACAATTCACTTACATGCACCTTAAAAGCCTTGGATTTCATTGATCAGTTTTATCTATGATGAGATAAACAGAATCTATACGGCAGGCTTTCATCCGGGTCATCGCGACTAGCTCCTTTTTATAATGCCCAGTATGAGGTTCTAACAATGGGCAATATAAAGAGGTTACACTGCCCATTATAAGCAGCCAACAATCGTAGTTATAAGCAGCCGCCAATCGCTATGCGGATAATCCGATTTTTTTATATAGCTTTGCCTCATTATGTATAATCAATAAATTATAAGGCAAAGATGTTTAAGAACAAAGTTGTATGGATTATTATCGCTGTCGTAGCGATCTTATTCTTTTGGGTGAAAGGCGTGTATAATAATATGGTAACTCAAGATGAAGGGGTGAAAACCGCTTGGAGCCAAGTTGAGAACCAATACCAACGCCGTATGGATTTAATCCCGAATCTGGTAAATACGGTAAAAGGATACGCCGCGCATGAGAAAGAGACGTTAGAAGGTGTGGTCAACGCTCGTGCCGAGGCGACGAAGACTACGATCGATCCTTCTAACCTTACTGAAGAATCCTTGAGGAAGTTCCAGTCCGCACAGGGTGAGTTAGGAAATGCGCTCTCCCGCCTGATGCTTGTTTTAGAGCGTTATCCGGACTTAAAGGCGAATCAAAACTTTATGGAGCTTCAAGCGCAATTGGAAGGGACTGAAAATCGTATCTCGGTAGAGCGTAAACGTTTTAACGAGGTAGCTCAGTCTTATAATACCTATATCCGCCAATTCCCGAATAATGTATTATCCGGAATGTTCGGCTTCCAATCGAAAGCTTATTTCACCGCAGAATCCGGCGCGGAAAAGGCTCCTAAGGTAGAATTCTAATAATCCTTCTGAATGAGTGAGACAAAGAATATAGGATCTAAGCGCAAGCGATCGATAAGCCTTTTATGGATTGGTTTATTGCTGATCGGTTTCGCTTCCTCTATTTTCGCGGCCAAGGATTATTCGATCGAGACCATTCCGAACGTACGTCTTTCCAACCGGTTGAACCATGTCAGTAATCCGGATGGTATCATTACTCCGGATGATGCGGCACGTATCAATCAATTATTAAATGTAGTGGAAGATAGTTTGGGTATCGAGGTGGCTGTCGTTGCCGTGAATAGCATCGGGGATCAGGATGCCCGGATGTTCGCCACGGATTTATTCAAGCATTGGGGCTTGGGGCAGAAGGGCAAGGATAATGGTTTATTGATCCAGTTGGTGACGGAACCTTCCCAACGTTCGGTCGTTTTCGAGACGGGATATGGTATCGAGGGAGTCCTACCCGACGCGATTTGCTACCGGCTTCAGCAACGGTATATGATGCCTGATCTAAAGGCCGGGGATTATAGCGCCGGTATGTTGAAAGGAGTCATGGCGGTGACCAAGTATTTAATGTCCAGCGATTATGAGCGGGCTAGTATGACAGGCGGGCGTCGCTCTTCCTCCTCGTCCGGTGATGATTTTATGTGGATATTCGTGGTGGGGGTTATCGGGATGATCGGCTTTTCGGCACTGATCGCTTACTTCAAGTATCGTCCGAAGGTATGTCCCCGTTGTGGAAAGAAAACCTTCGCCTATAAAGGACAGCAGGTTATCCGGGAAGCTACTCGTTTCTCGGAAGGTCTGGTCGAGGAGGTGTACCGCTGTAAGAATTGCGGGTACACAGAGAAGCATAAGCATACGACCGACCGGATACACCGAGGTGGCGGTGGCCCTATTATTATGGGTGGCGGTGGTTTCGGTGGTTTTAGCGGAGGCGGGGGCGGCTCTTGGGGAGGTGGAAGCTCCGGGGGTGGCGGTTCGATCAGTCGCTTCTGAAAAATATGATTACTCGCGTTATTTTATACAAGCGGTCACATAGGTTTTACGTGACCGCTTGTGTTTTCGTTGCCCTATTGCTCTTTCAGATAGTAGTCGGAAAGTATATCCCGTACCTTCTCGGGAGTAACCCTTCCATAGACCTTTCCGCCGATCATGACCACCGGGGCCAATCCGCAAGCACCGACACAGCGTAAACAGTCCAAGGAGAACAAACCGTCCGGTGTAGTCTCTCCTACCTTTATTTCCAATTGACGTTGCATTTCTTCCAGAACATTTTCCGCGCCACGCACGTAACAGGCCGTTCCCAGACAAACCGAGATGGGGTATTTCCCCTTGGGGGTCATCGTAAAGAATGAGTAAAAAGTAACTACGCCATATACCCTTGAGACCGGGATATTCAATTCGGCGGCGATAACCTGTTGGACTTCCGGTGGTAAATATCCGAACAAGCCTTGGGCGGCGTGCAAGATATTGATCAACTCCCCGGGATCGTTGTTGCGTTCAGCGCATATCGCATGTAGCTCCGCTACTTTTGTTTTAGGTAAATGTATCTCATTCATGGCTTATTTACTTTTTTCAGTTTCTATATACATACTGATTACTTCCTTACGATCTATGTAATGGGTATGCAGTAATTTGTGGGCTTTCGGTCCGCAAGGCTCTCCCAAGTACTCGCTGTATAATTGCTGGATATACGGATTCTCATGGCTCTTGCGAAGCGTCTTGCTGCGATCCTCCTGATAGAGAGCCGCCGCACGTTTGCGCAGCACCTCCATCCTGCCCCTGTGGAACGGTTGGCCGCCACCACCGATACAACCGCCCGGACATGCCATAACTTCGATGGCATGATAGGGCGACATGCCGTTTTTGACTTCTTCAACCAATCTACGGGCATTGCCCAAACCATGTGCAATTCCTATTTTTATCGGTGTCCCATCGAAGTCTATTGTTGCACTGCGAATGCCTTCCAGCCCGCGTAACTCCTCGAAATCCACTTTATCCAGATTCTTTTTCGTATACAATTCATAAGCTGTACGGCAAGCGGCCTCGATAACACCTCCGGTAGTACCGAAGATCACGCTCGCTCCGGTAGATTCACCTAACGGGCGATCGAACTCACCATCCGGCAGTTCATTGAAATCTATATTCGCATAACGGATTAAACGGGCTAACTCACGGGTATAGATCGAATAATCTACATCGGGATTACCTTCCACGCTAAACTCCGGGCGGCTAGCCTCATACTTCTTCGCCAAACAAGGCATGATAGATACGACTACCAAATCCTTACGGTCCACTCCCAACTTCTCGGCGAAATAACTCTTGGCGATCGCTCCGAACATTTGCTGCGGGCTCTTGGCTGTAGATAAATGATCCCGTAACTCGGGGAAATGTTGTTCCACAAAGCTAACCCAACCCGGACAACAGCTCGTCATTAACGGTATTTTCACCTCTTTGTCTCCATTCAGGTAACTACCTAGGCGATGTAATAATTCCGTTCCCTCTTCCATAATGGTCAAGTCAGCGGCAAAGTCCGTATCGAATACATAATCAAAACCCAATTGACGCAAAGCTGAAACCATCTTGCCTGTAACCAATGTACCCGGCTCATACCCGAAATCACGTCCCAACGCTGTGCGAACCGCCGGCGCTGTCTGGGCGATAACAATTTTAGTAGGATCGGCCAAAGCGTCCAAGACCGGCTGTTGCGTATTACGTCCGCTAAGCGCATTTACAGGACAGACGGATACGCATTGTCCACAATAAGAACAGGTACTTCCGGCCATATCCCGTTCGAAAGCTGTCGATACGGCTGCGTTAAATCCACGGTTCACGGCAGTCAAGGCGCCAACTGTCTGTATCGTATTGCACATGGTCTCACAACGGCGGCACATGATACATTTGTTCATGTTCCGGACAATCGAAGGGGAACGGTCTATCGTAAATGTAGACATTTCTCCCTTATACCGGATCTCACGGATTCCTAAGTCATGCGCGATCTTTTGTAATTCGCAATGTCCGTTGCTGCTACATGTCAGGCATTCCGCCGGATGATTCGAGAGGATCAGTTCCATCACCGTCCTGCGGGCATTCATTACCCGAGGGGTATGTGTCCGCACGACCATACCTTCCGTACATTCCATCTTACAGGACGGGGCTAGATTTCTACGTCCCTCGATCTCAACGACACAAATACGGCAAGCTCCCGGATTATTCTCGTAGTGCAAGTCCTCCAGTTTCATATAACAGAGTGTCGGGATGTGGATACCTACACTTTTTGCCGCATCTAAAATGGTGGTTCCTCTCGGCACTTCCACCTCTTTATTATCTATGATTAATTGAATTGTTTCCATGCTTATAAATAAATTTAGTGGACATAAATCGCTCCGAACTTACACTTCTCCATACAGGTACCGCAACGGATACAAGCTTGCGGATCGATAATATGAGGAATCTTCCGCCCACCTGTAATCGCATGAACCGGACAGACACGGGCACAGAGCGTACAGCCCTTACATTTCTCCGGATTGATGAAATATTGAGTAAGTTCCCGGCATTGATGAGACGGACAACGATGCTCCCGGACATGCGCCAGATATTCATCGTAGAAATTATCCATCGTAGATAAAACCGGATTCGGGGAAGTCTGTCCCAAGCCGCATAAAGCGGTATCCTTAATCACCATCGCCAGATTCCTTAGACGGGTCAAATCCTCTTCGGTTCCGTTTCCACTCGTAATTTTCTGCAATATCTCATGTAAGCGTTTATTACCGATACGGCACGGCGCGCATTTACCGCAAGATTCCTCGACCGTAAAGTCCAGATAGAACTTAGCCATGGCTACCATACAATCATCCTCGTCCATGACGATCATACCTCCGGAACCCATCATCGAACCAGCGGCAAGCAAATTATCATAATCGATAGGAAGATCAAGATGCTTCTCGGTTAGGCATCCCCCCGAAGGACCTCCGGTTTGCACAGCCTTAAACTTCTTTCCATCCTTGATACCGCCACCGGTCCCGAAGATAACTTCACGTAAGGTCGTACCCATAGGCACCTCGATCAGACCTACATTATTTACTTTCCCCGCCAAGGCGAACACCTTTGTTCCTTTACTTTTCTCCGTACCTATACTACTGAACCATTTAGCGCCTCTTAACAAGATTACCGGAATATTCGCGTAAGTCTCTACGTTATTTACATTGGTCGGACAACCTTTATACCCGTGTTCACTAGGGAACGGCGGCTTTACGGTAGCCTCGCCTCGCAAACCTTCCATACTGTGGATCAAAGCAGTCTCCTCTCCACAAACAAAAGCTCCGGCACCGTACCGGATCTCGATATCGAATGAGAAATCAGTCCCAAATATATTCTCGCCCAGCAATCCATATTCTTTCGCTTGCCGTATGGCGATTTTCAAACGTTCCACGGCTAGCGGATATTCGGCACGGATATATACCAAACCTTTGCTAGCTCCCGTACAATATCCATTAATCGCCATAGCCTCCACAATCGAATGCGGGTCGCCCTCCAATATGGAGCGATCCATAAAAGCGCCCGGGTCGCCCTCATCCGCATTGCAAACCACGTATTTTTGAGGTGCTTGTACCTTACGGGTAATCTGCCATTTCAAACCTGTGGGGAAACCACCGCCCCCACGACCCCGTAAACCGCTATCCATGATTTCCTTGATTACTTCCTCTGGAGTCATTTCCACAAGGGCTTTTCCTAACGCTACATAACCGTCACGAGCGATATACTCATCGATATTCTCCGGATTAATAAAGCCACAATTCCGAAGGGCGATTCGTAGCTGTTTCTTATAGAATCCGATATGCTTGGAGTCCGGAACCAGCTCATGGGTCTCCGGATTCACATAAAGCAGCCGCTCCACTTTACGGCCTTTTACCAAATGTTCCCTTACGATCTCATCCGCATCGGATGGTTGTACTTGTACGTAAAAGGTGTTATCGGGGATCATCTTAACCACCGGCCCTTTCTCGCAGAAGCCGAAGCATCCGGTACGGATCACTTGTGTATCTTCTAATCCGTATTGCTCGACAGCGGCTTTCAGATTCTCGATGATCTGCTCGCTTTGTGATGCACGGCAACCTGTACCACCGCACACCAATATATAATTCGTGTATTGTGCCATTTATGTAAGCTATTAAATTTCTTATTCGGGTTTTACGGCGGTGTAAGTCACAGGGATGATGCCGTCTACCAAAATACCCTTACGGATGTACTTGTCTATGATCTCTTCTACTTTTGCCTTATCGACATAACCGAATACTAACGGCTCCTGACCCGGAAGCTTGATTTCGATAGTCGGTTCCGCATAACAATAGCCCATGCATCCGGTTTGAGTTACCAACGCATCGATTTTCTGCCGGTCTAAAACCTCGATAAAATAACTCATTATCTCCTTGGCTCCGGCAGCTATACCGCAAGTGGCCATAGAAACCTTAATTTGCACGAGCTGATCAGGGGTATTGCTTTTCTCACGCAGATCCAGAGACGCACGAAGAGATTCACGCATTTTCTTGAGATCATCTAATGTCTTTACTTTGTTCATGGTTATATTCTATTATTTAAGGAAAACACCGTACTGTCATTTGCACAAACATACGGAATCTCTTTCAAATAATATCATATTTCCGTGAATTTTTCTTCGACACGTGATTGGGATATCTTGGAATTGGGAGGTACACTATGGGTGAGCCAGATATTGCCCCCTATAATAGATCCTCGACCGATCGTGATCCGCCCTAATATGGATGCGTTGGAATAAATGGTCACATAATCCTCGATGATCGGATGACGGGGCAAATCGATCGGAAGTCCTTCCTCGTCCAGCGTAAAACTCTTGGCTCCTAACGTCACACCTTGATAAAGGCGGACATGGTTTCCGATAATGGCGGTTTGTCCCACGACAATACCCGTTCCATGATCGATACTGAAATATTCTCCGATCTGCGCCCCGGGATGAATGTCGATCCCGGTTCGCGAGTGTGCCATTTCCGTAATGATACGCGGGAGTACCGGTACGCCTAGCTCGAATAATTCATGAGCGACCCGTTGATGTAAAAGCGCATAGACCGCCGGATAACAGAATATAATCTCACTCACGCTCTTGGCTGCCGGATCACCATCCAAGATGGCCTTTACATCGGTGGACAGTAAATATTTGATATGAGGAATCCGGTTAATAAAAGCGATCGAGATCTCGGAAGCCCGGTCCTTGGAATCACAACAACGCTCTACCTCAAAACAAAGTCCATTATATATTTGCTCTTGCAAGAGATCATAGATCTTTTCCAAATAGACTCCCGTATAATATTGGATAGAGCCTAATTGAGCCTCTTGTTCCGTACCAAAGAATCCGGGGAAGATAACCGTACGTAATAGGCGCATGATCTCATGCAACGTAGCGACTGAAGGCGATGGCTTCTGATGCAACGGGATATATTTGTATTCCGGTAGATCAGGAGCCGACAGCCGTTCTACGTTCTTCTGTATCTGTTCTAAAATCGCTGTTCTATTCATCTTTAATTATCCCAAGTAGGATCGTAACTGATTAATGAGTTAGAGGCATTGCCCAAACCGATATAGATATAATTATCCAAGACATACATGCAATGTACAGACCTGTTAGCCGCTGGTAACTGGGATTTCTGGCTCCAGTTCTGAGAGTCCGGATCATAGCGCCAAATATAACCGTCCCCGTCTACGCCATATACGTAATTACCATAAGCGATAGCACATAAAAGCATCCTTCCGGGGAACGAAGCCTCCTTTTCCCAAGCTACAGCGTTCTTGTCTGTAGACCAAAACTGTGTCGTATATTCCAAAGAAGGATCCGCTTTATTAATAATCCCCAGTCCGGCATATATACGGTCACCAATTACAACGGATATTCCGCCGTATTGTTTAATCGGGAAATTAGATTTCTTGCTCCAAACGAAAGCGCTCGGTTCATAAGTCCAGACTTCATCGATTAGTTCGTTACCTCTACGTCCACCTATGAGGAACGCCTGATCTTCCATTCTGCAACATGCCGCCCGATACATACCTTTAGGCCGTTGCTGGTCTGTTTGTACGGCGCTCCAAGAATTATCGGACGTGGAGTATACATATAAACTGTCACATATCTTTCCCGTGTTATCTAAACCACCAAAAGTCCATAGGCCAAATCCGATACTGAAACATGCTTGGCCCGATAATTTCTCAGGCTGAGACCTTAAGGGCAACCATTCTTTCTTAGAGGTCATATATCCCCAAAACTCATCGGTGTATTCCCTACCCGTGTCACCGCCTAATAAGAATCCCGTGCTATTAGCCAAGGTACAGAAAGAGGTAGATCCCGGTATCCGGAAAGCTCCCTCAAACCTTGCCCCTGCTCCAAATATATCCGGAGTTTGGAAGCGAACTTCCTCTCCGTAAGCGATACCATTCTTATTTTTAGCGTAAGCCCTTAAATAATAGCTCGTGCCTCCTCTCAATTCCTTTATCGTACCCGTAAACGCTTGTGTACCGGAAGAAAGAGCTACCGCTCCTTCACAATTACCAAAGGCCGGACTAGGACTAGTTCCCCAACATACACCAGCCTCTGTAACCGGTGAGGCACCTTCGGCTAAGACCTCTCCTCCTACCCATGCGGTACCGCTTTTAATAGTAGACACCTCCTTCGTATTGACTGTAGGCAACTCACTTTCCAGAATCGTATGGATACCTTCGCCTGCGCTATAGGTAGTACCTAAAGCGTTTGTCGCATAAGCACGTACGTAATACCCTTTCTGCTGTTGCATATCATAGATTTTCCCGGCAAATTCTCCGATACCCGCTCCGCAAATAATCGTATCCCCATTTTCTATTGTCGGTGATTTATCAGCACTAAAGCAGAAACCACATGCCGTGATCGGAGAATCTCCCTCGCTTATTATTTCCATGGAGAACTCCGCATAGGTAAACTCTGTCGCTATTTTCTTGAATTTGTTATCATCTAATACAGGACGACCATTCGTGGTCTTAAAGGTCTCGACTTTCGCCCCGTTATACTCACCATATTTACTTTTTGCGTAAGCTCTAACGTAATAGGTAGTTTCCGGTTTTAAATCGGAGATCGTACAATAGAACGAATCGGCTTCCATGTCTATACGAATCGTGGAGTCGGATGCTGAAGGCTCCGGATTTAGCATTAAATAAATACCCCTTTCCTCGATTTCGGCTTCCCCTTGTTTGGTTATCATACCTCCGCATTGAACGGAAGTAGACATCACGTTGACTGGAAATAAGGTCTTAACGCTTCCTAATCCATCTTTCGTCTTAAAAGGTAAAATCTCTCCATAAGCGGTATCTACCGCATTGATCGCATAGGCCCGGATATAGTAATCCAGATCATTGGTTAAGCCCTCGATCGTAGCCTCATATTTTACCTTACGCTTGGATACGGCTTTTTTATTTTTCTCTATCACAGTAAAGGTAGATTCCGTGCTCCAACAAAAACCGGCCTCTGTCACGGGAGCGCCGTTTTCTTGCAGGACCTCCCCCGATACTGTCACGGAACTAGCCGTGGACTTCAATATCTCGTCTGTCTTAACAGACGGTTTTTTAGCGTTTCGAATGCTACCATCTATATCCGGATCATTCACGCATCCGGCCATTAATAAAGCCGCAAATAGAATAGAGAAGAGTGAGTATATATGTTTCATAAATAATCAATATTAAAAGAATACACCTAAGCCAGCGTTTAGATCCAAGTACTTAAAATTAACCGTGTTGCATCCAACGCTAATAAATACAGAGTTCGTTATTTTCATCATCAAGTCAACCTCGGCAGCGACCCCTTTGTATGAGGAATCAATATTCCGGCACCATACCTCTCGTGTACTGTCGTAGTTTTCATAGGAATGGGTCGTGAACGAATGTAGTAAAGCTCTTTCACCATATCCCAAACCAACGGAGGCATATAACCACGGAAAGCATTTTACGATTAAACCGGCCGTTCCGGCTATACTATTTGTCTTCGAGGATTTACCTGTATTAAGCTCATAAGATTCCCCTTCCGAATTAGAGAACTTAATAATCTGCCCTTGGTTATTACATTCGTCCGTATAATTCATAAAAGACATATTCGTCTTGAAACGGACATACCAACCGAAGCGTTGCCCCATACCTCCTACCGTGATTCCATAAGGAGATTCGATCGAATACGAGTATCCCGCGAAAAACTCCATTCGTTTCTTAGGGGATACCGCCGCGGAATCTATTGGTTGGGCCTCCGGTTCCGCCGGCTTTAACAACATCTCTTGGTATTCTTTCCAATAGGTTGCTAGCTCCTCACTTTTAGGGGTTCCGATACCTTCCGAATAATAAATGATTAATTTAGAGATGGCATCCGGATCATCTTCCGTAGCTTTGACCGTCAGGCAGTTTAAACATTTATTCATCAAGCTACGCATGGAAGGCCGCATTCGCTCGTTGGAAAGCCAAATCGTAGTCAGCTGATCAATACTGTATGCGTCGCATTGCGATACGCCTTCCTCGTACCACATTTTAGCGTCACTATAATCAAGACGTTTCATCGCTTCATCTCCCTTACGGTTGTATTCCGTACGCTGTTGCGCCAGCAGTCCGAGGGGAAATACCGCACATATCATCAATATCCAAAGTCTTTTCATATAATAGGTAAATACATGTTTAGTTGTTCATAATATTACAATCAATAATAAGTAAGGCCTTCGCTAATCAATGATCCGTCAGAATTATAAATATCAAACAAATTGTCTTCCCGTTCGAATGCCCGGCCGTTATCCGCGATACCGACACTTAGGTATTTGCAAGGAATACGTTCCTCGGCTTTCGAATCGATCGCCCCGTATCTGTTATTTGACTTCTTGCGTACGATCTTATATCGTCCGAAAGCCATTTTCTCCTCATACAGGGCCTTTTTGTCCGCTATACGTTTCTCCTCGGCTTTCTCGTCGCAAGCGATAATCAACCGGACTACCTCTTCCGTAAGTTTCGTATCCTTTGCCTCCGACAAATCTTTCTTAGCTCCCGAATAATCAGCTTTGGCCATTTTTTCCTTACCGGAGGCGATTAACGAGTTATATTTCTCATTCATCTCATTTTCCGATGGCTGATCCGGGAGAACATTCTCTTCTATCGTATGCTCTGTTTCCATAGGTCGTTTCTCTTCCACTTTAGGCTCTTGTTTCTCCGCTTCCTTTATCTCAGAGATAGGAGGTTCCGTATGTAGAACTGGGTGATCTGGCATTTCTACTTCTTTTGAGACATTGCTATCCGGCTCCACAGCTGAAGGTAAATCAATACTCTCGACAACCTCTTTTGTGGGCCTATTGCTATGCACTAAAAGAGCCGTAGCGGATCCTACAACGACAAATATAGCGATTCCGATAGGAATTATTTTCTTTCTGGAATTATTCTTTTCTGTTATTGGCTCCACGGCAGGTGGATTAGCCACATTGACAACAGTCTCTTCATCATCCGATCCTACTAATTTAGAATCTACAGGTGATGAATAAACCACCGTTGTTTCCTCATTCACAATCTCGGGAGATGGACTTGGGACAACCTGAACTTCCTTTTCCGCTTGAGAAAAATCCAAAGACGCCAACATCTCGCCCACCGTCTCAAAGCGATCCGCAGGAATGATTTGCATCGCTTTTATGATAACAGCCTCTGTTTTCGGGCTGATCGCCACATTGATTTCAGAGGGGTTTCGCAAAGGACGTGCGGCACGTAGTATAGATTCCGTAGGGATTGTTCCCGTTAACAGATTATACATCGTGGCTCCCAAGGAATAAATATCCGGACGGGGCGAGAACACTTGTGTTCCTTCGTTATCGTATTGCTCTATGGATGCGAATCCTTTAGAAAGGGTTAACATCGTAGTGCTGGTCTCCTCCTGCTCGATATCGTAACGTTTGCTGACTCCGAAATCAATCAAGCGGGCGTTCCCATTCTTATCGATCAAGATATTGCTAGGCTTGATATCCAGATGCAAGATACTCTTATCATGAACGAATTGTAACGCCTCGCCAATTTGCCGTACATATTTAAGGACCGTAGCTTCGGGCAATATCCCGTTTTTCTCAAGCATATATTTTAGCGAGAAGCCGGAAATATACTCCATGGCAATATAAGCCGTATTGTTTTCCTCGAAAACCTCCAGCACATTTACGATATAGGGATGGTGAACTTCCGATAGGATCTTTGCCTCTTTGATCAGTTTTTCCTTGAACTTGTTAAATAAGACCTTTCCCGTCTCCGAATGTACTTTTACGGCTTGGGAACCGGGTTCTCTATAACAATAATCCTTGAAGAAATATTCCTTGACACAGATAGGGACCTCCGTCTTTACGGTACCTAAAGATCCTTTAACCTCTGTATACCAAACTCCTCTGTAGGTTATGCCAAAACCACCTTGACCAACCACATGAGTAAGTCTGTATTTTCCGTTTTGAAGAAGATGTCCGTCTGGCAGATTCATAACCTTGAATAATTCCATTTAATCTGCCAAAAGTACGTTATTTATATAAAAGAATAAAGAAAAGAGAGAATATTTTGCTTAAAACCCATGCTATCTTCCACTTTTTGAATAGGTATGATATAAAAAGAAAAATTATCCCGGGTCTTGCCGTCACAGGCTTCCATGAGAGCGTCCTTTATTTCCGGAACAGATAAACGACCATTAAATATCTCTGCGATCTTTTCATTCTTCAGTCTTTCAAGAACCCCGTCCGTACAAAGAAAGATGAAATCGTCGGGCTGGATATCGTTCAAGGTAATAATGTCCGCTTCGGTTGGTGCATGAGTACCTTGTATAGCCCTGATAATCACATTCCGTTGGGGATGGGTCAACGCTTCTTCCGAAGTGATCTTACCTAATTTAACCAACGAATTTACCAACGAATGATCTTCTGTTTGATATAAAATCTTCCCCTTCCTCAGATGATAAATCCGGCTGTCCCCGATATGAGCCAATACGATTCCGGAAGAAGCGATATACGCCATGGTGAGCGTAGTAGCCATGCCCGTCGTTTCCGGATGCTCTTGAACATAGGAATCGAAACAGATTTCCGCATAATGTACGGCTTTATGGATAAACTCAGGCGTGGGATCATCCTTTAGGAACGTAGAAAAGAAAGTTTGTATGGACTCGCAAGCTAATGAGCTGGCTACCTCCCCTTTCTCGGCTCCACCCACACCATCACAAACCATAAACAATTTTTGGTCAAGGGTCACTTGTTCGGGAAGCGGGTAAATGGAATCCTCGTTATTCGATCTGCCTCCTTTTTCCGTAATAGCACATGGCTTACCGATCGTTATAATCATAACAAATGAGTTTTATTCATTAAAACGTAAGACGGTGCGACCAATAATAATCTCGTCATTATCATTGAGCACGACCACCTCGCCATTCTCTAGGTAACTGTTATTATATAACGTATGGTTTTTACTATTATTGTCGGTAAGGAAATGTTTATATCCACCTTTTGAATCTTTTTTCACCTCAATGCAAATATGCTCGCGACTCATCGTGCGATCAGACGTGATAATTGGCATCGTAGCTTGTGAGGCGTTCGACTTCCGGCCAATGACAACCTTCCCTTCGTGAAGAGGAAACGCTTGTTCAGGTGTATCGGCATCTGGAAGAACCGTCAGTCTGCCGATTCCAGTCTTGACAGGTGTCACTAAAATCGTATCGGAATCGACTTCCTGATGATTACTTTTCTCGGATAATAAGGACAAAGGAATAGGCTCTTTGCATTTCGGACACTTAAAGGAGGTAATGCCGAGGGGAATCTTCCCCTCGTCTACCTTTAATCCTACATGGCAATGTGGACATTTAACCGCGATCATACGATAAACGAAATATCTGCGCCATCCATATCCGTAGAGTACAGATCCATCATATCTGTATCGGAAAGCATAACCGTATCGTCCGCCAATGTTATAAAGTCTGAATGATCGAAAGACTCGATGCTACTATCGTCTATAACTATGGCGTCGCCTAGGTCGACACCTCCTCCTTCCACGTCTATTATGACAGCATCCGCTGGCATGACGTCATTGCCGTCTAAAGTTACGAATGTATATTCCTCTTCTTGCATAACCTTTGTTCCTAATATATTAATATTCCGAAAACAAAAGTACAAAAAGCAATGGATTAATAAACTTGTTATTCTCTCTTATAATCAAACATTTGGGTTTCATGTACAAAAGAGGCTGTTTTACTATACGAAAAGAAAAGGCTCATTCTCTCACCCATTTGGCCTTACAGGAAGAAACTGGGCATTGCTTTCGGTTTTTCAATGATTCCCAAGGGATCTCACCTAAGAATGTCCCACATTTCGGACAAACATAGTCTATCTTAAATTGATTGGCGATATCCTGCAATTGCTGGGGAATCTTGGCCGACTGCTTGGCTCCTAGATAGATTCCTACCGTAGGGGCACAAATCGTTATCAGGAGGCTGATGCCGAATAGCTCCGGGCTACCTTTCCCTAAGAAGCCTATCACGACCCCCACTATTCCGGGCAAAGCAAATGGTAAGGATTGAAATAATCTGGTCTTAAACTGATTAGAGGATTGAATCTTAACTTTTGTTTGAATATAATCATCGTAGACTTTTTTCAATGCGGCAAATTCATCGCTATAATCATTATTGTATTTAAGTACCTCGGAAAGATTTAAGACATAGCTATCCCCCAAACGAATATGATCCGTAGGAGTAACACGTTTCTTTACGATCTGGGCTCCATTCACGAACGTACCGTTAGTAGATCCCGTATCCTCCAATAATAAGTTGCCACCATCTTCACGTGTCAGACGAGCATGATGACGACTTACATGAGGATCGTTTGCGATGAAATCGTTGTCTTCTGCTTTTCCTATCTTTATGATCATAGTCTTATTCCTTTTCCTCTTGAGGCTTTCCCATCTCCTTCTCAAGATTATCTTTCAGTACTTTCAAGGGATCCTTGGATATCACCAGCTCCTTCGGCTTACCCTCTTCCGTCAATAACAATAAACGCTGTTTCGGAAGATTTATTTGTAAGATATGATTTTTATTTATGATATGACTTTTTCCGACACGCATTAATATCTTGTTACAACCAGCGACCTGCTTCTCTAAGATCTCTTCTATTTTTCCGATATTTATAGCAAAAGTAAATTGGATGCCATTTGATAACAATAGTTTCGTATAGTTCCTGTCTGCTTCAAAATAAAGGATCTGACCAATCTTAATGCGCAACAACTCATCCCTTGTTTTTATAATTAAATACCGCTCCATACGTAGAAATTGTTTTTTCGTTTCTCTTTGAAAAACAAATATACGGTATTTTCTTTATTTAATAGGCATCTTTTGGGGGAAAGATTGGTAAAGTGCACCAAAAACAAGAGCCTTTTCCCTGCTCAGAAGAGACACCTATACGCCCTCCCAGCCTTTCAATTATATTTTGGCAGATAGAAAGTCCAAGCCCTATGCCTTGCTTTTGGTTTCGTCCTTTATAAAAACGATCGAACACATGAAGTTTTATTTCCTCCGACATTCCTTCCCCCGTATCGGTCACGGATAACAGAACCTCGTTCTCCATGGCTTGATATGACAAGATGATGCTACCTATAGAGGTGTACTTAATTGCGTTTGTTATAAAATTGCCAAGAACTTGTTTCAAACGGATACGGTCAGAGCGTAATAAAAAAGAATTCAAAGATTCCGGATAGGTCAAAGCTACCCCTCTCGGTACTTTGATCTGGAAAGAAGCTACCGTTTCTACAATAAGTTGTCTTAGATCAAATTCCATGAAATCAAAGGTCATGGTATCAGACTCGAGCTTAGCCAGATCCAATACATCATTAACGATACCCAATAATAACTCATTATTGGTCTGAATAAGATTAATATACTCTTGTCTTAGCTCACCATCCTCTTCATCCCCTAAAAGAGAAGAGAATCCGACAATAGCGTTTAATGGCATGCGGATCTCATGGCTGATGTTTGCCAAAAAGGAGGATTTCAAACGCTCTGATTTCTCGGCCTTCAGCATTCGTTCTTCCATCGCTTTCAGTTCAGATATATCATAATTCATCAGTAATAGGATGGGGCTTGATTTCTCCAGACCCGCCTCCATTATATCCAGACGAATCCATTTCCATCCCTCGCCATCCTTGACCCGGGCTTCCCCTTGATCATGATCAGTTTCTCCGTGGACAAGTCGGCTCAAGGAAGTTTTCAAGCATTCACGGTCTTCTGGCTTGACATTGGAATATATGCCTACTATCTGGCTCAATGGAGTTCCCGGAACTTCACCCATATTCAGATACCATTGTTCCATCGCCACTCCTTCCCCAGTGGACAAATCATACTTTGCGCAGCCGATCTTGGCACGATGACTTATCTGAGGAAAAAAAAGCTCGAACTCTATGCCTAATGTCGTTTTCATATATATCCGTTCTCATTATATTTATGCAAAAAGAGGGTTTAGCCATAAAAAACGAATGAATTAATCGTTCGTTTTAATTAGTCGTTTATATCGATTATTTTATAGGGAACATATAGGTTTAGTAAAATGCCCCAAAAACCGCATCAAAATTATATTCTAAAGTCTTTTTGACTTTCATAAGTAAATGTTTTTTGCGATATTTGCAAACGACTAATTAAAACGAACGATTAAACTAGTCGTTTTGTTGCCTTCCCCACCACTTCAATATCCTGATATATAAGATTATACCATATGACTATAAAAAATAGAGGGTAGATTGATCACTCAATCCACCCTCCTGTCTATCGTGTGCTTAAACTATTAAAAATCAACCCCTTGATTAGTCTTCTAGAGCCGCTTGCGCCGCCGCGATACGAGCGATGGGCACTCTAAAAGGTGAACATGATACGTAATTCAAGCCAACTTTATGGCAGAACTTAACGGAAGAAGGCTCACCACCATGCTCGCCGCAAATACCACATTTCAAATCCGGACGGATGGCACGACCTTTCTCAGTTGCCATACGAACCAGCTGTCCTACACCATTTTGGTCTAGTACTTGGAACGGATCGACCTTCAAAATCTTCTTCTCTAAGTAAACCGGTAAGAAGGAAGCGATATCGTCACGAGAGTAACCAAATGTCATCTGAGTCAAATCATTCGTTCCGAATGAGAAGAATTCGGCGCTGGAAGCGATACGATCCGCTGTCAATGCCGCACGAGGAATCTCGATCATCGTACCTACCTTGAATTCGATACGATCGCCAACTTCCTTGAATAGCTCTTCGGCCGCGGTACGGATCACCTTCTCTTGTTCCTTGAATTCATATAAGATTCCTGTTAATGGTACCATGATTTCCGGTTTAGCCTCAATACCTTCTTTCTTCAAATCCAAAGCGGCACCTAAAATGGCCCGAGTCTGCATTTCCGTAATTTCCGGATATGTATTACCTAGACGGCAACCACGGTGACCCAACATCGGGTTATGCTCGCAAAGAGATTCCACACGTTTTTGGATCTCCTTAACGGACACGCCCATTGTCTCAGCCATTTCCTCTTGACCTTTCAAATCGTGAGGAACGAACTCATGCAAAGGAGGATCGAGCAAACGAACGGTAACAGGACATCCGGCCATAGCCTTGAAGATACCCTTAAAGTCCTCTTTCTGATAAGGAAGGATCTTCGCCAACGCTTTCTTACGACCTTCAGCGTCCTCGGCCAAGATCATCTCACGCATAGCTTTGATCTTCTCACCTTCGAAGAACATATGCTCCGTACGGCAAAGGCCAATACCAACGGCACCGAAGCTACGAGCGATCGAAGCATCGTGAGGCGTATCAGCGTTTGTACGAACTTGTAATTTTGTATATTTATCGGCTAAAGCCATTAGTTCCGCGAAGTCACCTGACAACTCTGCCGCTTTCGTCTCGACCTGTCCTACATAGACTTCCCCGGTCGTACCATTGATAGAGATATAATCACCTTCTTTCAAGGTTACACCATCGACGTCTACAGTCTTGTTCTTATAATCGATATTCAAGGCACCAGCGCCGGATACACAGCACTTACCCATGCCACGAGCCACGACAGCGGCGTGAGAAGTCATACCTCCACGAGCGGTAAGGATACCTTCGGCGACAGCCATACCGGCCAAGTCTTCCGGAGAAGTCTCGATACGGACCATGACAACCTTTTTGCCATCGGCATGCCATTTAGCGGCATCATCAGCGAAGAATACGATCTGTCCGGTAGCGGCACCCGGTGAAGCCGGTAAACCTTTTACCCATACTTTCGCCAGTTTCTCGGCTTTTTTATCGAATACAGGGTGAAGCAACTCATCCAATTTATTCGGCTCGATACGGTTCAACGCTGTTTTCTCGTCAATCATACCTTGATGCAACAAGTCGATAGCGATTTTCACCATAGCGGCACCGGTACGTTTGCCGTTACGGGTTTGCAAGAACCAAAGTTTACCCTCTTGTACGGTAAATTCCATATCTTGCATATCCCGATAATGATCTTCCAATTTCTCTTGGATAGCGTCTAATTGCTTATAGATTTCCGGCATGGCTTCTTCCATGGATGGATATTTAGCGATACGTTCTTCCTCGGGGATTCCGGCACGCTCGGCCCAACGTCGCGAGCCGATCTTCGTGATCTGTTGCGGGGTACGGATACCGGCTACGACATCCTCACCTTGAGCGTTAATCAAGTACTCGCCATTGAACAAGTCCTCGCCGTTACCAGCGTCGCGAGAGAAGCAAACGCCTGTGGCGGACGTATCGCCCATATTACCGAATACCATGGCTTGTACGCTAACCGCCGTTCCCCACTCGTCTGGAATACCTTCCATCTTACGATACAGGATGGCTCGCTCGTTCATCCAGCTATTGAACACGGCACAGATAGCGCCCCACAATTGCTCATAAGCGCAAGTCGGGAAATCCTGCCCGGTCTGGGCCTTAACGGCGGCCTTGAATTTAGCGACCAATGTTTTCAAGTCTTCAACGTCAAGCTCGTTATCCAGCTTAACGCCTTTCGCTTTCTTTACTTCCTCGATGATCGCCTCAAACGGATCGATATCCTCTTTGCTTGTCGGTTTCATGCCTAATACGACATCTCCGTACATTTGAACGAAACGGCGATAGGAGTCCCAAGCGAAACGAGCGTTGCCCGTCTTACGAGACAATCCTTCCACTACCTCGTCGTTCAAGCCAAGGTTCAAGATCGTATCCATCATTCCCGGCATGGACGCACGGGCTCCGGAGCGAACTGAAACTAACAGAGGATTGGCAACATCGCCGAACTTAGAGTTCATCAACGTCTCGATATTAGCGATCGCTTTCTCAACATCCGCTTTCAGCAACTCTACGACTTTATCTTTGCCTAACTCGTAATACTCAGTACAAACTTCTGTTGTAATCGTGAATCCCGGAGGAACCGGTACACCAATCAGATTCATCTCGGCAAGGTTAGCGCCTTTACCACCCAGCAGATTTCTCATATCTGCCTTACCTTCGGCTTTTCCATTTCCGAACGTGTAAACTCTTTTTCTTTCCATATTCGACAGTATTGAATTTAGATTCTAGTTTTGTTGATTTCAACTGTTATATTGCTATCTCAACTTTGCAATGCTGCAAATATATGCTATTTCTACTTTGCAAGCACGAATAGCGTTAAAGATTTTTACATGTTTTACAACTATTCTTTACCATTTATATCCAGCAAATGCTTACATTTGCGTGCGGAAGTTTGTTGACGCTTCCATTTCCCATCGGATTTCCCGCCTATCTCTTTGCCCCTTACATATAATTATATGATCTTTTTCTTTTATTAGTCTATTTATTTCCAATAGGAAGATTCAGGAGTTTTTTGCTGAAGAAACTAAAGTTTCTACAGCATGAAACTAAAGTTTCTCCATAGTGAAACTAAAGTTTTTCTATAGTAAAACAAAAGTTTTCCTTATAAGAAATTTTAAGAAACTGCAATATGTTGATTTATAAACACATACTATACATCCCTTTCTGTCCATAATCATATCTTCATCAATCTTGATAGAATAGCGAGAACTGTTTGCCGGACTCATTTAAGTATATAGAACGAAGCTCTTTGTTCTTAGCGGAATTGTAAGTATTTTCGCGAAGCGAATTTAAAACTTAACGACATTGGCAAGAAAGAAGAAACAGTTGCCTATATTAGAAAAGGTAACCATTACGGACGTAGCCGCCGAGGGCAAGGCTATCGCGAGAGTGAACGATATGGTGGTATTTGTACCCTTCGTCGCTCCGGGAGACGTGGTTGATATTCAACTGACCCGTAAGAAGAATAGTTATGCGGAGGGGAAACCTGTATATTTCCATGAGTACTCGGCCAAACGTGCGGAGCCGTTTTGTGAGCACTTCGGTGTCTGTGGAGGTTGCAAGTGGCAACATCTTCCCTATGAGGAACAACTTTACTATAAGCAAAAACAGGTCTACGATAATCTTACCCGTATCGGGAAAGTCGAAATGGAAGAGAAACTTCCGATCTTAGGTTCCGAGCGCACGACTTTCTACCGGAACAAGCTTGAGTTTACTTTCTCAAACAAGAAATGGCTTACGGACGAAGAAGTCCGGTCCGGTGCTTCTTTCGACCAAATGAATGGTGTCGGGTTTCATATACCGGGGATGTTCGATAAGGTACTGGACATCCATAAATGTTGGTTGCAAGATGATATATCGAACAAGATCCGTCTTTGCGTCAAGGAATATTGCCTATCTCATGAGGGATATCCTTTCTTCGATTTACGGAACCAAGAGGGGTTCGTTCGTACGTTGATGATCCGTACGGCATCCACTGGGGATTTGATGGTCGTATTGGTTTTCTTCCATGAGGATGTAGAGCGCAGGGAAGCGTTATTATCTCATTTGGCGGAACGATTCCCGGAAATCACGTCCTTGATGTACGTCATCAACGGCAAATGTAATGACACGATCACCGACCAAGAAGTTCTCGTATTCAAGGGAAAAGATCATATCATCGAGGAGATGGAGGGGCTTCAATTCAAGGTAGGTCCTAAGTCTTTCTATCAGACAAACAGTGAACAGGCTTATAATCTATATAAAGTGGCTAGAGAATTTGCGGGTCTTACCGGAAATGAGATGGTGTACGATTTATATACCGGGACAGGTACGATCGCTAATTTCGTCTCTCGTCAAGCAAAGAAGGTTATCGGTATCGAATACGTACCGGAGGCTATCGAGGACGCAAAAGTGAATTCCGCCTTGAACCATATAGAGAACACGCTTTTTTATGCCGGTGATATGAAAGATATCCTTACGCAGGATTTCATAAACCAACACGGACGTCCGGATGTTATTATTACCGATCCACCACGTGCCGGAATGCATGATGATGTGATCAATACTATTCTCTTCGCCGAGCCGGAACGTATCGTTTACGTTAGCTGTAATCCTGCTACGCAAGCCCGCGACTTGAGTTTGTTGAGCGTGAAATACTCCGTCAAGAAAGTCCGTCCGGTCGATATGTTTCCTCATACACATCATGTGGAGAACGTGGTTTTGCTTGAGAAAAAATAAACATATAATATAATGTATAGGAAATACGTCCCCTTTCTGCTCTTTTTGTTCTTCTTGTATGGTTGCGGCGGTAACAAACAAGAGGAGAAAGAGGACGTTTCCGTTTTCGTGGATTTACCGCAACTGAAAGCGGAAGGCGAGATCACGGCGGTGACCTTATACAGTTCTACCTCCTACTTCCAATATAAGATGCAACCCATGGGTTACGAATACGATCTGATAAACGATTTTGCCAAGAGCCAAGGTTTGAAATTAAACATCAAGGTCGCCGAGAACCCTGCCCGTCTGATCGAGATGCTAGAAGCCGGCGAGGCCGATGTTGTAGCCTACCCCATCCCAATCAATAACAAGCTGAAACAAGAGGTCATTTATTGCGGCCGGGAGGATATCTCCAGTCAAGTATTGATACAACGGGCCAATAAAGGCGATAAGCTCCTTACCGATGTCACTCAATTAATCGATAAGAATGTTTACGTAAAGCCTAACACCAAATACTCCGAACGACTGAAGAACTTGGATGAGGAACTCGGCGGAGGAATCCATATCCAAAAAGTGGAAAATGACTCCATTGCTACCGAAGATCTTATCGAGATGGTCTCCTTGGGCGAAATACCCTATACGATCAGCGATGATAACACCGCCCGCCTAAACAAGACTTATTATTGGAATATCAATGTCGACCTAAAGGTTAGTTTTCCCCAACGTTCTTCATGGGTGGTAAGAAAAAGTAGTCCGGACTTGGCGAAGGCGATCGATGAATGGGCTTCCGATAAAACGGGTAAACATTCTTTCAAGGCAGTTACTAAGCGGTACTTTGAATTAAGCAAGCGACCTTTTACGGCAGATATTCCGGAAGTAAAGAATGGACATATTTCCCCGTATGACCCTTTATTCAAGAAACATGCGAAAAACATCGGATGGGATTGGCAGCTGCTGGCGTCTATTTCCTATCAAGAGTCTCATTTCAATCCTACGGTCGTATCGTGGGCCGGTGCCGAGGGGCTTATGGGAATCATGCCAAATACGGCGAAGGCATTAGGTGTCACCCCGCATGAATTGAAAGATCCGGATACGGGAATCCGCACGGGAGTAGATTGTTTACGGCGCTTTCGTCAAGGTTTTTCTGAGATTACGGATCCTGAAGAAAAAGTCAAGTTTACCCTAGCGGCTTACAACGCTGGGATCGGACATATTTACGATGCGCAGCGATTGGCCCGAAAATATGGAAAAGATCCCAATAAATGGGATAATAATGTAGCGGAATATATTCGTTTGAAAAATGATCCCGAGTATTATAACGATCCTGTTTGCAAGCATGGATACTTGCGTGGCTCAGAAACATATAATTACGTGCGGGAAGTGTTGGAGCGTTATCATTACTACAAGAAAAAGTCATAGTTATAAAAAAATTCATAGCTATGAGTGAAAGTAGTCATAACTATGAATTTTCTGCAAGTAAATGCCACTTAAAAATTATAGGCTACACCTATGCCTAATATTTCCTTGAACTGGACTTTCGCTCCCCGTTTCTCTCCATTATCCTCAAAAGTTTTTACGTCGTTATCATATTTAAGCGTCGTATTGAGTGTAGCGGACAGGAATTTATTAATCTTCATGCTTATCAATACATCCCAATTGACATCGATATTTCCGAATTGATCGCTATAAGGAGTGAAAAAGTCAGCTGTAGTAATCAAGCTCACGTTTTCCATCACGGTTAATTCCGCACGAGCTTTCAAGTAAGCTCCCCATTCCATTCTGAAACGATCTCCCGGATCGACTCCGAAAGCTCCTAACCCGGAAAGGTAATCATCCTCCACGAAAGTCATCTTCGTGGAAGCCGGAGAAAGATAAACCGAGTAATTGCTTTTGGGACGATATTCCATACCTACGGAGATATTCGAATACGCCGGCGCAAAGAAGTTCGATATATAATGTGTCTTATCCGGATAATTATATCCTTTGGCAAACTGGGTGTTTAAATCTCCCATCAACGTATAATACCATACATTATTGGTGGAATATCCTAATTGGGTAGACAGGGTTATATTATCGGTACTTTTCCTCATTCCCTGCGATTTAGTCTTTGATAATCCGTAATCGAGAGCGAGATTGGTAACCCATAACCAGTCACCGGTTTTATGTGTTAATGCCCCATTCAGATACGCATTTCCGGCAACAGAGTTCTCACCGCCAGCCGACCAATTCGACATCGACGTTTGCGACAAGTTCAAACCTGTCACACCTTTCAGTACCCATTTGCCTTCCTCATATCCTTTATCATCCGTTTGACCATATGTGATTGTCGTTAATGCGACAAACAATGTCATGAAGAATATACGTTTCATATTGTGATATATTTTAGTTATTAAAAAATAAGACGTCCTATCATTTAAACAGGTTTGATTAATTTTTGTTTAGAAAAGCCTAAAGTTGAAAGGATGTCACATTTGTTACACCTTTATATGGATAAACCCCTTATTTTTGTATCCGATAATTAAGTAATTTGATTTATGGAACAGTTACATGCACACGAAGTCCTTCATATGATGGAGGGTAATAGTTATTCAGAAGCTTCTTTAAAAGAAGCGATCGTTAAGACTTTTGGTGAGGATCAGCGTTTCTATACTTGTTCGGCGGAAAATATGGATGCGGATGAGTTAATCGTATTTCTGAAACAAAAGGGGAAATTCATGCCTGTCGAAAATGGTTTCACGGTAGATATTACAAAGGTTTGTAATCATTAAAGATTCTACGACACTATCAATAACTCTAGGCTAAATTCTTTTGATTTAGCCTAAAGTTAAAAAAGACTTTCGGTTCTACTCAATGGACAATACTATTCCTATAAATAATCGCAAATGATTTTTACATCAATTCATAATCTTTATCAGAGACATAACTTAGCCTACGGTTACCCGCATGATTTATCATCCAGACAAAAGACTCTATATACTTTAGTATCTTATTTGAATTATCACTTTTTATACGTGACAAATAATCCATTTTTCCTAAAAGATAATTACTCACTTCAAGAACACTCATCTTATTACAAGTTTTGTATTATCAGGTTGTTTTTTATCCATGATTGATCCTATACGGGTAAAAGTGTGAGTCCGAAAACCTACCATACCTGCGGGCCTTCCAACAAACATTCTATAGGCCTTTTATGTTATGGTTATAAAATGGTCTATTTATGCTTACTGGTTTTTTAAATACCTTAGCGACAATAATAAGTGTGACAAGCCTTCTGATTGTCACCTATGGTGCATTAATCGGAGTCATCTCATTTTTCAGAAATGAGCTTAAGCGACTTACTGGTAATTATTCCATTACTAACATAAGAAAACTAAGAGCTGTATTCGGTACATACTTACTTCTCGGACTAGAATTTTTGATAGCGTCAGATATCTTAAAAACAGTATTGGAGCCAACACTTAATGAATTGGCCATTTTAGGTGGAATAGTCGTGCTGAGAACAGTTCTGTCTGTCTTTCTGAATAAAGAGATCAAGGAACTAGAAACTGAAAATAAAGATACCGAGTAGATCCCATAAAGTTTTCAAGGGAAAGTACAGAAAAATGGCGCTTAAGTCTTGCATGAACAGGATTTAAACGCCATGAAGTAAAGTTAGAAAACCAAACCGCTCGGCCTTCACAGGTGAAGCGGAAGTGGATATATTGCCTTAAACTAATACCTTATATTATTACAACCAGATTAAAGGTCATAATGTTTATGCTTTTGATGAATTTCAATAGCCAAAATAAAACAGAAAATAAAAATCCGTATCCAGCGTCACTGCTACATGCGGATCCAAAATAACAAACTCTTACAAGAGTTAGGCACTACATAAAGTTGTATTATACTAATAAGCAGACTGAACCGCATCAAAGTGTTGATTCCTTATATTGTTTTTTTCTCATCATTTACATATTCCAAAATGTCGCTTGGCTGACAGTCTAATGCTCTACAAATTGCCTCTAGGGTACTAAAACGAATTGCTTTCGCCTTTCCCGTTTTTAAGATAGAAAGGTTAGATAATGTCAAACCAACTCTTTCAGAAAGTTCGTTCAAAGAAATCTTCCGCTTTGCCATCATTACATCTAAGTTTACAATAATAGGCATAATTAAACTGTTAAGTCATTCTCTGATTTCATATCTATCGCATTTTGCAATAATTTTTCAAATACAGCCACGGCTGTCGCAACTACGATAGCGACAAAAGTAGTTACGATACAAATGGCAAGAAAACCTGCGGGGTCATCTTCTGTATTATGGGTCAACCTTATAAATAGTCCTGCCACCACGATTAAAATACTTAGTAAGATCGCACAATGCTTTATGTTCTTTAAAGTCTTTACAGAGTTTGTTGAAAATACTTTATTTTGCCCAATATAACCGAGCAACCTAAAAGCATTGTACAACGCAACAAAAAAAGCCATTGACGCTCCATATCCATATAAGATAAATGGATCAGCGTAAGTACTAAATAAATCTAGGTGTGTGGCTCGTCCCTCAGTTAAGGGAAACCAAATCAAAATAATAAGTGCCACAATACCGATAAGAACAATAACTGTTTGAAGAAATGCTGTTGAAATTCTTTTCATGACGTATGATGTTAATTTTAAACGACGTTGCAAATGTAATAAATATTTATTGATAAACAATAAATGAATACCGAAATTCAAAAAACAGTCTCTTTCTCAAGCTAATTAAAAAATCTGGACTTGAATCGCCAGTGTAGTGTCGAAGTACAATGATCTCCCATTTGGAAGGGAGAATGGGAATAGAAGAAAAAAAGAACGCCTACCTAAAAAGTGGTAGACGCTCATTGCATACGGTTATTGGGACAAATATAGAGTATCTTGGATTATCTTATTCATTAATAACTACTTCATCTCTTCTCCCTTTTCATTAAAGATAGCGATAGCCTCCTTGCCCTCGATTACCAAAATCACCTTAAAGAGTTTCCCTTCAGTCTTTTCCGCAACATATACCTCTTGGATCACTGAATCCGGATAAGATTTCTCTATGGATTGCGTAACTACTCCCGGAAGATCCTTTACCTCGACCTTAACAAAGTCATCTTGATTAACCTCACAAGCGATTACCACTGAATCAACACTTGTCTCTGCGGCAAATGCGCTGAAACTACCAATACCCATCATCAATACTACTGCAACTAATACCTTTTTCATGACTCTTGATTTTTAATTAAACAATCTATTCATATTAACGTAATCAATAGATATAGAACAACGGATATGCCAAATTTCGCCTATCTACAGATAGTCATGACACACAACATCTTATATTTTAGCATTAACATATGAATTGGGATATTACGGGATTTTATGGGACATTTTTGGGTAATTATGCCCCAAAAGTCCCAATTCATTGCCATAACCCTTGTAAAACATTTGTGAAACAAATTATCTGTTTTTGAGCAAACAGAGTTAGACAAAAACGATATATTTAACCATCTAAATTCTATTGAAAGCCAGATTCCATGCGGAAACAAATAAAAATCCGCATCCAGCTTCACAGCTACATGCGGACCAAACAAATAACAAACTATTATTTAAATCCACTCCTCATTATTGATTTAACTAAATGTAAATAAGAATAATACGATATATAATACTATATTTTTGTAAAGTATTTGTAAAGTAAAGCTATGCTTTTCTATTTACTCATCTTATCAAAATTATCAAGAAGCACCAATCCATAATTAGTATAGCTTCCAGAGTTATCAACAGAGACACTATACATATACGGAAAAAGCTCTCATTGGCGAACTCGATCCGAGCTATCTCATGGCCTTTCTGATTCTGCATGTTCATGTGATCGAACATACGATCCTAATTTGCGGGGCCGATAAATAAGGAGGTGATCTTCTTTCCTTCTTTTATCGGGAGACCGATAACGTAACTCTTGATTTGCTCACACTTGGAGACGGCTTCTTCAAACGTAATTGTTTTTTACGGTAAAGATATACAAAAAAAAGAACGTCCACCTTATATATAGAATGGCGGACGTCCTAACCTAAACTATGTATGCCGATACCCGACCGACAACGCAAAGGTAGACATTAATTAACGCTTTATCATTTCTTGTGTATGCAAGATAACATAGATTTGATATTTAAGATTTTGAAAAACATACGCTCCAACCATCCAATACAAAATCTATTGCATTGACAATTAAAATCTTAACAACGCATTCAATGAACTTAACAGATTGTTTTCCTATTTTTGCACCGAGGAGATAACATTTTTATGAGTAAAAAGAACTTGACTATATACAAGGTAGATGCAGAGAGCCATCTACCTCTTCCCTATGCGGATGAAGGCATCCACGCTGGTTTTCCCAGTCCGGTGACTCGATGAGGGACGAGGGCATTGAGGAAGGCGATATCCTTGTGATCGACAAGTCGCTGGAACTAATGGACGATGATCTGGCAGTTTGCTTTATCGATGGGGATTTTACGGTGAAAAGGGTAAGACTGGAATCGGACACCGCATGGCTGGTACCCTCGCCAGTAGATAGTATCTTTACGAGTTTGGTTAACCCGGTTGATGATAGCACTTACAATGCCGGCATCACTAAATAAAGTTTCAATAGTCAAAAACATAGCTTACCTCCTTACTCGTTAAATTCAAACCAACCTTTCAAATTCTCCTTGTCCTTCTCGGAGAATGGCATCACCAACTTAGAAGGCTCAATCTCTGCGGCTGTACGGAGCAGTGAAACCAGCACAATTCCTTCCTCCACCTTTGTCTTGTTGTATAAAGCAGAGTTAGCCACATTCTTAGGCTCTAATCCGTCCACGGCTTTAGCATCGAAAAGAACAGCATCCTTTGCGATTTTCTCACCGAATACCGCCTTGATGGTCAACACGTCATAATCGGCATTTGATTTGTCGATTGCGGTAACTTCTGCACCTTTTGATCCACTGCCTAAGAACATACCTGTGTATGCGAGGGAGTTCTTCTTCACCTTTAAAGTCAAGTCGGTAGCACCGTTTGCGTATGCTTCCACTACTTGCACATTAATCACCGCATAAGCGAACTTGTTTTTCAAGTCCGCATGAATCGGAACGAACGAGGGGAGGAAACTTCCTACCACCAAGTTCGTAGTGTCGAGCTTGTAGGGCCCACGTCTGCGGATGCCCGTCTGGACATCGTAGCGTTCCTCTTGCTCGACAACCGGAGTTAAATCATACTTAAATCCTGCTGACATAATTAATTCTTGTTTTGTTCAACAATTTGTTTCGTTCCCTCATTAATCGTGTTGGCGATAGATTCAGCTTCTTTCTCAATCTTCGCTTCCGCTGATTCGGGAGGGGTCACGCCTTTGAAGCCGTCATTTGCGAAGTCCTGTTTCAAGTCCTTAAAATAAGCGTCCAAGTCCTCATCGTCCTTGATGGCGCACCTCTTAGCGTAGTTTTCGGGAATACCATACTCCTTAGCCTTTGCCAAAATCTGCTCTTGACGGGTAGCTTGTGACTTTTCCGTCTCAAACTGAGCGAGCTTGTCAGAAAGCGGTTTCACGGCTGCACTCACTGCATTAGCAATGATGGTAGCCATGTCATCCGGTTTTTCTTCCGGCTTCGGATTAGGGTTAGGATTGGGATTCTCGATTGGCTTACCGTCTTTAAGGTTATGCCTTTTCTCGTAGTTCAATACAGAAGTACGGGTAGCATCCCCGGCACGGAAATCACCATAGGAATTGAGCACGTCCGAAAAGCTGATACCCTCAACGATGGAGTTTACCTT
>OHEC01000055.1_pt1 | contig 85220 bp, 109 predicted proteins | sample 1567141 | NCBI WGS metagenome assembly OHEC01 (sample SAMEA3879567, study PRJEB24766) | human gut metagenome | biome: human-associated habitat; feature: feces | place: USA | collected 1985/1987 | reverse complement strand
TAGGTACTGTACCATAATCGAAAAGGAATTCATGAAGATCTTGGCCATAAGTAACCTTACCACCATTTTCATTACCCCAATCATATTCAAATTCTACTTCATCACCCAGTGAGAAAATACGGGAATTGAATATGATTGCATAACGGTCATTTACTGGTAGGTTAAGTGCATCCTCTACGGTTAATCTACCAGTGAGAGTAGCATTGGTTCTGATTACTATTGCTGCAATGAACTTGGTAAGGTTCATCAAAGTCTTCATATCTGACATGTTGCTGAGAATATCCTCATCAGCTCCATTCTGTTCTCTGATTTCATAAAGATAACCAGAGGGCCCGGTAAATTCAAATGTTCTAAATTCCATAATTTTAATATTTTAATGTTTACAAATGTTCATAGTATTCCCTATAACAACAAGAAAGGGGTGAGACATCCTATCTCAGGAATCCCACCCCTCCACCGAATCTTAGTGAAAATAGACTAAGGAATTAATATTTGTCTGCAGTACCTACTGAGAATTCGATAGACTCAATGGTGTTCTCTGAAGCCATTCTGTCCAAGTCAAGGCCAGTTATCTTACATGGCCAAACCTCTTCATAGATATGAGTATTAAGAACTGATACCCCATCTTCAGCAAGTTCATTTACAATGGCAGTTTCCCAGTATTGGCTTGGTACCAATCCCCCACCAGCAATCATATCCTGGCAAGAATAAAGCCAATCATGAAGCCATGTATCTGAACCTGCAGTAGTCATAAGTTTTTCTACGATTAGGTTACCTACTGTAACCCTACCTGCAGTTTTAACATCTCTATTAACGTCCCCATGAGCTACCTGGTCAATCTCTACATCTGGCAAAGTACAAGTTTGAAAGAGGTAGGTATTGATAGGGTGCTTAGGAAACATAATGCTCCACAAGAATTTTTTCCGTGGGTTTTTTACTTTTGCTCCCATCGTTATAATGTTTATAGGTTATTACTTGTTTCTACAATTGATACCGACTTAGAGGCAGCATCAATTACAATCTCCATAGTTACCTCTTGCATAGGAACTACGTCCTTATACTTAAGGATAGCCAGATATTTACCTTGACGAGCATCTGCTTCGTTATTTACAGAAAGGTCATCCCAAGAAGTTGCATCTTGGTCACCCATCCAGGTATATTCTGTCATGGCATCTTCATCTACCAATGAATCCAAGGTAGGTTTAACTTCCAACCAGATTCTCTTCCAAGTGCCCCAAACGTTTGGTTCTTCCAAATATTTGTTAAGTACTGGACGAAGGAATTTCTTCAGATACAAATTCAACCTTACAATTGAAAGGAATCTTTCTGAATCCTGTTTTACCTGGGATGAGAAGCAATGCCAGAGCATGGTTTGTTTACCGGCATCTGGAGTATCTTTGATTACCATCTCATTGATATGATTCTGAGCAAGTGTATTCAGTTCATTATATCGAGAAGGAGAACCATAGTTCGGGCATACTGGTCCAACAGCATCTCCAATTACTCCACGATTCATACCAGCAAATGATTTCCAAGGTCCATACTGAGTAGCAGAAGCATCTCCCAAACCAGTAATAGTACCCACTACATCGGAATCTTGAAGATTACCGTTTTCATTGTAGTACTTAAGTCCACCACCGAAATAAGCAATGTACTTAGAATTACCTACTGTACCAAGGCAAGTCTGTACCCAAGTTACCTGAGCTTTATAATCTCTAGCTTGAGTACCCTGAGTATAATGGGTAAGATGTTTTGGAACCTCAATATAGAGTACCCATTCCATCAATTCTTTTGCCATATCTCCAGCAGCCTTGTATACCTTAAGTACATCGGCATCAGCCGTAAGGTGTTGAGAAATATGAGAAATAAATAATTGGTAGAAATCGGTGTAGTCTTTTACCAAGTCCAATGAAGCAATCCACTCGTTGGCAGTTGGAGTAGAACCAGCACTACCTACAGTACCTGTAAACATTTTCTCGGTATCAGTAGGAGCAGCCCCACCTACGGTAACCGTAACCGCATTTTTGGTACCATCTACACTCTCGGTTAACCATTTGATTAGGTTCTCGAAAGATGAGCCTGCCACAACTACTGGTTTAAGATATTCCGAGTTCTTAGCAAAAGCACTAAGAGCAAGGTAATCTACTGAAGTATTATTGTTATCATCAGCAGTCTTATAAGTTACTACTGGACCTTGTTCCAATACCTGCCCATTACCTGAATAGATTTTATAATAAAGGGTATTAGCCTGTTTATAAAAACCTACCTGGAATGTATCTGTACTACCAATAGGATCACCGTAACCTTTAGTTACTAATCCCAAACTGTAGGTAGTTCCACCAGAAGCAATAGTAATAATTGCAGCAGGTGTAGCAGGTTCGGGAATTGCAGAAGCCGGAGCTATTCCCTCTTCTTCTGATTTAGCAACTGTTTTAGCTTTACTTGCTGTTGCAGCTACTGTACCTTGAGTAGCTCCTTTACCGAGTACTCGAATAACACGAAGCTTAGAACCACCTTGCAAAGCCTTTTCGATATTTGATACAGAACCATCTGGTACAATTTCAGAACCATAGATTCTTTGGAACTGAGAGAATGTAGAGATGATTTCTGAAGGGTCATCGTATGGACCTTTAGTAGTTCTAGCCAATACACAAGAAACTCCTAACATAGGAGTAGTTTGAAGAACGTTATTGTTCTTAAACTTAAAATCAACATGAGGTGAAGTTGGCATAATTCTATTGTGATTAAAGTTGATTACTTTGTTTAATTTATACCTTAGAGTATTGTACCATTATTCTACCATTACATATTGGTAGCCCCAAGTTCCATCTGTACTTGGTACAAGAGTATTGGTACTTACTATGTAATCACGGTCATCAGGTACTGTAGTCTGGGCTTTAGCAAACTGAGAACCTTCTGGGGCCTGAGGTTGATAATAAGTACTGCTATTACCTGGGCCGTTTCCTGCATAGTATTGGAGACCTTGACCTCTTCCACCATATTTGAGAGTTCCTACTTCTAACCCATAACCAGTAGGACTAGCATTCTGAGTAGATAATTTCCCAGTTGGTGTTTTATAAGATAAATCCAACCTTGAGTTGTAGATAGTCTTACCTCTCAGATTATAACCTACTGGTATACTTGTAAGTGGAGTAGCAGGCTTTGCCTTATCAAACTTTACTCCACTACTACCAACTTTTGAAACCTGTATATCTTCTGTATTCTGATAACTGGCTTCGCTTTCGAAATTTTGTAAATACTTCATACTTTTACATTTAGTTTTAACATTTCCTTTTCTTCTTGTTCTAACAACCCAATAAGAACTGATATATCTTTGATTGGTGTAAGTGTACCCTCTTCCAAAAGTTTTTCTGGGAGAATACCATCCTTACATACATAGGTATATACTTTTTCAAGTATACCATGTTCTACATCTGGGTGATCATAGTAATTACCTACTTCAATAAAAAGATTTCCGGTAGGAGCAAGCCTGCCCTTACTCCATTCATCTAAGTCATTAAAGTAAGGTCTTATATATCCTCTAGCAGGCAAACCAGTATATAAGATTGTATGCAATAATCTCATATCGGCTTGAGTTTGAGAAACGAGGTGTACATCTATGGTAATATCTTTAGTTTCATAAGGAAACTCCGAAGCTTGGTAATTACCGTCCTCAAGTTTATCACCAATGATATATTTGTTCACTCCTATATCCCCGGCATAATAACCTTGTAATTCAATAGTTATTCGAGGAAGAGTCTTGGGTCCTTTTACTTGATTATTCCCGATACCAAATAAGGGTATGAATTTCTTCATATTCTTTATTGCTTCTTGAAACCTTTTCTCGTTTTCCTGAGATAAAGGTAAGAAGTCATCCGGATTTATAGTAAGACCCATTTCTAACATTGTACTAAGAAGACTTATATAAAAGGTCCTCTCAACTACTTCTTCTGAGTTTACCATAATTATGTAAAAAAGTAAAATAATTTGGTTCCTTCAATATCACTTAATGTAGCTCCAGGCGGTAACCTTGATGAATCAATTTCTACAGGCCAACTTGGGTAAGCTCCAGTCATCCCTTGGATTATTTGGTCAAATTTATTGCCATTAGCCTTGAAATAACAACTAAGGGTAGTATGACCTACCCAATTAGAAATTATGGTTCCAGGATTTTGTACCCAACCTTGTCCACTATAAGTAAGAGAACTTCCACCTATAGTTGAAGTACCTGAGAAGTCCTTTCTCTGGCCCAGGGTGGGTATCTTTATCATTGCAGGATAAGATTTAACTATTCTGGAATTAATCCACTTTTCTATGGTAATGTCTATAGTAACATCTTTATTTCCCTCATAAACCCTTAACCCACCAATGTTAGTACCATTACCATCTATCTTAAGGTGGAAATTAACCTTACCCTTACCTTGAGTGATGTTAATTTCTTTGGTAGGTTCTGCCTCTATGTTTTGAGTAATTTTGATTACCCCCATTCTTTCGATTGGGTCAGCATCATCACCTGAAAACTCTGTGTTATTATACTTGGTTTTTATAGTTACCTTACCTACTTGGTTTAACTCTCCTGCCTCTTTGGTAACAGTTAACCAATCTACCGTACTTTCAACCTTCCAATCTACAGCACGATATTCATCCTGAGGCTCATTGTTAATAAATTTCTGTTGATAACTATAAACTCCTACCTCTAAAGTTTCACCACTCTTCGTACCATCGAAGGTATGAGCAGTAGTTTCTGGAGTAATACTAAAGTAAGTACCCCAAGTCTCTACTACTTTGGGAGCAGCCTTTTGTACTAGAGTTACTTCCCTCTCTACTCCTTGAACTACTACTTTGAGAACCTGTTCTTTTATGTTATCCATATCCTCATTTACTGCTTTCGGTTTTACACGAATAGTAGCAGTACCGGTTCCCGATAATGAAGATATTTCAAAATCTGCTGCCATTATCTAACTCTCCTTATTTCTTTCCTAATCTCATTTCGTATTTCCCTTTGTAAAGCTGCCTTTCCACCTGCAGCTTTAAATGCAGGATTCCATAGAGGACGAGGTGGTAAATTACCATCTCTACTACCATACTCTAGCATAATAGCTATTTGATTCAATGTTCTTCTTGAAGGACTACCAGTATAGGTAATCTTCTTGATTCCAATTGGTAAACCTACGAAAGTTCGTTTCTTACCTTTTACTATAGTTACCGACCGAGCATATTGCCCAGTAAGGTTTAATAGGGTATGTTCCCCATATTTCTTTATGGTACCTGGACTATGTTTTGGCCAAGATACTCCAGAACCTCTTGGAGGTATACCAGTATTTAAACTTCGTCTTATTATACGAAGAAGTTGATTGCCAAACCTTTCGGTACCTTTCACATAGCCTTTGGTTAAGATACTTGGGGTTTTAGCAATCAACCTTTCTGCACGAGCTTGTTCTCGTTTATCTACGTATATTTCTAGAGGACCAATTGGAGTCGATATTGTAATATTAACCGACTTACTTGGCATAATTCTTATTGTTGTTTAGGTTTATCCAGTCCCAGTTCTTGGGCAATCCTTGTTAAAAGAGTTTCTTGATTAGCAAGCCTTTGATTTACAGTAGCCGTAAACTCTTCAAATTCAGGAGCCGGTTTACTTGGTTCTGGTGTTGTATTTAACCTTAGAATATTTCGAATACATATTCATAGGTAATTGTTGCAGCATTTTGCTTCACGGTGATAGTAAGTATCCATCCCTCATCATCATTATCATCTGGTTTTATTACAACCTTCCCCTCTCTAGCCGTTGAACTGGTATTTTCATCCACAGTTAACTTTATATTATAGGTACCATCTATATCGGCATTAAGACCTATAGTTACCTTACTTACCCAAGAAGGTTTAGATACTAAGCTCAGCCCAGAGGGGTTTTTAGTAGTTTCCTCAACCCCATCTACTACTCTTCTAGTATAAGCTTCTGCAACTATATTCTCAGTAACATTAGCTAGAGCAACCACTATTTTCTCCAAATTCCGGGTACCATTAGAAACAAATCTAAGGTAATAATTATAAGTTACACTTACCCCGGATTGAGAAACTATAATGTCTACCTTTTTATTAGAATTCTTTTGAGTAAATCCTAAAGTAAAACCCCTTGAGGATGTAGAGGAATTCTTGGATGCAGTAACCGTTATATTATAACCACCAGTTGCTCCAGGTGTAATAGTACCCATACCTGGAGTTGTAGTAAACCCTGTAACAGTACCAGACATTGAAAAATCTACGGGTAGTATTTGGTTTTGCTCTACACCATTGATTACCTGTTTCCGATAGGATGATACGGTTAAATATTTAGTGGCCCCAGCCGAACCAAAACTCAAACTGCTTGGAGAAACACTAAAGTAATAATTATAGGATACACTGCCTGCTGCCTGAGATACATTAAAAGTAAACTCTTCCCCACTCTCATCCTGAACTATTACTATAGTGCCTGACCTAGCTGCCCCAGTATTTTGAGAAACCTCGATTAATACATCGTAGGATGTATCATCAATAACGGTCGCACCAGAAACATCAATAACCCAATCAGGCTTGGTTTTTATAATAAAACCTAATACGGTATCACCAGAATGTATTCCATTTATATACTTAGACTTATAGCTATACATTTCTACAGAAAAACTACCATCATCGTTGGTAAATTGAGGTACTGTATAACTATCAGTTCCAGGAATAGATGGGCTAGTTGTAAACATATAGTTATAAGTTACACTTGCCGCTGATTGAGTAACGGTAATGGTTTTAGTAGTTGCCCCAGTATAGGTAGCAGTTACTGTACCAGTTCTACTTGAAGTACCAGTATTTTGAGAAGCTGTAAGAACAGTCTTAGCAGCATTTAAACTAAAACCAGTACCACTTACACTTACTGTTGGTGTAGCACTTTTAGCCGTACCTGCACTTGTAGAACCTGAACTCCAATGGTTAGTTGTTGGTATACTTACACTTGCAGATATATTTACACTACCTCCAGTATTGGGGATAGTGTAATTATTAGCTGATAAACTAATTACTGGGGTACCGTCTGTAGTACTAGTAATCTTATTCTCAGCTTGGTATACATTTACAGATACTGATTTAGTTTTACCGTTCAAAGATAAGGTACCTATCAAATTACCTATTAAGGTTCTAGCCTTTGCAGTAGTTCCCAAAGAATTTGCACTAACTGCAGTACCATAAGAAATACTAGCACCTGAGGTAACTGTACCAGCCCCACTGGTAGCACCATTCCAACCATAGGTTTGTGAATAAGTTGGCAAAGTAGTAAAAGAACTTCTAGTACCTCCACTTGCAGGTATATCGGTTACTGCACCTCCACTTACGGTAATTTCACTATAGGTTAAATAACCTGCAGACTGAGAACAAGATATGGTTAACTTCTTTCCTGTTTCTGCCTGAGTAAGAGTTATAGTACCAGACTTTGCAGTAGTAGATGTATTATTCGTCATAATTACAGAAGTGCCAGTACCACTTACACTTCCAGAATTTGCTCTAGTATAAGTTAGAGTAATTTGATTACCATAATTATGGCCATTTCTTACTTCTTGCTTGTAAGAAGTTACAGCAAAGGTTTTTGTACCTCCAGTTGCTCCAAAACTTAAAGAAGTAGGATTAACACTAAATCCATAAGTCCATGATTGAGAAGCCGCTTCCTGATACCATTTGATAGTATAGGTTTTACCTGAACCTTGTTGTATGATAGTACCGTCAGTTTTAGACCTGGCAGTTAACTCAAGGTTCTCGGTAGCTCTCCAACCTGTACCTTCTGCCCAAGTTACCCAAGAAGGTAACCCAGAAGTATTATATGTCACATTCTCTACAGTACTGGTAGCTACGCCATCCAAGTATTTAGTTCTAGTAGAAGTAGCCCCAAACCAAGGATTCTCATTAGTAGGTTCTCCCCCTAAAGCCGAGAAATTAAGAGTATCGGTATGAAGAGTAAAAGTATATTTCCAAGTTACCTTGTGAATATCTTCGAGTTTAACACATTCTGTATCTTTATAGGAACTGGCATTGGATAGCTCCAACCCCACATAACTTTCCCCTGTTCCAGTAGGGGAGAGTGCTAACAATTCAGCCTTGGTAGGACAGTCATTTGCAGTCTTACCAAGGCCTACTTTAGTTTTGACAGCACTCCAGGTTGCTATCTCTCCCATTACAATTATTTATTTTTAAGTTCTTGAATCTCAGCTTTCAAAGCCTTAACCTCATCATAAAGAAGTTTAATACCTTCGATAGCCAGGATTGACATCTTATGGTATTTTACTTGTTTTACAAGTACATATTCTTCTCCGTTGATTTCTAAGGTTTCGAATTCATCTGAATTAGGTACAGTAGATTTCTCTACTGGAGTCTCATCCACATATTTGCCAAATCCCAATGCTTCCAGATTCTGAGCAATAGTTCCTTCATCCTCTTTACCAGCTATTTCAAAAGATTTAGTTGGTATCTGGCAAATCTGTTCCAGAGTATGATTCAAATCTTTAATATTAGATTTGAGTCGAATATCTGAAGATTCCTTGAAGAAACCGGAAGGAGCCGTAGTCTTAGCAAATACTACATTATCTGTAGTTGCCAATCCCAACTGAGCTCTAGTAACTACATGAGGATTATTCCTCAGACCTGCATGGTTATTGATTGCCGTTTGAGCTGCAGTACCTGCCGACTTAGCATCAGCAATTGCCGTAGCCTGAGCAGTAGATACTGGTTTATCTGCATCTGATGTATTGGAAGCATTACCCAATCCAACTTGAGATTTAGTAACCCCATGAGGATTGGCCTTGTTAGCAATATGATTATTTACCTTAGTTTCTAAGGCAGTCAAATCAGTACCAGTATCACCAATAGCAGTATCAATGTAAGTCTTCAATTCTGTTCTAAGAGAATTGATAGCATTGGTTCTATTAGTGATTTCATTTGCCAAACCTGTTACTGTGCTATCTAAATTCGCCTTATCAGCTGCAGTCATTACACCTGCTTTAGCTGAAGTAGCTGCTGGTATGTCAAAAGTATGTTGAGTCTCATTAACTGAGTAATGACCATTTGAACCTTTCTCTGCCCACCAATAACCAATAGTTAACTTGGAAGTCGTAGAAGTAAGGTTAATCAAATTACCGGCATTACTCAACTCTCTAGCCAACATGTGGTCAGGCAAAGTTGCTAACAAATCATTAATAGCCTTGTCGGCATTTGTTCGATTTGTAGTTTCGGTAGTAATCCGATTGGGTAAAGTAGTATCAAGTTTCACTTTATCTGCCGCTGACATAACACCTGCCTTAGCAGAAGTAGCTGCCTCAATTTGAGAATAGTGATCTTGGATATTACTACTTCCAAACCAACACTTAAAGTTTAACCTTACAGTACTAGCTTGATATGTGTTATTATCAAAATGAGATGCACCGTTAGTTTTAAGTGAAGCTATTTGTGTTTCTAACTCTTTACCTCTTGCCCCATCGAAAGCAGTACCAGCAACAGTACCGATGATAATAGATGAAGTGTTACTATCTACAAATTTATTACCTGACCAACGGAATTGGTAAGAAGGTTCTCCACTTGTAACATTTACATATATTTTACCGGATTCACCAGTAATAGGCTGAGTATGAGCTGAGTCAGAATATAACTGTATGTTGGTTAAACCTCCAGTTGCACCCACCGTATAGGTTGCATATACCTCGATTATATCATCTACATAAGAGGGCAATTGGCTTGCAGGTACTGTACCGTTAGCATCCAAAGAAGCAAAACCATTAGCTTTACCTTTAGTTGCTACAAAAGCATCATGCTTAGCCTCTAGAGTGTTGATATTATTTTGGAGTTTCGTATCAAGAGCTGTGTCTGCTGCAGTTCTATCGGAAATCTCCTTATCGATTCTAGCTCCTAATGCGTTATCTGCCTTGGTACGATTGGTTGTTTCGGTAGTAATCCTTGTACCTAAAGCAGTGTCAGCATCGCCTCTTGCCTTAGCCTCATCAGCTACAGCTTTAGTAAACTTAGTATCAAGAGCCTCATCTGCATCTTCTCTTGCCTGAGTTTCTAAAGTGATACGGCTACCTAAAGCACTATCGGCAGCTGCAACTTCTTGACGAATAGCTGCTGCAGTTTCCTGAACATGTTTGCTACGGTCTGTGATTTCTTTATCGATTTTAGCATCGAGTCTTTCGAACTCGGTGTCATTCTTACCGTCAAGTTCTTTGGTTTTCGAATCCAACTTTCTCAGACCTTGTACCAAATTAGTAGTATCACCTAAGTAATTAGTATCACTAAGGTCGGGTACAGTACCATCCTGAGTAAAGCCTGCAGATTCATTCAATTGAGTAAGAGCAGTAGCAGTTACCAATTCATTATCGGTTATCTGTTTCTGTACTTTACCAAAAGCCTTACTTACAGTATCGGTAGCAGCGATTGCCAACTGAGATTCCGTAGTACCGGTAGCCACTTGATACCCGTCAAGTTTGATATCTGTACCATTTAATACTGGGTTAGAATCTAACCTATGGGTATTAATAGTATGGGCATTTGTAGCATCTATCTGGTCCTGAAGATCTTCATCTGCAGCTATACGAGCAGCTTCCTCTGTATCTAGGTTGCTCTGTAAAGTGTTATCTGCATTGGTACGGTCTGTGATTTCTTTATCAATCCTACCATCTACTCTTTCAATTTCTGATTCCCTTTCGGAAACTTCGGTATTAATTCGATTACTTAATTCAGTGTCGGCATTAGTACGGTCTGTGATTTCTTTATCGATACGTTTACCTAATGCAGTATCGGCTGCAATACGAGCAGCTTCTTCTGCATCGATATTATCTTGAAGAACTTTATCGGCAGCTTTTCTTTCTTCAGTTTCCGTAGCAAGGTCAGAAGTATTTTGGTCAATCTTTGCTTCCAATCTGATGTCTTCTGCTTTACGAGCAGCTATCTCATTGTTCAGAAGGTCAGTAATAGCTGTATAACCACCATTTATATTATCTTGAATACCCTGGATTAATTCCAAGTTACGTTGGATATTGGCAGCATTCTGAGTTACCAGAGCATTGGTTGCATTCAGAGAAGTTAATAACTCTGTACGAGTTTCACTTACAAAAGTTCTCAAATCATTTACCGTTGTGGTAAGCGTAGTACTTAAGTTAGTGAAAGATTGTTGTAAAGTACTATCCCCTTGTTCACGAAGATTCTTTTCGGCAGTAAGCTTATTCTCTAATTCGGTAAGCTTAGCAGTCATGGTAGCTGCAAAGTTGGGGTCATCCCCAAGAGCCTTAGCAATTTCTGCCAGTGTATCAAGAACCTCAGGAGCAGAACCAATAATCTTTTGGATAGCTGCTTCTACCTCAGCTTCAGTTTGGAAATCTGAATCGTTGAGTAACTCTGATACCTTAGTGATATAATTAGCATGGTCCTCGATGTCATTCAGCTTAACAAATAAGATATCTGTAAAGTCATTTGAAGAAAGTACTTTACCATCTACCTTATCTACCTTCTTAGCATCAAGAGCAGCATCGGCATTAGTACGGTCTGATTTTTCTTGAACTAAAGCATTATTAATAATGGTATCTTGATTTGCTCTTTCAGTAGCCTCTTTATCAATGTTATTCTGCAATTCTGTATCACCTGCCAATCGATCATTTCTTTCGGTAAGGATACTCTGATTAACACCAGCCATATCATCTTTGTGATTCTGGAGGTTAGTATTAATCATGGCCTCAAGTGAAGTCTCTTTTGCAATAGCCCGGTCTTTCTCTGTATTGATAGCAGTAGTATTAGCACTTACCTTTGCTTTAAGTTCGTCCATAGCAGAAGAATTACCTGCCTCTAGAGAATCAATACGAGCTCCCAAAGCAGTATCTCCAGCAATTCTGTCTGTCTTCTCTTGGTCTACCTTAGTATTAAGTTTCTCTACCTCAGATTCCAAAGCTTGTTTGGTATTATCCAACTTAGCAGTAAACTCAGTACTCAAAGATTGGTCAGCAGCAGTACGATCTGCTACCTCTTTATCGAGATTTACTTGAAGAACTTGGTCAGCAGCAGTCCTTTCTACCCTTTCAGTATTAAGGTCAATGTTGATGGTATCAATATGAGAACTCAAAGAACTGTCAGCATTGGTACGGTCCACAATCTCTTCGTTAATCATATCCTTAACTTCCTTATAGTTATCACCTACAGTTTTAGTTAAGTTTGTGATTGCCTCGGAGTTTCTTTCGATGTTGTGTTCATTCGTAGCAATCGCAGTTGTATTTGCATTTACCTGAGCAGTAAGTTCATTACGTAGAGTATTGATAGAATCTTGGATGCTCAAAGCCAATTCTGAGATACGTTTATTAACATTAGTCAAACTAACATTATAAGCATCATCAGCAGTCTTTCTATCAGCAATCTCTTTATCCAGAGTAGCCTGAATAGCAGAATCAGCATCCTTTCTATCCTGGATTTCCTTATTAAGGTTATCCCTTACAACTCCAATAGCTGCATCACCAGTAGCAGACTTATTATCAACGTACTCTTTTAGTTTAGCTTCAAGAGCAGCATCTGCATCTTTACGAGCTTGAACCTCGGTGGCTACCTCTGCACTGTTTGCCTCATCACCAGCAATACGGTCTTCGGTTTCCTGGTTAACCTGTTCGGTTATTGCAGCAAGTTTCTTAGTAATGGTAGCTGCAAAGTTTGGGTCATTGCCTAAAGCATCGGCAATTTCCTTAAGAGTATCAAGTACTTCTGGGGCAGAGCCCACAATCTTTTGAATTGCTGCCTCTACTTCTTCTTCAGTTTGGAAACCTGAATCATTGATGAGCTGAGAGAGATGAGTAATATAGTTTGCCTTCTCTTCAATACCGTCCAACTTAGCTTTGAGTATATCGGTGAAGTCATTCTTGGTTAGTGAATAACCTTCTCGTTTATCTACCTTCTGATTATCAAGGTCTATATCAGCATTTTCACGAGCAGTAGCCTCTGCAGCAATAGCCTCAAGTAACTGAGCTTTATCTGCTTGGCCCTGTAATTTTACATCCTCAATTTTATGGTCGAGAACTAAATCCTGAGCAGCTCTGGTAGTGGCTTCTGAATCGATGTTATTTTGTAACACCTGGTCAGCTGAAGTACGAGCTTGTGCTTCTTTATCAATATTACCTTGAAGAAGGTTGTCTGCATTGGTACGGTCTGCTACTTCCTTAGAAACCTCATTATGAAGAACTTGGTCCTCTGAATGACGGTCTACCTTTTCTTGGTCAAGTTTACTTTGAAGAGATTGGGTATCAGCCTGTCTGTTAGTAATTTCCTCATTAATCTTCGAATCAAGAATAGTATCAGCATTGGTACGATTAGATACCTCTTCAGCAATCTTCGACTCTATAGCTGCCTTATCATTTATATGAAGAGTTTTAAGTTCATTTACACTTTCCTTAATCTCATTGTCAGCAGCAATACGTTCGTCTTTCTCTTTTTGAATAAGTCCCTTGAGTTCATTTTCAAGTTCATCATTCTTCTCGGTTATTTTATCGTTAAGATCTTTGATATCTTCAGCATTCTTATCAGCCTTCTTTTCTACACGGTCGATATCTGCTTTTAAGTCTGCCTTAGTAGTATCAATCTTATTGATAAGCTGTTCTACGGCATATTCAAGATTATCTTGAACTGCTGCTACTGCTGCACCTAAAGCGGCTTCTGCCTCCTTAGCACGATTTACCTCTTCAGATAAAGCTGTGCGAAGTTCGGTTAATTTATTGGTAATGGTAGTAGCAAAGTTTGGGTCATTACCCAATGCTTCTGCCAATTCCTTAAGAGTATCTAAGGCATCATCTGCACCATCAACCAAATCGCTAATGGCTTTTTTAACATCTTCATCAGTTTGAAACTTCAAATCGTTTTCAAGCTGAGATACCTTAGTAATGTAGTTTGCTTTTTCTTCAATGCCATCCAATTTAGCCTTAAGCTCATCGGTGAAGTCATTTTTAGATAAGTCATAACCCTCCTTCTTATCTACTTTATCCTTGATAGAAAGTACGAAGGCCCAGAACTCATTGATAGTTCCTCCAAAGCCAGCACGAACAAAGTCATCATAGTAACCTTGTAACAACCGCTGGTCAATTTCTTCGCAGGTGTAATATTTACTTACATACATATTTATAAAATTTAAGGATTAATTACTGCACGTTGACGACCCAGTAAAAATTCTGAATCTATATCCCTGAATGGTTCTCCTTCTGAACCACAGAAGGCATTCGTAGGTACATCTGGATTTTCCGGGTCTACATCTCCACCATCTTCAATATCCCCCCTTATGCAAGCATAATCTGGGAGTCTATTTACACGGAATTTTATTACCTGGCCTATACCAGGATGAGGTATTATTTTATCCCAAATATCCCCGAAGTAATCTTGAAAACAAGTGACAAATTTGTTTCCGGTCATCGATTGAAATGCCGTTACATCATTGCCATTACCCTTCATTTCAATATGAACTCCAGAGGTACCGTTAAGGATAACCAAATTACTATCAAACCAAATTCCACTTTTGGTAGTAATTGGTGTCCACCTCAGTACTAACATCTTTGCCATACTTATTCTTTTTCTACAAATTCTACATTCGTATCACGGTCTCTTTTTAAGATAACCATAAAAACTAAAGCCTCATCCTTAGCTTGAGCAGTTTGAGTATCACCAGAAGGTTTATAGGTTATACCATTGATTACAAACCTATCTTGTTCCCAATTAAAATCCCAATAACCTTCCGGTGTAAGATAACCAATCTTCTCTATATAGGATTTAGAAATTAGTATTGATAAGTTTTCATCATCCAATTCTCCAGTAATCGTAGCCTTATTAATAGGCCAGTTTCTGAAAGCATTGTAGTAACATAAAGCCTCAATAGGGATATCATAATATTTAGGAATACTATCCTCTGCATGACTAAGTAATTGATTAACATGTTTAGCCCAGGTTATAGTTTGTCTTCCAGCATCCCAATCCAAGAAATCGGTAATAATCTTTTTATACCTATCCCATGAACGGTTTTTAACCATTCTCCAGTGATCTTTTGTCATAGCTTATGTAGGATTGATTTATTTCCGCCTTTTACAAGAGAGCTTGGATTAGGTCCATCTAATACCCCAGGTTGTCTTTTGTTAACTACTCTGGGAACTATATTCCGAACTACTTCATCACAGAATGGTAGATAGATTTCCAATCGTGAAGCTAACATACAAAGGTTTTTTCTCAACTCATCGATTAATCCACCAGGTTGCATTGCTTGGGAAAGAGTTTTCCATAATGAACTTGCAGATTCTGCTAAGGTGTCATAATACTGAACTTCAGTAGGCCCTGTAGTGATTTGTTTGATTCTATCACCTCGGGCAAGTTCGGGTTTAGAAGTACCATCACCAGTTTGCTCTTTGGTAGAAGTGAGTTGACTTAAATATTCCGAAGTACTTGTTAAAAGATTAAGTATCTTCACATTAAGAAAATCCCATGCTGCCAATTCCATAATTAATTGGTTTTCTAGTGCTTCATACCATAATTCATCCGTATACTTATCGGGAGCAATTGTATGGTTTACTAGAGGTCCAATATAATATTGCCACTTAGTGATATAGATAGATTTCTCATCCCTGGTCATCCCATCCGATATTTCTGAGGGGATATAGTAATCGATTAAGTTATATATTGAATCGGCTAATGCCGTATGCCCATAATCACAAACTACCAGAGTCCTATCTACGGTGAGGTCTAAACCATCAGAGTTAGTTACGTGTAAGGTGACGGTATAGAAACCGGGAGTTTCATAAGAATAGGAAACATGTCTTCCACCATTGAAAACCTCTCCCTTATCATCGCCAAAGTCCCAGTCAAAAATAGATTTGGCCGGGACTTTGGATATGACTCTGAATGAAACTTCCAGACCTGACGTAACGTACAAAAAGTCTAGATTATCTTTCATATTAGTCTGTCTTATGTAATTTTCATAGACTACCCTTTAGAAGAGGATTCAAATTCTTCCAGCAAAGCCTGAAGAAGAGTTTCTACTGTGTCGTTTTTCTCTGCAACGATTTCGTGTAAGTTTGCCACCAACTTCAGTTCTTCAAGAGAGTAACCCTTAGAAAGTTTTTCTAAGGTCATGCCCTTCTTAAACTGAGCATTCAATCTCTTGTCCAACTTTTCTATGTCAGATTCGGAATATTTTTCGATATCTGATTTATCTGCAACGATAATCAAATGACCGGCAGCAATTGCTTTTTGGATTTTCTGTGTACGATATTGACGACGAGAGAGTTCCTTATCCTCTCCTTTACAAACGGTAATACCCGTTGATTGGTCATGAAAACTGTAAGCTCTTGGTCCCACAGTTACGATATATTTTTCTTTAGCCATATTTCCTAAGATTTAAAAATGATTAAAGAGAGGATAGGCTTTTTAAATTACCTACCCTCCCTGGGAATTTATATAAATGAAACCGGGACTACCTTATTCGAGGTTAACCATCAGATAAGGATCTACGTTCATAAATTCGGGGAATCCGAATTCTGAGAACTTCTTATCTGCAGCCAACAACAGAGTAGCATCTTGATACATCTTAGAGAAGCCGGTAGTCAAACTTGCATAGATTGCCTGAGTTTGGTTGGAAACGATTCTCTCTGATTCCAACATCAACTGACGAGCAGTAAGTTTAATCAAGGCAGCCGATGTATCAATCAACAGCAACTGTTGGTCAGGTGTACCCGGATGGATGTAGAAGTCAGCATTCTTAGGTACAGGAGACTTCACATTCAGTGTAGCTTCAGTAGTACCAGAGTGACGGTCTTTGAATTCTGGTAAATTCAGCATTTCGATTGCCTGGTCTTCACCACCAATCATAGTTTGGAAGTTACGGCCCATACGAGCAGCACGTACCCAAATATGCAAAAGGTCTTTATAAGTGATACCGTTGGCTGTTTCGTATACACCAATTACCGGTGCAGACTCAGAGCCATCAGGGTTGTTACCATTGATAGCCACGTCCATAGCCAGAGTATCAAGAGCATAACCCAACTGAACACCAAAATCACGAAGGTAGATTCCCAAGACATCGAGTGAAACGTAGTTACGAACTTCATCAGTAAGTTTGAAACCTTTTCCGATTTTGAAGAGGCTAACTGATTTTTGTCCGAAGCTAACATCTCCCAACGGAATAGTTTCTGCTTCGTTAACCTTTGCAGGAGCTGCATCAGACATGTTAACCATCGGCATGATTGCTTGCAAACCATTGATAGATTGGTCAGATGCAATAATGTTCGGATAGAACGGAGCCTGGCGCATACCCAAAGTGATGGCAGCACGAATGATTTCCGGAACAATCCAACGAACATCTTGCTGAGGCATAGTGAAGATATTCTGCATGGTATCAACTTTCGGATTAATACCAACCTTTTCAAACAGTTCATCTTGAGTAATTCCCCACTTACCTGTGATTAATTCTTCCAATGTTATTTCTACAGGCTTCTTATCCTGTGAACCGGAACGTACAGCTTCCAAGCTTCTTACCATTTCCGGAAGCTCTTTCATAAAGTCCTGAGCTTTCAATTTTGTAATATCAATTTGTCCCATAATTTTTCTTTGGTTTAACGGATGAGTACTTGAATCACATCGTTTGCCTCATCTGCAGGAGTAATGGCAATGAATTGAGATTCGTCTGCAGAAGCCTCTGCAATAACGAAACGGCCATGCAAAAGGTTTTCGGTTGGGTTTTCGGTTGGGTTAATATAACCGCAATCAAGAGCTTCTTTTGCAACCCAGTTCAAAATCATATAACCTTGAACTGCTACTGTTACTTCTACTGGAAAATTACGTTGAGGTTGGTATGCCGGATTGATGTTATCCGTTACTGCTATACCAAGATATACTTGGCTACCAGCACCACCCGGGATAAACGGTTCAATTAAACCGTCGATACCCAAAGCAACTGGCATACCCTGTACAATCTTTACACCTGCTTTTACATTAAAAGCCTGATGCAATTTGTGTGATTCACTCTTGTAAATCACCGCTCTTGGAGTTCTTTCCCCAAAGAGAGTCATTTGCTGAGGATTGTTTACGATTTTAGTCATAACTCTAATTATTTATATGATAACTTATTTGATTTTCTTCTTGTACAAGCTTTCGAGTACATTGTTCGTTGAAGAAGGTTCTTGGTTCTGAGTAGTGTCCTGGATTCCATCCTTACCTTGGTTATCGTCTTCTTGAATAGAAGATGCACGATTAACGTCCTTGGAACCACATTTAGAACAAGTGAGAGGGAACTTCTCTTCCAAGCGAGCTTGGTAATCCTTTGTCAAAGAGATAAGAGTAGTAATACCGGTTGTTTCTGCATTGAGCATTGTAACAATTGTCTCATCTGCATTTTCACCCATCAGCTTTTTGTAGGTCTCTGTGGCATTTTCACGGAGAGAAGCAATATGATTCTTTCCTACTGTTGCCATTTCTTTCAGATTAGCTACTTCGGCATTCAAGTTAGTAACCTGTTCAGTAAGAGAAGTTTTCTCTGTAGTAAGGTTATCAACTGAAGTTTGCAAAGCATTTTTGGATGATACCAAATTTTGAATGCAGGAGATGACATTTTCCTGATTCATTTCTTTTCCTTCTTCCAGGGTAAGCATATTATCCCCGAAAAGGCTTTCTAGAAATTTTTCTAATTCGTTCATATTATTTTCGTTTGAATGATTATCCTTGGCATCATTATCATTAAAAGAATCCTGAGTATCGTCCTTTTCTTGGAATGATGATAAGTCAGATTTATAATCAGTAAAGAAGTATTGCTTCGATTTATCATCTCTATATTCCTCATAGGATGACCAGGTCCTTTTGGCAAAAGTAGGGTTGATAATTTTACCATCAGAACCAATCTTTTGAGCAAATGAATCAGCACCGTGAGATACCAAAGAAGTTTCCATATAACGAACTACCTCAGTAACAACCCTTCGTACCATCTCACCCTTAGAATCGTAAGTACCCAGTTTTTGATAGAATTCCTCATCTTCCATCCCAGGATGTGATTTATCCCATTTGAATTGTACGGTAACTGAATTACTGTGAATTGAAGGAGGTTCCATAAGAATACCTCTAGCAATCCTTGGGTTAGCTTTACCATCAATCTTTAGAATACCATTGATACCTGCAGGTATAGTGAAACTTCCGTCCTTATAGGCATCTTGCCACATTACCTGTGATACAGCCCCGATAGCATTACCGATGTTTGTTTCATGGTCACAGTTCACTGTTTGCCCAAGTAACATTTTCATAGAAGCTTTGAGTACCCCATTATGACCGAAATCTGTAGGATTCCAATTCTTAGACACAATCGTTTCCGAAAGTAATCTAAACATTGGCTCTATAAATTCCTCATCTTTAGGAGTTAACTCGGATTTATCCAGGTTAGGATAATAGGTATTATAATCTATATCCCCTCCCCAAAATCCAAATTGAGCAATGGTGTCCGGTGTAGGATTCTTCCATTTATAATAATTCTCTGAAAAAGTCTGGGCTCCTACTGCTTCTGGGATATACCCAGCCATGATGGTATGGCCCTGACCTATCACCATAGAATCAAGATGCTCTTTGTTTTTCCTTGTAAATTTACTCATCTTGCTTTAGTATTTTGGTCCCCTCTAGAAGGAGACGGATTTGCTTTATCTCTTGACCTACGGGCAGATTGATTTTTATCATTCTGCCTTTGCTTCTTCTTAGTCCCCTCTTGAGGATCTATATTACCACCTTTAGCAAATTGGTCCTCAAGTGAAACTCTTGGTTCATCCTCATCTGGTGAATCATAACCCATTGCCCAAGCATATTGTTCTTGGCTAATGATACCGGCCTTGTACAATAAATCAAGGTTCTGTATTTTATACTGAAGACCTTGTTGGATTTTAACTTCGTCAGAAACTGTAGAAGTTCCCCAATCAATCTTCATTCCCTTATTATTAAAGCCTGCCAGACGCAGTTCTAGAGAATAAAGTCGGTCCAATACATAAGCTACAAGCATTTGGATATTTTTTAACTGGCTAATCATCTTAGACAGCATTATACCCGTTGCACCTTCACCAGTAGTAGCAGATACCCCAATAATAGAACCATTAACTCCCAAGCCATTAGCTACGGATTGTTGATTCATGTTCCATGGCTTTTCTATATTACCGAGTTCCTTAGTAGTAGAATTTAGTTTAAACTCATGGTCATCGATGTAACCAGTTACAACTCCATCCTTCATACCCTCCTTAACATTACGTTTAAGAAGGTCTAGTTCTCGGTATAATCTTGATTCGTAAGCCTTGATGTTTTCGTTAGACCTTTGAGGAGATTTTTGCATCTTAGCCTCAAGAAAACCTACCATACCACAAATTTCCATGATATGTTTGAAGTTAACCTTCATATCATTCTGGCCTTTGAGAGAGTCCAAAGCAGGCATAAAAGGGGGAACTCCATAAGGTTCATCGGTATCATTAAACATACCAACATAGAAATAAGTTTCTGGGTTAAGCTTAATGTAATCTCCTTGCTTCATCCAGAAATTAGTATTCTTTTGGTAAGGAAAATACACCCCATTTAATTCTCTTTTAAACTTGATATACTCAGGCTTAAGGAATAATACAGTAGCTAAACCGTCAAGCTTATCATTAGGAACCCCTTCTACTGATATTGCCCCACTTACCAGAAGTTGAACAATCATCTTGTTAACCAGGCCATCTATACCAGCAGTATATCTGGTCCATTTTTTGGTTGCTGTCTTAAGATGGTCCCTCATCTTAGCAGCTTCGGCATCTGTATTATTTGGGAAAGTTACAGTATGACAGGTGTTAGCTAACTTAAACATATCCTGCAATGCAATGCCCATATCGGGATTTACTTTATATAAATCTCTGATTAATGGGATTACATCAACACGAAAAGAGGGTTCAACTAATTTAGTTAACCCTTTTAATGATGTAATTAAGTTATCGCTATCATCGTCAACTGAAACCCTACCAGGTGAGATTGGTGTAGCAGGCTTTTCCTCTTTATTAGAGGATGTACTACTCTGAGGTGGGTCCTTCTTACGTCCCCAACCCCAATTAAAATTGAAGTACTTTTTCATCTTGGTTGTACGATTACGTTAGTTTTTCCTTTCCTTATGTGATTACATATTGCTTTTCCAAAGATATCATCATCTGCATATACATCTCCTTCAAGGTCTACGTCTACTGTAGAGTTATTAGCCCTATGCTTACCCATTGCAACTGGTCTACCTAAACCATCATAAATGAATGTATAGGCTTCTTGAACAAAGAATGGGTCCTTGATTATTACTTCATCATTTCTGATATCCTCTTCCAAATTTTCTATTATCACTGAACGATTCTTTTGTGTGGTTAACCAACCTGGAGATTTATCCATTTCAGGTCTACTCTTACCTTTTTTCTTGAGCATTTTTTGGTAGTAGTATAGTTTGGGATAACCTTCATCTTGAAGTTTAGATGTTACTGCTAAACCAACATCATTTGATTCTGGAGCAATTGTTGCTTGATTGAAAAGCATACCAGTATCACCAAGTAATTTAGCATAAGCACCTACTGCCATTCTTCCCTTATATACTGCTTGTTCCTCTCCTGGCTTATCCATAACTGTAAATGATGAGTAGTCAGAAGATCTACCAGTTGCAACGTCGGCACCAATGAAATATTCCTTGTCTGGTTCCGGTTCGCAGAATTGTCTGTATTGACCGTTAAACCTTTTCTTAATAACTGGATAATCACTAAGGCAGTCTTCGATAGCCTTAATATCAGCTAAATCGAAGACTGTATTTCCAGATGATAAGAAGTCACCATCTATTTCTTGTGCTGTTCGTTTTGTTCCCAGAGCAGAAGACATTTGATTGTACCAATTGATATCCCGTTCTGGGTGCATCTGCCAGTATAATCGAATTGGATTGAATGGGTTACCTCCAGCGATTGCATCTACCCAGGTTGAATGATAGAAATTACCAACTCCATAAGGAGTGGAATTAACGATGGCAGCTCCACCAGTGGAAAGAGTAGGAAAGGCGGCTGCCCAAATTTGAGCTGCCCATCTAACTACTGCTGCCTCGTCAATTACCAAAAGGGAAAGGGATTCCGAACGACCGGCTTCGGATGATGTCGGAATTGATTCAATGAAAGACCCATTATCAAATTCTATCATTGATGCAGAACCGTATTCACCAGCTCTACCGTTTATAATGGGAGTTTGAAGGTACCAGGGAAGATTCTTATACATGAACTTAATCTTTTTAAGAACCTTCTTTGCCGTTGTATCTTTGATTGATATAATGTTTATCTTCTTGTTGGGATGATACATTGCCAACCAAAGGCAGTACATAGAAATCAACTCTGTAATACCTGCTTGACGAAATTTCAAAATGATATTGAATCGTTGAGCAATAAAGTTATACAGAACAGACTTTTGAAATGGGTATAACTCGAATCTTACCTTTCCCCTTACTGGGTGTATCACATTACAGAAAAGACTGAAATAAAAAACATCTACTGAAACTCGGGATAAGTTTGATAGCTCTTCTCGAGTTAAAGTAGTTCTAGTTTCTGAGATAGTCTTTGCCATACTTAAAAATTATACGTTATTTGAAATTCGATGTCAGTACCAATCCCTGATTTTATTTTCGGATAGTAAAAGGTATTGACTCCGAGTTTGTAATTAAATCTCTTAGTCTTGATTGAAAGACCAGCTCCCATATCGAAGAGATTATTGAAAGGTCTATACTTACCGTAAACATAAGGCTTAAGTGATAACCTTGCAACTTTCTTTCGAGTTAATTGACCTTCATACCAGTTATAATTGTACTTATCTAAATTGATATTGAACAGTCTAGTTGAATAAGTTCCAGCCTGTTGATTGAGTAGACTTAAGTTCAATTGATTCTTCTTCAATACAATCTGAACCAGTGAATCTTGTTTACTGATAACTGGCTGTCTTGGTATGGAATCAGGAAAAGAATTTGACTGCCTATTATCGTAAACTAAGATTCTATCTGGTTCATTTCCTTCAGAGTACTTCTTCTCTGGTTTGAATGGTTTGTCTTTGTAAACTGTATCTGGGATTTCATTGACCGCTTGTTCCAGGGAATTAACATCTCGAGAAAGTTTGTAATTCCTGAAGCAAAGGTAAATAGTAAATCCTAGAAGTACAATAAACAAGGCATTCTTTAAATTCTTCATGGTAATTTCGCTTTTAGTGAAACTCTGGTACTCACTCGTTTCCTTGTTTTCCCTTAACAATCCCTTTCTTACCTTCAGAGTTGATTTATAGGATTATAGCTTTCTTTACCAGAAAGCACTTTCCTAAAAAAGAAAAATTTAATAAAAAGAAAAAAGGGTTTTCAAACAGCTCAATTTAGCTCAGTTTTGATGAGTCTATTTTCTTGAGGCAATCCTTGAACCAGATCCCTACCTCATAAACTGAGCCCTTGGCAATTGTGTATCTTGCCTTGTTAAGCCAATAATGATAATCCTTAAAATCACCTTCAAATGTACCCAGGGTTTTGTGAAGGTAAATTTTGAATTTCTTTGGGAATCCCATGATTGCCTTAAAATCCTCAATCCCCAAAGGATAACCATCAGGTCTAAATTGCCTATCCGCAGGTCTAAGGGTTAATGGTGGTTTATCATACTCTAATCGGTATACTCCCGGAAGAGTACTCATCCTTGCAGTTTTGATTGGCCACTTCTTTTCATCTCTGAAATCTCTAACCCAGAGCCTATGTATCTTTGCAACGGTAAGATTTTTCTTCTCAGGTAGCTTTCGATAATCATACATTGCCAAAGTTTTACTCATAAACGGGATTTGATTAGTATTATTTTCCTGAGAGAATGTTAGTGGTTTTAGTAGATTTCTAGTAATTGTTGGAGTATTTACTTGGAATACTTCATTAAAAGCATTCAAGTATTTCTTACCGGTCTTTTTATGTACTCCAATGATAACTAAACGCTTCCTTGAAGTCTGAGAGTTTCCATAGTCAGAAACTGACCTTTCGTGAAAAACTAATTTATAGTCCTTAAACGTTTCCTCAAAGAAATCTTTAGGAAGCAAAGATAGTAAACGTGGCAGATTTTCTATAAGAAATATCTTAGGTTTATACTCTAATATTGAAGCAATTACTAGATTTAAACTTCGGTTATCTTTTGGGTTACCTAATTCTTTTACCTTAGATAACCTCATTACTGATGATGCTCCGCAATCCGGGCTTGATATAATTATATCTACTTTCTTATCGAATTCTTGTAAACAGAAACCCTTATAGAAGGGTATGTCACTAAAGTTTAACTTCCATTGTTCTTCACCCGGAGTATGGAATACGCCTCTTATTTCTATATTCCCTAGCAAATTTTCCCTAAAAGGGAACAGGAGTGCACCCTGTCCAGCGCACACTCCCAATACCCTTAGCTTTCTCATTTCTTGTAACTTCTCAATTTGATATACTTAATCCATGCAAATGGTTTACGGTCTTCAATATAGTCCCAATCCCCATCATTGTTATGGGCTTCTTCCTCAAAACTTACATCATGATACCTTTCATTCTGTTTATCCCACTTGGCAAAGCATAGGATTATAAGATATTCTATACCATACCAGATATAGAAAAATCCAAGACCCAGGATTAATACCCACCAAAGTGAGAGGTTAAATAATCCACATAGTATTAATCCTAATACTAATCCAATAACACTACATTCCATTTGTTGTACTTGATGAATACACTCATGGTTTATGTCATCCCTAGAATAATCCTCTTTATCTTTCTTAAAGAAAGAGTTATACAGTAGGGTAACTGCTGTATAAGTTGGGAACAAAAACAATTTTGCTACCCAGCTGTTAAAGTGACATCTTTTCATAACTTGTTTTTAAAGTTTTCGTAAGCATTTCTTAACTTTTGGTCATAAGCATTTTGGGCATAACCAGGACCATTATACTTCTTTGCGAAGCCTGCCCAATCCTTTTCCTTGAGATTCTTTAAACAACCAGATGTATTCATAAAATAATACATCAGTTCTAGTTGTTTTTCATGAGATTCAGACATCTTATGAACAAAATCATAGACATCATTACAGCTACAAAGTTTGTGATTAAAGCCCATAATCTGGAACATACCCCAACTTGCAGACTTTAATGCACATTCTTCATCAATTTCTTTGGCTAATTCGAGTCTTTTATACTCGTGTACACCACCAAGATACTTAGATTTATCCCATTTTGGATAAAATACCGTAGAAAATTTCTTACAAAGGTACCCCAAATCCCTTTCGGGGAACTTTTTATGAAATTCTTTGTACATAATGTGACCTTCAAAGAGAATTTGAGGTCTGCCATCAGCTAAAAATCCGTCTCTACCGGCTGCTTCTACGATTTGAACAGCTTTTAAGAGAGCAGGTTCTAGACCTAAGCGATTAGCAAGGTCTTTAATCATCTCATTTGTTAATTTATCCATAACCTATCAGTTTTAATGGTTCAATTTTAGTAACGAAAGTATTGCTTATAACCCATTTTTAGGATGTTTCAAGGTTCTATTATCATATATAATTTATAAATAATGCAATATGGACAAGAAAAATCGATGCCACATATGTGGCAAACCCATTAATTTAGAGGATTATGAGCCTACTTATGAAATTCCGCTCTTGATGAAGTCTGACCAACTCTGTTTTCATTGTGCTTTTTGGCATAAACGAGTAGAATATGACAAGGAGTTATTAAAACAGAACAAAGTTGCTCTGATAACTCCGAAGTATGACCATTGGGTAGTCAAGGTACCGGGTACTATTTTAACTATTCCTACTGGGTTTAGTGGTCTATATCATGCTATGTTAAACCCAACTATGACCTACGCTGCTATACTTGATGAAAAACATAAGAGCTTCTCTTTAGTACAGACTAATAACGCCAGTCATCAAGGAGATATACCGAAGCCTCTAAGAGGACTTTTTAAAATTAATGGTATATTTCTATCCCCTGAACAATTCAAAGAACTTCAGGACCGTAGAAACATTACCTATGAATTTATTAAAAATAAGATTGATAATGCAATAAAAATAAGAAATTATTTATTATCTTTGCATAAAGAAAATTTCTAATTAATACAGATATGAAAAAAGAAAAGAAAGAAATTAAAAAGCTCAAGGAAGGTGATGAAGTTTTCTTCTTACTTGATGGGAGACAAATCATGGAGAAGGTAACGGTAGAATCTATCGATAAGAAAGGTGGATATGCTACCTTGAGTAATCGGGTAAAGGTTGCAAGAACACTTGGACCGGATGATACCTATTCAAGATTGGATGGAAAAGATGGTAAGGTTTTACCAGTAACAGAAGCGAATGAAAAAGGGTTCCTGGCTTATAAAGCCTATTTCTCTATCAAAAGAAATATAGAGTTCTTGGATAAGAAGATAAGGAATATCGGGGATGATGAAGCTTTCGATATAATCATCGACTTTGATAAGAAGTTCACTAAGGTTATTAATAAGTATTTTAAAGAGGAACAATGATTACAGTAATCGTTATTATTTATTTGGTATGCCTACCATTTACTGTGTTCTTTGTAAAAGCATGCCTGGATTTTTTACCACAAACCCATAAGATTCATTCTTTGGTATTATTTATTTCGGTATGGCTAGTTCTTCCATTGTTCCCAATCTACTTATTCTATAGGTTTATAAGATATAAACTCTTGTAGGTAACATAAAATAAGGGGTATAATACCCCTTATTTTATTTTTTAATATATCGGAATCGGAATAGTTTCATCACTACTCGGTAAAGCAAATTGAGTTCGATATATCCATCTAGTTGAATTAGAGTCCCAAGTGTACACCCTTACCACATCACCAATATAGGCTATATCGGTTTCACCGGGAGTAGATAAGTTTACAACTAAACCAGTAGACTTTTTATAGGTAAATTTATGAGAGGTACCTCGAATACTAAAAGCGAAATAACCATGTGCAAGTTCAGAATTACTACTGGGTACTTCGAATTCCCCAAATAAAGCCCCTGTTCCATCAGTTGGTAAGTTTGTAAGAGTTATCTCTATTTCAACATCCGTTACTGGTATTCCTTGAGAAACTACAAAGGTAAGTTCCTTTCCTTCTACTGCTCCCTGTCTTAATACTAGATTCTCTCGACGACCTGTGGTTCCAGTATTAGGAGTTGCTGTTACCTTAACAGAGTACTTGGTATTACCTATGATTTGACTTTTTGGTGTAATTTTAACAGTTAACCAAGTAGGTTTTGAATCTACATAAGGTACTTCGGCTACCTTTGAACCGTCTGAATATAGGGCATAACTCTCTACTTCTACCGTTCGTGTACCTCCAGCTGCTAAGAACATAATACTAGAGATGCTTGGACCAGTAAATATATACTCTTGTAGATGTACACCTGCTTCTTGATTAAATACGATAGTAATAGTTTTACCGGAAATCTCCTGAGTAAGGATTAAAGTACCAGAACGGGCAGAGCCAGTATTTGCACTTATCTGTATTGTCAGGTGAGTTAACTCACCCTGTACTTCTTTACTTTGGGTAATGATTGACATTGAAGTTTCCTCATTAACCTTGTTAGTAAAATCCAAAACCTCCGTTGAATTTAGTTTACCGTTTATGTATTTACCTCGGTAAGAATCAATAACGAAGGTTTGGGTTAAACCACTTGCTGGTACACCTACTATCTGACTAGTGGACCTAGCATCAAAGGCCAGTTTTAGGGGGAGGGGATTATAATTTTCCATGTTATTTTTGTTTTAAATTTAGATAATAATATTGGGTACCACCGTTGGATTTAATACATTACCTGATTCATTCTGAGTGAAAGGTACCGTGGTATTATCTTCGGTGTTAGCAGTATTTGTACGTATAACCAATAAGGTAACTATATACAGTTCTGCATTAGATGGGTCTTCTTCCCAAGAGGCTCTTACAACGGCCTGATTAGCATAAGAGTAAGTAAAGTTAATCCTTTCTGGGGTTTGGGATTTCCCATTTACCTTCTTTACCTTTGTGGACCTAATTTTAAATTGAGCTGTTTCACCTGCCTTAGCAGGTACTCGTACGGTACCAGTTGTGGTACCTCTAGTTAAATCGAATACTTCCATAATCATTTTATTTGGTTTATATAAGCAAAGACTTGATATAGTAATCCAATACACATGGGATAATATAGGTGCTATGATATTATATAATAGTTAATTTACATTGAAGATATGGACCAATTTGGAAGAGAAACTATCACAGAGCAGATAGATAGAATGTTAAATGAAAAGTATGGTAAGGAGGATAATCCAGCAAGGTTTACCAAAGATGAAAAAGGAATCCTTCTCCTTACCGAGGAGATTTGGAATAGATTCCTAAAATTGCCAGTCAATCATCCGATGGAAGTAAATGAGATAGCAATAAAGATTCATGATATCCAAAGGATAATAATTTCAAGGCCTGGATTTAGAACGAATAGAGATATGTTTATTAATGATATAAAAATGGAGGGGTAAGTATGACAGGAGAACATTTGATTTGGGGATTAATAATCGTAAGTTCGATTATTCTAATCATATTTGGGATTTCGATATGGGTGAGTGATAATAGGATGTATTGCCCTAATTGTAAAAGGTTAGTGAAGTATAGTAAGTGGAACTCAAGGGATGAACCTAATTATAGAGGGGTAAGGCATGGGGGAAGGAAATGTAATAGATGTGGGTATAAGGCTTATGATTATTCTAATATCCCTTCGGATTAAAATTTTATTATATATATATATATATGGTAAAGGTTGAAGTAATTAAGGATGAACTCAATAAGAGAATCTTAAAATGCCAAGAAGGTAATAGGATTTGGTATCAGATTTGGATTACCCAGTTGGATATGAATTGTATTAAAAGATACTTTGATGGCTATAATGAAGTTAAGAGATGGTGGTTAAGGGATCTTCAGTTGTGGTATGTTTTCTTTTATGAGAAGAAAGGTGGTAAGACTCGAGGAGTTCTGGGGAAGGATAGGACTAAGGATTTAATTAGGAGTATTCTGTAGTAGGGTTGCCAGGGATATTGGGTCTCTGGCTTCTTTGTGTGTGCATGTGTGGTTGTGGTGTCTTGGCATACCCTTAATACGAGGTGTCAAAATCATGGCCTACTAAAAACGGAGTACGGTTACGTTAAATTAAACAAACAGAAATAAAAAGTAAGGGACAAACATTTATTTGAATGTCCCTTTGATAGTTATTTTAATATTCTTCTTTGCAAACAAATAACTTTCGATTATTGTAAAAAACTTTTTTAGTAAAGTTTTCACTACTCATTATTGCTAAAGATATTAAAGTATAGGGAGTAATTAAGATATAATGAAAATGAGAGCTATTTTCTACACATTTCCAAATATTAGAAATATTGTAATAAGTGTATTTATCATAAGCTGACAAATAAGAAGTATCGAAAGACGTTACTATAATAAATTTGTTTTTAGTAAGCAAATAACAAATTAGTAACAAAGTGCTATAAATAATTAATAGCAATATTAAAATTAATATCATATACTTTAAAAATTATGATAGAGAGTAATGTTACTCTCTATCTGATTAATACTTATTTTGCGTTTTTCTTTACGATTGAAAGACCTTTCATTAAAATTTCTTTCTTTTCTTCTTTTGTATTTTCTGATGCAATAGAAGAAAATGAAAAATCATTTGTTATATAGACTTGTTTATAAAAGTCTATAAATCCCGCAATTAATTTCTTGTCTCCATTTGCAGCGATTGAAGAAAGAAAATTAAAAGTCACGTTTCTGAACTTTTTACGCAAAGATTTAATTTGCTTTTCGTTTGCACCTGCAAATAATTCTTTTTTGTAAATCTCTGTTTTTGTCCCTAAAGCAGTTTTGAAAAGACCTTCATTTTTTTCTTTTACTGACTTCAAAACGTCTAAAGCAATTAAACTATTTGCTTTTGCAGTTGCTTTTGCTTTACTTGCACTAACTTTATTTATTTCCTTCTTTGAAGAAACTTCTTTGTTAGAAACTGCATTAACGTTTTCAACTGAATTGTTTAAATTTTCGCTCATAATAAAATGCTTGAAAAATTTTAAATTATTATTTTTATAACCTTTTCAATAGACTTTTCAAGACTAATATAACTATCTAATAAGGCTTAATTAAATTTTCACTATATCAAAGAACTATTTCTTTTTCTTGTTACAAAGATAACGTTTTATTTTTAATCTGCAAAATTTTTAGAGAAATAATTTCTTAAAAAATTCTAATAGATTATTTATTCAAATATCGCTTTATCTTTCTGACATTGCAAAGATACGAATAATATTTGAAACTACAAACATTTTCGAGAAAAATTTATGAGAAAATGAATATTTTTATTTTCAAAATATTTTGTGTTAAATAAATGAAAAATTAAAAATTTTGTGCACTTAATTATTGCACTTAATTTTGGAGGCCCCGATGGCCAAAATTGGCATGCCTTGTAGTGGGCATATATGATAGGTATATAATAATATCTATGTTACGTACGCCTGCCCTCTTGAGAGTGTATTATATATCTGTATATTACATATAGGCCCCTAATGGACTGAGATGATAAAGAATTATGGCCTCTTCTGTATTGCCTCCTCTATAACACCCAGGTCCTAATTCTATAGGGCCATATATGGACTCGGTAAGCCTATGGAAAAGGTTTTCATAGATAAGCCTATATCGGCCTACTAAGTTAGGCTAAGTAAAACCCCAGGTACCTAAGTTAGGCCTGGGGCAATGTAGTTAATCCTTGAATAGGTAGAAGGTAATACCATAGGCCTTGTAGGTATCCTCGGCAGTATCGGTATCAGCCATAGGTTCCTCTTCAAGAGAATTGAAGGTAAAGAATTCATCGTCGGTATTATAGTATACCAGAATTTCGGTTACCTTAAAATCTTGGATTAGATTAGTTAGGTGTTCGAAGTAATCGGTCTCATCGTAGTGAAAGCCAGTGATAGAATTATCATAAGTATTGGCAATGTATTGGTACCAAGGATAATATGAGTCATGAGTACAAAGGTAAGCTAGCAATGAATTAATGATTGCCTGAGGGTTCTTCTGTCTGAATGATGCTTGAGATGTTTTCATATCGGTATATTTTTAAATGATTAATACTATTTATTTTCTCTATGCAAATATACATATAATATATTATATATGCAAATATTGCTGGGGTACCTAAAGGTTATTTATCCCAGGGGCCATTAATGGAGATTGCCATTTACCTTGAACCTTTCCCTACCCAATGCTTATTATATAATATAATACTTAATGGCTCTTGGCAACTATGGCAATTAAGGTACCCCTAAATCACAAAATTGTCCTAGAGTTCTGCAATTATCCCTAATATAAATACTAATCAAATAACTTACAGAGTTACTAGGAATATTACCTAAATATGCCCCTTGAAGGCCTTAAATCCTATAAACCATTTAGCCTTGAAACCTAATAATTTAATTGCCTAATCACAAATCCTATTGCCTAATCCCAGTACTTATATTATATATAATACTAATATAAAGGGCTCTTAGGGGTAGGGGATTTAGGGGCCATTAATGGTCGGATTTTATTGCCTTTTTAGGCCTTTTTGTGATTGCCTTTAAAGTGGTGAGTAGTAGAGCTAGAGAGCTATATGGTATAGTAGCTATAGTGTGGTTGTATAGTAATAAGGATGGGATTCCTAATCCCATGCCCTTGGGGCAAAACCCCCGGCGAGGTACCTTGATATGTATTATTATATATGATTGGTAGTATATTGATTATATGTATATAAGGTAGGTGTATTATTATTATATTATTATATGTAACGTAGTTAGGCTCTGTACGATTTTATTTATATATTTCTTTGTTGGGGGAGGGTGGGTATTATAGGTATAGGTGCCTATAGATGTAAGATATGAGGATTAGTGATGAGGTGTATAGGATTAGTATTATTAGCTGTGATATGATATATCTTATTTTGTTTGTTGGGTGGTGGTCTTTGTGGGCTTGGTAGGTGTCCTCATTCTGTATTAGGAAGAGGACGGTTATTACGGATAGGATTATTCGGATTATGTGATAGAGGGTATTCATGGTAGTGATATTATATCGATTAGTGTTATATCTGTTAGGTTTACTTCAAGGATCTCTCTTAGCTTTAGCTTTATGTAGGTACTATGTTTATCCCAGGGGTTTATTTCTTGTTTGGGGTAGCGGAGGTATGTATCAAGTTCCTCAGTTCTGTACACTACGTTCATTTCTTCGCAGAAGCCTTCGGTAGTCCCAGGTAGTGGTCCTGGGACTTCGAATGATACTAAGAATTTACCTGATGTTAGCATGATTATAGTTCGTTAGTTAGAATTCTTATATCGGTTAATTGATTCATGTTTTCTGTCCAAGTTTTTACCAGTTCCTTGGCTTGATTATGTACTTCTGGTGATAATGAATCTAAAGCTTGTTTGAATTCTTCTATGGTTATCATAATGGTTTAGCAATTATGGATATGAATCCTTGTGGATATTGAGTGTAGAATAATTGGTAGTTCCCTGTGGGCAAGAAGACTTGCATTATGTTTGCAAGTAATGGATAGATTTTCCATTGGTTTTCCTCTAGAAATTTGTTCCAGTCTTCTGATTCCTCTGGATAGTTCCCAGAAAGTTGAATATGATATTCTGTTTGTTCTGGGATAAATAGATTGGTTACTACCTGGATTTCGTCTGATTCCTTTTTGTATTGAGTAATAGGGTACCAGAGACCTTCAGTTTTCCATTTGTTAAGTTGGAACAGAGTCATGCCCTGTTCCAGTACGTTGAGTAATTTATATAAGTTTACCATAGTGATTATCTGTTTATTTGGTTAAGTAAGTCTGATACGTATAATTCGTTAAAGAGTTCAGTTTCCCGATGGTCCGTTTCGTATTTTTCGAGAGCATTGTATACTGATTCATATTGTTGTATCATTTCCTCGTCTTCGTCTTCATCATGGATAAAAGATTCCAATTTGGTTTTGAGTCCAGTAATAATGTAATCCTGGTCCTCTGATTTGAGTAGAGGGATTGCATAAACGATAGCTTCCAAGCAAGATGGGTTATAATCGTAGTATTGGTCATCGCCACCCTTGGTTAAGTCCAAATGAATGAAATTGGATTGGATATCATCCCAGAATGCCTCGTATGTAGGGTAGAGAGAAATATAGCAATCGATGGTATCAATTGGGCAATTGGCTCTGGGAATAGCTATATCGAGAATTTCAATGTAATCTGATGTACAAAAGCCATCGCAAGTGTAATCAAATGTGTGGAACTTATTGGCAGCTATGATTGCCTTAAGTTGCTGGTCGGTTTTAATAATTTGTTCTTTTTTCATAAGTATATTAAAATGATTATTGAGAAATATTTCTCACTGCAAATATATGAAATTATTTCTATATTTAATTATTATTTTATAAATAGAGAGGTTCTGGGAGGTGTTTTGAGTGCCTCCCAGAATGTTTTGGTTAATATTGCCCAGTCATGGTAATAATAATGAAAAGGGAAGTATCATTGAAATGTACCTGGATAGTATCTCCGTTGGCATTTGCCATGAAATGATGATTACCATTGAGTGCTTCTAATCGATAACCTGCGTTTGGGTAGTATTCTTTTTGAAGTAAATCGTTAATGTAACTGAGAACTACTCGTTCAAAAGCATCAGATTCTCTGCAGTAAGTTTCTTCTTTTTCGTCATCGTCTGTAGGATAATCTTTGAATTGCAGATTAAGAGTTCCCATATAGGATTCATCTGGATTTGAGATTTCGTTAATAGAATTAGCAACGTAACCAAAAGCATCAAGTGTTCCATCGAAGTAACCCATAAGGTGATTGGAGATTTCTGTAATAGTTGTCATAAGAAATAAGTTTTGTGACCTTGTTCGAGGTCGGTTAATAAATTATTTTATTTTTTCTCTTATGCAAATATACGAATAAATAATTTATTATGCAAATATAAATGCAATAAAGGGAGCCCAGATGTTGGTATTTCTGAACTCCCTGAAGATATATTAACTGGTTAGGGATTAGTATAATCCATCGGCCAATAACGGTTCCTTTGGCTTATTTAGTTTTTCACGTGAACGCCTTGTAGCAGCGTTCTCATAAGGTGTATATTCAAATGTACGTAGTTCCTCGTTATATGAAGCATACATCATTTGGTTACGGGTAATTCTTCTCTTGTAAGTTTTCTTAAGATTATCAAACCAATCTAGATACTCCTGTAAAGTATTAAAAGTTTCTTTATGCCCGTCTAATGATTTATCAGAGGATGAAGGTCTTACCTTCCATATAGCTTCAATATAACATTGATGCAAAGTTAGGGTTATAGAGTATCGGCACCAGGTACCTGCAAATATTGACCCAGTAGTAAACTCCATGTAATGTGGTACTAAAGGTTTTACCTTATATCTCGGTTTGTTCATCTTCTATTTCTCCTATTCCGTTAGCAATTAAGTAATCATAATATAGGTGTACATCGGTATCACCATAAGTCTCAATATAGGATTTAGCATCCTCGGGGTCTGCAGATACCCAGGGATATTCTTGTATTTGAGCCTGATGTAATTTTTGGGCCTGTTCATTTAAAAGTTCTTCGTTCATGATATTGAAAAGTTAAGTTGGAAAATCCAATGATTTTTATCCAGTTGATTAAATGATATGAACATACCATCATTATCGGTAAAGTCATTCATAAATTCGACTGCAGCATCGGCAATTTGATTCTTTTTTGTGAAGGAATCAATTGTTAGCATCGATTCGAATGTAAATGAGTAATATGTAGTTTCATACATATTGAATTGATTGATATCAATGCAGCAAAGTTTATGAACATCCTCTAGTCTATATAAAAGAACCATGAGAAGATTGTAAAGATTACCCTGTTCATCCGAATCAAGTTCGAATGTAGATTTCTTTTCAAGGAAATTGCGAACTACCTTAGTTAGTTGTTCGTCTTGATTGTTGATTACTGAGTTCGTTTTCATATTTTTGTCTATATTTAAAATTGATATGCAAATATAATCATTTTTATTTATATAGAAAATAATATCTATATTTATTTTAAAGTGGCTGAGGATGTGTACACTCTATAAAAGGCAGTGGATTAGACTGCCTTTCAAATATTAAGGTAACTGAGGAGTTAAGAGATATATAGCCTCTTTTATTATAGAACTTTTCTGTGATTCCATAAAAGAAGAGCCAGGTCCTTGTTTTTTCTTCTCTTCTTCAAATATCTCATGTATAGCCTTTTTCAAATTGGAAGCTAATCTTTCTGATAATTCCTGAGACCTTAATGAAATAAGGATACCATTTCTTATCTCTTGCAGTTCTTGGTCATTATTAGTAATAGGATTTACTTCTACTAATTCCAATATACCAGCATAGTATTCTTCAAATACTTCATAACCCAGATGTTCTAAATCCATAAGAAAAGCACCAAAGTCTTCATATTCTAATTTAGTCCCTACACATACATTGTAATAAATCTGTATTAATGGTGTAAGTATTCTTCTTAGTGTATTGAAGTCAGTTAACTTACGAATCTCAATCTCATGGGTTCCCTCGATTGGTATCTTATATACTCTACCCTTGCTTAGTACTACCATTAGGTATATTACTTTCCGTATCGGAGTTGCTTTTTCCTTCTTCTCTTTCATAACTTAGTTTTTGTATTACAAGTTGTACATAGGTATTTTTCTCTTTGTATATGAACATTACCGAAAGTAGTATTTCATATTTCGGTAGTATCATCTGTATGAAATTGCCTGGAGCAATTATAGTAGCAATTACTGGACTATCATCTTGAGAAAAGTTATCTAATATCATCTCTGCCCTCTTAATGGGTTCTGGTTTAGTTGGGTCCAAAGTTAGGACTGGAGCAGTTATACATTCTTTAATGCCCTGAGTTAGGGCATTATATAACCATTTATCCTTGATATCCTCTACTTGGAGAGTCTTCATTGTAATCATATTCTATATCGATTTAATGTCCATACTCCCAGAATATTAGAGAATACCCATAATTCCCAATCTCTGTAAGTCATACTCTGTTTACTAAACTTGGATGTTTGAAAAGTTATCTGATTGGGTGTTCTAGATAACATCTCGGCATGACAAGTAACCAAAGGAGTAGAAATTTTATCCTTAAAAGCTTGGATAATTTGGTCATCTGCCTTAGTTTCAAGTGAGGTAATTAACTTGATGTATTCTACCTCTACACCTTCTGACATAATTGCCTTTCTAAAGGCAAATTTCTCTTTATTTTCCATACGTATCATTTTTAGATAAGAACTCCTGAGCTAATTCGTCCTGAGTTCTTTCGATTATGTTTTTAACTATTGTTTGATTCTCTATCTCTATAGGAGCCCAACCATACATCATGCCAAATTGAGCATCCATATAGTTGTCTATTTGGGAATTATCCTGGTTAAACAAATCCCATTGTTTTAAGAAATTCTCTCTAATTAGAGATAAGAACCTGGTATCATCTATTTCGTTCTGAATGATATAAGGTAAGATTTTGCTTCTAACCTTAACAAGTATTTCTTCCAAATGTACTGGGAGACATAAACAATCAGGTATTCTGGAATAAATATGCCTATTTGGGATTAACCACTGAAAGGTAAAATCATTACTGAAATACCTGTGACAATTTGGAAACCTGTGATTAAATATGAGAGCTATCTTAAACCGAAGTAAGTCTGGAACCATATCATATATCATATAATGTTTCTCATACTCTCGGTATAAATCAAAGTATAATCTCTCATCGAAGTTACCAGATTGTTTCATTAATTCCTGAATAGCCAAGTAGCAAGGCATAACGGGTTCTCTGAATGTTAAGTTTCCCTTATTAAGTTTGATAAGGTTCTTACAGCATCTTTTTCGTTTGAATAAATTCATGTGATTAAAATGTAAAGTTAGTATATATGTCTCTTGTTCCCTTAAAGAACTTCTCATGATTAGTATCATCATACTTATGACAAGCATAGGTCTTTGAAACTTTATCATAGTGATCTCTTACCCATACAGGTGCAGTATCTGTAGGTTTTAATTTAAAGTAAGTACCTTGATTAACCTTGTTAATCTTGGTTTTGTGGTAATACTGGAGTTCCATATTTTTGTCTATATTTAAAATTGATATGCAAATATAAAAATAATATTTTAATAATGCAATATCCAGATATATCTACTAGAGCTTCCTATTTCTGAGGAATTGGGCTGCAAATGAGCCATCATCCTCTTCCTTAGGCTCATCCTCATATAAGTAGAGTTCTGGGTCTTCCTCATCTGGGTCTATACGCATTTCTATTTCCCTACGTATTTCATGATGTTCATCAGGGAATAATGACATAGCTCCCTTATAGTCATCAGTGATTTGCATAAGCTCTTGCTTATTAAGGTTAAGACCTTCCTTACTTGTATCTACTCCCTCTTGTTTAGTAGCAACTACTTCTGGTAATGAAGCTATATCATACCTGTCTTCTAGTAGTTTAGCCTCTTCAGTCTTATCTAATACCTTTTGAGATTCTAATACAATCTGACGTGCTTCATCAACTGTAATGGCATTTTGTTGAGTTACGTTATTCTGTTGATTGAATTGGGCAAAGATATTGGTAGTACTTCCTCCGGTAAGATTACGTACAATAGACTGTAATGATGTGGAAGATTCCAGTTTTAGTTTCAAAGCCTTTCCCAGCTCGGCAGATATAAATGGCATATATTTCCCTCCCTGAGATTCTCTTAAGATATTAACCTGATGTGCTATCTCCATACGGTCTTCTAAAGCCCATGCTAGTTGTTCTCCCATTAATGCTTGCAATAAGTCTTCTGCCTTATCTTTATCCCATATTCTAGAGCTTAATAGCCTATCCCTCATAAATACACGTATGTAATTAATATCTATACCCATACGATATGAGAAGGTATTAATATCATAGGTAATACCACATAATACACCATTACCCATCAACCATTGATTGATGATATAATTATGTATCTTCATCAAAAGATTGTCATCTGGATTCTTTTGATATTCTAATGCCATAGCTGTAGTCCCCATAGGTCTTGGGAATCTTACAATCTTATTTTCTTTTTCTGACATACAAAGGAGATTTTCTAATATCCGAGCTTTCATCATAACCATTATACTCTAAATCGTATTTTACATACAGATTCATAGATACGTTATAGAAATACCCTTTATACTTATTCTTATTTACCGATAAATTAAAAGGTTCACCAGAGATTAAGTCCCTGGTGAATACCAAATTTCCTTTCCCAGTAATTGGGATTTTAAGGCAAAGGGAGTAATCCCCTACCTTAAATTTATTCCCATGCAGGTCTATGATTTCTCTTACCATAATTTGCCTTTTTAGGGTTCGAAGGTTTTTTGTCTTGTTTACTACGGTAAGGATTACCAGGCCTTGGGTCATTTTGGATAATCCCTTTCTGTTCTTCGATTAACTTTTGTACCTCAGAGAATAATTTTTTCCTCAATGGTACTACCTGTGTAGCGAAAAAGGCATTCCATAATTTCTGAGTAAAGGGTTCCCCTACCTTAAGTTTCGAGATTGCCCAGAATTTGGTTTCGAAATTCTTTATTATTTCCTTAAACCGATAGTAATAGATATACCCATGCTTTGGATTTATACCTATAGTGGTGGTTTGGCAATAATCTAGAAAATCTTTACCTAATTCGGATATAAACTCTTCCCTTTTGAAATCATAGTTCTCTTGGTCGAGTTTAAATAACTTGACATAATCTATTGCTTCCATATAACTTTACTTTGTGATTATTAACTTGGGATGTTCATCGGTTATCTGAAATAAATATCCCCTTATATCATCCTCATAGTATGAGGACCAATAAACCCTTCTAATTCGAAAATTATCAAGGATTGCCCCTTTCGGTATACCCGTAACATAAAGCCTATGCTTAGGCATCATAGGGGTTATTTCAAATTCACCAGTAGTGAGTAAATTACCATAGGTACCATAATCTGGCATATTACCAGTAAAACCTGTAGGTTGTAATACATTCATTACTAAGGTGGTTTGTGGTAATTCTCTTTGATTACATTTAATTATCAGTTTCGATTTACCTATATATAGGTCTTTTACTATTGTCCCAAACATTTGTATATAATTATGTGAGTGATACCATTTTTCTTGAAGTAGAATTGGTTCTGTGAACGTTCTTCTAACTTCTTTAATTCTCGACGAGATTCAGTACAAACCCTTTCTGACTTCCGAAGTATATCAGAAATATTATCCCAGATTGGTGCCATTGGTTCTACTGGACCTGCATAAACAATTTTGTGTTTAGCATCAATCTGAGGATATTTGGATTTATACTGGTATTTACCTTTGCAGTAAAGTACATTATATCTTTCGATTCCGTTTCTTCTTTCGTTTTCCATTTTTGTTATTGTCTATGTAATCGGACATGTCATCAAGCTGCCCTAATAGCAATGCTTGAATAAAGATGTGTATAGGCCTAAAAAAGAAGCTCCTTACGTTATGTGGATTGATATACCAATCATAAACTATGAAGAACTTCTTTATCTTAGAATGCTTAAGTGAATGCTGAACTAACCAAGATTTACAACAACGTTTATGTAATTCGACAAGTTCTTTATCCTGTTTAAGCATCTCCTTATCAGAGAAGATAGTGTAATCCATTTTGTATGAATTAAAGTGCCCAGGTCATTTATCCCAGGCACTTGGTTAGTAAAGGGTTATGCAACTTGTTCTGGTTTGAGAACCTTTTTCTTAAAGTCCTCGTATGCCTTAGCCGCAGCCTTGAATTCCTTTGAGTTAGAATCCTTGATACGTGCCATAGCAAGTTCCAATCGATGGAGTTCATTACGAGTTTGTTGTCTCCATTTCTTCCGGGCAAGTGTGTCTACTACATCCTCGGGATATACGTATTTTACTTCTCGGTTGGAGATTACCTGTTCGATGATGGAAGGTTTCTGTTGTTCTTTTACCTCCTTGACTACCTGTTCCTTTTTAGATTTGGCAGGTTTTTCCTTTGGAGTGAGTTCTACCAATTTAGCATTGGCAAAGGATTTGGCAGCCTCTTGAGCATTTTCTACCAATTCCTTTTTAGTCTTTTTGGCCTTTTCTTTAGAAGCCTTAGAAGTCTTAGCATTCTTAATGCCTTCAAGTTGTTCTGCAACTTTGTTGCTGATAAGGTTAGTAACCTTGTTTTCATTCTTTTTCATAACGTCTATATTAAAATGTTAGTAAATTGATTTCTTTATGCAAATATAAGAATAATATTTTTAATACAAAAATAAATCAAATAAATTTTTATATTTGCTAAGGTTAATCGGCTAGGAAGTCAAAGACCTCTGGAGGATAGTTTATTTCGTCCTCTGGGTCATTGATGTAATTTTCGTATTCGTCGTTATATCTATCGTAGATATTCTCGGTTTTAATATTGGGCACCCGAGTACATTTTTCAGGATATTTCTTTACGAATTCATAAGCTTCTTCGGTAGTCATTATCTTATCCGATGTAAATTCATAGGTTACATAAGAATAAGATTCACCCAATCTAGAAACTTCATATTGTTGGTATCCAGATTTCTCAATCTTATATAATTGATTTTCTGGAATCGTCTCTATTTCTACCCTATATTTATACCATTGCTTAGATATCTTTGGTTTTATATCTAATGGTTCGGGCCTATTAAACTCAGAAGGAGCAATGCTCACTTCTTCTGTAGGGGCATTATATTTAGTCCCCAAGTAAAGTAGCATTGCTCCCATGGCAATTAAAAGACTTTTTGTAACCTTAGTTCCTGAGTTCATATCCGGTAGTTTTAAACTTATCCTTGATATTACTGTTCAAATATTTACCTTTGGATTCCGATTGGTGTAAACCATTGCAGATTTCATAAGGTACCTTATCATAGCGATATACCCGGTTATTTTTAAAAGCAACCCAAAGTTGTTGTTTCTTTGAGTCATAACCAAAGCCCTCAATGTTAGAGGATTCACAAGGAATCATTTCAACTCCAGTGTTTATTTCAACTGATTCTAAGTATTCGTTCTTTTCCATGTCTATATTAAAATTTTAAAAGTGTTAATTCAGGATGAAATTTAAGATGTGACTTCTGGAATATTGCCCAAGTTCCCAATACTCCTTGAGAGTTGGTATGTACCCATTCATCTTCCATACGGAATAGGATATGTGAGCATACCAGCATCTGATATTCTGAGATTGTTTGAATTAATTGGGGTGTTTGTTCAATATCCACATATAATTGTATGTGTTCATCTAATGCCAGGATGATTTCATCATTATCAATCTGAAGAAGTTTCTTGATTAAGTCATCGGCAATGTTATTGCCATTAGATACCTCTTCCTTGATTGAATTTAGAGATTCAATCTGAATGCCAGCAATTAGCTTGATGATGTCTTTTGTTTCTTTGTCCATAATTAAAAATTTTCTTTATGCAAATATACGAAATTTATTTTATATAAAATACTCTTTTAATAATTACTGAGGTATAGGTTATCGGTTGATTGCCTCTTCTATTTTATCCTTGATAGAATCAGGGAATACTACATCCCGATACCAACGCATAAAGAACTTAGAGGGTTTCTTTTCTGGATTGAGAAGCAATTGCCTTTGCTCTGTAGAGAACTTAATACGTTCTTCTTCAAGCATATACTTAGGAAGTTTAGTAAATTCTGCCTGAGAGAAAGATAATACGTTCTTTCCAGTTTGTGCCCTTAGAGGTTTCTTCCTTTCCTTATATAGGTACGGAATAATCTTTTTCGATGGTCCGTTAAGGATGCTAAAGCCGAAGATAACCATCGGGTCGAATTTATCTGCCTTGGGATCTTTTGCTCGTTTGATACATCTTGCCATCCAGGAGAATGAATTGGGATATTGCTTATTGTCGGTTGCTTCTCCAACATCCTTTTTATCGAATTCGAATCCGGGAAAGTGATAAAGAAAGTCCTCTGTAAGAATGAATATAAATCCTAATTCTCTTAGGTATTTTATAATCTCTTGTTGGCTTTTACCTTCCTCAACCATTTTCTCTACATCTGCAAGGATATCTTCCCTTGGTGATTCAAGATTTTTAACCGTAGTCCCTGCAGGTCTTCCTCTACCAGCAGTAGGTGCCTTAGCAGGTAATACCCCAATTAACCTGTCTAAGTATTCTTTAAAGTTATCTACATCTTGTTTATTAGTAAGAGTTACTTCTACTCTTATAGGACCCTTATGCTGTACCTTTGGACCTGAGTTCATCTCAGTATAAGCATCTACTAACCTATCTGATAAAGGGGTACCATTCTCGGATAGTGTAGTGATTCTTAGTTTTGGTTTATATACTTCTTGTTCCATATACTTAAGTGTGAGTAAATAAAAAGGCCTGAACAAAATTGATTGCCAGGCCTTTTTCATTATTAACGAATACTTATATAAAAGGGATTAATCCTCTTCTTTTACGGCCTTTTTCTTCTTTTTATCTTTGGCCTTTTTCTCTTTCTTTTCCGGAGCAGGAGCAGGTTTTTCTTTTACCTTCTTTTCCTTTTTCTCTTTGGTTTCCTTCGTTTCCTTAGGAGCCTTTCCTGAAGCAAGCTTTCTTTGCTCCATACGATATTTCTTTTTTTCGGCAGAAGTCATCTCCCGGCCATCGATAAGAGGATAATCATATTTGGTAGCAGCTTTACCGGCAGATTTCTTTTCTTTCTTCTCTTTGGTTTCAGACTTCTCTTTCCCTTTTTCTTTACTAAGTTTTACCAATTTCTTGGTATTCTCTTTGTCACCTTCAGGGTAAGCAGCAGCGACCTTATCCCGTTCCTTATTTAGCTTGTTTACAAGTTCGGTAACCTTTTTACCATGTTTCTTGTCCTTGGTCCAATCTTTAGTTGGGTCCAACTTGTTCTCTTTGAGATAAGTGTCTAAAGCTTTCTTAGCCTTGGTGAGTTCCGGTGTCTTAGATTCCGGCTTGCTCTTCTTTTCTTTCTTAGCCATTTTCTTATAATTTTGGTGAATAATTGGATTTCCGATTTACATAATACCATAGTTATACTTCCCTAATTTGGGTTGGGATTTCCTTAATTTCTAGGATTTCTATATTTGCATTTTCCAGAATAGCCCTTATTTGCAATATATCCACTACTTCTTGCTGAGTGATGTTAGTAAAAGTTTGTTCATAAGTTTTATCCCCAACCTTATATAACACAGTAAGTATAATACCATTAAGTTTTTGGTTTAACTTATCCATCAAACCTTTTAGTTTCCTTTTAAGATAACCCATCCTTAGCTTATGCCTTTGCCAATCACCTTTCTTCCCCTTTGAAAGTGCTACGCTCATTTGGTATTGGGTAAACTGAATATCATTTCTGGTTATCTTAATACTTGATAAGAGAGTTCTTATATTTACTTCTTCCATTTGGGCCTTTGTATTACTGGGTTAACTACTTCCTGGGTTTCTTCTGATAGCATTATTCTTGCTTCATTTATTATATCTAAAGCAAGTTCCCTTTCATCGGGTTCCAGGTTTAATTGTTTATCTTCTAGTGCATCAGTATAAGTATTTATTAAATTATCTAATGCAAGTATTCGAATATTCTTTCGAATTGCTAATTGTTCCTTGTCCATAAAGTATCCCTTTTAAAGATTAAAAGCCCACTACCTTCACAGGCAATGAGCTTTTGAGTGAACAACGTCCTAAGTGTAGGATGTTTGCTAACTATGAATTAACTAAACTTTAGCAGATACATTACTCGCTGTATTAGCGTGAATTAATCTTCAGCTTCCTCTTCGGCATCACCTTCTTTGTTCTTCTTGTTTTTCGGAGAACAGATAACGCCATGACCTTTCTTTGACTTCACTGTCAAGTTTCCGGGAACGAATGCCACTGAAGTAGATACCGGTTTACCATCGGTAACCAAAACTGAAGTAACTACTACGCCCTGATAACCTTCTTTGTTTTTTACGGCATAACCAAAGTTCATTACCTTGGATTTGTCGTTGATTGCAATGATATCAATTTGCTTACTGTTAGGACGTTGTTCAGCGGGTCTGTTTTTTAGAGCCTCTTGACGAGCTTTACGTTTTGCTTCTTTTTCAGCATCCTTTTCTTTGTCACCTTTTTTCTTGGTGTCAGCTTTCTTTGTTGCCATTTCTTTTAATTTTTAAATGTTATGTTACTAAATAGTTTTAAAAGGGAAGGTCATCCCTTGGGTCGTCTCCTTCCCAGTAATATTTCCTTCCCTCATAGTCTCTTACTTTTTTCCCTTTTTGCCCTTTCCCTTGGCTTCTTTCTTTGCCGAAAGTTTGAGACCCAATTCTTTGGCGATTGCCTTACGAAGTTTTTCGATGTCGTCTTCTTCGTAATCGTCCGGATCGGTTTCGAGTTCTTTGTCATCGCAGACATCTTCGAGTTCTTCGAAGTCCATTTCGGCAAGGTCTTCACCGGTCAGTTCCTCTTCCTCTTCTTCCTCTTCTTCCTCTTCCTCTTCTTCCTCTTCCTCTTCTTCCTCTTCCTCTTCTTCCTCTTCTTCCTCTTCCTCTTCTTCCTCTTCGGATTCAGAACCAAAGAGTTCTTCAGCTTCTTCGGCAGTCAAGGTAATGGGAGCCGGGATGATTTTTACTGAGCCATCTTCGTACTTAATGATAATTGCACCATTGATTTCTGTTCTGGAAACTTCTTTCAGTTCCACTTCTTTTTTCTTCTTAGCCATTTTCGTAATGTTTAAGTTGGTTAATAAATTAATAAATATATCACTCTGTTATAAGTTTCTGATAATTACCGTTTCCGGGATTTTCGTTATCACTGTTAAATTGGTTAAATTGTTTAATCTCATCTAGAGTTGTTTTCAATTCTATTTGAGATTCTATGGTTACCACTTCGGATTTAATCTCCTTATGGTGTTTATCGTAGGTTACCTTTTTAAAGGTCTTACCCATGAAAGGATTAATAGGCCCATGTGTTACTAACCCTACCCTTGATAATTTATCATTCATTGCTATATCTAATTTTAGTTATTCCGGGAATACCAACCTTACCAAATACTTCGGTATAGAATTTGTATTTCCCTTTTTGTATTGATTTATAGTTATCTGATAGTCGAATTGGGTATACCCATATCTTATTTTCTATCACCCTATTGGTCATTATATAAGCATAAGAACTTCTAAGCTTAATATCCTCTAATGATATAAACCCTTGGAACAAAAGTGATTTCTTGATGAACCGTTCTTTTGGCAAATACCCAATAAATTTAAGTGATGCCTCATCGAATATATCAAGCATATCCCTTTGTGCTTTGATAAATAGTACCTTCTGTATTGGGATGTTCATTTTCTTTCTTAAATATAAAGCTAGTGAACCTACCAATGGAGGGTACTGTAAGAATAGAAGATTAAACTTAATCTTCTCCTCTTGAGTCAGCCTGTTGTAAATCCTGTAGGATAGCAAGACGGACCTGTAATCTCTTTTTGTGGAGATGCTCGGTAGATATGCCCTGCCGTTGTCCATAGAGTTTAATTGAGTACCTTTCATCGAATTCCTTTCTTCCTTTAGATTTAAAGACCCGGTGCATTTGAACCATGAATCTTCGCCTCCTATGTTTATCTATATGATATTCATCTGGTATTATGAATTTCTTCGCTTGTACAAATTTACCTTTGTACCAGAATTTAGTGTAACCCCATTTGAATCTATTACCATTCATATCGGATAATTCTCTAATACCTTGCCTTATTAGTTTCCTTCCAGATATTATATGAATATATTGTAAGACATCTACCCCATAAATATAAACTAAGGTAACCTTAATATGATGTCTAGAGAAATAAGGTATACCCGTTAGATGTTTTCTATATAAACTTTTCTCTGTTACATACTTATTGGTAGTATCGGGTCTCCATGTCCATATATAATACCTATCTGGTCTTATTGGTCCATTATTTCCTTCCTTTAGCTTTACCATTGATAGTCCTCTTTGCCATTCTATACCAAAGATTAATAGATTTCTCATTTGCTTCGGGGAATTTCTTTTTCATTCTCCGAATAATCCTATCAAGTTCAAAACCCTTTGCAGTTAATTCCCATACATAGGATTTCTTGGTTCCCTTGATAATATTAAATTCGTCCCTTTCTCTTGGTGGCTTTTTTTCTCTTGGCTTCTTTATTCCGGGAACTCTTTTTGTTTTCCTTTTCCCATTATCCCCTTCTTCTCCAAGAAACCCAAGCCTTAATCTTGAATTTCTTAATGGGTCTTCTTTTGAATAGCCAATGTTTTCAAGTTGCTTATCCATCCAATCGTCATATTTATCAATTAATGATTTATCGGGTTTTTCTTCCGATGATTGAATGTAATGTAATAAATCAAAAACTCCGGCAGAACAAGCATCTGGGAAAGGCATACCCAATATGATAGCCTTTCTCTTTAAATCCTTGTAAGTCATGTTTCTCCCTGATGCACCCAAGAAACTTGATTTCTCTTTGGATGGGGCTTTCATGTCTTTTTTACTCTTTTTTGCCATATCTATATTATTATTTAAGTATTCATTAATTCGTATGCAAATATAAAAATAATATTTTAATTAAATATCTATTTCTATTTATTTTTATAAAAAGCCGAGGTTTTTGCCCGTTCTACGGCAGTAGATTTAGGTTTCCTTGGTTTTCTGTGTGTATGAATATTATAGGCCATATCTAATTTCTTGATATTGAATTCTATGTTATTCACTTGATTATAGTTTACTGCTTTTTCCACACAGCATCTGTACTCTGGCCAGAATTTTTGCCCAAGCTTTACTGTACCAGTTTTAATCATAAACTTAGATACCATAAAACCAAAAGTATCGGCATCGTCTTTATTTTCGAATACATACATATAAAATCTACTAAACTCACTGACTACCTCATCCAATGGTCTTATTGGTAATAGCAAATAACCATCGGTATATAATTCTTCTGATATTAAAGCTACCCAGTATTTCTTCTTACCCGGTTTTACCTTATATCTAAACCTTTCCCTAAGTTTAGTGTGCATCCAATCTGGCACTCTATTAAGTAAGTATTTGATATATATCTTATCTTTCTTATTGGACCTTCTTTTAAATGCAGAAGGTTGTTGTAGCATTCTTGGGAGTATTCTAAAATTATTCCATCTATCAAACTCAAGAATTAATCTTAGAGTATCTAAATCCCATTCATCCTCAGAATCTTTTAACCTCTTCATGTTCCTCTCTATATTCTTAGAGTTCACTTTTGGAAGTAATTGAGCTGAGTCCCCAGTATATAAACTGGCTTCCTTTCTCTTCAGACGTTTCTCTAAACATCCCTCAATATAATCTTGGAAGTTCCTCTCGCATGGGCAATCTGGTCGAAAGATAGAAGTGTGTTTCTCAAAAAAATCCGAGAAAAGCCTAAAAAACTTCTCAGACCTTTCTCGGATTTCAAGATATTTATAATGAGATAACTTTAAAATTTCACCAGCTTCCCATGAAGACTTACTTTCCGATAGTTGAAGGAATAAAGATTGTTGTTCTTTGTCTATTAAACAACTCCATGCTTTCTTTTGAGCTTCATTCATAACACTATCGTCTAAAGTTAATTAAATTATCTATCGCTTCACTGGTAATCTGATTTGGGTCAAAATCTCCCTGATTAGCATAAAGCTTATCTGGGTCGTGGTTATAATAAACACTGTAGATTACATTATCAAAAGGCAACCATACTTCCATCCTTCCCATCTCTGGGTAGATAAGTACTTTTACTCTTTTACATAAGTGGTCAACTTCTAATACCGTAGCATCTATCCCCTCATATGGATACCCACGTAGTACTAAGTAATCTCCAGGGTTTACTTTGACTAAATCTTCAACTGAAAACCTTTTGTTCTCTTTAGAGAGTCTTCTAAATCTCCTTACTTCCTTTCTGCTTGCAGTAGCCACCAATGAAAAATCATCGAAGTCTTCACCATTATCAATTCTAACTTTCTTTTTTCTTTGGTGCATTGTCTCTGTATTTCTCAACCAAGTTCTGATACCGGATATATTTCTTCGTAACTTGTTGAGAAATGGTCTAGAGAATGCAAGTTCAGTAGGCATTTTCATAAAACCATAATTGAATAATACTGGTACTTCTTCAAATATCATCTTACCTTTTATGGTTTTCTTCAATACACTTACTGTAGGGATAATCGCCTTAAGTTGGTCATACCTCTTTTCCTTGAGTTCTTGATTAATCCTATCGGAGTACTTTCTTTCGATATAAAAGATGCAATACGAATATGGGGTACGTTTCTTCATGGCTTAGGAGTTTTTAAGAATTAATTTTGCTTGCTTATGGATTAACTTATAGGGAGTTCTTAATACTTCACTAGCCATAAATACCATAAGAGTATTTCCAGGCACTTGTATATACATTACCCTATCAACGTATTGGGCAATTAAATCTCCCAGCTTGATACCTACAACGAAAAAGAATTCCTCTGCAGGCATAGAATTATATCTCATACAAAGGATTGGTACCTTATTACCTCTCTTTGCATCCTTAGAAGCTTGTTCCCAGAATTTGAGTATATCGCATCCTTTGTTACCAAGCAGTATATGTTCAAACTTAATCTCTTTGTAATTTTTACACTCAACAGATATCTTACATCTATGAGCATGTCTTTCATCGGTACAGGTAAGGTCTGAAGTAGAATCTTTATTAGAATGCCAAGCTCCTGACCCTGCACGGTTCCTTTCAAACTTAAACCCGGTCCACTTAGTGAACCAGGCCCCTATTTTTCTTTCGAATTTGTTTCCTTTCTTCTTAGAGTTCATAACATAATGGTGTATTGTATTTTATATACCATTATAGCCTCAACCCCCAAAGAATTTCTTAATTACAAGTTCTAGTTTCTCTGAGGGTATATCAAAAGAAACCTTCTGATAGTCTTTTCTCTTTACTAAAGTAATTCGAGACTTACTGATATTTTTAATTATACTCTTATTTCTAGTACTCCTCCCATCTCTTGACATTTGTTCCATATTCTCTTTATGAGTTCCCCAATATAAATTCTTATAATAATCATGGGTTGAATTATTATCAATGTGGCAAACTTCTGGTTTATTCTTAGGATTAGGAATCCAAGCCATAGCCACTAATCTATATCTATACACTTTAACTCTAATATTCTTAGAATTATATAACCAACAATAATACCTATTGAACCTATGATTCAAGTAACATTTTATAACTTTCTTATCAGACAGTCTAATTATCCTACCTCTTTTAGAAACCCTATAATTTGGGTAATCCGTTAAATTACTCTTTTTCATAATTTAAAGTAATTGGTACCTACTCAGGCCTTGGATCTTTTCCACTTGCAGGATTTTAGTATTACCTAACGGAAGTGAATCTAAATGGGTTATCAAGAACAGAGTTTTTTCTTTGAATATGTGACGTATTAGTGATGTAACTATTTCAACATTATCAGAGCTTAAAGATTCGAATACCTCATCGAGAAATGCTAAGTTGATACCTTTAGAAGCGGTCAAAGCTTCATTCATTGCAAATGCCATTGCAACATTACATAATTGTTTTTCTCCTCCACTAAGTTCATCATAATCAATTATTTGCCCATCTCTTTCTATAAGAGTAACAAATTCTTTTCTAGCAGTCCCCAAATCAATATTAAACTCAATCCTAAATCCCAATACTTCTGAATACTTTTCTAAACATTTATTCAAAAACTCAAGAGAAGAATCGAATAAATAAGCTTTAATCCCATTATTTCCCAATGGGTCATTGATTAACCAATTGTAATTCTCAAGCTCTAATTCTTTGTTGTGAAAATCTTCATCAACCTTACGTAATTTTTTCCTAATCTCCTTAAGTTTTTGTTTATACTTGGGGGACATGACCTTAAGTTTTTCTTGTTTGAGCTTAGCCAAATCCTCATCAACAGAAGCAATATCAGAAGCAATATCATCACAATCAGATTTTAATTTCCTATACTTATCATTTACACTACCAAGTTCCTCTAACCTCTCTAAAGCCTCTTGATACTCTTTATCATATTTATCAAGGTCAGAGAACGCTTTATATATTGATTTAGCATCACGTAATGCACGTTTGTAGTGACCTGCCTCTAACTGTATTACTAACTCTTTAATTACCCTCTTAAGAGGTACATTAGATAAACTCTTAGCATCTTTTATCTTACTTCTTAAATCAAGGATTAGTTTATTCTGTTTCTTAATCTTTATCTGAAGTGAGGCATCCACCTCATCCTTAATTTGTTTTTGTTTTTCAATAAGTAACTTAGTTAGCTTCTCCCTATCCTGTTTTAGTTCTTTCCTCTCTTCCCTAATCTTTTGTTTGAATGATTTCTCTCTATCTCTCATATCAAAGTAAGCCTCCTTGTTAGCCTCTAATTCTTTCTTCAGCATTTGAGACTCATGCTCTACTTCGTTTATCTGAGATATAAGGTTATTCTTATCTTGCAATGCAATTCCCTTAGCAAGGTTTAAGAACTCTAAATCAAATACTTCTTCGAATATCTTTTTCTTATCTGAATTAGACTCTTGTATAAGCCTCCTTATACCCTGGCCAAACATAATTGAATTCATAAACAGAGTATATGATAAACCTATTTCTCTGTTTATGGCCTCTTGTATTTTACCTTTCCCTTTTATATCAATGACATCACCATCCTTGATAAATATAAGTCGGTCTTTACCTTTAGCCCCATCATCAAGTACTTCCTCATACTTTTGACATCTTATTATCTTATAAGTATGTGAATCTTTCTGAAAGTATACTTGAACTCTGGTACCTTTGTAATCTTTAGGTCTTACTTGTTTCCATGTATTTACCTCAGAAACCCCTTTTAGGTTTTTCCCATATATTGCCCATACCAAAGATGAAAGGGTAGTGGATTTCCCTTTGCCATTCGGAGCTTTGATTAGTATGGTACATTGGGTATTCAATAACAAATGTAGGGATTCTATTGAACAGAATCCCTCTGCATCCATACTTAGAAATGTTAACATGATTCAGCTTTTTTAAGTGTTTCTATTAAAAGATGGGTTTTAACCTTATCTTTTATACCTTTCTCTTTTAGATACCTCTTTGCTAGAGTTTTCTTAGAAAGTTGCTTAGTAATCTTATGTTTGTTATTAACTGGAGTACTAGCTTTTTGAGGTATTACCGTATAATAATTACCATCATCTTTAATATCATCTTCCTTTTCTACATCAATAAATTTCGGAAACTCTTTTAAGGGGATGAACTTCATTGATAAGTCAGAATATACCTCCCAATACCCTAATTTACAACCTCTATCAGTTCTTCTTTGATGGTTAGGTGCACCTATCATATAAACCTTCTTTGATAGTCTTTGGGGTTTATGTATATGTCCACATAATACCAAGTCAAACTTGTTTAGAGTATTTATATTCAAATTCTCTACAGAATCAACTTCTCTACCATCAGTATCCCTTGCTCCCGGGTAATCTGTATGAAGAAGTAAAATGTTCTTTACATTCTTATCTAATTTGAGTTTCTTAATATATTCACTTAGACCCACATTATTATCAATATAGGGTACACCGTATATATGGTAATCCCCATAAGAAGAATGCTTATACCTATTACCGTCAACACATATCATGAAATGTTTCCAAAATATATATGGCCACCCTTTTCGTATATTATCAATTCGATTAATACCCTTCAAATCATGATTACCGTTTATGTATATCAGATTCCATCTGTATTTAGTAAGCTTTTCAAATTCTTCTTCTACAATGAATGCCAAATCCTGGTCTATTGACTCTGGTTTATGAAACATGTCCCCACAGAATAAAGCAGGACATTTATACTTTTCACATTTAGCGGCAATAATAGACAGGACCTTGAAAGAGTTCAAGGTCCTACTATTGTTCTCATTAAACTTTGCCCATAGATTTATGTGCAAATCCGAGAATGCTATAAATACTACTTCTTTATCCATATCCTATTAATATGATAATCGATTTGTTCTTTTCTCTCTTCCAAGTCCAAACTTGGTAAGCATAGAGTAGATATTTCCCAATCTGCAAGAAGTTCTCCCATCAGGGATGATATCTGAATCTGAAAGAATCTATTCGTAATCCTCTTCTTATTATCTTCCATTGCCCAACCAGAATAATTACATAGGTTTAAAGGAAGAAAGATTGCTAAATCACATTGTTCTTCCATTAAAGTCTTACATTGACAAATAAAATGTTCCATTTCACATTCAGGGATACTTCTTGATTGCTTGTACCAAAAGTAAGCCGCTAAATCTGCATAACTTCTATCTGTTACGAAGTATTCCCTATCTTTGAATAACTTATTTCTTTTGTTCAGAAGTTGAAAATCTGATTTATACATTGCCTCTGAACCAAGGGATAATATCTCATTATGTGATACACCTTTAGTAGCAGGCAATAAATCCGACATACTACCGGATATAAACGGTATATCTTCCTTCTCAGCCACGTATTGTGCTAAAGTAGTTTTACCTATCCCAGAGGGACCTACAAACATTATTCTTTTACTCATGATGTAATGCTTTAAATGGTTTTATAAATTCATTTGTCAAGAAAGATGCTAAAGAGTATTCGATACATACTTTCTTGAATTTCTCATATTTAAACTCCCTTTTTGTTTTTAATGGTAATTCCTTCAAAGGATTATGTCTTACAAACCAAAAAAGGTCAATCAATTGCTCATTCCTTTTCCAAATCTGAAGGTATTCTTTATTTTTACTGTGAGCAATGAATTTTTCAATCCTACCATCATCAAGGATTTTCCTTGCTTTTACTGGACCTATTCCTGGGAACCCTGAGATATCATCAGAAGTATCTCCAACCATGGCAAGATATTCTACCGTCTCATGAGAATGATATCCGAATAACTCTTTACAGTTATCCATCCTTATCATCTCATCCTTTCTCGGATTATATATCCTTAGATTGTTTGATAACAATTGATTAAAGTCCTTGTCTGAAGATATTAATATCATTTTTTCAGATTGGAATTTTTTAATTGCAAGGTATGCTAAGAAATCATCACCCTCATATACTGTGGATTTCTTTTTATCGAATATATAATTAATTCTTAGCATACCCAGTATTTTCATTATCACTGCCTTTTGTTTTTGCAATGATTCATAATCTACTGAGATATTTTTTCTATGCCCCTTATAGTTAGGCAATAACTTCATCCTTACCGGAGAATGCCCATTATCAAATGAGATATAAACCTCATCTGGTTCAAACCTTGTAAGGTACATGTGTAGTGATTTAAAAAATCCGAATATTGCTCCACTTGGTTTGCCATCCGTAGATTTAAGTTTCTCGAACTTATGGAAAGATTGATGGAGAATATTCTCCCCATCAATCAATAATATTGTTTTCTTACTCATCTTCTTCCTCCTCTTCATCTGAGTCTGCATAATTTTCGTATTCTACACCATCAACCGGGAAGAGATTAGTTTCTATCTTCCCCAGTTGTTTTTTAGTAGTACCTATGGTATTTACTCCGGCTTTTCGTAAAAGTTTTCTACGAAGTTCATCATCTTCTTCCAAAAGCTTTTGGAATTTCTCTTCCCCTCTTGCAAGTGTTTTACCCTTTAGTTTATACCCACCAGAAGTTTTCTCTATTACGTCTGTATCTACTAATACATCCTCTAAACCATAGCATCTATCAAACCCAACTTCATGGAATTTAGGGTTAAAATATACTGGGCATTTACTGATGGTAGGTCGAGGAGGGGCAACCTTATTTTTAATAAGTCTGATTGTGACAAGCTTACCAGCTTTCCTTTCTTTTCCATTTTGTTTGATTGTAACAGACCTTCCTGAATAGAAAGCAGCTCGGATTGAAGCGTAGAACTTAAGTGCAGCGCCTCCCGTTGTAGTTGTATTATCTTTTCCAAATCCAACATTTAGAGCAGTTCTTAATTGGTTAATATAAATCTGAGATACTCCCAGCTTGTAGAATAGTTCACTTCTGATACGGAAATACTTATAGAGAGCCTTTGCTCTACCTCCCATCTCTGCCTTACCATCAACCATCTTAGCATCAATATTGTCTGTACAATCTGTAGCTGCAATAGAGTCGATTACTAAGAGTATCGGTTCATTATGAGTTAATTGAGAACGTAAATATATTGCTAAGTCTGCTACTACATCTGCAATATACTCGATACGAGTATCATTAACAATAGTTACCTTTGCTGGGTCTACCCCATTAATCTCTGCCCATGAGTTCATCCATGATTGTTCTGCATCTACCCATATTACATGACCTCCCAATTGTTGAGTAGCATAAGCAAAATTATAAGCTACCAGGGATTTACCCGAAGATTCTTCTCCTGCAATTTCTACTGACTTACCATAGGGGATTCCTTTACCGAATAGGTAATTCAAAGCAAAGAAGGTTGATGGTATATATAAATCAGTATCAGTAACTTCTGAAGCTAATTTTATCATACTCCCATATTTCTTTGCCATCTCATTTGCTGTTGGTACTTTTAAACCAACCTTAGATTTCTTTGCCATATTAAACTCCTTTTGATTTTAAAATGTTCACTGCATGATTCAATACATCTTTCTCTTCATCCGTAAACTCCATGAGACTGCCCTTATCGAACACATATTCTACTAGATGATATCCCATGAATGGTACTTCTGATTGGTTACCATTTGGTAATTTTACTCTAGTATACATCCATGAAAATATCATCTCTGCCATAAGAGGATCTACCAATTTTAATACTATAACTGGGTGTTCACAAACCTTATTAAATTGGATTATACCTGCTTCCTTATATATCTGCTTAATCCTTTCCGAAAAAGCTCTTACCTTTGCATAATCAAATTCTGGTCCAATATTATTAATTTTACAAAACTCCCTTATGATCTTTGACTTATCTTCGTCCGATAAGCTTGCCCAATATTCTTTTGATACCATAATGTAATGTCTTTAAACTAAAGAAGGTGATAACAGAACGAATCTAATTACCACCTTCTAATGAAACCATATTTACTAACCCTTAAATGTCCGACTTATATTTTTTATTCTTGGGTTTTTCAACCATGTAATGGTCCTTGTGAATACCTTTTTTCTTTTTCTTCTTGGGTTTTTCATCCTCATCATCTCCATGGTCTTCATTCAAATACTTAGCAAGTAACTCTTCCAACTCATCATAGGATTTGATTTGAGAACGAACTATACCTTCAAGGTCTACATTACCTTGATATTTCTTGTCCAACTTAGTTGGCTTACAAGCACGAGCAGAATAGGTTGTATCAAGCTTACCAGAACCAGAACGAATAATTTTGATATCGTATCCTGTTCTTGGGTCTGTCATATCACCAGCTTCATCCTCATCAAGATATAAGTCGATAATATCTTGGTATACAGAACGAGGTACCAAAACTCCCTTATCCTTACCATCATAATCAAACTTAGTACCTTTCTCATCGGCATATACCGGTCCACCAATAACATATCTTCTCCTTGGTACCAGGTTTTTTGCAAGCTCCTTGTCATCCTCATCTTTGGAATTTTTCAGTTCTTGATACTTTTCCATAAATGGGCAAGGTTCATCGAAAGTAGCAGGAGATATTACTCCACCTAAATTACCTCCCAAATAGAATTGAATAATCTCTATACCCAATTCTTGGTCATCACCTGGAGATTTGATTCTCATTCGAAGTGTACCTTCTTTTGGGAATACCAACCCACTCCCATTTCCCTTAGATTCAAGCTGTTTCTTCCTAGCCATCATCTTTTCTTTAGTAGAAAGCCCCTCAGATGAAACCTTCTTTTTCTTTTTGTCTTTTATCATAATGTTTTAATTTTGATTATTCGGCTCTGAATAAACTATCTCGTTCATACTAAGTACAGTAAGAACGTTTTTCTCAAGCAATTGTTGAAGAGCAGGTGATAATTTGTCTGTTTCAAATTCCAATTCCTTGCCTGCATACAATCCATAGGTAACTACTTTACCTATTTCAACCAACTCTCTGTAAGTTTTGTAGTCTTCAGTGATTATACCACTTTTTACTACTACACCTTTACGAGGTACCCCTTCTTTTACCTGTTCCGGGATAATCAAACCTGATTTAGTTTGATTTACCTCCTTAGGCGATAAAATAAGTACTCGGTTTTCTGTTGGACATCCCGGTAATTCCTGATTAAATTTCTCAGCCACAAGAGGTGAGATAAATGACATTGAATAATTCATATTCTAATACTGTTTTTAAAAGTTAGTAATCTATTATAGTTCAATATGTTAACCTTTTCTTAGGTTTGCATTAATAGTTCTTAGGATGTTTTCTCTAGACTCATAGCATCTACAAATTGTTATGAACTTGTTTGCTTTCTCTACTGCTTTCAAATACCTTTCATTGATAGAAGAATACTTCTTGTTAAGGTTTGCCTTATGAGATACGTACTCATTATTCCATCTCTCATTAGCATCCTTATAATATACCCAAGCATTAGAATAAGCTTCATCCTTTTCCCTTGCTAGTAAATCTCTTTCTTTTATATACTTATCTCTTAAAGAACAAAGTACATAGTAACTAGAAGGGGATTCTCTTAGCTGAGAATTAATAATATTCTCATTAATAGATAACTCTTTTTGAATATCTATTTCGAGAACCTTACCTTCAAACTTAACCTTTAGTTTTTTCAGTTCTGTCTTCATAAACTTCTAATAGGTTTTTAAAGTCTTCTTTACTAAATTCACCATTACCTATAGCTTTACTCACTTGAGCAAAAGCCATTTGATAAGCTAATTTCATACCTGGCAAATTAAGAAGAGATTTATATACACTTAACTTATCCACTAAAGCCATTAATCTTAAGTCACATAGTTTATCTGTTCCTCCTCTATCTAGTAATGCCAAAAAGGCAGCCCAATAAATATGAGTAGCATCTTCATAGGCAAGCTTACCATCGTCATCGGTAGCCATTACCTTAAAAGCCAACCCCTCTAAAGTACTTAGATTAGTTTGTACTTGAGATAACTGAGTCTTTAATCGGTTAAATAACATCTTCTCTTGTCCACTCAACTTTAAGTTAGCTGCATCTAAATATGCAAATAGGTTTTCGATAGAATAACCTAAACATCCTGCAACCATATAAGTGAGGGCGGTTAATTTACTTGCATTATCAATCTCTTTCTGTGTTGCCATTGTTTCATAAATTTATTTTATTTATGTAGACATAGTATCCTCTTTCTTCATTTCTGTAGATGTAGATACTGAATCAGCATGTCTTAAGTGAGCTTTACAAGAAGGGCATTGTACTACCCTAAATATACTAAAATTACCCGTATTATGGATTCGAAGGGTTTCACTAGTATCATATTCGAATTCACAATCACAACATGGGCATTTAGCTCGCCATACAGTGGGTCCGTTCAAAATCTTTTTCATATTGCTTAATTTGTTTGTTAAACCTTTCCTTGAACTGTTTGATGTGGATATGTTTATACTTCTTATGCTCTTCCATATATTCCTCTACTGAGAAATCTGGTTGGAGCATTTTATTATAATCATACCCTGGGATAAATGGTAATTCTTCTGCCATTGACCTACCAATAGTAAAGTCCATATCCATATCTACATCGTCAACTTGGAAACCAAAGTATTTCTTAGTACTTGGATTACGTAGGATATTCCAAATAGTATATACTGTCCAGGTATTTATATCTTTTGGTTTAGAATACATATATACAGCATCATGAACTGTACAAGCTTCTTTCATCATTGGCAATTTACCTTGTCTCATTAACCAATAAACCAAGATAGCTCCAAAGTTGGTCATATTTGCTGCAGCACCCTGACATGGGAAATTAAGTCCTAAACGAATAGCATAAGCAACTTCTTGCTTATCATTTGAATATATCTGTGGGAGTCTTCGTTTAGTACCAAATAATTGGGTATAATATCCATGCTTACGAAGGAATTTCTCTTGCTTCTCTTTAAATTTAAGTATCTTAGGATGTTTCTTAAAGAACTCATCCATTTCCTTACGAGCTTCCTCTTTAGTAACTATAATACCAGCTTTGGGGTCAGATAATTTTATTGCTAGTAAAGCATCCCCAATACCATAGATAAGTCCAAATGCAATTTGTTTAGCTTGCTTTCTCCTTACCTTCCAAAGCTTATGGTCGGGATGACTTTCATCTTCATATATTTTACTGGCTTCTTCAATTGGAACCCCATATTTTGCTGCTGCTATACCAAGGTGAGGGTCTACTCCCTTAGCAAATGCTTCCAAATATGTTTCATCACCCGATAGATGAGCCATCATCCTTAACTCTGCCTGAGAGTAGTCAAATGCCATATATAGATAACCTGGAGGAGCTACCAATTGCTTCTTAATATTTGGGTCTACGGATGTCTTTGGTATTTGCTGCATATTTGGGTCTGCAGAACTAAACCTATTAGAGTCAGTACCGTGTATATTATACCTACCGTGTAATCTGGAATCATCCTGTACTTTTTCCCACCATCCATAGATATAGGTTTTATACATTTTCTCTAATCCTCTTAATTCGAGAAGTTTATCAAGGAATATTGCTTTAGGTGAATCTGGTTTTTTAACCGTCAACCTTAAATTAGTAAGGGTTTCTTCATCTGTACTTGGCTTACCAGATTCATTATCCTTTATTACATCAAAATGAAACCCATCTTCCGAATACATTAATTTAGGTAAATCAACTGGACTACCAAGATTAATGGGTCTTATAAGTTCCTGTTCTTTTTTAGTTGTGAATATACCTGCCTTGATATTAGAGATTTTCTGTTCCCTTGATGCAATCTTACGTTTATCTTTTGGGTCATTATAATCTAACTCTTCGAGTTCAGCTTCAATAGATTCAATATACTTATCAATCTTTTCTTGATTGTATTTCTTTTCGAATTTCTTTACTCTTGGCAAATCATATATTGCTTGTCTAGCAGCATCTATTTTTGGTTTATATTCTTCCAAAAGCTTTTTATTGAACTCAGTATCTAGATATAGACCTTCTTTCTCTACAGAGGTTAATACCCGTGAATTACACATGAATAAGTTACGGAATACCGAATACATACCTAAATCCATTAACTTCTTCTCAAAGAATAACATTAATCTAAGAGTATAATCAGTATCTTGACATCCATAATGGCAAAGTGGGTCTAATTCTTTTTTATCCCAAGGTATTTTATCAAAGGCATCTTGCTTTTCATAATTACCATACTCTAGTAAATACCTTCTTACCATTGATTTTAAGTCATGAGGTTTTTCCTCATTCAATACATATTTAGCAAGCATCCCATCTAAGCATGTACCTCTATAAAATATAAAGTACTTCTGATTAATTTGGTCATCAAATTTCCAGTTCCATGCAACTTTGGTTATCTCTGAATTTTCAATGACCTCTTCTCCAAATTTCCTTAGCATCTTCTTCCAATTCCAACCGGGAGAAGTATAATCTTTTGTTTCGAAATGGTCTAGAGGGATGGAAGCACCAAATCCTGGCATCCAGGATACTGAGAGTATAGTTGGCTTAAAACTCTTGTTGTATATTGGTTCTGCATTTGTTTCGTAGTCACAGCAAGCATAACCAGTAGCTTTACAACAAGCAATAAGTTTTTTAAGCTCTTTCTTGTTTTTTATTATTGTATACCGTGTCTCCATATTTTAAAATAGAAAAAGGGACATACCTACCAGTAGTAGATACATCCCTCATTTATTAATACTTCTCTTGTAAATCTTCTAGATTGGATGATAATGCTAACCAATCCTTCTTATAAGCATGAAGAGAATCTATGGTATGGTATAAGTAACCTGGTTTAACCCCTACCTCTTGAGCTACATATTCCATAAGTCTCCATGCAAGGTATACATCATTACCAAAGTGAGTAACAAAGTCTGAACTTCTTTGGTGATAGCAAATATGTAATACCTTTTCTCCCTTACCATTCTGACGAATAAGGAAATCATAGTACATAGAACAAGGAATACGTTTACTACCATCGAGATACTGTATGTCTGAACCATGGAATATTGGGAGAACTGCTTTACGGGTATCATTGTCTCTCTTTAATAACTCCATTACTGCTTGTAAAGCCATATCACTATTGAAAGGTATGTGACCTTTCAAACTAAGTTGATTCCAGATACGTTCTGGATATGTATAATCAAATTTACCATTAACTAAGAACTGTTCCCATAAATCTTTTCTCAGTTCCCAAGCTCTACCTGGATTACAATCATACCAACCAACCCTCTCTCTAAACTCTTCATCTGCCCATTCTTTTGAATGAGAGAATACAAATAACCATACCGGGTCTCCGAGTGAAGTTAAGCAATATTGTTGGCAAATGAGTTCCTTTGTTTCAAATTCCTCTTTACCTTCGATTACTTTATTCTGATAGGTCTTTGGTTTTACAGTTTGACCGTAACTGTTGAGTTCTCTGCCAAGTTCTGACATTAACTCAAAGCTGTTAGAATATATCCTCATTTCTTCTGTTTTAAAAGTTTCTTCTTATATGCTTTACGTTGAGAGTAAGAGATTACATTCTCGGGATATTCTATATCCTCATATTCAAGAAGTAATTCTTTTGCTTTCATTGATTTATATGTTTCCTCATATAAATCTGGTCTGAGTACTTTAAAACTTCTAAAGAATACCTTGAATGAAGAGAAGTCTTTCTCTGTGCCCTTTTGGAATTTCTTCCATATTTCCTTTACCCTTTTATTCCATGAATTTTCTTCTGCACCCTTTAATATCTTCTTCAAAGGTTTATGGGTATGATACATTAGAAGGGTCTCCACATTTCCGTACATTTGAGTCGCAAATAGGTTGATTTGTACTGACTGATCCGGACCATATACGTACTCTGACATTCGTTGAATTAATAGGAAATCGAATATTAACCTCTTGGTAATCTCCGAAGCCCGAACTACCATTGTAATAACTGGGATGTCCTCCCCGAATCGTTTTGAAAAAGTCGCTGCTATTAGACATTGTTTACCATTATCGTGGTGATTATTAAACATGTAAGTTATATTGTAATTCTGATTGTACTTATTTCTCAGTACTCTCAGTTTACTACGCAACAAGTCAAGCTTATTAAAATCTATGTAGTTATTCAATAAGCTAGTCCACTTAGTTTCTTTGTAATTGAAACATCTCCCATAATCAAATTCTGGGTCTACCCATGCCTTACGTATTTTTATAAATACGTTATACACTACTGCTACCCCACTATTAGCCATAGCCCCTTTCCCAAATAGGATTGGGTCTAACCTTAAGAATCCCTCATTGAGTTTTTCCCAAGCTTCTTGTGAAGTAGCAAATTCTAACGAATGGAGGGACTCCTCCGTATTGAGTTGAAGTCCCTCTAATCTCTTATTCCATCCTGACACGTTGATACTTATTTATTATTCTACTTATTCTACCTTGACTCTTGAGTCCCACTAACTTAGCTAATTGAATCTGAGAATATTTACCTGTACTATATTTCTCTAATATTAAACTAATTTGTTGTTTAGTGAGGGTAGACTTAAACTGACCTCTATTCCTACCTTCTCTCATCATTTGTTGAGTATTTTCCTTATAAGTACCCCATTTAAGATTCTTATAATGATTATTGTAAATGTTATTATCAAGGTGCATTACAATAGGTAGATTATTTGGATTAGGTATATGAATCATAGCAACTAATCTATTCAACCTAAATTGCTTTCCCTTAGGTAAACTAACATATAAATAACCTCTAGTAGGATTTTTAATATATGATAATTCTTTCCAAGTACCATCTCTTACCCTTTTCCAAACTCTACCTCTTTTAGAAACATAAAAGTTTGGGTAATCTGGTATATTGTCTTTCTTCATATTAGTAATTAGTTTGTTGCCTCCATAAATTGAGGCGTTGTTTTTTAAAGAATAATCCAAATAAATCCTGAGTAGTGAACCCATTTAATGCTAGGAATCCCATATACAGGTAGAATGATTTTACCAATGACTCCTGGAATTCTATCTCTTTAGTCATTACCGAAGTTTGTTTCCAAGGACGGCATTTAAGGAAATTCCTTGCCTTATTCAGTTCATATATAACTTCCCATAGATATAACTTCTCAGCTTCATGTGATAAGTCGCTCATATTATGAAAGCCAGGTGTATATGAAACTAGCTTATCCCATTCCGGTTGGTCCACATCACCCACATAATCCTCGGGATTTAATATGGGATATTTCTTTATATGGTAATCCGGGTACTTAATTATTAACTCCTTTACTCCGATAGCCATTACCTCAAATAGGTTTTTTGCATTATTGTATGCAAGTATATCCTCAGGCAATATATTAGAATATATAAGCAAAGTAAAGAAGAATCCTAAAGCATCTGCTTGTTCTTCATTTGCATTTGCTAGGTGATTAAGTACTTCGGTATATTCTTCCTCGGTTAAGCAATCATTATTCCACCCATGTTTTTGGTATATATCTACCACTGCATCAGTAGATTCAAACCCTTCAGTTAATTCCTCAATTACTCTACTGATAAAATCTTTGAGTATTATCTGAGACTTTGGGTTATTTATATTTAATGGGTATACTGGTAACTTCTCTATCTCTTTATACCCATTAAATTGTTCTAACCCCAACTCATACATACTGGATAAAATATCCGAATCTGATAATTGAGGTACTGGTTCTTTTATATTACGTATATCCATAATTACTTATTTTGAGATGAACCAAATCCGTTAGCTCCTCTACTTCCCCATATTTGAGATTCTGTATAAAATTCTTCTAATTGAATTTCTTCGGGTTCAGTAATAAATATGGGTACATGAATAAATTGTACCAGCTTCTTACCCGCTTCGATAACTTGTACTTCTTGAGAAGTGTTATATACTCCTATATGTATCTCACCAACATAAGGAGAATCTACTATCTCGGCAGTAAAAATCAAACCTTGCTTAGTAGCTATACCAGATTTATTGGCTACCATTAACATTGATGCAGGTGGTTCAAGTAATCCCTTGATACCAGATGGGATAAGTATACGATGTCCAGATTTTAAATAAAACTTATCTATAGACTCTCTCATACCTCTCTCAAAAGAAAGTTTAAAATCGCACCCTTTATCATCATAGATGTTTTTATTATTAATATCATCAACTGTTAAATCCGTGGGTACATAAAAATCTAACCCAGCATCGTTTGGGTTTGCTCTGTTGGGAGATACTACCTCCCTTACTTTGATAAATCTGAATCTGTTCATAATATATTACATTCTTTTAAAAGTTGTCCAAAGGTTAATCCTCTTTGAGGAGTTACTCCGAGTGAATGACAGAATCTTTCTACGTCATATTCACCCTGCATAAACAAATCAGCAAGAACATCATCTTGCCGTACATAATAATTTGGGTTGTTAAGATATAACTTAAACATAGCCCATATCATTCTTAATTTACCTACTTTTCCCATTGCATTCTTTATAAAGTTCTCTAATACGTTTCTTAGGTACTTCGAATTTCTCAACTGTCTTTGAGATAATTTCTTTTCTGTCTTTCCCTTTCCGAATCAAGCTTCGGATGAATTTCTTGATACCAACCGTGTCTTCTAATACATCCAAATCTTTGTATTGATTCTTCTGTTCTAATTCTTTCCTTGTAATATTCAAGTTCTGGGACATCTTGAATGCACATAGTTCTGAATCTCCGCATAATTTACATTCCTTAGTTGATAAATCATACCCAATACCAAAGCAAGGGTCTCCATTAGTTCCCAGAGTACTTACATCTATGGGAGTAAGGATATCTTGCTTTGATAGATCAGGAAGTTGTTTCTTTTTCTTAGCCATCAATCAATTTTTTTTTGTTTTTAGACATAATGTATATTTCACTCTCTAATAAATCATCTTCATCATCAGTCTTCTTAGGTGGATATTCTATACTGACATAGGAAGAACCAATGTTATTAATAAATAGTTTCCTAATTTTCTCCAGTTCTGGGCAGTAATCCTCAGCATAAGTGTCTTGGCATATCTTGACTACCAACCCAGAACTAAAGTGTAAGAAGAAGTGATGAACATATTTGTCCTGTGAAAATCTTGTGCATAGTATATTACTTATCCATGCAAGGTCTCTACAATTGAATACATGTTTAGGGTAAATGGGTTCAGGTCCTTTTAGAAAGTCCCTCACCAGTTTTAATATTTGGCTTAGTGTTTTCATTGTTTATAATATATTTAATGTAATGCCCGTATGCTTATTAGGATGTAATTATTTCCTCCTACGGAGAAAAGTAATTACTCATAGTACTTCTAGTTAACTCTGATTAAGGCTATGGTTAGGATGATTCTTCCAAAGCTTATCTAATAATATTACCTTTAGTTCTTGTCTCTTATAATATTGCTTCCTATGCTTACCATGCCTATTCAAATAATTACCGGGATAGTGAAGGTCATCAAGGTATACTTTCTTTTTAGATTCATCGGTTCTTACCAAACGTCCAAGGAACTGAATAGATTTTTCTTGGCTATCCATACTTGCAGTGTTTAATAAATACCTAAGCTTAGGAAAGTTTTTACCTCGAGCAATGATAGTAGTTGATACCAGGATATCAATCTTACCTTCTCTAAAATCCTTCATTATTTGTTGTCTTAATTTAGTGGGAGTATTAACATGCACATAAGCAATATTATAGGCATCACCCAGTCTATTTTTAAAGAACTCATATAGATTTTCACAATGTGCAATATGCTTGCATACTACAAGTGCAGGAAATCTACCTTGTCTTAAATTCCACCTTAACCTATCCCAAGCCATAGTCCAAGCAGTATTATTATCCGTAATAGAATCATCATATATCTCTTTATAAGATATACAATCTGATTCCCAATTGCCATACCAGGGTTTACCAGGTACCATCTTTACGATAGTTTTAGTTGAGTAACCTTTCTTAATGGAATCCTTAAGTTTGAACTCAGCGATTACCTTACCAAAAAAACATTCAAGGTTCATATTCTTGACTTTATCCTTAGCAAGCTTACTCATATAAATCGTACCAGATAATCCTATACGAATCCGAGTATTAAATAACCGAGTAATTACATTCTGATATTGCTTACTACCTCCTTGGTCAGCCTCATCAATAAGTACCATATCTATCTGAGATAATTCCTTCTGATAGAATCTCATATTCCTTGAAATAGATTGAACCATGCCTATGGTAAAATTACTCCAGTTTAAAACTTTGCCTTGAACAAAGGTGATATCCTCTCCCGGGAAATATTGCTTAAATTCTTCTCTAGCCTGGTTTAACCAATCCGAGTCATTAGTTATTAGCAAAGTCTTTAACCGCTTCTTATAAGATAAATATAAAGACGACATAATAAGAGTTTTACCTGCATTGACTGTGTAATCCAATACTCCAATATGAAAGGGTTTACCTCCAATTGTATTATTAATTACAGCCTTGACTGCTTTCTCTTGTTCTGGTCTTAGTTTATATTTGCCTATCTTCGTAACAACTTTACTGACTTTAGGTAAAGGTTGACGCATATCTACAACTTTAGGTTTAATCCCTATCTCAATACATCTTTCATATACCTTTGGGAGTAAACCTATTTTAAATTGCCCAGTCTTGGTGATGTAGTGAATCTTACCATCCCAATTCTGCATACCTCTTTGCCTTGTACGTAAGTAGAAAGCATTCGGGTGTCGAATGGCAAACTCATTATAAAGTTTCTGTGCGAACTTAAGAGGTAAGTCTAAACTACAAACATTACCGTTTTCTATCAATATTTTCATCTCTATAAGATTTTTTATTAATAACTCTTCCTATTGTACCTACTGATACGCCTAACCTTTTAGCTATGTCCTTATAATATAGGCCTTTAGCCTTTAACTTAAATATAAGGATTAAATCTTTCTTAGATAACTTAGCTCTAGAAGCTTTACAAGAAGACCCTCTTAATTTACCATTTTTTCTAGCATCTTCCATATTTTGTTTTTGAGTGCCCCATCTAAGATTATCTACATGATTATTCAAAGGGTTATCATCTAAATGTCTTATAACTAGTTTAGTAGAAGAAGGCTTTGGTAAATAAACCAAAGCCACTAATCTATAAACCCTTTGAGATAAATGATTACCATGATTTGATAGGGTTACAGCTGGATCTCCCTTTATTATACCTCCTCTAAGTAACTTCCAATTACCCGATTTTCTGGAATATACCTTACCATCCCTAGAAACATGATAATAAGGCCAACCTGGTATATTATCTTTCATATTACCATTCTGAATAATTATCTTACTCACTTGATGATTACAGTTACACCTTTAGTACCCTTATCTACTCCCAAAGCTTCCTTGAGAAGTTTGATATGATGTTCCTCATCTGCCATAAGTTTCTCAAGGAAATAATTCACATCATCATAATCGGGTCGTTCTTTGTATTGACCGATTGCCTTTTGAATCTTCTTATAGTGACCTATGGTTTCTATCTCAGAATCCCAGGCAATCTTCAAAGCCTGTTCCCAAGTAGGACCTATTTCAATTGTAGGGTTAATGTTGATTACAGAGTAATTTTCATAGGGGTCTGCTAACTGTATGAAATCGGATATCTTATCAAGATGCCTCATTTCTACTAACCCAATACCCAGCATCAATTCCGAAATCTCTTTAAATTGGGATGACTGCTGAGTATACATAATGATTGCACTTAGTTCTGAGAATTTAGCATTCTTCCAAATTACATAGAACATATTAACTATCTCATCAGGCCAAGGTTCGATATCTTTAAAATCGGGATACTCTACTGATTGGTCTGAATACTTGAGGACATCAATAAAAGCATTAGCTGCATCCTCTACTCTGTTCCCTAAAAATTGTAAACCTTTCATATTATTTTTGGATTTTATCCCAAAGACTCCCCTCTACTGTAGGTTCATCTTCAAGTAGTTGTTTATTCTTATTCTTATATAAATACTTATTGTATCTTTCTACTGCTTTATCAGTATATAATTGAGCAATATCTGGTAACCCATTACACCATGCCAGAGATTCAAACTGAGCATCTATGAAATCCTCATAATCCCAACCTTCTTCCTCTAAGAATGCTGCTACATAAGCAAAATGTACATACTTCTCTGGTTGATTTTCATAAGATTCATATATACCAGTTGCCTTAGCAATCTTACTTACAAAATAATCATGTACCTTAGCAGTGAGTTCCAAATCTGCTGATTGTAATTTAATCTCAGCCTCAGTTTGATTAGTAATGTTATCCTGCATGGATATCAACCTTTGCATAACATTACGATAATCAGTCATCCTTTTTAATCCAGTCTCTATATATTTGATAAAGCCTTCACGAGTATCAAATTTAAAATCCTCACAAAAAGTATTACATATTTCAGCAAGCTTTTTACAATTTGCCCATTCTCGAGAATTACTCTCGTTTATTTTTCGAACTCCCCTATGTTTTAATTTTATACGGGTTGCATACAAAATATCAGCAACAAGGGCAGCATCCCCCTTAGATGCTAGTAATATGTTATTAACTCGCTTAGTATTCTTATTATTAGAAACTAAGACTGCTCTATGATTTATTGCCTCTTTTCGTGCAATAACAAAAAAAGCCTCAACTGGGAAGTTATCTACCTCTAAGGTATTTAATATTTCCTCAAATTGAGACTTAGTTATATGAATACTTGGTTCTCTCATTTCTCTTTATTTATTATATTGGATATACGAGGTTATTGTAGTTATAGATACAAACAAAACCCATAAACCTACATATATAAAACCTTTTAATGTACCATCATCTAAAAAATAGATACCACCCATAAATATGGCTATATAAAAGAGAATAGCAATAGCTATAACCATATTTCTACACCATTCTTTAATAAACTGTTTCATATCATGAATCATATAAAGTTAAATTCTTCAACCAAACCTCTAATATCTCTTCTTCACCTAATTCAGTTAGGTCATTATAAAATTCTTGTTCAGAATCGGAAAGTTCATGCTCTTTCCCACTTACGGAAGTTATAATTACATTGCCCATAGTTTTATATTTTTAAGTTATATAATATAATAGGAACTCCCTATTTCAATGAGTTTCTGATTGATATCAATTCTTGATAACTTTGGTACCTAATAGAGTACACTAACTTTAATACCTCTTTTTTCCCGAGGTCATTACAATCTTTTCCTTCTGGTAGAAACACCACCTTGACCTTTTTATAGGCAACAAGTTTGAGCGCCAGATTGATTGCGTAGTCTTTGGCATCTGGGTCCAGGAGTATAATATATCTTTCGCATTGGGATTTAAGTAGCTCATTGACTTGGTACTGACTAATAGCTTTGCCCATTGTGGCAATGCCTCTATCTCCCATGGTAAGAGCATTAAGTGCTCCTTCGCAAACGAATACCGACCTATACATTTCCAATGCGTCATGATTAAAGATGATAAACTGTTTTCCAAGGCCTGTGATATCTTTGTCTGGGTTATTATACCTGGGACCTTTTCCGATAACGTTTCTAGCATTGTAGTATTTAAGTTGCCCATGATAATAGAAGGGGATAATAAGGTACCCGTAAGTTTCCCCCATTGTGCCATAGCCGATACCACATCTTGAAAACTGTTCGATACTGAAACCGCGTTTCTTGACATAGCCTCTAATACTTTTTGCAAGTTGGCTGTCTCCAAGCGAAATATTTCTAAATCCCTCGGGCAGATACAGAGGCTTACTTTCGGCAAGTTCAAGTTTCTCCTCCTTAAATTGAAGTTCATCAAATTGTCCATTGTTCAAAAAGTTTATTAATTCATGATATTCAGTGAATCCCTCTATATCCATTATTAATTGGGTAGGGGATGGATGAGCATTACATCGAAAACAATTGGTTCGATACATAGATAGGTTAACACCTAACTTATGTTCTCTCCCGCAATATGGGCAAGTAGGTATTCTCATCCAGCCATGCCTATAATCATATCCACCTAATCTTTTAACGAAATAAGTTCGTAGTCTAGATTTAAACTGGTTTGTTATTTTCATATTCTCGTATTGCTTCCCTAACTACTTTCCTTAACTTCTTTAAATCCTCTAAATCTAAATTACCGATAGAGGTTGTTTGATAACCGTTATGAGATATCTCTAAAGATAACCCATCCTCATATTTATCTTTTGTGATAACTATCCTTTTTGTTTTCATATCTATTCTTTCGTTTCTTACCACATCTTTCACAATAAATCCCCGAACAATTTTTGGTATAATACTGAGCCCTCTTTCTACCACCTTTCTTTGAAAAGATAGCTTTTCTAGGTTTCACCCTATATTCATACCAAAACTCATGTACCCACTTATGTATACCTAACTTACATTTAGATATCTCCAGTAGTTCTTTCCCTTTTCTTAGAATCTGCATCAGGATTGCTGCCATTCTTCTTAAACGATTCATCCAACTTTTTCCCATATATTTCATCATATTGTTTACGTTGTTCCTTTGTAAATTCGGTACATCTTTGCCTTTCAACATCACATTTGAATAAAGCTCTACCAGAAGGAAGACCATCCCTCTGTACTACCATTTCAACTCGAAGGATATTATCTTTCTCTTCTTGTTCAGTAGAGTTAAGACCTACAATAACCTGGGCATTACGAACGATTGCAATTGAACCAGAGATATCATTTTCATCGTATCTAGTAGTCCTATGCTTTTTACCATCACGAGTAATATGATGAGCAGTCCATACAATATCTAAGTGTAACTCTTCTGCCAGGTTCTGTAAGTCGATGTATACATTTGATATCCTTTCAAAGTCTTCTCGGTCTCCAGCTATTGATGCAAGCTTACCTGCATAATCGACCATCAGTACCTTAATATCAATTCCTTGATTACGCAGTTGAATTATCTTTTCTCTTATATAAGTGGCATTAGTAATCATGGCAGGTACTCTTTCAACCACTAATTCCACTCCAAACCTGGCAAGTTTCCTTAAATGTTTTGCCTCGAGTTTATCATACTCACCAGAGTATAATTCCTTCTTGGTTTTATTAATACTGGATTGAATGAAACGGTCCATGATTTGTTCTTGACCATTCTCAGTATCAATATATAATACCGATTTCTTCATCCTTAAGTAACCTCTTGCAAGATTTACCATGAAGAATGTTTTCTTTGCTTTAGGTTTATCCAGTATCACATTAATTGAGTGTTCAGGATAACCTCCTGCATTTGTTAAGTCATTCAATTGCCTAAATGGGCAAGGTAATACGGATGGCTCTGATTGTCTTTTAAATTGTCTTTCAACAATATCTCGAATCATATACAAAGGTTCGTCCTCTTTCTTAGGTTTACTTTTCTGAAGTACCTTTTCAACCTTCCTTGAATATTCTTCATATTGTTCAAAGTTATCCAAATCGAAAGAATCATTTAAGTTCTTCATCTCAACATAGGTAGAGAACTGATATATTTTTTCTTTTATATAATCAGCATCAGATAAGGGTATGTGATAAAGATTGCCGATTATTTTATTAATACTTGGGATATCTTCTTTAGTTACCAAATCCACGTATGCCTTGGATTCTAGTAATTCTTTTAATACCTCCTTTAGAATATTCTCAGAAGGCATTTTACCTTGCTTTTTAAAGTATTTAGTGATACCCTCAAATATTAGGGAATGCTCAATTAAAACCAGGTAATTAGATTTAAGCCTTTTTAAAACTAAGCCTCCCTCTTTATCCCTTAGGATAAACCGGAGTATCTCCAATTGGAAATCCGGTGTGAAACTAAATTTAATTTTCTCTTTAAACTTCTTCATATCTATATTGCAATATTTATAAACTAATAGATTTTGATAGTACCGACATAGTTCTGAAGGTGTTGATAACTATCTAGAAACTCCATAATCCACTACCTTAAGCTCAAGTATTTTTAATATTATTATTTTATATAAGAAAAAAGACTTATATTTGCATAACGAATATTTATAACAATGGGAAAAAGTAAAGGAAATAATGGCTCTGAGCTTCACAGATTAAAACCTATGAGGGATTACGATGAAGCTACATTTAACAGACTTTATAAAGTCTGTAAGCCGGTAATCAAGAATCTTACCCGCCAGATTGATTATAAACGGTTTAATCTTACACCGGATATTATTCAATCCTATTTCTGGGATAAGATGTTATTTGTTTTCAACAAATATTATGGTGAGTGTACTGAAGAACATCTTAAAGCAAGAATCCTTGCATCTCTTAGTACATTCAAGAATAAATTACTTCGTTCTGCTTATGGAGAACAAGCCGAGTATAATCAAAGTCTTTTTAAGCTTGATGATTTATTTGATAATGATAAGGAATTAGAGGATGATAGTGAAGAAGAAAAAGCTAAATCGGAAATGATTGATATGATGTATAAGTATATGAAGGCTAATCTTTCTTCTGATGCTTATTTGCTTTTCGAAGTTTTAATCACTCCTCCACCCTTCATTAAAGAGAAACTTGGGAATAGCACTCGAATTACTAATATAATGCTAATAGAGTTTTTCGAAATGCCAAAGACTAATGATTCCATGAGATATATCTCAGAACTCAGACAAGATATACAATATTGGGAAGATAGAGCTAAGGAAGAACTCAAGTATTAACACAAAAGAAAAGGGGCGTTTCCCAACGTCCCTTCCCTTAAAGTAATTATGCAAAACGAAATTTGTTTACATACTAACAATACAACTAATACATGAGTGTTTTTACTATTATGATGATATCTTTTGGATATATCTTAAAGTAATAGTCGGCGGTAATTTTTCGATATTCAAAGTATCTACCGAAGTCTCTTGTAAGAAAGATTCTCCTATTAAGTTCCAACTTACTACAATAGCACCATCTTGAATACCCTTGGTAGGAGTTCCTCTACCGAAGTCCCCATTTAGACCCACCTCTCTGTTAAAGAAAGACTGAGGTCTAACATTCTCCCAGTTATTGGCATTATCTTGTTTACCTTTAGATACACCAAGAGCATGACGGTGTTTGGGTAGGTCATCACCTTTAAGTGATATAATGAAATTACCTTGAGTAGGTGTATAGTAATCACCAACATTTTGTAACATTACATCACTACCAATTTGAATACCTCCAGCTTGATAACCTATAACTATTCTACCGGCTGCTTTAGTATATTCTGCCCAACCGTCAGGTATTACATCGGTTTCCCATAGGATTATAGAACCAATGGGAAGGTTAGCAGTACTCAGCTGGCCAGCAAATTCTTTTCGAATTGCCTCAATCTGATTATCGATATACTGCTTAATATTAAACTTGTTCCCAGATTCATCAACTACGGGGAAACCCTTATTAATATCTTCTACCCTTTTTACCGATTCCTTTACCATACTATGAGCAGCAGTAGTGTAAGGAATTTCTTGAAACTTACCTTGATAAGGTACGATAGCAAAGTTCTCATTTCGTTTGGTCATGGCATCGGTACCCTTACCATATACCCCAATAAGAACAACCAAATTTTTATTATTAGAGTAATAAGGGCAAGCACTCTCTGCCATCTCTAGAAGATTGCTAAACGTCATATTATAATCGGAATATACATCATTATTAAGTATATCCGGAGTACGATTACCCTCAGCAATTGGGTAGTAAATATCCTGAGACTTTTTGAATAAGGTATAAAAGCTTTCGGATGATTCATTCCAATATGCTACAAAATCAACTGGGTTATCTACTGGCTCTGGTATAGGAGTATGTACTGCAAATAGTAATACCTCTTCTGTTGAGCCTTGAGTACCCTGGATGTTTTCAATTGTAAGAGTCTGTTCATCAGAGATAAATACATAACCATCTCTTGAAATACATCCAAAGTTCACATCGGGTAATTCCCCATCCTCAGAATCTTTTGCCATGTACCTTGCAAGGATTCTATCCTTAATTACATTAGCATATTTACTTCCAGAAACTCCCTGAGGAGATACTGTTAACTTATTACCATTTATGGTAGCTGAGCCAAATCCACAGAATGGTCCTAAACCAGAAGGAGCAGCGATTGCTTCTGCTGCTTCCTTCGATTTAATAATACCTTCATACTTAAAGTACGTCTTCATTATCCTTAGTATTTTTAAAGTTATTTTTCTGTTCTGCCATCTCTTTAAATGCTTCACCTAAATCCTTGAACCTAAAGGTTAATAACTTAAAGAGAATTCTCCATATACTATACCGTTTCTTAATACCATGTATTTCGCAGATATGCCCATATATACTATCTACTTCGAAACAATAACATAATACCATAACGGTAATAGATACAACTATAGGATTCATCCCATAGGGTTCTCCTATGGCCTTACCAAGTACAGCTCCAAGTAAAACATAACAGATATAATCTACTATCTTATTTAGAGTTCTTCTTCCAGCTCGGGATTTTCGAATCTCTATATTTTGAAGCCTACTTGCAGATAACCCAAACCATAAATCGGATAGGATTAAAATTATTGCAAGTATTATCATCCACCTCAAATCGTATAAGATTTGTGTACACTCTCCCAATATTCCCACGGTAAATGTCTTAAACAAAGACTGAGTTGTGGTCTCTGTGATTCTATCAATGGTATTTATCATTGTTCTACTATTTGCCAAGATTGATTACTATATGTTGTAATGGTAAAGGTTTTCTCGGATAGGTCATCATGTTCCCATTCCAATACCCGAGGACTGACACTTAAAAGGTCTGCATCTACTACCGTAAATTTAGTTCTCTTTGAAGTATCTGCTACAGATTCGAAAATATATTCTCCAGCAGTAGCTGTTATAAATTCGTACCCAGCACCTCCAGCATCATATATATTTACTTTACCAACTTCTCTAACCCTACTATCAAAATCGGGTTTATTAGATGTACACTTGATTAAAGTAGAAACCTGCTTAACGGTACCTTTTAACTCAGCATACTCTGGAGCACAAGAGATTTCGATAACAGTTGGATAATCTTCAAGTATTACTTGACACCTTAAAGAAGAACCATCATCGGCAGTAAAAGTATAGGTACCTGCTTTAGTTAAAGTAATCTCTGATTCAAGGTTATATGTTTCACCAGTTTCATCACAAGTTGCAGTACCACTTACATTAACCCCGTCCTTCATTTCTTCGAGGTGGAACTTACAAGCAGAAGCCTCATCCAATAATTGGTATATGGCATAAGTGTCATCAATCTGATCCTCTGGTAGTGACCAATTTGGTTCTTTCCATTTTGAATCAGTAGCATCCGAAGGAACGATTTTAAGTTTATTCTGATATACAGTAGGTGAGTTATTAACAACCCAAGTAGTCTTAGCAGTAGGATAAGCTACTGATTGGAAAGTATAGGTCCCTGCTCGAGTAGTGGTATATACGTATCCACTTGCCGCATCAAAGGTTTCTCCAGTCTCTACTACCCTTACTCTATAATCATCTCCATTACCTGAGATACGTTGGATGTTTACCGTAGTTTTAGCTGAGCCCTCGAATAGGGTAGAAGTTGAAGGATTAATGCTTATTCGATAGATTGCCGTTTTACCAGGGGCTACTTCAAAAATACCTACACCTTCATCTGTTTCCCTTTTATCCAGTGTACATTTGAATTTGTAAGTACCATAACTACTAGCAGTAAACTTATCACCATTCTTAAACAATTTGGTATCACCAACTAGCCTGCAGTATAAGTCCCCAGTAAATGATTCTGGGTAATTCGATTCTATGGTTAGAGTAGTAACTGCATCCCTAATACTCTGTTTATTACCTACTCTAAATTCTGAAGGTGTACATCTTACCTTATAGGTAATCTCTTCTCGAGTTACTACAAAAGAAGTTTGTTTTACAGGAAACTCTACTATCTCAAAAATATAAGTACCTGGCTCTGTAAATTCCCAAGTTGAGCCTGAGCCTTTTACTTGGTCAGTACCTGATAACCTTACATTGCAAATCTTAACTGTACCCTTATAAGATACATTAGCCCTTACTACCGTACTAACCTTTAACTTACTGGGAGTTATCTTTTCAGATATTGGTTCACAAGTAATAGAGTATACCCTATTGTAGGATTCTTGATTTACTGTGATTTGAGTCACCTTAGAATTATCACCTACACTTCTGAAGTAATAAGTACCAGCTCTTGGTATATAAAATACAGAACCACTTGCATGTTTAGTATAACCCCAATTAACACCATCACTTGATATTTGATATCTCAAATCGGCATTTATCCAATCGGCAGTTACGGTTACTCTTACTGGTACCTCGTATACTTCTGAAGTAATAAGATTAGGTTGTTCCGGGTTTACTAATTCTGCCTTAATAGTATACCCATCATTTATGGTAAACCCATATTGTATAATAAATGATACATGGTAGGGTATGAACCTTTTAAAGAAACTTTCTACTGCTTCTCTAAATCTTTTAAAGCTTTCAGAATTAGAAGTATACCCATGACCGGTAAGTCTAAAAGTTACTGGTATACACTGAGAACAATCAAAGGTATTATCATAGGTATACTTATCGTCATACTGATAGTACTGATCAAATCTTGGGTTACTCTTTACCCAACCATCATAGGAGTCTGCCTTAGCTGGATCAGTTACTGTACAGGTTAATCCATATAACCTCATCATAATTTCAAAGAACTCTGAAGTCCCTCGTATTTTGAAAAGTGATACTGAGTACTTCAGTATGTTTCTTACTTGAGTACTTGTTAAAGTAAATGGGCCTTCCTTTGGAATTATCCAAAGCTTTGATAGCTCTTGGAGTTTACTATCAGAATAGAACCCATTAAAGTACTCTGACCATTTTTGAGCATCTATGGTGTTCCCATAAGCAAAGGGCATTTCTCCGAGAAATTGCCAAAGGAAGTTAAGGTACATATCTGGGGTTTTATCTATATCGATAATATCCAGAATATTCTCAATGTCCTTAGTAATATAATCTTCAAAATGCTCTCCGCAAATTTCTAGAAACCTTTCTAAGATGCCTTTACCATTTACCTTATAAGTATCTTGGTCCTTATATTCGAATGGTAAAAAATCGATTAGATTTTTTAGGTTTATCATTATACTATCTCTTTTACGGTTAATGTTAGTTGTGAAGCATTTTCGAATACCGGTAAGTTAAATCCTGGGTCTTCATAATCATGATTAGGTTCTGATACAGTAATAGAGTACCTATATCCTGATTGATAACTATTGTTCTGAATGTCCAAAGAGAAATCAAAACCATTTGCTTTATCGATTATCTGAATAGAGTTACCTACTGTCCCTGTAGTTACATAACCATTAGATACCGAACGTACAGTAAATGTAGTTGAAGAATTAAAGGTTATGTAATAGGTCATTGACCCAGTAGCTTTGTTTAATTTAAACTGACCCAAGCTTAATTCTTTGTTACCATAAATGGTGATGGGCCAAGGTTTAATGTAAAACTTGGTAAGATGTAGATAGTCTACCGTAGAAAGGTTATCTATCAAAGCATAGATGTCTGATATTCTTACATCACCACCTATCTGAGCTTGTTCCGGAGAATAAGCATTATATAATGCAGTAAGTATCTGAGTTTGTATCTCTGCAGTTTTATAAGATTTCTTACCGGTAACATCCATCTCTAATATTATCTGAACCTTGCCTGCAGACTTAACCTTAAGCCAGGTAGTCATTGGAGCTCTTTGAGATAATAGGTTGTATACTCTACTTATTAATTCAGAAGATGCTACTGCTCCTCCATCTGGGCTAATATATACGGTAAGTTTTCTACCGCATTCATAATCTGCCTTGGCTTTGTTTACCCCATCTACTAACATTGCCAAACTTTCGAAATCCTCCTTGGTAATTGCTACTCCCAAGGTTTTTACACTCAAAGGTATATGTTCCTTGAGCATTGTAAAGTTTTCGTAATTTGAACCTCCTGCAGCATCATAAGCATTACTTACTGTAGCATCAGTAATAGATGAGGATATTACTGAAGGTATAGAAGTAATGGTATTACTCTTTACATTCCCTTGAGAACCATTGGTTAAGTAAAATACTACATTAGTTATCTTTGCTCCAGCAGCAGGCTTCTTACCAAAAGTACCATCCCCAAACATTATATAAGGGTTGAGAGCTTCATCCACTGATACCATGAAATGTTTATCGGTTGCTTTTGATTTTGCAAAAGTATCTACCAATACCCAAGATTCTCCACCTATCTGTAAAGACATAGAACCTTGTTCATAGTATTTGCCATTGGGTAATGTACCAAGGTTAAGTATCACTCTATCTCCACTGGGTATTACCATATTATTAAGAGCACTCGAAGTATATTTCTCATGCTGTATAAGAGGTACCTTACAAGTGGTTACATTTGAATACCATATTACATCTCTGGCAGATAACCAAGAATTGCCATTAGAATCGGTAAATAAAGTTCCTTGAGGTATAGTTAACTTAGCTCCGATAGAATTACCAGTAATGCTTCTAGATAATATTACATCTACGGTAGCTGCAATTGCTGCTCGAGCATGGTAATCTACCAAAGCACCATGTTTAACTACCGAATCATATCTTCTTGCTGTAGATAAGAAAGTTTCTCTTGCCATGTTATCTACATAGTAATGGAGTACTTCGGCAATTGCCGCAAACAAAGAGAGGATAATAATTAAGATATTACCCTCTGAATAATCCGTTATGAGTTTCTGACCCTGAGAGTCTTTTAACCCCATAAGGGATTCTACCAGTTTAGCCTTAATTTGTTGATATGACCTCTGGTATGGGTTAAGCCATTTATTAGTGATTCCCATATTATTGTGTATTTAATGAATTATCCGAATTGTCATAGGTGATATCAAGGTACTGACTAGAATTTGTTCCATTTACTACATAAGCTACTTCTATGTGTATTTTTGCATCAACTCTAGTAACGGTGATACTTTGGAAGGTTATTCTTTGTTCCCAAGCACCTATGGCTTGTTTTAAAAACTCTTTAATTATAAAACTCAGGGCTTGTGAGTTTGGTTCCTCAATACATTGCCATAGTTTACTACCAAAGTTTTCTTGTCGAAATCTCTGACCTATCATATAGTAAAGTATGGAACTTATATTATTTCTGATAAGTTTAAAATCCCCATTAACTGGGTACCAACCCCTTTCACCCTTTTCATTCTGAGTAAGCTGAATAGGATATGTTACACCTATACCAACTAGATCTGTAAAGTAATTCTTTTCCATTAGTGTATGCAAGATTTATCCTCATAATCGTCTATAACGAATTGTGAGAAAGGTTTAGTTACTTGAGTTATAGTTGGGCCAGAAGAACCAGGCCCAGTAGTTACACCGGAGTGTACATGAGAATTAAACATATTGCGAAGTTGTTCTAACTCTTTAACAGTTTGATTTAGTTTCTCGGTTAACTGTTCAATGTTGATGATTCCCCTATTCTCTCCAGTATTAAGTACTACTGAATCACCAGAATTTATACCTATACTTTTCTTAGAGGCTATCACTACATCACTTTCTGAATATAGAGATACAGAGCCATTAAAATATAGATTCAAGGTTCCTTCATCATCATCAATCACAATTAAGTTACCCTCGGGTGTAACTAAGCCCATCTTATTCGGACCATTAAGAGGTTGAGGTATTTGTTGTAATCCCCAACCATGGTATTCCCATAAAGGCTTTGTTGGGTCACCAAATTCAAAAGTAATAAATACTATGTCTCCAACCTTCGGGGCTAAATATTTAAAACCACTACTTATAGAACCATGTTGACCTTTAGGGGCAGCCCAAGTAAAAGTACCACCCATTACTTCTGGAATACATACCTTTACCCTATTCATATTCTTTTCGGTATCATTATTATCTACAACTATACCTCGATACACTGAATAATATCTACCGAGACCTTCTAAGCCTTCCTCGGTAATAATCTGTGCAGTTTCGTATCCCATAATTATTTTATTTTATTCTTTTTCAAATATTCTCTGTAATTCCTCATGGCTACTGCCATATAATCAAACTTAACCCAGTAATCATCAGGAACTTGTACATCCTTGATAGTTATCTTTCCTGGTATATACTTACCAGTAGAGGTAGTAAGATTACCTTCAGTAATTACTACCCCTTCTGCTTTTTCGATTGGGTCTTTAGCAAGTACTTCGGTATAATAAGCCCTCTTACGAAGGAATTCCTCTGCTCCCTTCCTATCTTTAACTTCCCCATTTTTATCTAAGAAAGTTTCCACGAAGTATACTACTTCATTGTAAGTGAAGTCAAGTATTAATTCATTTACATTGCTAAGGGATTTCTTATCTTTACCTTTACTTGTTTTACTGTTAGACTTAGCATCATTTGCTACTATATCCTGAGTAGATAGACCAGATTGAGAAGTAACAGAACCTGACTTACTTAAATTCTTTACTAACTCTAAATTGGTTATATAGCCTTGACCAGCATCCATAGAGTGAGTACATTGTTTGATATACCAAGGCCCTGACCAACGTTTACCTACATTCTCTATATTAATTATTTGAGATGAGGCAAGAGAAGGTCTACCTATTACCTGCATTTGACATACTAATCTTTTCTCGGTATGTTTTAACCCACCATTGGCATTAGCATTAGCAGCCCAAGCATACTTATCTGCCCCACCGTATCTACTAAATAGGTTATGATAGAGCTTATAGATAGGTACATCCATGTTGGCTTTTTTCCAATGCTGTACCTTAACACTGATACTATAAATACCCAAGCTTTGATTTAAGGGGTTCTTATATTTTATCACCGGAGTATCATCTACCACAATGGTATAAGGCCCATCCTTCAAAGCTTGAATACCTCGATTTACACTGGCCATATCCTCTGAGCCCCAAGCAGTAGCCCCACCCTTATTAGCATGTTGTGGGTCATAGTCTCTTGGGTCTACATCCTCTATAGTCATGTACATCATTTGGTCATCCCCTTCGAATAAGTACCGTTCATTTTTTAGTATCTTATAAAGATTAGCTTCTAACTCTTTGCCAGTTTTTGAATTACGTAAAGCTTGTTGAACAGCAGCTCTACGGTCACTGGGTAAATTAGATATGGCCTGATTGATATTTGCTTTCAATTCACTTAATTCAAGATCATCAAGATGTTTTTGTTTACCCGCTCTATAAGCTTCTGCAGGATTGGTAGCTTTGTATTCAGCTACATCACTATTCCATTTATGGTTCATTTCCTTCTCGGCTGCTACGGCAGCTTTAAAGTTCATATCATTTGCAAGGGCATTTTCTATTTGAATACTTTTAACTTTCCAAATATCATCCGGGTTATTCTCAGCACCATATTTACCTACTGAAGTATTCCAATTTTTATAATATACCCCATTAGCTTCATTGGGCATTACCTGAGGTAAATTATTCTCATCTGGTTCTTTTATACCAGTAGTAAATACATTTAAATCTTTACTCTCAGGATTGATTACTGGGGCCAATGTAGCTTTAACTTTTTTAGTTATATTCTGCATGGTAAAAGATACTCTGAGTACTTCACCATTCTCTCCCTGATAGGTATAAGTATGTACTGGTTCCTCATTAAACTTTCGATTATGTATATAGATAACCCCATCCCTAGAATCTACATACCATGGGCCATTAGTATAACCCTTCATCTTCTGTTCAAGCTGAACCAATATATTCTTGCCTACTAATCCAAAGTCACTATCTATTAGAGCTTTTAAATCTTCGGGCATAGCCACACTAGCTACTCCACTGTACCTATTCGCATAAAGTACTTTACCAGTAGTAGTTCTGGTATTCTCAGTAGGTACTTGTAGTGACTCATATACTTTATTACTTATAATCTGTTGTTCCATTATTGAAATATTTCTATGATTACACCTACAGAATTATCACAGCCATTGTCTAAGAAGGTAGATAACTTATATCCCTCCATCTCAGAAAAATTATAGGATGGTTGATACCTTAAATCCCCCGTAGAATCAATACACTTTATAGTTACATGAGTACCAGTAGAATCAAACTTAGCATCGAAATCTCTTACTTTAATTACTTTAATCGGCCCAGAAACAAATGAACCGTCTGGATATATGTAACCCCACTGAAGACAGATATTCTGTCCTTCTTGTAAAGCCTCTATATCTACGGTATCAGGATTACCAGTATCAAAAGTAATGGTTGCTAAATTCTCTTTCTCTTCATCATATCTATAACTCCAGGTACTTATATACGCTCCAAGAGGAATGCCCGTAAGAGGATTCTTAATAGGCATTCCTTTAAAATCGAAAAGAGCCAAATAGGGTTGGCCCATTCCGTTATATAATATGGGTTTTTGTTTAGCCGGCATATACTGGGATTTTTATAAGGGTTCCACTTTCTAATTCCTTAAATGGATTTAGTATACCGTTAGCCTCAGCTATAAGATACCACTTACCGGAATCACCATAATACCTATAAGCAATATTCTGTAGAGTCTCTCCATCCTTTACCGTATGTTGTATATCATCGGATGATGAAGGTACTGAGGTTTGAACAGCCTCTAAAGAATAATCACCATCACCGTAGTTTAAAACATAGGCTTGATTATAGGGACTCGCACCTACTAAATACTGAGTTGTATCAATCATATTTAATGCCCTCCGTCTTTTTAAGTGAATCAGAATTTATAAAGTCTCCATAGGATAAGTTATATGCACTTACTCTCTTGAAAATTAATTCTTGAGTAGCAGCTGCAGGTAATAACTTACCATTACCAAATGTAGCAGGTTTACCAGGAATCCTTATCCTGTAACCGTTCTGGAAATTCTTCAGAGTATAGGTTGCAGAAGTAAGAATGTAGTAATGGTTCTCGAATAAACCAGATTCCCCCCATTCGATTTGAATAGTCGGTGGAGCAGTCTGATAACCGTTTGCCTTAGTCCATGCCTCTAGTAATCTACATTTATTTACTACCTCTTCGGGATTCTCGGGGTCATTGCAGTACCAAGATACATTAAATTGAATAATATCTTCGGCACCAGTAAAGTGATACATGGGTGTATTACGTCCCATGGATTTAATTGTTGCCCAGGTAGTTTCTCCTCTGAAATCCAATTCTGGAGGTCTGTTCTGTAAGGTAATATATTGTGTAGGATTAGCAGACATATTATATATCCGTACTTCATTCTGATATCTAATATCGGCCTTTACCTCGAAGTTTCGATAATTGGTAGTATTCTTATTGCCCTTTGCTGGGTCTATACCTTCTCCCTCTTCCATCCTTGGGAATTGCAATTCCATTCTCCATTTAGCCTGGAGTTGTTTATTTAAGATGGGGTTCTTAGATGATATCTGAGATTCTCCTAAAACACCATTAGGGTCATAGGCTTTACCTTTTAAAGCATCATCTTTGGGAAGAGTAGAGATAGCTCGGTTTAATAATATTCGAGCTCTCCATAATTTATTTAATGGGCCAGTAAGAACACCAGATGTATCTCGTGTAAGGTCATTGTACTTTTCAACAACCTTACCTGTTGCTTTATTTAATACTCTAGCCATAATATTTTAGTTTATAATCCTAATACTACTCCAGTATAATCCTGTTGACTACCAAGGGTATAATCTCCAGCAGATTGACCATCTATTGTGATACCAATCTTACCATCCCTTAAACCATCCCTAATGGCAGCTCTCATGGCATTAAGGAATCTTTCCTCATTCTGAGCCCTCATAGTTAATGGGTCATTTTCTTTGTTATTTTGAGCATCAGTATTCCTATCTACGGAATTGCTAAGATAACTAATACCCTCAATTAATAAGGGGAGAAGTACGGTAATACCAATCCCGATAGGTCCACCTAAGAATCCCAAAAGTCTACCACCAATTGAAGCTAATCCTTTTGCAGTTCCTTGTCTAATTATCTGACCTCCGGTGTTTGCCATACCTTGACCTACTGCTCCACCAATTAAACTAGCCCCCATGGTAGTAGCTAATGGTACTCCAGGATTAGGGGTTTTAACAAATCTACCAGTTTTTGAATTATAGAATCTACCTTTACTATTCATACCAATACCACCCATCATCATCTGCAATTGTACCATGGTTCTCATAAGGTTAACCATACTTACCATGTGTGCTTCCATGATGGCAAATTGGGTATTAGTTTTTATGGCTGCTGCTGACATGCCATTAGATTCTCTGGTAGTTAAAGTTTGAAGATAAGAAGTCATTTGCATTATACCTCTTAAGGTTTTAAAACCTGCCACTATAGTACCCACTACTACACCAGTTGCTACAACTCTAAGGGCAAAGCCTCCTGCCCAAGTTTCTGATACTGAGTTAATTATATTAACTAATCTGGTACCAAATTGAAGTACTGGTGTAAATACTCTACCAAGTGCTGCACCTGCAGTAACTGTTAAGTTCTCTAGACCGGATTGCCATTGGTCGATTACACCAGCATCGGTTTTAAGTCTTTCTTCATTGAGTCTATTTACTGCACCCATATTCTGATTATAGGTTGCAAGTATCTTACCCATCTTATCTCTACCAGAAGCAATATCCCTAAGTACTGGGAGCATACCTCTATTACCACGAACTCCAAAGATATTGAAGAATGTTGGGGTTTCAATTCGTGAAGGCAAATCTACTGCAGCCTTAGCAAACTTCTGATAGATAGTGTAAAGGTCTATAAGGTTACCTTTAGCATCGAAGAATTCATCAGGACTTAAGCCTAAGTCTGCTAAAGCGTTATAGCCTTTCTTTTTTTGGTTAACAAGGGATAGTTGTAAATAACGTATCATATTAGCCAATGAAGTACCTGCCATAGAACCTTGTATACCCATATCACCTAATACACCAATAGCAGCAGCCGTTTGCCGAAGGTCTACTCCAGCAGTTGCCATATCTGCTCCTGCATAGGATATGGACTGGGCTAAGTCTGTTAAAGATATATTTGCATTAGTAACAGCAGTATATAAATCATCGGTTACTCTAGCGGCTTCGGTCATTGGGATTTGGTACATTGACATGATATTAGTCATCAAGTCAGCTACACCACCTTTCTGTCCCACTGGCATAGTAAAGATTGAAGCCAGCTTAGAGGCTGGCCCAATCATTTCTTTAATGGCATCGAATTTATTACCGGCCATAGCCAAGTATCTTTGTCCTGATGCAACATCTGAAGCAGTAAGAGGTGTTATCTCATTGACATCTTTTGCCAATTGTAACATTTCTCTTTGTTCTGCAATGGTAGCACCAGCAATCTTCGAAGCAGTCCAAACTTCATTCTGAACACCCGCAGAGTATTTATAGGCCCTTGCCATTCCCCCCACAAGTTGCATCCCGAAGTCCATTGTATTGGAAGCTGACATCTGAATACCTCTATTCCAGGTAGTCATGTCATTCATCATAGTTCTAAATGACCCAGATATCTTACCGGCTTCCTGAGAGAATCGGTCTCTTAAAACCATGGCAACACCGACCTCTATTACACTCCTACTGGTATTTATCATCTTGTTTTCTTCTTTAATTGTTTATAATATTGCTCGGCCATATCCTTGAATATTTTCCTTATCCTATACGGAAGACGTAAAAAGCCGAAATAATCTAAGGTTATCTCGGCTCTGGTAATATAAACAAAATCACCCTCTAAAGTTACTCTTCCGTCAGGTAGAAAAAATTAGGTGCCCATACTACAGGATAAGTTCTTTCCTCTCCAGTTACTGGATTAGTAATATGGGAATCACCTTTGAATACTGGGTCGATAGATAATATATGCTTTCTCATCTCAGCCATATCCTTTGCACTAAAAGGCATAAAGCTTTCTACCTTCTCCCATTTCCCATCTACTTCCAAATGCAAATTACGGCAAAGAAGAGGGGCATTCTTAGTTTGCTTTTCCATAGGTAGTTTCATGAAAGCCTGTTCTCCCTTACCGGTCATGCAATCGAATTTGATATGCTTACCTGAAGTCAAGGTATATTCGTGGTCTACCAATTTAACACCCTCTGGGTAGAAAGGTATAGCATCGGGTTTTTCACTAAGTTCCTCTTCTGTAGGTACTGTACCATAATCGAAAAGGAATTCATGAAGATCTTGGCCATAAGTAAC
>OHEC01000052.1_pt1 | contig 86514 bp, 66 predicted proteins | sample 1567141 | NCBI WGS metagenome assembly OHEC01 (sample SAMEA3879567, study PRJEB24766) | human gut metagenome | biome: human-associated habitat; feature: feces | place: USA | collected 1985/1987 | reverse complement strand
AAAACGCAAGATCTAAACGATCGTTTAGACTAGTCGTTTTCGGGTAAAACAAGGGGCTAAACGACGGGATGGACTTTAATTAACACTATTATTAATATTAAATTTTTGATTTATGAACAAAAGGATTTTTACCTTGTTAACAGCTGGTTTACTGCTAGGTGGACCTGCTTTTAATGCTGCGTATGCCGTTGTTGGAGACAAGACTGTTGTTTCTTATACAACTACAGAGACCGCTTTGGGCAATGGCATGACATTCTATTTAGGAGCGTCAGAAACTACTTTGTATGCGAAGTATACGAGTAGTGATGTCTTAAAATTGAAGGGCGATAAGGAAGTTGTTTCTTTAACAGCTACAACTGCTTCTGCTACAAATGAAACTGCCGCCGAATTTACGATCCGTAACTACTCTTCTCGTACTTTTGAGTTGTGGGTAACTATTGATGGTAAGGAATACCAAGTTATAACAAAGGGCGATGGTACTGCCGTTACCGGAGATCAGTCAACGAAAAATCTTTCAGACTTCAACACGAAGTTTATTGTAAAAGATGGTAAGCTGAAATTTAAAGGCTTGTTTACGGCTGCATTGCCTGCTAGCCAGGTTGGTAGTAATTTACAGGCCTTCTCTTATGCTGAAGAGATCGGAGATAAGTATTTGACTGAATACAATTCAAAAGGTACAACTTTGTCCTTCGATTATACGACTAGCGAATTGGTTGGTAACTTGTTTGATGCCGTGACTCCGGTAACTGTTAGTGCGGAGATTGCTGCTACGGATGCGAAAATCCAGACAGGTACTTATTTTGTGAAAGGTGACGCAAAGAAGGTAGAAGCATTTGTTGCTGAAGTTGAAGATGGTAGAAATAATGAAGCTGCCATATCAGCTGCAAAAGAAATCTCTTTCTTGGCTGTAGATCCTACTCAACGTTACAACATCAATGGTAAACAAGATGGTGAAGGTTACGCTTTGTATTGGATGAAAGGTGAGGTCGCTGCTAAGGACTCTAGTGCAAACGCAAGCTTTACGATCTCATTGAAAGATGCCTTTAATGAGGATGGTAAGTTGATTTTAACGATGAAACCTTCTATCAAAGAAGGTAATACTTGGAATTCTTATGATGTAAATGTAGCTGCGGTTAAGCCTTCTGTTTCTGATACGAAGACTTATGTGACTACTGTATTATCAGGAGCAAGTACAAAAACGAACTATACTCCTATCCATCCGCAACTGGGTGCGAATTCTTATCTTGACGCTTCTGTATTATTGAAGAAGAACGCTGAGAATGTGGTAAATATTTACTTTACAAGTAATGATGAGGACAAGAGCTCTGAGGGTAAGCCAAACGCTCAAACAGAGTACCACAAGTATTTAACGGTTGATCCTGCTACAGGTAACGATTTAAGAGTGGTTGCTTATAATAGTGCGGATTTTACGATGCCGGTATCCCAATGGATCGTTTCTGGTTTTGATGGCAAATATAATTTTACATTGACAAACCGTGAAACAGGCAAGGATTTGGTATTACGTTTACAACCGGATGGAAAAGAAGGTGGCTATAAAGTAGAGAAAGCAACTTTTGATGGACAAGAAGTAAAAATCAAAGGAGATAAAGATGCTTCCAAGGGTGTAACAGATGATTTAGCTCTGAATACAACTTCCGTTAAGTTCAACACGATCGCTACAACTCGTACGGACGGTTATAAAGTATTCACGGATACTCAGATCGCCGAGGGCTTTAAGATGACATTCAATGGTAAGAACGTATTTGGCGACAAGACTCTTTATGCGATCCAGAAGGATGATAAGATGCAGGTCTCTACCGATGAGAAAGCAACAATGATTACTCTCTATCCGGAAAGAGTAAAGGGCGCTAAAGATTATTCTGTTAAATCTTTGCAAGGTGTAGCTGATTACATTTTGAATACGAATGCTTATGCTTACTTAAATGATAAGAATGAGGTTGTAAGAGTTGCGGATAAGGATACTTTGGTTGTTCCGACTTATATCTTGCGCACAACAGAAGTTAAGGGTGACGATGCTAGATATTTAGGTGCTGCCGCTGCTACTGATAAAGAAAAGGATGCCGCTACAGAGTTCGCTATCATTAAGAATGCCGCGGGCGGTTATTCTTTGGTTGCGTTAGCTGCGGCTTCTGAGGGTACGCTTAATTATGCTGCTTCAGTTGATAATACTTCTGCGAATAAGACTGCGAGCGTTAATAACACTGCTTTAACTGTAGCTTATGATAAGAAGCGTTATGTAGCAGCTAGTGAATTGAATGATGCTTACGCTAACGTTGAGATCTTGGACGCTAATCCGTTCAACCCGTCATTGGCCTCTCAACCACGTCACGCATCATTTGACAATATGTTAGGCTCTATCAACTATCAGTTGAATAAGAATGGTATCACTGAAGGTATCCTTTCTGCGGAAAGCATGATCTTCTGGTTGGATACGGCGGATAGCAAGGCTAAGACTCCTTCATTCTATATCTCTAAAGGCATTGAGGTTGCTGAAGGCGAAGAAGCACCGGCTGAGAGGATGTTCATGTTCAATGCTCAGGATTCTTTGAAATTTTTCGTAGAAGGCTCTGCTCAAGAATATACAAATGAGGCATATTATTTGGAAGGAACAAAGGATACTAAGGTAATCTTCCGTCCGGCTATCCTTGAGGGTGTTGATACGATCGCTACTACCGTAAATGGTGAGGCTGTAAAAGTTGTTAAGGAATTGGAGTCTGATGGTGAGACTGTAAATTCTGATAAATTGGATGCGTTCAAGTTTAATATAACTTTAGCTAAGGATTCTGAGGATGAGTATGTTATTTCTTCTCAAAGAAAGATTGATGGTAAGACAGTTTATGTTTATGCCTTGAATGGAAAACTTGGTTTGACTGCTGACGATGATATCGCTATGGTCTTCACATTAGGTACTGACGTTCCGACTTCTAACGGTTCTGTTGAAGATGCTGCTTCCTCTATTGTTGTAGTAGCCGGCAACGGTGTCGTAACGATCCAAGGCGCGGCTGGCGAGACTGCTTACGTTCGTACAGTATTAGGCCAGACGGTTGCTGAGACAGTTCTTACTTCCGACAACGCTACGATCGCCGCTCCTGCTGGTGTAGTATTCGTAACGGTAGGTAACGAGACAGTGAAAGTAGCTGTTAAATAAGAATATTCAATAAAGGAATAATGAAGATATAATCATACAATTCCCGTGCGGATCAAGATCCAAGTAATCCGTGACGGATGAACAGGCGGGAGTTGGATTAATATTAATACTAAAGTAATAAATTAAGAAGTCCGTAAGTACCTCCGTGAGGATGGAGTACGGATAAAGAAACAAGTCTCCGGCAGGCGTAAGCTTTGCTGGGGACTTCGTGTTTTATGGCCTTATTTATGTGTGACTGATGAAAAAAGAACTGCTTAATAACGTGAAAGATGGCTCCTTTTTGTATTTTCGCGGAAACTGGAAGTAATAGTAATATCAAATATAAGCTCAAACAATTGATGTCAAACTCAAAAATCTCAGCGGCCGCATTTGCGGACACGAAACCTCATTACGACCTTCTTGATGGATTGAGAGGTGTCGCCGCGCTAATGGTTATATTTTATCATGTATTCGAAGCCTTTGCGACGAGTCCCATTGATCAACAATTTAATCATGGCTATTTAGCCGTTGATTTCTTCTTTATCCTGTCTGGGTTCGTGATCGGTTATGCTTATGACGACCGGTGGAAAAGCATGACGACAAAGGATTTTATCAAACGTCGATTGATCCGTTTGCATCCGATGGTTATCCTTGGAGCCGTTTTTGGAGTTATCGCGTTTTATATACAAGGGTGTGAGAAGTGGGATGGTACGCAGGTCTCCTTATCCATGGTGATGCTAGCTTTGCTTATCAACCTTTTTTTGATACCGGCTGTACCCGGCTCCGGGCCTGAGATCCGTGGAAATGGTGAGATGTTTCCTTTGAATGGCCCTAGTTGGTCCTTGTTCTTCGAGTATATCGGAAATATTATGTATGCTTTGTTTATTCGTCGGATGTCAACGAAGGCGCTTACGGCACTTATTGTCTTGGCGGGAATCGGACTGGCTTCGTTCGCTATATTCAATTTTTCCGGTGTGGGACACCTAGGGGTGGGGTGGACGATGGAAGAATACAACTTGATCGGTGGCTTTTTACGAGTGTTATTTTCTTTCTCTATGGGATTGTTAATGTCGCGCGTTTTTAAGCCCATTCATGTCAAAGGGGCTTTTTGGATCTGTAGCTTGGCGATCGTCGTTTTACTCTCCATGCCCTATGTCGGTAATGGTGAGGCTTTATGGATGAATGGTATTTATGATTCCGTATGCGCGATCCTTATATTCCCCATGCTGGTTTATCTGGGGGCTTCCGGGAAGACAACCGATAAGCATTCCGCCCGTATCTGTAAGTTCCTGGGAGATATCTCTTATCCTTTGTATATGGTACATTATCCACTTATATACTTGTATTATGGTTGGGTGAAGAAGGGGAACCTTACCTTCGCCGAGGCATGGCCGGAGGCATTGGCCTTGGTTCTCGGAAGCATCGCGCTGGCTTATATCAGTTTGAAGATATACGACGAACCTGTCCGCAGGTACCTGACTAAGCGTTTCTTGCGGGTACGCAAATAAGCCCGATCGGATACCTATAGACTTGCCCCAGTACTTCGTAAGGAGTACCGGAGTACTTTGCCGAAAGTACCGGAGTACTTCCTACGTGGTACCGGAGTACTCTCGGCGGGAGTACTGGGCTGACTGTCGGGGGTGTCTCACCTTAATCTCATGCGCAGGATCGGGAAGGGATTGCCTTGCTCATCCGTCTCATCCCTTTGGAATACCTCAAAGCCGAGGCGTTCGTAGAAATGATGGGCGTTTGGGTTTTGCTCGTTTACATCTACATAGCGAGTTTTATAGGTATGGATCGCTCGTTCTATGAATTGCCTGCCGATACCTTGTCCGAAATAAGCGGGAGAAAGAAATAACATTTCGATCTTCTGGTCTTGTATTATCAATCGCGAATTAATACATAAATAGGCAACAAAGCTACTATTTTCTGATTTATATCATTGCCCGAATGATTAGGAATCAAGATTTTTGTGTCTAAATAGTAAATGAGTTGAATTAAATAGGAGTAGAGATGAGCTATAAGCATATTATTTTTGATGTAGACGGGACGTTGTTGGATACAGAACGTTGTGTGTTGAACTCGTTACAAGAGACAATCCGGGTGTTGCAACAAAGAGAAGTGGAATTCCCAGATTTACTTTTCGCGTTGGGAATACCGGGTGAGGTCACGTTGGAGAAACTAGGCGTTGAGGATACCGCCGCTGGGAATAAAGTATGGAATAGCCTATTTAAAAAACATTTTGACTCGGTGAAGCTGTTTGATGGAATTGTCCCTTTACTGGATGCGCTAAAGGGGAAAGGGTATAAACTCGGTATTATAACGTCGAAGAATCCCGTTGAGTTCGCGAATGATTTCGAGCCTTTTGGGATTACAGGTTATTTTGATACCATCATTTGCGTGACGGATGCCCCTCGTCCGAAGCCTTCGCCCGATCCCATGCTGGCTTATTTAGCGAAAGCCGGGATCGATAAGCGTGAGGCGATTTATATCGGCGATAGCCCTTATGACATGCGTTGCGCCCAAAGTGCCGGGGTGGATTTTGGCTTGGCAGTCTGGGGATGCCGTTCCAAAGAGCCGATGGATGCGAATTACTATTTCGATTCTCCGGACGATGTAGTACGGCTTTAGTCTTTATCCGCTATACGATCCAACAGGATCGACACGTGCCTGCCATCCACCAAGCCATGATGGGCCGTTACGGAGATAGGGAGCATCCGATGGCCGTTCTGCTCGATCAGCTTTCCGGTGGAGATGCGGGTAGCGGAATCGCCTGTACGGAAAGAGGAAGCGTGTTTCATCTCCGTGAAGGCGATCCATGGGACCGGGGAGAAACGGACTAGGTCTTGCCGGTCTGACTCCCTATCCTTGCAAAGGCCGGTGAGAGCTTGCACACGTTCGATCTCTTTCTGTGCGTTTTGAAGGAACAGCTGCCTGTCCGGTGTATATTCGAAGAAGCCAAAGCCAAATGTACCGTCTTCCCGCCCGATCGTTGTTCCCACGTGGATTCGGTCGAAGCAGACAGGGATGTTGTCGATGATCCGATACCGGAACTCTTCCACCTCATTGACAGCCGTCATAATCTTATGTAGGGAATAGAGGAAAAAAGAGGCATGATCTGCTTTCGCCTCTTTATAGATAGAGGTCACGTCTATCTGTGTGGTCAGTCCGAAGAAAGGGTCGTCCATGGAGCCGAAAAATAGGAAATGCTCTTTCCGGTTCCAATGCTCTAGGTCAATAGGATGTTTCATGATTCTTTATTGGTTGGATTTACTATTTTGTGGAAAGCGATACGTTCCGTACCATTCGCGATGTAAATGATACCGCATTGCTTGAAGCCATGCTTTTTCAATAAGTTTTGCATGACGATATTATCCCGATGGGTATCGATACGGATATTATCGCGATGAGCGAATGCCCATTCCAGACATTCGGTGGAGATCCCTTTTTGCCTACCGTTGGAGGCCATGCGATGGATCACGGCATAAGGCTCATCGTTCAGCCATTCACCTTCGTAGATCTTCAGGTAAGTAGGGTCGGTTCCCTCGATGTAACAAAAGGTCCCCACTAACTCGCCCCGCTCATTTTCGCATACGAAACTATGGTTCGCCTTGATCTCGTTGGCGATCAATTCCTCGGAAGGATATCCGTTGATCCATTGATTCCCGTTGCCATGCTCTTGCATGAACCGGCGCGCGTACTCGTAAATAGCCATTACCTCGGCCAGGTCTTCTTGTCGTGTTTGTCTGATATTCATGATCGGTAGAAAAAGTTATCCCGCAAAAGTAGTATATTATTGTTATCTTTGCGAATCTAGTCGAAAAATATATAAACCAATTAAATCAAAATATCATGGAACCATTGAAAATCGCCACCGTGCAGTTCGAGACACGGGATAACGATAAAGTGTATAATCTTTCTATCATCCGGGAGATGTGCCGGAAAGCGTCGGCAGAGGGAGCGGATGTAGTGGCTTTTCACGAATGCTCGGTTTGTGGATATACGTTTGCCAAGGACTTGTCTCGCGAGGAATTGTTGGCTATTGCCGAACCGATCCCCATGGGGGAGAGTACGCAAGTCTTGATCGCCATCGCCAAAGAGTTTGGCGTCACGCTGCTGGCCGGATTCTTTGAGCGGGATGGGGATCGTATCTATAAAGCGCAAGTTTGCGTGGATAGCAATGGCTTGAAGGCAAAGTACCGCAAGCTACACCCGTTTATTAATCCGAATATCTTGCCGGGCGATCAATATGTGGTTTTTGAGATCAAGGGATGGAAATGTGGCATATTGATTTGCTACGATAATAATATCATAGAGAATGTCCGTGCCACGGCCTTATTAGGGGCGAATATCATTTTCATGCCTCACGTGACAATGTGTACCCCTTCCCCTCGCCCCGGGGCTGGTTTGATAGATCCTGTGTTATGGGAGAACCGGGCAAACGATCCGACTTCCTTGCGACAGGAGTTCGATGGCCTGAAGGGACGTGCATGGCTTATGAAATGGCTTCCCGCTAGGGCGTACGACAATGCGGTATATGTCGTATTCTCCAATCCGATCGGGCGTGATTATAATGAGATCAAGAACGGTTGCTCGATGATTCTGGATCCTTTCGGCGATATCGTGGCGGAATGCCGTAAACTGGGTGATGATTTCGTGATCGCTACGGCTATCCCTGAGAAATTGAGACAGGCCGGAGGATTTCGTTACCGAAATGCCCGTCGTCCGGAACTTTATGCGGATATTATCGGCCAACCGCATGAGTCCAATCAAAAGGTAGCATGGTTAACAGAAACAACAAATAGCAAATAAATAGTATGCAACAAACAACAATCTCTAAGTCACCTCGTGTAGAGGTGGTGGACGCGCTGCGTGGATTTGCGGTCTTGGCAATCTTATTAGTGCATAATGTGGAACATTTTATCTATCCGGTCTATCCGGACCCGGCTACACTTCCGGGGTGGTTGAACGTATTGAATGAGGGCGTGTTTACGGTGGTATTCGGCTTGTTCGCCGGGAAATCGTATTCCATCTTCGCCTTATTATTCGGTTTTACCTTTTATATACAGTATACGAACCAGCAGGCGAAGGGGAAGGACTTCGGCTATCGTTTCCTTTGGCGAATGGTATTGCTGACGGTTTTCGCTACGTTGAACGCCGCTTTTTATCCAGCGGGCGACGTGCTTTTGCTTTATGCCATCGTAGGTGTCGTACTGTTTATCGTGCGTAAATGGAGCGATAAGGCTGTCTTGATAACGGCTATTATCTTTTTATCGCAGCCGGTGGAGTGGTATCATTACGTTGCCAGCCTGTTTAACCCGGAACATCAATTGCCCAATTTAGGGGTAGGCCCGATGTATGCCGAGATGGCGGAGCATACCAAACGGGGCGATTTCTGGAACTTCATCTGGCAGAACGTGACGTTGGGACAGAAGGCTAGCTTGTTCTGGGCCATTGGCGCCGGCCGTTATGTACAGACTTGCGGATTGTTTTTGCTGGGAATGCTGATCGGACGCAAGAAGCTGTTTATCCCCTCGGAGGCGAACAGCCGTTTCTGGATCAAGACCTTGATCGTATCGGCGATCGTTTTCGGTCCTTTGTATCAACTGAAAGACTTGGTGATGGGTACGGATGCCGCTATCGTTCGCCAGACGGCAGGGGTCGTTTTTGATATGTGGCAGAAGTTCGCTTTCACGTCCGTATTGGTAGCTTCTTTCGTGTTGATGTATCAGTGGGAGGGCTTCCGGCGCTTTACCTCTATCTTGCGCTCGTATGGAAAGATGAGCTTGACGAATTACGTCTCCCAGTCGTGGATTGGCGCGTTGATTTATTTTCCGATTGGCTTGAATCTGGCTCCTTACTGCGGCTATACGGTCAGCATGTTCATCGGTATTGCCTTCTTCTTCGCTCAGGTAAGCTTCTGTAAGTGGTGGGCTGAAAGACATAAGCACGGACCGTTGGAAGGTCTTTGGCATAAATGGACGTGGGTAGGTTCTAAATAAGGATCTGATTATCTGGTGAAATGAGATGGGGTATGTCCCGTCTCATTTCATTACAAACAGTTCTCACTCCATAAAAGGTTTGGCATATTTAATCATTCCATGCACGTTCTTGAGTCCTTCCGGAGCCAACTCGACAACCATGCAATATTCGCTGGGGACATCGAATGGGAACTCAATGCCGAAATCAATCGCCCTTTTATATCCGAATCTCGGATAATAATCCTTATGTCCTAATAAGACGGCCGATTTATAGCCTAGCTCTCCCGCTCGCTTATGCGCTTCACGGATCAAAACGCTACCAACGCCAATCCTTTGGTACTTCGGTATCACCGAAACCGGTGCTAGCCCAAGAGAGATCACGCTTTGGTCTTCTGATACGATTTCCACCTTACTCATCATGAGATGCCCTATGATTTCGCCGTTTAATTCAGCGACTAAGGAGAGTTCCGGAATATAAGCGTCCGTTTTTCGTAAACGTTCTACAAGGTACGGTTCGCTTTGATCACTGTCCTCCACGTCACGGAAAGCAAGTTCCACGACTTCCTTTACTGCTTGAAAGTCGTTCTCTTGCTCTTGTCTAATCTTGATTTCTTCATTCATTTGTTGCGTATTTCCGGTTATCGCTCAGACCCGTATTGTGAGTCCGTTTTTATCTTCTGCGTCGAACACTGCGTACCGGAGCGGATTTTTCTGCTTTCGGAGCCTTGACAGTGGGAGCTTTCTTTTCGGAGGCAGGCTCTTTGGTTGTAGTACCTTTTCCTCTTGCGGCGCTCTTTCTGGCTTTCTTCGTGGCTTTGCTGTCTACCGCTACTTGAGTCGTATCCGGTTGATACCAGAGTGATTTCTCAAAGCTGGTTAATTGACCTTCGATACGAGCTTGCTCGTTCTTTAAGGAATCCGGTGTCGGGCAATACGCCTGCAATGGCAAGTTCATCAAGTTTTGGGTCTTGATGATATCCCCCTCGAACATCCGGCGACGGAAATAGTCGTCCATCGTAAAAGTCATGGCGTTATTCATATTAGACGTCATGATGTATGAATTGCTTATATACGGACGTATATTCTCGTAAGGAAGCCAGAACATAGGCATGGTTGTCTCTCCCATATCACCTGTAGAGGTTAGGATCGGGCAAATCGCCAATATCTTGACATCAAAAGCGGAATTATTCTGGTCGAAATACCATGCTTCTTTTACATAGTAAGACCGTACGTCGGCTGCAGGTATATCGCTTTCATTGATTACGAAAGTCGGTTCCTCACCCGCTCTCCCCGGTATCTCCTCATAAAGGATGTAGAAGCGATCCAGCAAATCCTTGAAGTTGATCAAATGGGCTTCGTCAAACTCCTCGTATCCGTCCAGATACTCATAGGCCTTGATCTTGTTCTCACCTAAAAGCTGGAAGATTACGGAGAAAAGATTCATCTGTCCGTTCATCGGGCGGGTCGGGTAATAAAGCGGAGCGTTCTGCTCTTTCATCAAGTCCACCTGCCGGTAGATAATACGCATCCAGCGAGCGTTCCCGATCTCTTGCGTCAAACGCTCGTTCATATCTTGGGCCCGTACGGTCAGTTCGGGTAAACCGGTATCTTTCTTATCGTTTCTTTCCCCACGGCTGGCTTGAGGCGAACGGCGACGCGTTTGTTGTTGCTGCGTAGCTTCGTTCTCAACTTCTTCTTGCGCGTGAAGAGGCATCGCTGTTAAAAAAGTGGCGGCCAAAGCGGCTATGTAATACAGATGTTTCATACTGCGAATCTTAATTTACGATTACTTCGATAGTCGGTATGGTACGTTCGATACCGTCCGGACCTTTCGCGACTACACGGGTGATATAAAAACGTTTACCCTTACTTAAATTGCGGATATAGTTTTTCTGACGTTGCGAGAAGTTGGTTCCTTCGGCCACTTCTGGGATAGCGTTACCCATGGAGTCGAAGAAAGTCAGCTCAAAACGTAATACCGTATATTTTACATTTAGCAAATCATCGTCGATAGCGGCCAGAATACCGTCAGCCTCTACCAAGCTACGTTTGGCGATCATACCTCCCTTGAACTTACGGACATTACCGTTTTGATCCTTATACTCGATATAAGGTAGGGGATCGGGGAGGGCACGCACGCGGAAGGTAGTCTTTGCCATCTCTATGTTCCGGCCATCCGCCATGCGAGCGTTTACCGTGATCACGGCTTCCGTTCCTACTTTAGACGGGCGGGCTTCCCAACCATCCTTGCTGCGGGTTAATGTGCCGTTCGTCATGGTAGCTGTCACATTACCGCTCGGTACACCCGGGACGGCGATACGCATCGGGTTGGCGATACCGGCATATAATACGTTCATCAATGTCGGGGCCACGGTAGCTGTCGGCTCGGTCACGAAATACTCGCTCTCGAAATCCCGGCGCATGATGCTGCCGTCGCTATTCGGCATCTCGATATAACCTTTGATCGGGAATGTCCCGGCAGCTCCGGTATTCACCGTGAAGACTCCTTTATTCTCGTAAGGTAATTCTTTTCCGTTTACATAGATCGTAGGACGTTTCGTAGAGTCTACCGCCGATAATACGATATTCGCCTTGTACTGGCTTCCTCGCATAACGATCTGGCTTTCCGGTATTACTTGCGCCGTGATCTGGTTCACACGGTAATCGCCAACGTCTACGCTATTCAATAAGTTCGATAAGACCTCACCTTCGGCGTAGCGAACGTCACTTTGCATTTTGGTTAACAAGGTAACGGCCGCTGCGACGGGCATATTCTCGAACAGAGCCTCTTCCCAAGTACGGGTATTGATACCCGCTTTATGAGGGGGAGTGGTACTTAGGTTCGCCTCCAATACGGCAGTCTTCGCCGAATCTTCGATAAAGCTGCCCATCCAGATACGATACTTATCGATTTCCGCTCTCAGCTTTTTACCTTCTCCGCTTACAGGAGAGAGCATTACACGGGAGGCGGCTTCCAAATCATCCTTATGCTCGATGCTGTTTACGTTGGCATTTTCACCATCAGCTACCTTGGCGATACGGATCTTTAGATCTTGTATATACGCATAAAGGCTATCCGAAGCTCTTTTCACCTCACGGGCTTTCAAAGCCCACTCGCCCACCTTCTGGGGATTCTCTTGGTAATAAGCTTCCATCTCGTCCGCTACGATTTTGTTTCGGCGGGAGGAGTTATCGATAGAGGTTCGCAAGCTACCTTCCACCAACTCAAAACCATCCAGCACCTCCGACGACACGTTCAGTGCCATCATGGCGATGAACACCAGATACATCAGGTTGATCATCCGCTGACGGGGAGAATTGGGATTATTTGATATTCCTGCCATATTTCTTTACTTCATTGGGTTGTTTGTATACGGAGCCTGTTGTTGCTGTTGGTAACCATAGGGTTGCTGATATTGCTGTTGGTAACCGGGCTGTTGTGGCTGCTGATAACCCATATTCACGGTCATCGCTTGCAATAAACGACTGTATACTTGGTTCAATTCGGCCAGTTGGCGAGTCATCTTTTCCGTCTCGTTACGGAATACGGAACTATCTACCACCGATCCGTCATACATCTCACGGATACGATTCAAGCCACTATTGATGTGTTCGATAGATTCGATCTGCGAACTGATACTCTTCAACTGGATCTCATAGATGGTATTCAATCCGGATACGTTACGGTTCAATTGTTCCATCTGGTGTACGTAACCACGGGAGTTTTGGTTGATGCCATCGGAATTATCCGTGATACTCTTATAAGAGTTCAACAGTGTATCGGATACGTTCGTAAGCGAATTAGTCACTTGGCTGAAACGCTCCATGTTCTCAGACATGCCAGATAATTGCTCCAGATATTTTTGGGTAGCTTCCGTCAATTCCGCCATCTTGGAAATTTGCTCGGCCGCTCCGCTTAATTTCTTGATACTCTCGGATAAGTTCTTGGTATCTTCTTCCGTCACGTCCAGATTACCTGCGATATTCAAGGAACCACCTCTTTGTGCGTTCGCCTTAGACGCAGCCGAACCGATATTTATTCCCCCGGCTATCTCATCGTCTTCTACATTATCCGTAGAATTGATCATGGTTGAGATCGGCGTACCGGAGAAATCCGGACGATCCATCGGGTTCTTTGATTTCAATACGGGGAAAACATCTTCCCAATGATATTCCTTGTTCGGATGCTCGAACGCCGAGATAAAGAATACGATAGACTCGGTGATCATCGCCACGAACAGGATTTGGTTAGCGTATGGTATATGTAATAACTTGAATAACGCACCGAGGATTACGATGGACGCACCCCAACTATACAGGAAGTTCAATACTCGTTTTCCTCTTTCGCTGGAGAGGAACATCTCCAGTCTGTTTTTATATCTTCTATATTTTCCCATCGTCGTATTATTGTCTTAAATGATTCAAAACTTTAAATTTATAATTCCCGCTTATTTCTTTCCCTTGGAGCGAGAGAATCCTATTTGGGTACGTGCGCAACGGAAACCGATGTAAGAACGGCTCTCGTTCTGGAACTCGAAAGTACGCATGTCCGAACGGATAAATTGTGAGACATCTTTCCAAGAACCTCCTCGCACTACTTTCTTTTTCATGGCGTAGGGATCGTTCTTGGCGGCGTTGTAACGCAGATCCGGGTTCATGTCGCTCATTTGGCTCGGGCCAGACTCGGAGTAAGATGTTGAAGTCCATTCCGCCACGTTTCCTGCCATATCGTATAACCCGAACTCATTCGGGGCGAAAGAGCCTACACGAGACGTAATCAAATGGCCATCCTCCGTATAATTACCTTTACCCGGCTTGAAGTTTCCCAAGAAACAACCTTTGCTGTCTTGAAGCTCGTCGGTAGACCAAGGGAACTTATTCTCGTTCTTACCCGTGCGGGCGGCATATTCCCATTCTCCCTCGGACGGAAGGCGGAACGGCTCTACCAATTGTCCCGGTGGCAAGCTCAAGGATTCTTTGTATAAATTCGTGCGCCATACGCAGAAGGCAGTCGCTTGTTCCCAAGAAACACCGACTACGGGATAATCATCGTAACCCGGATGAGAGAAATACATACGGGTATATGGCTCGTTGTACGCGTTCTTGAAATCGTTCACCCAGCAATTCTCGTCCGGGTAGATATTGACGATACGGGTATTCAAGAAATCCCATTCGCTGCTTAACGGGCGGGTGATCGTCTCGTTGATTACACGTCCTTCATCATCGATGTAAGCGGTGTCCTTGGAGATCATGACTACCTCGTTCGGATCTACCTGAATATCCGTATTACGAACCCGGTCCGCCGGGTTCAATTGATTCTTGCGGAGAGCGGCGGCGGTATAGTCGTACCACTCGTATTTATAGATCATTTGTTTGGGGTCTAAACCTTTCTCTCCAGTAACGGGATTCGTGTAATAGACACTTTCTATCGCACGTTGCTCATCCTCGTTCGCCCGTCTCCAAGGAATCGGACGGTTCCAGTCCAAATGCGGAGTGACAGGTTCCCCGTAACGGTCTTCCGTGATCTTGAACAGATCGTTGCCTCCATAAGCCGGGTCCGCCAAGCGTTCACGGATAATAGAGTCTCTCACATAATAAACGAACTGGCGATATTTGGCGTTCGTTACCTCTGTCTGATCCATCCAGAACGCGTCGAAAGAGACCCCTTTCGTCTCCGGCATGATTCCCCACAAGGAATCCTTGTCGGCGGGACCCATCTCGAACGAACCTCTTTTAACCAAGACCATTCCATACGGCGCTGGTTCATTGAACGCTACCGATCTGACACCTGTCACCTCACCGCCGGCACTCCGGAGAGATTTACCGCAGGAGGTAAGCAAGGCTACCGTTACAAGTACTAATAATACTTTTTTCATATACTATAATATACGTACACTTTTATGTCTATTTTTCCCTGTCTTCGTCTTGTTCAGCTTTAAGGCATACTTGACACATAGCTCGTGGCTGCCGCTACTTGCCCGGCCTAGGGCCGTGGTCGGGAAATCAAAGGCGTAACCCGCATGGAAGCGACCTAGCTTTACGCCGAACATGATGCCCACCGATTCATTCACCCGATAGGAAAAACCACCATTAAACATCTTATTATATTCCAGCCTAGCGGTAATATCCGCGTGAAAGCTTTGCATGTCTGTCAGCAAGAACACCGAGGGCTGTAATTCTATCAACGGATTCTTTAATTGAATATTGTATCCACCCATTAAATTAAGTGAACGACCTATATAGGTATAGGCGTTCTCGTCCAGTTGAAGCTCCGGTTGGGTGATATGCGTCATGCCAAACCCGGCGTAAAACCGTTTATGGGTATAGTAAATACCGAAGTTCATGTCCAACCCCATACCGCTGACCTGCTCTACAGGAATGGCGGCATCGGTCTCTTGATGGTATTCGGACTCAACCTTTATCACCTTGGTTCCGTCGAACGACTGGTTGACTAAGCCGATTTGTAATCCTCCGCTCAAGACTCCCCCGAATAATTTATACTTATAGGCGTATTGCGCCCCTACATGCGTATTCTGGAAAAGTCCGATCGCCTCGGTAAATACAACCAATCCGACACCGTGATTCGTCTTACCTAAAGTGAGTGGCATATCCGCGGTAATGAAGAACGACTTGGGTGCCCCATGTACGCCGATCATTTCCAAGCGGGCGAGAGCCAATATATTCAAGTCCTCCGTAGCTCCGGCCACGGCCGGGTTATAATACGGTTTCGCCATGAAGTATTGACTTAAGCGTGCGTCATATTGCGCCCGTACGATTCCCGCACAAGTACACAAAAGGATCAAGATCGAAAGAAGACGTCTTCTCATTTAAACATTCACTTCACGTTGTAACTACAAACGCAGCAAATCCGGATAAATTGTATTTTCACAAAAAAACAACGAGGCAGGGGAGCTCGATCGTCCGCCACCTCGTTCTTCTATTTCTTAATTTTCAATTTCCAATTCTCAATTGAACTAGTATTCTTCCTCGTTGAAGAAGAAGTCTTCTTTACTTGGATAATCCGGCCAGATGTCTTCCATGCATTCGTAAATCTCGCCTTCATCTTCCATTTCCTGCAAATTCTCAATCACTTCTAATGGCGCACCAGAACGTTGTGCATAGTCAATAAGTTCATCCTTAGTCGCAGGCCAGGGTGCGTCTTCCAATTTTGAAGCTAACTCTAATGTCCAATACATAGCTGTCAAGTATTAATAACCGCCGAAGCGATTTGGTTCTCTATTTTTCCGCGAAAATATGACTTTATTTATTATACGCAAGTATAATCCCAAATAATTTCTTTACCGTTATTATTTATGCATTCTTTTCGTGCCAGAACGAAGAAATAATCCGATAAACGGTTCATAAATATCAATACAGGCTCCTCAACGGGGCAATTCTCTGCCAAGCGATAGATTTGTCGCTCGGCACGACGGCAAACGGTACGGCAAACGTGTGCGAGGGCGGCCGAGCGGCATCCTCCCGGTAGGATGAATGCGTGCATTTTCGGCAGCTCGTTATCCAGACGGTCTATCTCCCGCTCGATACGCTCGATGCTCTCGGGCGTTACCTTGCTCTCGATCTTCAATTCCGTGGTCGCTTGATCCGTGGCTAGGTAAGAACCGATCGTGAATAACTTATGCTGGATGAATGATAAGAAATCAGTGTCTTTCTCATCATTCAAGGCCGTGATTAATAATCCGATAAAGGAGTTCAGCTCATCTACGGTGCCATAGCTCTCGATCCGATCGTGCGCTTTCGACACGCGTTGTCCACCTACCAGTGAAGTGGTTCCTTTATCGCCTGTTCTGGTATAGATAATACTCTTCTTCATATCTGACTTGTTTTGAATCCTAAAAATAAACAATATAATCTCGTTTGTGCAATTTCTTGTTGAATAAAACAATCCCTATCGAGTAAAGGTCTAGGGTGACTGTCACCTCCGGGCATGCACAGATCTCTTCCCAAAGTTCACGCATCTTACGGCTCGCCTTGATTCCCTCAAAAACGAATACCGTATCGTTGTGCGCGTATTTCATACATTCATTAAACAGCCAGAGGTTGTTATGTTGTTCATATAAAGTGTTGAAAAAAACAAAATCTAAGCTATTTATGTCATTTAAGGCTTGGGGAAGCAAGTCCTTATAATTACCGATACGCAAATCGACGGGATTACGTCCCTCTTTAGCGAATGCTTGACGGGCGATCGCGGCGAATTCCGGTACATTTTCCAAGGCGATACATTTCAATCCCGTGGCATAGGAGGTTAGATATAAGGTAGACAACCCCATCGTGGTTCCTATCTGGAGGATATTCTTGGACTTGAAATAGTTTGTCAAACGGAATAATAAGGCGCCATGCTTGGGCCGGATGGCTTCCCGTTTCACGATCTCGCCGATGGAACGGGTCTTTCGTTTCCCCTTGTTCTGCCGGTCTGGATAGGTGATCTCTCCTTCCCTGAATAATAACTGCTTACGTAAAAGCTCTATATCATAGAAGCTATAATAGGAGCATTTTTCCTCGATGACCTTCGTGATGAGGTTAAAAACGAAAGGCGAATGTACTCCGAATCCTTTACGGTAGCGGATGCCGCGGTACAAGAGCGATCCTTTTCGTAATGTATTAACCTTTGGTAGTATTTGCATTTCCTTTTGTCGTTAGGCAATGATGACCTTGCCATTTGCCGCGAACTTACATAAAAAAACGCAATTAGCATAAGCCTCTAGCCATTAAACAGGGTTATAATGACTTGTGCCATGCGGATGGTACACCCGTGCCATAACGGTGGCACCAGCGTGCCATCGCAGTGGCATAGTCGTGCCATAGGCGTGGCACCGGCCTTTATCTTAGAAACTGGCTTTCTCCGGCTCGGGGCGGATATAGGTTAATATCTGTCCGCTTAATTGAAGCAGCGAGATCTCACAGATCTTGGTGGAATATTCCGCCACGGAAAGACGCTCCTCCGCTTCTAGCAGACTGTTTTGTGCCTCACGCAATTCGATACCAGACAACTCGCCGAGTTTATAGCGGTCGATGGCGATCCGGTAGTTCTCTTGGGCGGCTACGAGGTTCTCTTTCTCTAGGCTCCATAGGTCGAGATTGTTTTTATAGGCCATCCAGAAGTTGCTCATGTCCGCACGCAGGGCAAGTTCCAGTGCTTGGATGCGCAATTGCTGGTTCTCAATTTGGATGCGGGCGTTGCGTTGCTCACGTTTCCGGTTGAAACCGTCGAAGAGGCTCATACCGATGGTCACGCCGTAATTAAGCCCCAGCCGTTGTTGGAGGTCGTAATTGCCCACTTCCGTCCAGTTCGCCGTGTAGCCGTAGCCTGCGTTTAGCTTGACATAGGGATAATAGCGGCTTTTTACCTTTTTATAATCAAGCTCGGACAACGTATGGTTCTTTTGGGCGATCAGGAGCGAGGCGTTGGCTTCGAGGGTATTCTTCCATAGATCCACCTCGTCGAGAAACGGGTTCGGGTAGATTAAGGAATCCTTGATCTGGATTTCCTCCTCCACATTATTTAATGCCATTAACTCGTTCAGACGGATACGGGAGGTATGCACGACCTCCAATTGGTTTAATACCTTGGAGCTATCCGAGTTGAAGTCCACTTGAGCCTGTTGCAAGTCCAGACGGGACATGGAGCCGATATAATACCGTTCTTCCACGATCCGTAAACGCTCCTTGGAAAGATCCAAGGTGGAGCGGAGGTTACGCAAACGGATTTTCTGCCGGATCAGGTTGTAGTACTCGCTGGAAAGGTTGGCTACGAAATCCTCGATGGTCATGCGGGTGTTCAACTCGCCCATTCGCTGTAATTCCTTCAAGCGAGAGTATTCGGCTTGGATACCGAAACCGTCGAAAACCGTCCAGTTAACGTTTAGTCCGACATTGCCCGTCTCGCTGTTTATACCATTCGCCTTCTCGATCGATCCGTCTTGCAGGCTGTTACGGTTGTTATTGGTGTTTCCGCTGAATCCGCCGCTCATATCTACGGTAGGCAGATAACCCGCGTTTCCCGGGGTGGCGTTATTGTCGCTGACCTGTTGCTCGTTACGGATGATACGGATGGAATAGTTCTGCTCTAATCCAGTTTCGATACACCGTTTCAGATCGAATAGTTGCTGCGCCTCCACTATAAAGAGAGAAGAGAAGGCAAATAATAAGGTATATACATATTTCTTCATAAATCTATATTTTATTTAGTTGTAGAGACGGGGCACGCCCCGTCTCTACAACTAGGTGTTTTGTTTTTTTCGGTTGGTGGATATAAATGAATACATCGCTGGTACGATAAACAATGTAAGGAAGGTGGATACCAACATTCCGCCTACTACCGCTACACCCATGGCGATACGCCCTTGGGCACCCTCGCCCGTAGCGTATACCAATGGCACCAAACCGAGGATCGTTGATACGCTAGTCATCAAGATCGGGCGCAGACGCTGGGTCGCGGACGAGCGGATCGCTTCCGGCAAACTAAGTCCCGACTCTTGCCGCTGATTGGCGAACTCTACGATCAAGATACCGTTCTTCGCCACCAAACCAATCAACATAATGATACCGATCTGGCTGAATATATTCATCGTGATACCCGAATAACTCATGAACATCAGCGCACCGGCGATAGCCAAAGGTACGGTGAACATCACTACCAACGGGTCCTTGAAACTCTCGAACTGGGCGGCCAACACCAAATAAATCATCAACAAGGCCAAGATCATGGCGAACATCAAACTGGAAGAACTCTCGCGGAACTCTTTTGACTCGCCGGAAAGAGCGGTGCGGAAGCTACCATCCAGCACCTCCGAGGCGATACGATCCATCTCGTCCAGACCATCGCCGATCGTGTATCCTTTATTCAATCCACTGGAAACCGTTGCCGATACGAAACGGTTATAGCGATACAATTGGGGCGGCGCCACATTTTCCGTAACCTTAACCAAGTTATCCAGCTGGATCATTTCCCCATTGTTACTACGTACATAGATCGATTTTAAATCGACAGGGGTATTTCGTTGCTGGCGGTTGATCTCGCCCAATATCTGGTATTGCTTACCATTCATATAGAAGTAGCCCATACGCTGTCCGCTCAACGCATATTGCAAGGTCTGGGCGATATTCCGGGTGCTGACGCCCAATAAGGAAGCCTTATCCCGGTCGATCTCGATACGTGCCTCCGGCTTGGTGAAGCGCAAGTTCACGTCCGCCATCTGGAAGACCGGGCTCTCGTTCACCTTTTGCATAAACGTGGGCAGGAACTCTTGCAGTTTATCCAAGGTCGGGGCCTGCAATACGTATTGGATAGGCATACCGCCCCGTCGTCCGCCGAAGGTGGATTGCTGTTGTACGAAGGCGCGGGCCAAGGTCTCTTTGCGGACTTCTTTCGACAAGGTCTCGGCGATCTCCATTTGCGAGCGTTCCCGTTCCTTGATATCGCTTAATATGAGGTTTAGCGAACCTCCTCCTTCCCACGAGCGGGTCATGATGGATTGCTTCTCGGGAGCGATGGAGTCGGCTATTTGCTCGATACGGTCCGCGTAGTCGCGGATAAACTCGAAGGTAGCCCCTTCCGGCCCGCGCATATTCACGGAGATCATGGAACGGTCCTCCAAAGGCGATAACTCGGAACGAATGTTCTTCCAGAAGTACCCGATCGATCCGAAAAGAAGGATAACGATAGGGATCGACCATATCTTATGGTTCAGGAACGTGTTCAACGACTTGGCGTAGATCGTGTTCAATCCCTCGAAGAACGGCTCGGTCTTCCGATAGAACCAGTTTTTCTTCTCTCTCCTCTTCAATAGCTTGGTAGCCAACATCGGTGTAAACGTAAGGGCCACGAACGAGGAGATAGCGACCGAACCGGCGATCACGATACTGAACTCCTTGAACAAACGCCCCGTCATACCTTCCATAAACACGATCGGCAAGAATACGGAGATCAGGGTGATCGTGGTAGATACCACGGCGAAGAAGATCTCTTTCGATCCTTCGATACCCGCCTCTTTCGGCGACATGCCCTGTTCGATACGTACATATATATTCTCCGCCACCACGATCGCGTCGTCTACCACCAGACCGACCGAGAGCACGACCGCCAGCATCGTCAATACGTTGACGGAGAACCCGGAGATATACATCACGAAGAAAGCGCCTACCAACGATACGGGGATAACGACGACAGGAACCAGCGTGACCCGCCAGTCGCGGAGGAACAAGAAGATAATCAATACGACCAAGAGGAAAGCCTCGTAGATTGTCTGCTGTACCTCGCCGATAGAGGCCCGGATAAAGCGGGTGTTGTCATACATCATCTCGATCGTGACATCTTCCGGCAGGTCCTTTTGCAATTGCTCGATACGTTTGTAGGCCTCGTCGGCGATCTCGATATGGTTGGCTCCCGGTTGAGGGATGATAACGGTCATAACCATTGGCTCACCGTTCTTCTTCAGTAAGCTCCGCAAATCCTCGGGGGCGATCTCCGCACGTCCGACATCACTGAAGCGCACGATATTGTTGTTGTCTTCCTTGATAATTAAATCGTTGAATTCCTTGGCGGTATGCATCAATCCTAAAGTACGTATGGATAAGGAGATCGTATTTCCCTCGATACTACCGGAAGGAAGCTCCACGTTCTCGTTGTCGACGGCATTTTTCACGTCCATCGGGGTCACTCCGTAACCCGCCATCTTGATCGGGTCCAGCCATAGACGCATGGAATACCGTTTTTGTCCCCAGATATCCACGCCACTCACGTTCTCGATGGTCTGCAAGCGCTCTTTTACCGTTAACTCGGCGATCTCGCTCAACTCCATCAACGAGCGTTTGTTGCTTCGGATGGCGATCTGCATGATCGGGGAGGCATCGGCATCCGCTTTCGATACTGTAGGCGGGTCGCAGTCACGGGGTAGGTAGCGTTGGGCACGAGACACCTTATCACGTACATCGTTCGCCGCCGTCTCCATATCCACGGACAACTCAAACTCTACCGTGATGCGGCTGCTGCCTTGGCTACTCACGCTACTCAATGAGCGGATACCCGGGATACCGTTGATATTCTGTTCCAGCGGCTCGGTGATCTGGTTCATGATCACGTCGGCGTTCGCTCCGGGATAAGATACGTTGACCGAGATAATCGGCTGGTCTACGCTCGGGAACTCCCGGACGCCAAGGAACCGGTAACCGATAAAGCCGAACAGGAGGATGACCAGCATCATCACTGTCGAGAGTACGGGCCGGTTTATACTGGTTTCTGAGATATTTGCCATCGTTCTTCTTCTTATTCAGTCAAGTTATCAATAGATACTTTCATACCTGTACGCAATTGCATCACGCCGGACGTGATCAGCGTATCGCCTACATTCAACCCTTGCAATACCTGTACACGGCTCTCGGTTCGAATACCGATCGTGATCTCTTGAGGCTCGGCCACGCCGTTCTTATATAAGTAAACGATGTCTTTTCCCATCTCGGGGATAACGGCCTCGCTGGGGATGGCTAGAGCGTCCTTGATCTCCCGCTTGCTGATCTCGACGGAGGTATAACGGCCGGGTAAGATATTCTCGCCCGGATTCGGGTAAGTGGCACGTACTTTCAAGGTACGGGTCGCCATGTCCACCTTGCTTTCCACGGCGTAAACGGTCGCCTTATAGTTCTGCATCATACCGTCTTTCTCCATGCGGAACAGGATCGGGGTTCCGTCTTGTACCTCGGCCGCATAGCTCTCGGGAATGGAGAACTCGATTTTCAACGGGGATATCTTGGTCAACTTCGCGATTACGGAAGAGGAGGAAGTAACGTACGCGCCCTCACTCACGGAGCGAAGTCCGATGATCCCGTCGAAAGGAGCCCGAAGCTCTGTCTGGGCGATATTCGCTTTGACCAGCTCGATATCTGCCATTAGCTTCTCGTATTCGGTGGCTACTTGCTCGTAGGCTTCTTGGCTGACAGCGTCTTTCTCCAGCAAGGTACGTTGGCGATAGACACGATCCTTGGCTAAAGGAACTTGGGCTTCCAGCTTCTTTAGCTGGGCTTGCAGCGGCTTGTCATTGATTTTGGCCAACAGATCGCCCGCCTTTACGTGGGTACCTTCCGTGAAATAGATGGCTACCACCTTACCGGAGGACTCGAAAGCCAGATCCACCTCTTCGTCCGGAAGGGTACTTCCGGTACTCATGATCTTATCGGTTAATGATTGGTATTTCAATACTTCGGCGTTGATGTTAAGTGTTTGGTTTCGCAGGCTCGTGCCCGGTGTGGGTACGACGGAAGCGGCATCTTGGGATGCCTTGAACTTGTTTTTTAATTTCGGGTAAGCGATCATTCCCGCTATCATTAATAAGATAGCCGCCGTAACTCCCCATTTCGCTCTCTTTGTCATCATGTTCTCGTATGGTATTTACTGATAATTTACACTCGTTACTCCAAAATATATAACTAAACGCAAGTTTAGACCGCCCTTTCGTGAAAAGGTTTAATCAAAGATATTATTTTTTTGAGAGATGAATCCCTGATTGGGAAGAACGGGAAAAATAAGGGAATTAAAACGAATCTAGGAAGGAAGTCTGATCGGTTTGTGGTAGAAGAAATGAGTGTCTCCTGTCGTATAGATCTTTTCACATAGGTGAAAAGAACGTTTCACAGCCGTGATCCGATCGTTTCACATATGTGAAAAGATCAGATCACACTTGTGAAACGATCTGTTATAGCTTATGTATGACTTTCATTAACTGCTCGCCCAAGCCAATTGTATAGCCTTGAGAGACAAATACGACACGGTTGAACGTATCGGCGATCAAGAAGATCGGCAAGGTATTGGCGTTTTGCAATTTCATCGCTGTAGCCATTTCCTTTTGAATCGCCCCGTCGATATCCAGACCGTATGTAATCGTGCCCGGTAAATCGCCGAACTCTTTCGGATCGAAGTTCTTATAACCCTTCTCGTCCGGGAAGAGAAGCACGATGCCTCGTCCCCAATCTTCCAGTTCCTTCTTCACGGCGGCGATGTCGCGCATCGCATGGTTTGTCGGTTCTTGGCGGGAGCCTAGAAGCGCTACGATATAGTAGCCACGTCCGGTAGTAGCTAGCAAGCTAGTTTCCTCACCGTTGTCCGCACGTTTGAATTTATTCTCGGAGTTGAAGTTACCGATCACCTGTATCTCGTCCTTGCTTTCGCGCATCTCCAATTGGATCGGCGTGGTCTTGTCCGCCTCCACATTGAAAAACTCGATCTCGGCCAATACGCTACCGTTTGCCATACGAGTACCGGTCACTAACATATAATTACCTTCATCCATGGATAACGGTTTCTTCAGTAATCCGCTCCAAGTATCTCCCAAGCCCATATCCACATTACCGCCTCTCTCGAAATTCAAGGTCTGTAAAGTACCGTTCGGCAAAACCTTGGCGATCGTGAAGTGACTGTAATATTTCGGGTCTTGCAGCGCCTTGATCGGCTGGTAAGAAGCGATTACCTTGCCTTGTTTAGCGGTCGTCTGTACGGCAGCCTCGAAATCAACGTCTACCCAAGCGTTATCCTTGAAGTATTGGATCTTGCGAGCTACCGGCTCGATACGTGCCGGAATACCTAAGCTGCGAGCCACGGCCACGAAGAAGATATTACGGGAGCCCTTATCGGCGATGCGAGATTTCCATACACCCATCGGCATGATCGGAATACGTTGCGCGTTTAGCGCGTCGTTAATGGAGACGTTATTCTTCACCCAATCCACCAATGCCTGTGGATTCTCTACGGCTTGTTTCGCAAGGGAAGGCTCAATGTTCGCGGCGAAGAAACTCTTATAAGGAGTCAGGAACTCATTGGCTACACGAGGATTCATGATATATTCATTGAACCATTCGCTTTGAACGGCCGGCGTATTATTCAAATGATCCGCGAGGACAGATGCGGGTGTATCACGTAGATCCTTGGCGGATACGACATCCAATAATGCCATCGCCTGCGCACGCTTCTCGGCGGGAGTCTCCCGTAAGAACTTCTCGATCTCCATCCAGTTTCCACGGCTACCGATCATGAAATCCTCCGTCTTCATCGGGTCGATACCCAATTCTTTCGCTAAAGCCTCCGCTTTCTCTTCCGTATAGAAAGTGGCTACATATTTATTACGGATAGCGTCTTCCTCCAATAAGCGTTTGGCGTTCGCTTCCTTTTGCTCCGGTGTAACTTCCGCTGGGATAGAGCCGTCCACCGGTGGTATGATATCTAGGGCGATCGTCTCCACATCTCCCGGTTTCTTGTTCAAGGCGATCGTAACCTCTCCGTCTTTGCCGAAAGAGACCTTGCTGTAGCCGAACTTGCCGTCCTTGCTGGCCCATACCAACATATCCCCTTTTCCGGCGGATAATGAGCATTTGCCATCCGCGTCCGTCTTCTTGCGGGCTACACTGTTAAACTCGGCATAGTTATAAATCTTGAATTCTACCAAAGCGTCCTTTACCGGCTTGCCATTGGCATCCGTAACCGTGATAACAGCTTTAGCCGAAGGTGCGTAATTATCGATCACGTTGATCTCGGTATACCCATCGGTACGTTCCATGACATCCTCCGGGCCATTGTATTTACCGAATACTTTCGTATGCATCAACATACCCCGGTAAGCAGGGCCGTTGAACCAACCCAGATTCAATACCGGTTCGGGCTCGCAAGCGCCGAAGAAATACCATTTACCATTCACCCAAGCTTCTACCCATGCGTGGTTATCATCCGTATGCGCCCAGCGAGGTGTATATACCTGACGTGCGGGGATACCCACGGAACGTAAAGCGGCTACCGTGAAGGTAGACTCCTCGCCGCAACGACCGTAGGCGGTCTTCACGGATGCCAAAGGGGAACTTGTGCGCCCATCGGAAGGAGTATAGATAACCTTCTCATGACACCAGTGATTCACTTCCAGTACGGCGTCGTACAACGAGAGACCCTTCACCCGGTCTTTCAACTCATCAAAGAAAACCATGCGGCTTTCATCCAGATTCTCATTGTTGATTCGTACCGGCAATACGAAATGGCGGAAGATATCCTCTGGGATGCTATCGCCCCAAGGCATCTCATTCCGTGCTTGGAAAGAGGAACGGATGTTTTTCAAATAGAAATCGCCACTATAGTCCGTGATGTCTCCAATCGGCATATAGGCGTACATGAAGGTTAACGCCTCCCTCTCTTCGGGAGTCATTTGATCGTTAAATACTGCGAAAAGGTTTCCGTTAGGCAGAGCGGCCTGTTTCGCTTGGAAATCGTTCTCAACCTCAGCTCGGTAAGCGGCGTCGGTAATAAAATGTTGTTGGTTGTTACAGCTCGTCCATACGAGTAATGTGAACAACAGCGCAAATAGATGTTTTTTGTTCATAAAGCGGATATGTATGTTTGCCAAAAGTAATGATTCTATGCGAGATAGAAAAATTCTCGAACAATTTGTAAGAAAGATTTGTTTTTCTATAGAAAGAATAAATCTGGTCTTCCTGTAAATTTGGGACCGGATTTCTTCTTTTTGTGTGATTATAATTGCAAAAAGTTTACGAACTTTGTGACAAAGTATCAAATCACTAATCATAAAACCCGTTTTGCGTATGTTTCAAAATCCTGAGCAAGTGCTATTAATAGCCTCGGTGATCCTGTTTTTTAGTATATTCGCAGGTAAGGCCGGTTATCGTTTCGGCTTACCCGCTTTGTTGTTGTTCCTTGGTGTGGGAATGTTGTTTGGCAGCGATGGTCTGGGCATCCAGTTCAGCGATCCGAATGTAGCCCAGTTTATCGGCATGTTGGCGTTGAGTATCATCTTGTTCTCGGGTGGTATGGATACGAAAGTTGCGGAGGTCAAACCTATCGCCTCTCAAGGTGTGGTATTGGCTACGCTCGGGGTGCTGGCCACGACTTTTATCACGGGCGGGTTTATCTATTGGTTATTTGGTTTATTTGGCAAATATGTTACGTTGACTTTCCCGGAATCTTTATTGCTGGCGGCGGTCATGTCCTCTACGGACTCAGCCTCGGTTTTCTCCATCTTGCGCAGTAAAGGGGTTTATTTGAAAGAGCGTCTGCGTCCTACCTTGGAGCTGGAGAGTGGTAGTAATGACCCGATGGCTTATATGCTTACCTTGCTTCTGATCGCTTACATACAAAGCGGAGGTATGAATATTTGGGAGGCCGGGCTATCCTTGGTCATTCAATTATCGGTGGGAGCTATCGCCGGTTTCTTATTGGGGAGGCTGGCTGTGTTGATTATCAATAAGATCGATATAGATAACGAGTCTTTGTATCCGATCCTTTTATTGGCTACGGCTTTCTTTACCTTCGCCGCTACGACCTTATGTAAGGGTAATGGCTATTTAGCGGTTTATATCGCTGGTTTGGTGGTTGGTAACGCTAAGATTGTTCACAAGAAAAGTATGGGGACGTTCTTTGACGGTTTCGCTTGGTTGTGGCAGATCGTGATGTTCCTTACGTTAGGCTTGCTAGTGAACCCACATGAGTTATTACCGGTGACGGGTGTAGGTGTTATGGTGGGAGTCTTTATGATCTTGATCGCCCGTCCGATTAGCGTGTTCCTTTGCTTGATACCTTATAAGAATTTCTCCTTCAAAGGTAAACTGTATATCTCATGGGTGGGATTACGCGGGGCGGTTCCTATTATTTTCGCTACTTACCCGATGATCGCCGGGATCGAGCATGCCGGTATGTTCTTTAATATCGTATTTTTTATCACGATTCTTTCTTTGCTGATTCAAGGAACCACGGTTACTCAAGCCGCAAAATGGCTGGATATGGTGGATGAGCCGGAACGAAAGGATGAGTTTGGCATCGAGCTTCCCGAGGAGATCAAGAGCGCTATGAGCGAGATCGATATTACCCCGGCGGTATTATCCCATGGAAATAAATTGATGCAGCTGACTTTACCCGATCATACCTTGGCGGTAATGGTGAAACGGGAAGGCCGCTATTTCATCCCGAAAGGAAATACGGAATTAAAGGAGAACGACAAGTTGTTAATGATCTCCGATAATGACGAGGCGCTTTTGCAGGCGTATGATTCCTTGGGGGTGAAGGATTATACGATGAAGAAGAATTGAAATAATGTGCCAATGGAGGTAATGTGCCAATATGCCAATGCGAATACTATTTGTGATAGAATAAGCATTGGCATATTGGCACATTATTTTTACCGTACCGGGAACTCTGTTATACGTAAAGTCGTACATCCATAGGGGATTAACTCGATGTTCTCTTCGTCGCCCATGTCATTGCCTTGTTGGGTAAAATATGAGATAGAACCGGAGGATCCTCTATATAAAGACCATCCATTAAGACGTTTGCCTTTTGTCTTGATTGTGATCGGGGCATTCTCTACGTTCCAAGGATAGCTGGTAGTCACTTTCTTTTTCTCCACGACAAAGTTGTCGTTGATTTGGTCTGCTTCCAAGGATTTATGTGTAAGCGCATAGTTCCAAGGGGAATCTGAAGTCACCTGATAATACCAGTTACCGTATTGAGTCGCCTTCTCTCCCTCAAAAGTCTTCTTCTCCCATTTCTCGTTCATTTTCAAGGCATAAACCAATGGCCCCCGTTCGATGACCGCACTGCCTCCGTACCAACGGCTGGCCGCTACTTGCATCGGGAATTCAACGGTTAGGACATCACCTTGTTTCCATTCCCGGTTGATACGGGCGATCTCCCCGGGATATGCATCCACAATGACATTCTCTCCGTTCAGTTTGATTACCGGCTGATTACACCATGCCGGGATGCGAATATGGAAAGGGAAGAAGGCTTTCTTTATTTTTTTATCCTCGAAAGCGAATTTAAAATGCAGAGTCTCGTCAAACGGATAAGTGGTCTCTTCCTCGATTTGCACGGTCACTCCGTTGGCTACCTTGGCTTTGACACTCGAAGGTGCGTATATAAGAGCGGCTATTCCATTATCCGCCGTAGCGTACCAAAGGTTTTGAACGAATTTAGGCCAACCTTGATGCAAGTTTGAGGTACAACAAGGATAACCGGTCAGTTCCCCGAATAGGATGTCCGTATCATCATGCGGTGTGGAGAAATTACGCCACTCACGAGTAACAGCGACTTGGTTGGTTTGCTGATAATATTGGCGTGCAGAGTAATCATCCGTGACTTGAGTCGGCAATGCGTTGTAGGCCACTCGTTCCAGATAATCGGCCCATTGGACATCCCCTGTAATCTCCAGCATCTCTTCCAAAGAGAACATCATCTCCACGGCAGTGCATAACTCGGAACCGGTAGTCGGCTCACCGAAACGAAGTAGTTCGTCACCGCCCCAAAGTCCGGTCGGGAGACCGATCGTATTCTGTATATCCTTTACCGCTTTTTTAACGGCACATATCTGTTTCGGATCTTGATTCTGCTGATAATAAACAACTGGCTCCTTGAAGCCTTGCGCCAGATTGACACAGTGCAAGCTGAGTTGGCGAGACAGATGATCTTGATTTAAGAAGATATCCGTCCAGTTAAATGTCTGTTTGTGAATCAACTCTCCTAAATCTAATAAGAACTTGTCACCCGTGATGTTATACAGCCAATAGACGATCATTAAATTATCACCTCCTCTTTGCTCTCCCCAGAAGGTCCATTTACCTAGTGGATTTTGAGGTAACTCGGCTAATTGGTATTTAAAATATCGGGTAAAGAAATCAATGACCCGTGTATCGCCTGTCGCCGAGTAATATTGCTGCATTACTTTCATCATCACCATCTTAGGCCACCAATCCCGGGAATTGTCCCGTTGTAATCCCGGTTCGTAACTCCGGTCCGTGTCCGGTCCGAAATAGCCGTTTGGCTTTTGGGAAGCCAAGGTCCATTCGACCCACGGCTTTACCTTATCGATAAGCGCTTGATCATTGAGTATATAGGCCAGTGGCAGAAGACCGTCTATCCAATAAGGGCCACGTTCCCATACGTCACCGTCACCACCTAACCAGCCATTGCGAGATCCCATGACCTTCTCGTATACTTGATCCAAGTTTCCGGTCATGCCATTCTTCATTCGTACTAATTGCTCCTGCATCCAGCCGGTAGGGCGGATAGAACCGATCGGTAATTCTATGTAAGGTTTCTGTAGCAACGGATAACGGTTGTTCTTGTAATTAACTGAAACCGCTGCTTCCTCCGTCGGGGAATTGGGTGCGGCCATGGCAGATGGAATGGATGCGACCGCAAGAGAAAATAGGAGTGTCTTTAGAATGATTCTCATGATTCTATATTTAATTCATTTATTATTCTTCTTTATAATCTACCCATACTTTCATTTTTCCCGGTTTCCGGTTGTCCCAAGCATAGTATGGAATAAAAGTAGTGGATTGTTGTCCGTTGTTCGCTTGGATAATCTCCACTCCATTCAGAAGGTTTGAGTTGAAAGAAGTCTGGAATACGGAATTTGAGTTAAGTTCCGTTTGATCAAAATGACTTGGATTGTCTACTTCTTCCATGCAATAAACAAGTGGGCCTCGCTGGACGGCACGCTTATCTAGGTTCTCTTTCACAAGAGGATCTGCCGCTACTGTCTCAACAGGCATATCCATGTCTAATGTAATTACATCGCCGGATTGCCAATCATTGATGACCGCATAACCCTTTTCTTGCGGTGCTTCCAACTGTTCCCCGTTGACAGACAAGGTGTAGTTCTGGCACCATCCGGGAATCCGAAGCCGGATTTCCTTTTGAATGGCTTTCTGGGAAGAGACGGTGAGCTTGACGGAACCATCCCATGGGTAATCAGTCTCTTGCTGTATAGTAATCTCTGTACCGTCTATCGTTGCTTGAGTGGTATTTCCGATGAAGAGATTCACCCATAACGCATTGTCGGAAGTAGCGTAAATGTAACTCCCGATAGACGGTAAGAAACGGGATAGCTGACTGGGGCAACAAGCACATCCATACCACTCCTGTCGATGATGATCTCCCTTGGATTCCAAAGGGTTGACGTAGAAGAACCGATCTCCGGTCAAAGAGATACCGGCGAGTGCGCCATTATACATGGAACGTTCCAACACATCGATATATTTAGAATCACCCGTGAATTGATTCATACGCTGGTTCCAAAGTACCATGCCGACGGAGGCGCAAGTCTCGCAATAAGCATCCTGATTCGGTAAATCGTAATCTTCCGTAAAACCTTCGTTATCACGGGAAGAGCCAATACCTCCGGTGATATACATATTACGTAGTACTACATCATCCCATAAACGGTCCATTGCGGCTATATATCCCGTATCTTGCTTTAAGGCAGCCACATCAGCCATACCGCAATATAGATACATGCAGCGTACCGCATGACCGGAGATATCGGTAAGTTGTCGGATAGGAACGATATCTTGATAGTAGACCGGGTCCCATTTCCCTTCGCCGCCCATAGTGCCGTGACCGTGTCCACGTTCTTCCAGCAGCCAATAAGCGAAATCCAGATATTTCTGCTCTTGGGTGGTTTGATAAAGCTTGACAAGCGCCAGTTCTATTTCCTCATGTCCCGGTACCCAATGTCTTTTCCCCGGCCCGAATTGGTTTATCATATGATCTGCCATGCGGATACATACGTCCAGTAACTTACGCTTTCCGGTCGCTTGGTAATACGCCACTCCAGCCTCAATCATATGCCCGGCGCAGTACATCTCATGCTTGTCCATATTGGTCCACCGTTTATCCAAGCCGGTAAGTGTATAGAAGGTGTTGATATATCCGTCCGGTCGTTGAGCGGCGGCGAATTTATCAATCCATTCGTCCGCCTTTTTCTCCAGTTCGGGATCCGGATTGTTGATGAGGCTATAAGCTATGCCCTCTAACGCTTTATATACGTCGGAATCATCGAAGAAAATGCCGGAATGCTCTCCTTCCCCTTTCGCCGCATTCTCGAAATTGCGGATACGCCGGGTTTGATTCTCTATTTGATCGATACAGACAGGCAAGGTAGCCGAGACGTGCTGACTGAGTCTGGGTGACCAAAAATTGTCATTGATTTTCACATGAGAGAAATCGATCTGCTCGATCATCTTCAAAGGCTGTTCCTTTATATCTTCTTTAGAGGTCTGGCAACCCTGCAAAAACAAGGCTGACGCAGCAAGTAAAAGGTATTGCTTCATATAGCTTTAGAAATTGAGATTAATTATTTGCGGGGGGTAAAGGTAGGGATTTATTCTCAATTTCGAATCATTATGAGGTTGTGTTTATGTGAGAGGCGGGGCTATACCCCGTCTCTCGTTAAATCTGTTGTTCTTTACCATTTACGCTAAATCGCTTGATAGGTTGTTTTACTGGTTGTAAAAGATAATTCCAATCCTTTTCTGTTGTCTCTAGTGTGATATCCAATCCATCATCCAAACGTTTAACCTTGTAATTAATCTTATTATCTCCAACGGGAAGGTCTTTTATTTCTATAAAATTCCAATTGGAGGGTAGGTTCGGGCTTAGAGTCAGAGTCTTTTTATACGCCTCGGGCTGTAGGCCATATATATAACGAATCAAAGGAGTCGCTATTCCATAAATAGTCCAAGCTTGAACCGGGCAGCCATAATCTGGCATCATCTCATTGATTGATCCCGGTAAGGTACGTCCGAATGTATCAACGATACGATTGATATACCATAGTGCTTCATCCACACGCCCATAGGCGCATTCAGCCATCGCTTGTACTCCGGTGGCGATAGTCATCATGCGATCTCTCTCAATAGCAGATAAATAAGGCCCGTATTCCCCACAATGTTCTTTTCGCACTTTATCCAATTGCTGAATAGCTCTGTCTTCTGAGGCAATATGAGTTTCTATAGGAGTGTTTATTACCCAATTTTTATTGGTTAACCATCCTTTTTTTATACCAGCAGGTTGCTTCTCGAATTGTTTGTACATATTTTTATAAATCTCAATATGTACGTTTTGAGATGCGTTATCACTACTTTTGTCTTGAAGTATTTGTGCTATGGTTCCTTTTGTTGTTTTTAAAGCTTGTTCTTTTGTTCCATAAAAGTCACAATAAGAGCCAGACTCTTGATCCCAGAATAAATTATTGATTTTTTCTTTTAAAGTTAAGGCCTGTGAAGCATAGATTGCTGATAGAGACTGTTCTCTCATAATCACAACGATTTTAGACATGGCTTCTAGTGCTTGTTGAGTATAAACCGCTACGTCAATTAATTCTGCGTTTAATCCTCGGACCTCCATTATACCATATCCCTCGGGAAACAAGTTTTTGTTTGTGTCCATTTCTTTTAGAAGGAAATCGATGCCTTTTTTCATATAAGGATACATATCCGAAAGGAAAACCATATCTCCGGTCCAATTAAAAACGTTCCATACTGTTGTGATAAAATGGGCGGTCTCTTGTGTGTTTCCTTTATTACTAACAAAAGCATTAAATGCCATTTCATGTAATATACGTCCATTTGCATTTGCTTCCTCAGACATATTTTTTATAGCTCTTAGGGTTTCTTCCGCTAGCAGATGATCTCCGGAAGCCACAACTCCTTGTAGCGCATAAGAATTGTCGCAACCGAATAGCCATGGATATTCAATGGCTCCGGCTCCAAGGAATCGGCCTACATTTTCCATGTCTGCAACGAGCCACTCTGTGTTGATCTTACACCAGTTGTAGACTTCTTCCAGTTTCTTGTCCGGTATATTGATTAGCCCTCTTTCTATCACTTGTGTATAGTAGGTTTTCTTTTGCCCTAATAACTCAGTCTTATGTTCTGTGATTTTTTTATAGGATGTTAAGGCTTCATCCATTGAGTTTTTTGATCCGGATATAACAAAAGATATTTCCTGTTTTTTCCCTTTAGGTAATGTTAGTTTATAGGAGGAAGAAGCACTTCTTCCTAATCCGGAAGTTTGGATATAAGTAGGAGTATCGAAGTCGTATTTTGTCGGCTGTTTAGTTGTTCCCCATACGACATTCCAACTATTTCCTAAATCTCGGGCTTTGAATACCGATTCTTGAGTGTCCCATATTATTGTATCTCTTTGATCTTGTAATCCGATTTGTTCGGATGACCAGACTGGTGACAGGTCTGTCTTTGCGATAAAATCAAAAGTTAATTCTTGATCTTGATTCGAGAGATTTTTTAAAGTATACGTGATTACAGCACCATTCATCCCTTGAGGAGTGAACTGAAAGCGACGAACTGATACGCCATCATATATCGGATCGTAAATAAATTCACTTCCAAAGGGGTAACTGATATATGTATGAGCATTTGCTAGCCAAATAGTTTTTCCTGTTGTATCGGATATTTGTACCCAGAAACCATCTAACAATTTGATAAGATGGTTCCAAATGCCTCCCATCTCTCCTGTAACGTGTGAGCCTAAATCTGGAAAATTGCCATCTTGCGTACCTACGATATAGGTCTTATCACCAGCGGTTAAATATGTGTTTTTCTCTTGTCCTTTTTGGTTGGATAATCCTTTCATGATTGTGTGAACTTCTTTAGTCCTTGAGTGACTATCACTTTTATTACTTGTTTGGCAAAATATTATCCCGCTCAAAATGCATAAAAATATGCATGCATGCTTAAAGTTTATGTGTTTACTAGTTGTCATTTTTATTCTTGGGTTGTTTTATGATTTGTTTTTTTAATACTCGATTGTGTTTGTAGTTTCTTTCAAAAGAATCTTATTTTGTTGAATAGTGACTATGCGGCCATTGACTTTCGCTGTTTGTATATGAGACGGAAAATGAAAGTCTATCATCCAGTCCGCTTGGGTATTATTGATTGTAAAGAAGTGCTTATTTTTTCTTTTATTGAAATCAATGGATAATTCATTATTCCCAATAAGTAGTCGCTCTAATTTTGCAAACTCCCAGTCAGAGGGTATGTCTGGATTCAATGTGATTGTTTTAGAGTATGCCATTGGATCTACACCGAATATATACTGGATAAGTGGGATATTTAGACCTGATACGTTCCATGCTTGGCAAAACATACCATAATCGGGACAAACTTCATAAGTTGTGCCTGGTGTAGCAAAACTGAAGTTGTTTAATATTTGATGGATATATTTCATTGCGTAATCACTTCCCCGGAACTTACATTCTGCGATTGCCAATCCGGAAGTCCCTATTGTCATGATTGCTTCATGATAGTTGAAATTATCCTTTAAACGGAAAGCGACAGAGCCTTCTTCCAAAGATATGTCATCTGGTCGAGCGATACCGGATATATATAATCCGTATTTATTCGTGAAAAAAGACATGTTCTCTAGAACAGCGATAGCTTTCTCCTTATCAGCGATTCCCTCATTAAGTACTCCGGAAGGAGAATTATAGAAAACTGTGTAGCCTTTTTCATCATACTCCCCATTTTGAATTTGTTTTTTCAATGTGATTAGCTTTTCTTTTGCCCATTTATTCCTTTTTTCATTTACCCTTTTTTCAAGAGCCATATCTATTAATTCGATGGCTTTCTTTTTGTCGGCTAGAAAATCATGATAGCGATGCTCACGTGGGCTCCACCAATCTTCATTGATTTTTACTTTAAGCGTCTGTGCTTTTGACGCATATATTTGAGAAAGCTCTGATTCATCAAATATTAATGCCATTTGTGACATATTCTGTAAAAATACCTGTGTGGCTACAGCTACATCAAGCATCTCATCATTTAACCCTTCGATCTCTACACCTCCATATCCTTCTACATATAGATTGTGGTTAGTATCGTGAGCTTGTAAAAATGTCCATACTTTTTTACCATGCTCATAATACGTTTTTAGAAAATCTTTATTTCCAGTCCATTTGAAAATTGTCCAAGCGGTGTTGATGAATGTTTGTGCTTCTTCCATTCTTCCTTTGTCGTAGACCTCCCCGTTGGTTGATACCTCATGAATGATACGACCTGAATTATCATTGGCCTTATTGGATATACGCAAAAGCATTTCCCATGAGTCGTAAAAAATTTGAGGATCTATCGTTCCTACGAGAGCGCTAAATGTCGCTCCTTGATCATTGCTGAAAAACCATGGATAATCGGGAAGACCGGCGTTCATGCCTCTTCCCATTTCTGGAACTTCTCGGATAAGCCAATCGTTGTTATATTTACCCCATTGGTAAGCTTGGGCTAATAATGTATCTGGTATGGTGATATGAGCTCTTTTATCAATTTGATGATAACGTTGTTTTTTCTCGTTGAAAAGTCTCTCTACATTCTGTATGCAGAATTGTAGATTTTGTTCAACCTCGGTCTTATTGGAATTGGAACCAGCGATATAAAAGCGAAGTGTTTTTTTTGTACCTGAGGGAATTTGCTGTATAAGCGGTTGAAAGTTAGTACAAATTCCTTGTCCTTTGAATTGGTTTTGTGAAGGCTCTGAGAGAATGAGGGTCTCTTCGGAGGATATTCCAGCGAACCAACAATTTAGACTGTCTTTAATTATACATATATTTTGAGCATTAATACCTTGAAGTATATCTTGAGTATCGTTCATTCCACATCTCTCACCAAGCCAAACAGGGCTAAGGTCTGAATGAACTTTAAACGTAAGCTCTAATTGTTGAGTATCATCGGTTAGGTTGTCTATTGTATATTCTACCACGAAAACAGGTAGGCTATCTGGAACAAAGTCGGTTCTGATGATATTTACTCCTTGAATTTTGTTCTTATATATAAATTGATTTGCGAAAGGGTATGCGATAAATTGATCGCATTCTTCTAATAGGTGATTATTAACAGACAATTCAAAACCATCTAACAATTTGATGGGATGTTGCCAAATTCCTCCCATCTCTCCAGGAACATGAAAACCGATTTCTGGAAAATTTCCCTGTTGATTCCCAATTGAGTATAACCGTGTTCCGGCCGTCACATACAAATAGTTTTTGTTGTCCGGTTTCCCTTTAATAGAAACGATTTCTTTTAAACCTTCACTGAGTGAAAAAGTTTTTTTGTCTTGATGTGAGACACATGAAACACACATTAAAATATATAATATACTACTATAAATCTTATTCATATTCTTTATTTAAAATTATTTTTCTTGGAAAGATACTACAGAAGCTCTGTAATGATCCAGTTGTAATGTTATTCCCTCGCTAGCTAATTTCTCTCCTTTATATACTCCCTGTTTTTTCCCGTCGATTATCATCTCATAAGAGACATTTCGGTTCAGCTGAGGGAGTTTTATGGAGAAGGTAGGTTCACCGCCTCGGCCTCGATTTGCCATTATTACAGCAGAATGAGCGTTTTTTGATAGATAAGCCAAAACGGTCCACCCGACAGGATCTTTGTAATCTGGCTGTGGAGTCAGGTGATAACAGTCGGCATCGGCTATAATTGTTCGTATAGTTTTGTATAAAGCAATATTTTCTTTAGCGCATGCTTTCAACTCTGGAGACCATTCGGTTATCCTACTGGAAATTCCGAATTGCCCATTCATTGGAACCCTAAACATATAATCCCAATATCCTTTAGAGAGAGATTCATCAATAACAGGAAGATGATTATCCATCCCTACAGTCCAGTGGTTTATCATTCTAGGGGTATATTCCAGCGTTGAGGACCAAGCCATTCCAAGGGATGGATTTACGGAAGTTTCATCCGATACGAAAGAAGTGTGAGTATGTTTTAGTATTCCGATATCCATACGCAAAGCACCACTAGAGCAATTTTCAAGGATAAGGTTTGGATATTTTACGCTTAGACAATCGAGCCATTTATAGAATGCGAGGATATGTTTGCGGAGACAATTACCTTGGGCTATTCCTTCTGAATTGTGAAAATGTGAACCAATGGATATATTGTAATCTAATTTGACCCAATCAATACCTCCACATTCCGTGAATATTTTATCAAACTGCTCTAAGGCCCACTCAAATACTTCGGGCTTACTAAAGTCCAGATGTCGGCGACGACTCCAAGGATCACATATAATAGGTTCTCCATCAGCCATTAGACACCAGTTTGGATGTTGTTGCAGTATGTCTGATCCTTCCCCTAAAGATTCAATCTCAAACCATAATCCAACTTTTAATCCTTTCTTACGTATATAGTTAAAGATACCTTCTAATCCATTTGGGAATTTTTTTAGGTTGGTTCTCCAGTTTCCGACTTCTTGTTCATAAGAGTCTTGGACAAACCAGCCTGCATCAATCGTGAATACTTCAATTCCAAGATCTGCAGCGGTATCTATATATGGCTTTAAATCTTTTTCTGTTATTTGGATTTGGAAAGGAAACCAAGTGTTAAATTGGACTAACATCGGATCATTATTCTTTTGAATATTCAATAGGTAATCTCTTTGATAACGATGTAAATTATTTGCAGCATTATCCATAGACCTATAAGCTCCGCTAACGACTGCTTCAGGTAAGGTCACTTTTTCCTTAGGTAATAAGGTCAGTTCATTATTATCAAAATATTCTCCAAATATAGCAGAAATAGTTTCTGCTCCGATTATTTTTAAGAACCAATTTCCTGACCATGCGAATTGTATGTTGTAAAAGATGTCTCGTTCTTTCTCATGGATGCTTAACCATGGGGAATAATCAGTTGAAGACCTGCCGGAAACAGATTGGAGATATATCGTGTCGTTTTGAATCCCTCCTGTATGTAGTTTCCTCTCATTAGCCCAGCCTGATGTCAGGTAAGAATATTCATAATCTCCAGTAGGGAATCCTAAATTTATGGAAGGAACTTGGGAGATTCGGATGGGGTACGTTGTGCTGAGGTTTTTGAGGGACACAGAACTGCTTATAACTCCTGTTTGATCATATGCGGAATAAATAATCTGTACTTGTAGAGGTAGATAATGATGTTTTAAATCAATAATTAACGAGTCTATTTGTCTGTGATAAGTCTTCTTTGTAATATTTTCTACATGGAAATCCGCAGAGGTACACCGTTTCCCTTCTATCACTCCAAAATCGAGATAATGCCATTCGGTACAATCATCTATCTGTGAGATCATTCCTATTTTATATCGTAATCCCTGCGCATATTGATAAGCCCCTTTGAAATCTTCTATTTGGAGGCAAAAATTATTTGAACAAAGTTTATCTATTTGTTTTCCTGCTATAAGGGGAAGAAAGTTCCCTAATATGATAATGAAGAAAAATAGTAGTCTTCGCATGTCTATATATTTTGAAATGGGAATCTGGTATGATTAAATACCAGATCCCAGATTATAAAGAATTAGTAACCCGGATTCTGTTCCAGATTGGGATTAGAATCTATTTGTACTTGTGGTATTGGGAATAATTTATGGTTTGCATCGCTCGGTTCTTTGAAATCCCAAGCATCTCCCCATTTATCAAAACGTATTTGATCGTTCCTTCTCCATCCTTCCCATGAAAATTCTCGTCCACGTTCCGATAATAAATTCTCGTAGGAGAGTGTGGTAAAAGGATTTACAGGATTATTCCCATTACGGGTTCTTACTTGGTTTACGAGGGCGAGAGCTTCCTCGCTTCCCGGACTCATGCGAAATAGAGCTTCGGCACGCATGAGCAAAACATCTGCGTATCGTAAAATCGGCATATCGTTGTTCAAACCTCTTTCTACCATTGTCCCTCCAATACCATCCATTAAATATTTAACACCACGTGCTCCATCCCAATGGTCCGCATTATTGACTGGATCTGAACTTGTGAAGTCTATAGTGTAATCTAATTGACGGGTTACACCATGATCATCTTCTGCCATGATTGGTTGACCATTAGAATCAACCTGTGGGCCGAAAAGGAATGCTTCTAGACGTACATCTTTTTCATCAAAAGAATGAATAAATGTCGGCAACGCCGCAGATCCTCCCCAGCCATATGCGAAAGAGCCGTATTTCTCTCGTAGATCCGTTAAAGTAAATAAATAACTGATGTTTTCTGGATAGGTGTTTTCACTCTCACAAATCAGGGCGAAAATAAGTTCCTTGCTATTAAAATTATCCCATTTAAATACATCTTTGTAATTATTTTCTAGGATATAATTGTTGCTGTTTATTACTTCTTGTGTTAGAGTGGCTACTTCTTGCCATTTCTCATTACCTGCTCCTAAATAAACAGTTGCGTTTAAATATAATTTTGCAAGTAATGTCTTGGCGGCATATTTATCTAATCTTCCGTACACGGCTTGTTCCGGTAAAATAGAGATGACATCTTTAAGCTCTGCTTCTACAAACTCATATAATTCTGCTCTTGTATTTTGTTTAGGAGGATTATTCGCATCATAGGCAGAGGTTGTAACTAAGGGAACATTCCCGAAATAATCAATCATTAAGAAATAAGCGAATGCCCGTAAGAAGCGTGCGTCTGCACGCATAACTTTCACTTCGCTATCTTCTGCAAAATCGCTATTATCGATAGCATCGATATAAGAATTAGACACTGCGATGATTTTGGATATACCGGTATAAATACCTCCAATCTCTCCATTATCCGCATTCCATGTATGTGTTTGAATAGCTTGTATGTCTCCTTTCCAGTCAGCTCCTCTTGCGGGCATTATCATCTCGTCACTGGATGTACCTGCTTTATACACGATTTCAGACCAGATCCCAACTGTCGAATATACAGCAGAGAGACCATTTAAGAACTCTGATTTTTCTTTATATGCGGTATCTTCTGTTAATTGGCTGTTCGGCGCTATCTCAAGATCCGTACAAGCTACCATTGATGATGCTAAAGCCAATATGATAAGTAAATTCTTCATTTCTGCGAAATTTTAAAAGTTAACATTTAGACCGATTGTAAAAGTGCGTGCGAATGGATAGCTACAATAGTCTATACCGATTGCTTTCACGTCTTTATCTGAACTGATATTGTTGACCTCAGGACTGTATCCGGTATATTTTGTGATCGTAAATAAATTTTGCGCAGTTACATATACTCGGGCAGATTTGACTACTTTAGGTGTAACCTTAAAGTTATATCCTAATGTCAAATTATCTAGCTTAAGGAATGCTGCATTTTCAACCCATCTAGAAGAGGAGTACACAATACCTCCACCTCCGGCTGCGTGGAATTCAGCACCTTCCAAGTTTGTGTTTTGCCCGGGTAGACGGCTACCCTGAGCCATTTCCGCACGTGTGTTATTATAGACTTGGACGCCGAGATTAGAACGAAGGATAAATGATAAATCCCAATTTTTATATTTAAATGAATTTGTCAGTCCTAAAATGAAATCAGGTAATGCGTTCCCTACTACTGTACGTTCATCCGACTCAAATATCTCTTTGCCTCCCTCTATGCCAATAAACTTTTGCCCATAAAATGAACCGATTGATTCACCGACCTGCAAGATCTGTGTATTACCATAAGCTCCGGCTCCACTGACGACACCATAAACAATATCCTTATCATTGTATAATTCCGTTACTTTGTTTTTATTATATGCTGCATTGAAACTTGCATCCCAGAAAAAGTCTTTAGAGCTTATTATTGCGGCATTCAAACTGAACTCTGCGCCTCGATTGACCATTGAGCCTACATTATCAAGATAAGTTGAACTGACAGCAGGCTGTATGGCATCAATTGTTAGCAATAGATTGGATGTTTTTTTGTTATACACATCAAAAGAACCTCTTAGACGATTGTTTAAGAATGAATAGTCGACACCTATGTTGAATTGGGCTGTCTGCTCCCATTTTAGATTAGGGTTAGCGATAGCAGTGATATTATAACCCGGATAGAAGATCTCTCCGAATGAGGTGCCTTGTTTGCTGTCGATTGAGTAAGTCTGGCTATACCGGAAATTACCGATATCTTGGTTACCAGTGATACCATACCCTAAGCGTAACTTTAAATCATTAACAAATGAAACATCCTGTAGGAAGGCTTCTTCTTTTATTTTCCATGCGAACGCCGCAGAAGGGAATACCGCCCAACGATTATTGGTTCCAAATCTAGAAGAACCGTCACGACGTACTGTAGCTGTAAACATATACTTATCCAGAAGATTGTAATTTGCACGAGCATAGAAAGAGATCAGGCGATTATTCTCTTGATTATTTTTGGCGTCACGTGTTCTAGCTCCACCTATGTTATCTGCCCCAAGATTGTCATTTACGAATCCTTCTGCTCTTACGGTCGATGTGTAGTTATCAAACTCTTGCCATGAATATCCGGCAACAACGTTTAATGTATGTATCTGATTGAAAGTCTTATTGAATGTCAGATATGATTCTAGTAGATAGTTGGAGTATCGATTGCTCTCGGTGATAGCTCGACCTTCTACGCCTTGAGCTACTTTAGATGATCTTGGCTGATATGCCTTACGATTAATGTTATCGACATCGTAACCTAAATTGATTTTGCCGGATAAAACTTCAGGAATGAAGAATACCGTAGCGTCCGCATTTCCGATGAAACGATCTCCTCTTGATTTATCGGAAATTTGTTTAGCCATGGCTACCGGATTTCGTACGGACTCTGCGAATTCATTAAAAGTTCCATCTGAATTATAGACAGGCTCTGTTGGATTCGCTTTTAGAGCATTATTGATAATACCTCCGTCTGCACCTCCGGTTTGCTGCTCCAATACATTGTTCATGGAGTAGTAGGTGTTGTTTGCGTTGATATTAAATATTAAACGATTATCGAACATTTTATGTGTTAAGTTGAAACGTAGCGCATAACGATCCATACCCGTTCCTATAACAATACCATTTTGATTAGAAGCATTCAATGATGCACGATAACTTGTATTTTTATTTCCGTTACTAATCGTTACATTATGCTCTTGTACGAAGGCAGTTCGGAATATTTCATCTTGCCAGTTTGTTGAAGCCTTACCCGATGCGTCTGGTACATATTTTCTGTATTCATCTGCGCTTAGTATATCAATTTTATTTGCGACATTAGAGATACCTACTGAACCTGAATAGTTGACTGATAAGATACCTTCCTTTCCTCCTTTTGTCGTAATGATAATTACACCATTAGCGCCTCTAGAACCATAGATGGCGGTTGCGGATGCGTCTTTTAACACCGTCATAGATTCGATATCCGAGGAGGGAATCATTGATAGAGGATTGATAGACATGCTATTCAATCCAGAATCTCCACCGACGTTTAGAGAGGATCTTGAATTGTCGATGGGTACACCGTCGATAACATATAATGGTTCACTGGAAGCCGAGATAGAGTTTACACCACGGATCCTTACACTTGTGTTAGCGCCGGGCTGACCGCTACTTGGCGTTACTTGTACTCCGGCTATGTGCCCATTGAACAATGCTTCGGGAGAGGAAACCATACCTTTATTGAAATCACTGCTTTTAATAACATCCACGGCACCTGTAGCGTCTGATTTCTTTACGGATCCGTAACCGACAACAACGATCTCTTCTAATTGTTGGGTGTCTTCTAAGAGACTAATGTTGATTTGGGTTTTGTTGTTTATCGCTATTTCTTGTGTTAGGAAACCTATATAAGATACTTGTAGAGTGGCATTAGAGGGAACTTCTAGCGTGTAGTTACCGTCAATGTCGGTAATGGTCCCTTGAGTGGTACCTTTTACTACGACATTAGCGCCAATAATTGGATCCCCTAATGGATCTTTTACAGTGCCTGTTATTTTACGAGGAGCTTGTTGGAGAGAGTATGAACTATTACTTTTCTTCATTAGCATAATATTACTACCCTCTATAGCATAAGAAATATTTGTCTGATTGAAAATGGAGGAAAGTACCTCGGCTACAGTTTGATCTTTTGCGTTTATAGAAACTTGTCGGTTTAAATCTACTTCCTTATTATTGTAAATAAAAAGATAATTTGTCTGTTTTTCAATCTCCTCCAGGACTTTATGCGTTTTAGCGTTGTTCACATGAATGTTGACACGCATGTTTTGTGAGCGAACAGAAGCTAATAACCCTGTGGTAAAAATAAATAGTGTTATTAAAGTTAACTTCATGACTCGAAATATTTTATTTTTCATACATTTGTAATGTTCTTAATGTTAGTACTAAATAATTTAAGGATAATTCGGTGCTGACTTATGCCGGGAGATGCTGCAACATTTCCCGGTTTTTCATACCGATTGAATTTATAGATTCTTTTGTTTCATAGGCATATTGATTTAAGTAGTGAATAAATGTGTTTATTTTATTATAATTAGATTCTTTTCTTCATTCTTCGTGTAAGTAAACTTATGTTTTAATTGAAGTACTTTTAGTACATGTTCGATGCCATCCTTGATCCTAAACTTCCCGGAGTAACGATACTGGAGTAGGGCCGGACGTTGTACGTCTATCTGGATGTCGTAGTAAAGTTGCAGTTTGTCTATCAGATCTTGGATCGACTCATCTTCAAAACAAAATAGGCCCTCTTTCCATTTGAAATAATTGTAATCAGAGATGTGGGATGTCTCCAAGTTCCCATTGTTGGCTACGGCGATCTCATCAGGTTTTAGACGAAGATTTTGAGATAACTCCGGTGAGGTTATTTCTACGCTTCCTTTTATAAGGGCAGTCTCAAACAATGGGCTGTTGTGATAGGCTTTTACATTAAATTCAGTCCCCAATACTTGGATCGCATACTTTGGAGTTTGCACGGTAAATGGACTTTTTTCATTGTGCTGGACGGAGAAGTAACCTTCGCCGTCTAATTCCACGTTTCGGGCGTTCGCACTGAATTGTTCAGGGAATTTTAGGGTTGAGCGAGAGTTCAGCCATACATGCGTACCATCGGCTAAGGTGACCTCTGCCCGTTGTCCGGCAGGTACATGAATGGTTTGCATCTGTATTTTGTCTGATTGTCGTGTCGGTAGTTGCTTACTTCCCCAAAAGCCAATCAAAAAGATAGCCGCAATTTTTAAGAACTCGACTGTTATTTTTTGTATTGAGAAGTGTCTCTTTTTAATGGAATGTTTCTCGTTTGTATCAGTCTGCCAAAGAGAGAGATCGTATAATTTGCGCAAAGCTAGAAATTCACGCATATTCTCCGGGCTTTCGTCCAACCATAACGCTACTTTCAGTTTCTCTTCTTCGGAAACCTCACCTCTTATATATCGTTGTAGTAATTGCTCCATGAATATCTATTAATTTTGCTTTGTATTATAAAAACGATACAAAGAGATAGATCCCTAGTGGAAAAACGAAAAAAATTAAGAAAAAAGAAAATAGAGTAAAGGTAGGTAGTCTTTTAGATTGATGCGTAATACCTTTAAAGCCTTGGTTATATGGTATTCTACTCCTTTTACGGTAAGATGGGTCTCTTCCGCTATTTCTTTCACGCTTTTATTCTCGAAACGACTCATCTCGAATATCCGGCGGGTTTGCTCGGGCAACGATTTTAGTGTATCGTATATGATGGTTTGTATTTCCTGAGAGAATATTTCTTCCGGATCGCATGCCTCAAGTGTCGATATACGAATAGTTAGTTCGCGATCATTAAGTTCCATGATGTTTTCAATGGCGGATTCGTGGATTACTTTATGTCGTAAATAATCTAAGGCTTTGTTTTTTAATATAGTTAGAAGAAGAGCTTCTGAGGTCTCTGCCTCTTGTGATAGGGATAATCTCCAATATTTCACGAGAGATTCTGCCACGATATCTTCTGCCGCCATATCGTCGTGTACATATGATTTTGTAAACAGAAATGACCGTCGGTAATTTCGTTCATAAATACTATTGAAATCATCCCCTTTCATTTTCAATGTAGATTGGATGACAAATGTAGAAATTTTTGGATAGAAAAACAGCATTGGGCTAAAAAAGATGTTAAGAACAGATTGAGCGGTGAAAAATGCATATCCTTATGTGGATAAGACGGATCTTGTTTATAAGCTCGTGACAATCGGTAAACCTTATCCCTTTAGCAAGGAGGAGCGGAACCTTGATTGTTGGAAGATTGTTTAGTGCTTTGGTAAGTCGCTATTTGTCAGCTTTATTGCTGTGTTCTGCGTTAAGTCTCAATTTTATTTATATCTTTGTGCAAGTCACTAAACGACAAGGCTTATGGATATGGAAATACGGAAATTGCCTATTGGCATACAGAGTTTTGAGGATTTACGTAAGGAGGGCTATCTTTATGTGGACAAAACCTCACTCATTTATCAGTTGGTGACAATGGGAAAGCCCTACTTCTTGAGCCGTCCCCGTCGCTTTGGAAAAAGTCTGTTGATCTCTACGTTGGAAGCCTATTTCGAGGGGCGGAAAGATCTGTTTGAGGGATTGGCGATAGAGCGCTTGGAGAAGGATTGGCTTTCATATCCGATATTGCACTTGGATTTGAATGCGGAAAAGTATGACAAGCCGGAACGATTGATATCTATTCTCTCTCGGCATCTGAATGTGTGGGAAGATCGCTGGGGGAAAGATGAGCGTGAGATTACGGTATCAGATCGTTTCATTGGTGTAATTCGTCGAGCAAACGAGCAAAGTGGACGTGGCGTGGTGGTATTGGTGGACGAATATGACAAACCTTTGTTACAGACCTTAACAAATGAGGCCTTATTGGATGATTACCGCAAGACCTTGAAAAGTTTCTATGGGATATTGAAGACGGCAGACCGTTATTTAAAGTTTGTCTTCTTGACGGGCGTTACCAAGTTCTCTCAGGTAAGTGTTTTCAGCGATTTAAACCAGTTGAATGATATCAGTCTGGATTACGATTACGCCACCTTGTGCGGAATCACACATGAGGAATTGGTCCATACGTTCGGGTCCGATCTGGAGAGAGTGGCCGAGGCACAAGAGAGTACGGTGGAGGAAGTGCTTGATCGCATGACCCGCAAATACGACGGTTACCATTTCCATCCTTCCGGGGAAGGCGTTTTTAATCCTTTCAGCACGTTGAGCTGCCTGCAGAAAAAGGAATATGGCAGTTATTGGTTCCAGACAGGTACCCCCACCTTTCTCGTAGAATTGCTCCAAGAGAGCGAGTACGACCTCCGTACCTTGATCGATGGGGTAGAGGCGGAAGCCTCGTCTTTCTCGGAATACCGTGCTGCGGGAGATAATCCGATCCCCTTGATTTATCAAAGCGGTTATTTGACGATAAAGGGATATGACAAAGAATTTGGCCTCTATAATTTAGGCTTCCCAAATGATGAGGTTAGGTATGGCTTCCTTAATTTTATAGTACCGTTTTACACCTCGATTACGGATGAGGAGAAAGGGTTTTATATCGGCAAATTTGTGCGGGAGCTACGCTCGGGCGATGCGGATGCTTTCTTGACCCGTCTAAAAATCTTCTTCGCCGATTTCCCGTATGACTTAAACGCTAAGACCGAGCGTCATTATCAGGTAGTCTTCTATCTCGTGTTCAAGTTGATGGGACAGTTTTGCGACGCAGAGATTCGTAGCGCAAAAGGACGTGCGGATGCTGTGGTAAAGACAAAAGATTATATCTACGTATTCGAGTTCAAGCTGGATGGTTCCGTGGAAGACGCATTGCGGCAGATTGACGAGAGAGGCTATTTGCTACCCTATAAAGCTGATGGTCGTAAACTGGTGAAAATAGGTGTTTCTTTCAGCAAGGAGGAGCGGAACTTGGATGCTTGGAAGATTTTTAGATTGTCGCTAAATCGCTAGAATAAAGCATTCTAAGTGAATAGCTAATCACTCCCCAACTCATAAGCTTACGGCTACCCCCAGCCGTCAGCTTGTGGCTTGACAAGCCGTCAGTTATTCATTTGGCAAGCCCCAAATTAGGCATTTATAGTACCCCTAAATGCTTTAAAAAAAACACGTACATGTTTTTCCGGAAACACGTACATGTTTTTGAAAATTCACGTACGTGTTTTTTAGATATGATTTTTTTTGTATCTTGCGATTTGTTAACCTATAAGCATCATACATTATATATATGCGATTTGTAATCATCCTAATACTATTGTGTGCCAGCTTGGGTTTCTCTTGCCGCCAAGGAGCCAAGCAGATCTCCCCGGAAATGGCTATGATTGATTCTATCATGTGGGATCACCCGGACAGCGCATTGACATTACTGGAAAAGATGCCTAAACCCTCCCCCTCGGATAAGCTAAATGATGCTACATGGTGCTTGCTTTATACGCAAGCGCAGGATAAAACTTATAAAAAACATACCTCGGACTCGTTGATCAATATCGCTCTTCGTTATTTCGATCCGAGGGAAGGAAGGCGCAGGCTTGGTTCTATAAGGGAGCGGTATGTAGGGATTTATCTCGGTTGGAGGATGCTACCGCTTGTTATGTGAAGGCAAAAGATTTGGTTGAAAGCGTTGACGATCCGTTGTTCGCTTCGTTGATTTGCCAGACGCTGGGACGTGTTTATCGGGAACAACATATTTATGACAAGGCGTTCGAACTGTTTCGGGAAGCTGTTTCTTATGTTACGCAAGTTCCCCGAAGGGACGATTGGTCGCATGCTTATTCGGAATTGGGACGGACATTTGCGGAATGCGAGCAGTTGGATAGTGCTCGTTATTACTTTGAGTGTTCGTTGGAGAATGCGGAATTGCTTCAAGATCTAAAAACGCAGGCGATGGCTATTGGAGAATTGGGAGTGGTTTATCGTTTTAAGGGAGATTATGGGAAAGCATTGGAGCTTACGAAAAAAAAGTTGGCAATAGCAGAGCTTATTGGGATAGATGAAAGTATATTGACAGCAAAGTATAGTTTAGGAGGTATCTTTTATTATATGGGAATGCAGGATTCCGCAAAAAATTATTTTCAAGAATCTCTATCTTCTTCCAATATATATACAAAGCGTGGTGCATACAAAATATTGTACATCCTTTCACGTAAACATGGCAAAAATGAAGAGGCTATAGACTATAATGAGCAATACTGTCATTATAATGATTCTATAAATAATATCGATCGAACAAGAGCCATAGCGGAAGCGCAAGAGAAATACGATAATGAGAAATTGGAGAATGAAAAGAAAATCCTTTTATTGGAAAAAGAGCGGTTACAGAGATCGGTCCTCTGGGGGGATTATCTCAATTATTTTGATTGGTTTAATTGCTTTTGGCTATCAGCGTAAGTTATGGCTGAAAGAACGAAGCTTGAGGAAATCAGAAGAGGAGATTCAGGAATATCTATCAAGTCTGTATGCGAATAAGGAAATGATTCATAAAAAAGAGGCATTGATATACTCACTCTCTAATGACCTTGAGGATAAAAAGAGCCTAATTGACAATTTGCGTAATGATACTGAGTTTTTAGAATCGAAGAAGAAGGAATTTCAGCAGAAGATGGAAGAATACACTCAGTCCATAAACAAGAATCAGGAGATTATCAATGACCAAATAGCCTACATTGATAGTTTACAGGAAGATATAGATTTTTTAAAATCTCAAAATCAAGAATATCAACATAAAATAGATGAGTATTCCCTTTTGGCAAAACAAAATGAAGATAAAGTCATTAAATTGGATAATTTATCCAATCAAAATTTATCGCTCAAAAACCGGGAATCTTTTTTGCTAGACTATATACACAAGCATGTTGAACTTTTTAAGATGCTATGGGAAACCCCTCGATCTGTCGATTGGACGCTTCTTTATGATAGTCTGGATATATTGTATAATGGTTTTTATTCTCGCTTGCGAAAAGAGTTCCCTTCCTTGAATGAAATGGATCTTCAAGTTTGTTGCCTAATAAAGGTTGGACTTACTACCTCTCGGATCGCAGATGTTTTTTGTATTTCGAGTTCTTCCGTTACCAAAAAGAAATATCGTATCCGTGAACGTATAAATCAAAATAAAGAAGGATCCCTTGATGCTAAGATAACGCTGGATGTGTTTCTGATAAACTACTAAAGGTTTGAATGTCCGCATTTTGGAAGGTGAAAATAATGGTAATTTTTTTATATATCAATGGTCTATTTGAATGGTGGTGTCCGTATGATGTCCTTATTTATTTTAGATTGTTCCAGATGTTTGATCTACTTTTGTATTAGATCTAACTTAAATTAATATGGATATGAGAAAACAAAAATTATTACGAAAATGTATCAGTTTTTTATTGATAGGTTTATTGGCTGGTTTTTATGCGTTGAATCTGTCTGCAAAAGTGACGGATGATGATGTTGACATGAGAGGGGAGTGGGAAAAAGGTTTAAGATCTATTACAACAGTAATCCCCGTAACAGCTTCTATCAATGGAGCCTTATTAACCATCCAGTGCACGACCGGTCGTTCAGACATCACGGTATGTATTACGGGAAATGATGGATTCTCTTACGAAGAGACGTATCCGGCCTCTGAGGCTCATCTGATCACAATTGATTTGGCGAGTGCTCCAAAAGGAAGTTATAACTTGAGCTTGTCAAATCAGTGGGGAGATCGTCTGGCGGGGCAGTTTGAGATAAAATAAAGTTCATTTTTATGAAAAACTATGCTTTACTTATTCTCGTAAGTCTAATCGCATTTTTATCATGCGGTAAACAAAAGAGCGATAATGAATTGCTCCCAATTGTTAAGGAATGGTATGGAAAAGAGGTTAAATTTCCAGATCGCCCGGTATTTACTTTGTATGGTAAAGATACTGTAGATTACTCTATACCCCAATCTCCTTATAAGGTACTGGTGTATGTTGATTCTACGGGATGTGTGGACTGTAAACTGCAATTACAGAAATGGCAAGAACTGATAAAATATACCAATTCTATTAGTAATGGGGAGATTCCTTTCTTGTTTTTCTTTTTCCCGAAAGATTATAAGGAATTGTGCCAGTTCTTTAAGCGGGATCTTTTTGACATACCTGTCTGTATAGATTTTGATGGTGAGCTGAACAAGTTAAATAACTTTCCACCTCTCCCCCAGTTTCATACTTTCTTATTGGACAAGGACAATAAGGTATTAGTGATAGGGAATCCAGTCCATAGCATGGATATTAGAAGCATGTACATCAAGAAGTTATCAGAAACATACGACACAATTAATGAAAAAGAAGATAACAATACAACCGGGGAAGTGACTCCCATCAAGGCTGATTTGGGAATTATGAAAGTAGGCGAGACCAAGAAACAGGTTTTCGAGGTAAAGAATACAGGCGACAAGCCGCTTGTTATCATAACCACAAGTACCACTTGTAGTTGCGCCTCTGTGGAATTTCCTAAAAATCCTATCATGCCGGGTGGGAGTGCGACAGTGGAAGTCACGATGAAACCCAAGGATGTCGGCTTTTTCAACGAGATCATCATGCTGAAATGCAATACGGAATATCCGGCAAAACTAAGAATTAGAGGTAGAGCGGAATAATTGGGTAAAGAAAGGAGAAGTTTGCCTTGCGCTTCGAAACACTTAAGCAAACTCTCCCCACTACCCCTTAAAAAGAAAGGAGGTGCACAAAGGTACGGAAAGTTATCGACCTATAAGTTAGGTCTCGGCAATTTCCATAAGTTTAATATACTGTGGAAATGTAAATTATTTCAAATTAACAAATTAAAAACAGAAAGCTATGCTTAAGAAAATTTTAGCGATAGGAAGCTTCGCAGCGATAGCTGCCGCTTTCGGGTTTAATAACACCGATAGTAATAACACCGAAGTTTCTGTAACCGATCTCATATCGGCGAACACAGAAGCACTGGCCTACTGCCCGAATGGGTGTGTTGATGTATGTGGCAGTTGTGATTGTAATGGTTGGCATAACTATAAAGAATATACTGGATGGTAATGTGAGCTTTGCATTATATGATATTCTTACATATATGTAACAAGTAAAGATATTTAGGGATTAAATAAATGTTAATTCCTGAATATTTTAATTATTAATTCATTAATTAAAGAGAAATCACAATACATAAAAACAGTACAAAATATGAAAAAAGTAGTATATCTATTTCTGCTGATTGCCATTGGTTGGGGTTGCTCATCAAACTTAACAACTGAAAAATACCAAGGAAAAAGAGATAATATAATCAATGTTCGTGACCAAATAAAAGAGATCGCAATAGGAGATCTCCTTATTGGCTTTTTCTCATGGCCAGTTGTAATAGATAATTATATATTTATCACTGATTACAAAACAGCAAATGAGTATATTCATATTCTTGATAAGAACAATTTTAGGTATATAACAAGCATCGCCCCTAGAGGACAAGGACCGGGAGAGATCGCAAATATAGGGGGACATATAGCAGAAGACAAAGTGAATCGTAAGTTTTACGTATCGGATCATGGTAAAAACCGTATTTTCAGTTATGATTTGGACAGTGCGATCGCAGATCCTGCATATCTTCCTATAGAAAAAATGAAAATGGGAGACCAAGTCTTTCCTGATAAATATGAATTCATTAATGATACATTGTCTATTGGCGTAACTATACAACGTCTGGGCAATGGCAATTTTGATCCGGTCGTTGGAAAGTTTAATATGAAAACCGGTAAAATAATACCGATGAGCTATACCATTAACCCGCATGTTAAAAAGAAACGTATTTTTTTTGATCTATCTCTGGAGCATGGTATCTATGTGGAGGCTTATATGCCTCATGATTTGATGACAATATGTAGCCTTGATGGAGAATTGAAATATAATATATATGGGCCTAACTGGGATACGGAAACGCATGGCAAGAATTATTACAATAATGTTAAATTCTGTAAGGACAGAATAGTTACGACCTATTCGGGAGAAAGAGGTGTTACGGCAGATAGAAAACCTATTTATGCTACAAAATTTCAAGTTTTCGACTTAGAGGGTAATTATCTAAAGACCTTAGAAACCGGATACCCGATCATAAACTATTGCTATGACAAAGATAATCATCGTATTTTAATGAGCTTGAATGAAGACATGCAATTCGCTTATCTGGATTTAGGAGAATTACTTGATTAAAGAGTTATGACTGTATTATTCGACATATACCCAGCCATCGGTCACTTGAACGCAAGCTTTACGCTTGCGAATAAGTGGCTAGAGAAACAGCATCGAGTTGTTTATTGCGTAGTAGAAGCCGAGCATAAAAAGAGGATCGAGGATAAGGGATTTGAATGCGTTACGCTGAATTACCCTTTAGAGTCTGACAAACAGGAGCTACGTATAAAAGGACTGCGTTTTATCTTGGAATGTTTAATCTCCGCATTCATGCGAAAAAGGGAACATGATTTTTTCCGGGAAATAGCCAATTGGGAAAACAAGATTACAGAGTTATCACCCGATCGTGTATATATGGATGCCCAATGCGCCATGCATGCAGCTTTGTATCATAAGCTGGGAATCCCTGTCATTTCTGTAGAGACAATGCCGTTATCTCTTTATGATCCGTGGGTTCCTCCTTTTACCTCCGGCCTTATCCCTAAACAAACAAGTATATCCAAACTAAGAATACGTTTTGCGTGGGAAAGAATAGTAATAGCTAGAATGTTAAGAAATCTGTTTTTCTCTATGCTGCTATTCAAGCAAGACTATTTTTCTCTATATAAGAAGCTTTTTATCAAATGTGGTTTCCCTTTTGAGGAGAATGTCGATTTGAGGAGGCCTTTTGTTATAGGTATCAAAGACATTGAAATTTTGTCTATGACTCCAGCAGGCCTTGATTTCCCCCGTAAACATCCATCCAAATGCCAATATGCACTATCAAGAGTAGATTTAACACGGGAAGGGAATATTCTTAACAGACGATATTTGCAAGTAATGAAGGATGTTTGTTCATTAAAACTGCAACGTCCGGAGACAAAGATTATTTATTGTTCTTCGAGTACCGTTATGGGGTTTGAGAAACGTTCAAAAATCCTGTACAAGAAAATACGAGCTATTTGTTTGCGGAATCCCCAGTTTGTTTTTATTCTATCTGTAGGGAAGTATCATAATACATCCTATTTACTACCTATTCCATCCAATATGTATGTGTTTCAACAAGTACCACAGTTGCATTTACTTTCCTGCTGTGATTTGATTATTACGCTTGGTGGAATGAACAGTATCGCCGAGTGTATCGAGAAGGAGGTACCTATGCTTGTATGCCCTCTATCATTGAAATGTGATCAACCCGGAAACTCCGCACGAGTCGTTTATCACGGTTTGGGGTTGAGAGCCCGTATCAGATGGGATTCTTCCCGAAAAATAGAAAAGAAAATAGTTCAAATATTAGAAAATCATACTGTTTTCAAACAGAATCTTTCGAATATGAAAGCTAAAATCCAAGCTAAAAATACGGCTGCTTATACAAAAAAATATGAAATCACTTAATTTTATCCGAAAGACATTTGTGTACCGGGATATTTCGTCCACGGGAGTCATGTGTTTGCTTTCAATCATAAAATACCATAAAGGATACGAAGATCCCGCTTATTTATTGTCTGCCTGCCAAACGGTAGACGGAATGACCCTATTATCGGATTTGGCTAAAGTAGTGGAAACCATCGGTTTTAGTACAAAGACTGGAAATTCCACATTAGAGAGCCTAAAGAAATTCCCCAATCCGGTAATCTTACATATAAGAAATGATTGGGGTGAATATGACTTTGTCGTATGCTATGGCTTTAATGGAAAGTTCTTTCTGGTAGGTGTGCCTAATTGGGGATTGATGGAATTTAGGGAGATAGAGCTGGATGTTCTATGGGAATCTCGTGTTATACTGTATTTGGAACCTACAGACTCATTCAAAAAGAAGTCTTTATTTTAATGAAGATAAATATGAAAATAGACCTCGTTAACAAGATCTGCCGATATATAATCGATACGCTATTTTGGGGCTGTATGATTGTGACTTTATTCGTAGTTATACAAATATTCTTCTTCTCATCCTTTAAGATCCCGAGCAACTCCATGGAACCCGGACTTATAGCGGGCGACTATGTACTGGTGAATAAACTAATTCCCGGTGCACGCTTTTTCAATGTTTTCGCGGCTATGCGGGGTGAGCGGGTCAAGATCGTCCGCCTGCCGGGTATAAGAAAAATAAAACGGAATGACATAATCGTGTTTAATTATCCATATCCCAATAATTTGGACAAGATAGAGATGCATATGACGAAATATTACATTAAGCGCTGTCTGGGATTACCGGGCGATAGCTTATCTATCATAAACGGTTATTATAAGATCAATGGTGTATCTGAGCCTGTAGGAAATATCGAGGGACAAGAAATCTTTTCTGTCCAGAGCAATAGGATGTTGAAAGACGCCGGATTATATTGGAGCTTTCCGAAAGATAGTTTGATAAGTTGGAATGTGAAAAATCTGGGTCCACTATACATTCCAAAGAAAGGAGATGTAATTGAAATGACTCGACAGAACGCTATTATTTATCGTAAACTGATAGAATGGGAAACCGGGAAAGAGCTTTCGATTGAAAATAGCAAGAATATATTATTAAATAATTCTCAGATTACAAGCTATCGCTTTCTAAAGAATTACTATTTTGTGGCAGGTGATCGGATAGAAGATTCACAAGACTCACGCTATTGGGGCTTATTACCCGATGAGTTTATTACGGGAAAAGCTGTTTTAATATGGAAATCCATGGATTCGCAAACAAAAGAGATCCAGTGGAATCGTATTTTTAGACGTATTGACTAAACCGGAAAGCGCATGCCTTTCTCTTGAATCATCGTAATAGCGATATAGCATTGACACACGCATCGTCCAAGGACAATATCCGAGACATACCGGAATCACTCAAACGACAGGCAATGTAGAATGAAGACAGTCAGCCTCATCCCGAATTCGATTTCAATTAAAATTAACCGTTATTAAACGATGCTAGCGAAATATTATTCATATATTGGCTTCCAACAACTATCTAATACCAAAAACAGCACAAAATATGGATAAAACTGCATGCCTATTTCTACTGATTTCCTTTTGTTGGGGTTGCTCATCAAGCTCAACGACTGAAAAGTTCCAAGATGAAAGGGACAATATAATCAATGTTCGTGACCAGATAAAAGAGATACCCATAGGAGATCTCCTCATTGGCCATTCGCTTATCTGGATTTGGGAAAATTACGAGATCAAATACGAAACAACAGGTTTATTTCGTTGTTATATGGAGGATTATCCATATATTTGTAAATAAACTAGTAAGCTTATGGCAGTGAAGAAAGACAGAGTACTCTGGGCAGATGATGAGATTGATTTGTTGAAACCGCATATCCTGTTCTTGCAGGACAAAGGGTATGAGGTCGTTCCGGTGGTGAGCGGGCAAGACGCTATTGACTGCTGTAAGGAACAATCGTTTGATATTATTTTTCTCGATGAGAATATGCCCGGCTTGACAGGGTTGGAGACGCTGTCGCATATCAAGGAGATCGCTCCGAATGTGCCGGTCGTGATGGTGACTAAAAGTGAGGAGGAAAGTATCATGAATCAGGCGATCGGAAATAAGATTGCGGATTATTTGATCAAACCGGTAAATCCAAACCAATTGCTTCTCTCTATCAAGAAGAATGTCCATAAGAACGTGATTATCTCCGAGACGACCACGGTGGGTTATCAGCAGGAATTCGGTCGTATCGGTATGCAAATCAATGATTCCTTGACCACAGACGACTGGATGGAGGTCTATAAGAAACTGGTGTACTGGGAACTGGAACTGGAAAGCAGCCAAGTGGCAATGACAGATATGCTCCGTATGCAGAAGGAAGAGGCCAATAACGCTTTTGCCAAATTCGTGAAGAAGAATTATGTGGACTGGATACAGAATCCGGCCGATCGCCCGTTGATGAGCCCCGACCTGTTTAAGAAGAAGGTTTTCCCAATGTTGGATAATGACGAGAAGGTTTTCTTTATATTGATCGATAATTTCCGGCTGGATCAATGGCGGGTGGTAAAAGAATTGCTTACTGAGTATTTTACGTTTGACGAGAGCTTGTATTATAGCATACTGCCAACCGCCACGCAATATGCCCGTAACTCCATATTCTCGGGCTTGATGCTTTCGCAAATAGAGCGGATGTTTCCTGATTTGTGGGTGGATGAGGAGAGCGAGGAAGGTAAGAATTTGAATGAGGCCCCATTGATTCAAACCCAGATCGATCGGTTCCGTAAAAAATATACCTTCTCATATAATAAAGTACACGATTCCCAATATGGAGAGAAATTGTTGGGTACGATCCCTTCTCTTACTCGTAATCAACTGAATGTGATTGTGCTGAACTTCGTGGATATGCTTTCGCATGCTCGTACGGAGAGTAAGATGATCCGTGAGTTGGCGCAAAGCGAGGCGGCCTATCGCAGCTTGACTAAATCATGGTTCCAGCACTCTTCTACGCTTGAGTTGTTCAAACGAATCGCCGAGCGGGGAGCTAAGGTAATCGTTACGACCGATCACGGAACGATCCGGGTAACGAATCCGATCAAGGTGATAGGCGATAAGAACACGAATACCAATCTACGCTATAAAGTAGGCAAGAACTTGAACTACAATCCGAAAGAGGTATTCGAGATCCGGGATCCAGAAAAAGTAGGACTTCCCTCCCCGAATCTAAGCAGTAAGTATATTTTCGCTTACGGAGAGAATTTCTTCGCTTATCCGAATAATTATAACTATTACGTATCCTATTATAAAAATACATTCCAGCACGGAGGAATCTCGATGGAGGAGATGTTGGTGCCGTTTATTACGATGGAACCGAAATAAATATCGTTTTTTTGTTCGTAGATGGTAGGTTTTGTTTAATTTTGCGAAAAAAGAAATATGTTTATCCATAATGAAATACGTAAGAATCTTTCCTTGTTCTCTGATATATGTAAGAATCATGGGATAAAATCGTTGTATGCGTTTGGATCTTCAGTGACAGAGCAATTCAATCCACAGAGGAGTGATATTGACTTGTTGGTAGAGATGGAGGATATGGATCCTTTAGAAAAAGGAGAAAAATTACTTTCTTTATGGGATAAGTTAGAAGATTTTTTTCAAAGAAAAGTAGATCTGCTTACTCGGAAAAGTTTAAAAAATCCATTTCTTTTGGAGAATATCGATAAAACAAAAATTCTATTGTATGACAATAAAAGAAAAGAAGTATTTGTCTGACATGATGAGGGCGATAAGCTTGATCGAGTCGTTTACCGCAAATACTAGATCTTATACAGAATATACAATGGATCTAAAGACGCAGAGTGCGGTGGAAAGGCAATTGGCTATTATAGGTGAGGCTCTAAATCAATATGACAAACAACCGGAACGTATATCGCTGAATAATACGCGGCAAATTGTTGGTTTCCGTAATCGGATTATACATGCTTATGATAGTTTGGATGACACATTGGTTTGGGCGATAGTCGTTAATCATTTACCGGCGTTAAAAAGTGAAGTGAAAACATTATTGGAAAATTGTTAAGTTAGATAAGATGAGCACGATAAAAATAGAAAGTTTGGATAAGATCCATGAGGCGGCCAAGGAGTTTATCGCCGGGATGGATGATCGTACGGTCTTTGCCTTCTATGGTTCGATGGGGGCCGGTAAGACTACCTTTATCAAGGCGATCTGTGAGGAATTGGGTGTGGAGGACGTGATCAACAGTCCCACATTCGCTATTATCAATGAGTACCGTAGCGATACGACGGGAGAATTGATCTATCATTTTGATTTTTACCGGATCAATAAATTGAGTGAGGCGGAGGATATCGGAACAGAGGATTATTTCTATAGCGGAGCTTTATGTTTTATCGAATGGCCGGAGAAAATAGATGAGTTGTTGCCCGGAGATGTGGTAGATGTAACGATCTCGGAGAATCCGGACGGTTCACGTACTGTAGAGGTTAAGTAAGTCTATGGATCCTTCCGAATACTTTATCTTATCCTTGTTTATCGCTCTGGGATTGTTCTCAATCGTAGCGGCGATCTGTAATTTTGATTGGTACTTTAAAACCAGCGGGGCGATGACTTTCGTGAACTGGTTCGGTCGTGGCGGCGCACGTATCTTCTATGCGTTGTTGGGAATTGGGCTGATCGCTTGTGGGGCGCTGGGACTTATGTATTGGTGATAAAAAGTAAATTATACTTACTTGTCCTAGTAAGTATAATCAAAATGCCTAAGTAAGTATAACTTCGTTGTCTGATGAAGTTATACTTACTTTGAGAAAGGCCCTATTCCGCTAATTGGAAATCAAGTTGCTTACGTTCCAGATTCGCTTGCGCTACTTTGATAGTGATAGGGTCTCCCAAACGATATTGACGTTTCTTGCGACGGCCCAATAAACAATAATTCTTCTCATCAAACTCATAGTAATCGTCATCCAGATCACGGATTGGAACAAGCCCCTCGCATTTATTCTCGTTCAGTTCTACGTAAAGTCCCCATTCGGTGACACCGGAGATAACGCCGTCGAATACCATGCCGAGCTTATCCTGCATGAATTCTACTTGCTTATATTTGATGGATGCACGCTCTGCGTTGGCGGCGACTTGCTCCATGCTGGAACAATGATCGCATAAATCCTCATACTTCTTTTGTATAACGCTACGGCCACCGGCCAGATAACGTTCCAGCAATCGGTGTACCATCATATCCGGGTAACGACGGATAGGAGAGGTGAAATGCGTATAATATTCGAAAGCCAAACCATAGTGGCCGATATTCTCCGTGGAGTAACGGGCCTTTTGCATGGCACGGATCGCTACTGTCTCGATCAAGTTCTCTTCCGGTTTTCCTTGCACATTGTCTAATAAGGAGTTGATACCTTTGGAGACATCCGTCTTCGTGCCGTCTGTTTTCAACTTATAGCCGAAACGACGGATGAAAGAGGCGAAATTCTCCATCTTATCCGGGTCCGGAAGCTCGTGGATACGATAAACGAATGTCTTCTTTGCCTTTCCTTTGGGAGGACGGCCCACGAACTCGGCTACGGTACGGTTTGCCAATAGCATGAACTCCTCGATTAACTTATTTGCGTCTTTTGAGACCTTGAAATAAACACGGACCGGTTTCCCTTGTTCGTCGATCTCGAATTTAACCTCATAGCGGTCGAAGTTGATAGCGCCACTCTTGAAACGGCGTTCCCGCAATTTCTTGGCAAGGTCGTTCAAGGCTAGAATCTCCTCTTTATAATCTCCCTCGCCGGTTTCGATCACCTCTTGTGCCTCCTCGTAGGTAAAGCGGCGGTCGCTCTTGATGATCGTGCGGCAGATCCGGGAGTTTTGCACCACGGCGTCGCTATTTAGTTCGAAGACAGCGGAGAAGCATAATTTTTCCTCGTCGGGACGTAAAGAGCATATTTGGTTGCAAAGTCGCTCGGGAAGCATCGGTATCGTACGATCTACCAGATAAACGGAAGTCGCACGGCTTTGCGCCTCTTTATCGATGACACCATCCGTTCTCACATAATGCGTTACGTCGGCGATATGTACGCCAACCTCCCAGTTCCCGTTATCCAAACGGCGTGCGGAAAGAGCATCGTCGAAGTCTTTCGCGTCCTTCGGGTCGATCGTGAAGGTTGTTATCCCCCGGAAATCCTCCCGGTTCTCAATTTCCTCCGGAGAGATCGCTTCCGGGATCTTATCAGCCGCTTTTTCTACCGAGGAAGGATATTTGTAAGGCAATCCGAATTCGGCGAGGATCGCGTGCATCTCGGCGGTATTCTGTCCGGCGATACCTAAGATATCGACAACCTCACCCAGTGGGTTCTTGGCTTCATCCGGCCATTCCACGATACGTACGATCGCTTTATCTCCGTTCTTGCCCCCTTTCAGTTTATCTTTAGGGATGAAAATATCGTTAGCCAACGTCTTGTTTTCCGTAATCAAGAAGGCGAATCCCTTAGCTACTTGAAGTTTGCCTACGAAAGTACGTTCCTTGCTCTCAAGGATTTCCACGACCTCGCCTTCCGGCTCGGCGCCTTTACGCTTAGCGAAAAGCTGTACTTTCACTTTGTCGCCATCCATGGCATGCCCGGAATTACGTTCGGCGATAAATACCGGCGTACCTCCATCTTCGGGGATGAAAGAATTCTTTCCGTTGCTACGGCGCGCGAAAGTTCCTACGGCTAGGGTGCCCAATCCGTTGAGACGGTAACGTCCGCGGTCGATCTCCGTGATGATGTCCTCGGCGGACAAGTCATACAAGATGTCTACCACTTGCAGTTTCTGCACTTGGTTCTCGACTCCGATGATTTTGCTGATTTGTTTATAGTTGAAAGGTTCCTTGGGAGAGGATTGGAAAACGGAAATGATAGCTTGGATCATCGCTTCTTTTTTCATACGTTTACCAGATCCTTTGTCCTTTTTGCCTTTTTTCTCTTTGTTATCTTTTTTTGCAGGTTTATTCTTTGCCATTCTGTATAATTATTAGCATTTGTTATGTGTGGAGACAGGAGTATGCCTCTATTTTGCATGCTATGTCTACAAAGTAAACAATTTAAATTGATATTTGGTTTACGATTATGCTACTTTATAACCAAAAATACGGATTATTAATGAAAACAATTCGCAGGTACCCCTATAGCTCCGGGCTTGCAACAGAATACGCTACCGCTTAGCGGATATTCCTCAAGCTGTTCCTCGCTTAATCCGGCACGGGCGGTCGTGATATAAAGTGTGTCGAGCTTATCCCCTCCAAAAGCGCATGACGCTACGTGGGGGGCCGGCACGACAATTTTTGTCAACAGGTCGCCGGTATATGGATTGTAACAATAAACACCGCCGCCTCCCCATTGAGCCACCCAAAGGTTGTCGTTGCGATCTATCGTCATTCCATCCGGCGAGCCGGTGCCTTCGGGTATATTTACGGCTACGCCATCGTACAATATGTCGCCGGAGCTATCGTCATACCGGAAACGTATGATCTTGCGGGTAGGTGTGTCGTTGTAATACATGTATTTCTTGTTGGCGGACCATACGATCCCATTGGAGATCGTGACTTTTGTCAACTTTGTCTCGACGTTTCCGTCCGCCCATACGCAATAAAGGCTGGCAGCCCCTTTAGGCGCACCAAATCCCATGGTGCCGATCCATAAGCGTCCAGATGGGTCGCATTTCCCGTCGTTGCAACGGATCTTCCCGTTATTGTCCGGGATTGGGGCGATAGATGTCGTGTTCCCATCCGTTAGGTTTACACGGATGATCTCGTTTTGTAAAGCGACGACTACCGTACTGTCCGTTTCCGGCACGACGGTAGAGACCATACGGTCGAATTGCCATGAACGGCAGTTCTGCGAGTCCGGTATATACTCATATAGCGTCTTTCCTTCAATATCTACCCAGAAAAGTGTATTGCGATCGGGATGCCAAATCGATCCCTCCCCTGTAGTCGCTTCCGCCCGGAACGCCAGATCGGGACTGATGATAACAGGATCGTTTATGCAAGAGGTTCCTTCAAACATGATAAATGCCAATATGAATTTAATAACTATTTTTTTCATGGTATGCTATGAATCTGAGTTTACAAAGGTATAAATTTGTTTTATAATGCCATGGTAAAAGATTATTTATGTAACTTTGCCGCTTAAATAAAATTACCGATGAGCGTAGAGATAAGAGAAGTTACCAGTAAGAAGGAGCTTAAAAAGTTTGTCAAGTTCAATATCGAATTATACAAGGGCAATCCCTACCACGTACCGGGTTTAATAGAGGAAGAGATGATGACGCTGGATAAGAAGAAAAATCCGGCGTTCGAGGTGTGCGACGCTATTTACTTCCTTGCCTATAAGGACGGAAAGGTGGTAGGCCGTATCGCCGGTATGGTGAATCGCCCGAGTAACGAGACTTGGGGACAGAAACGTGCCCGCTTTGGTTTCGTTGATTTTATTGATGATGATGAGGTAGTCGATGCCCTTTTTGGCGCTGTCGAGAAATGGGCCCGCGAACAAGGCATGGAGGAGATCCACGGTCCGATGGGCTTTACCGATATGGATCACGAGGGTATGCTGATCGAGGGTTTCGATCAGATTGGTACGATGGCTACGATTTATAATTATCCCTATTACCCCAAGCAAGTGGAGCGTATCGGATACGGAAAGGATCAAGATTGGCATGAATTTAAGATCTATATACCGGATGGCGTTCCGGAGAAGCATTTGCGTATCGGTGAGATCGTGAAGAAGAAATACGGATTGAAGGTGCTGAAGTTCAAGAACGCTAAGGAGATTATGCCTTACGCCCGTCCGGTATTTCATACATTGAACGCGGCTTTCGCTCCCCTGTATGGTTTCGCGCAATTGACCGAGAAGCAGATCGATTATTATATCAATATGTATATCCCTATGCTGCGTTATGATCTGGTGACGCTGATCGTAAGGGAAGAGGATAACGCGGTGGTTGGCTTTGGCATCTCCCTGCCCAACCTATCGAGAGCCTTGCAAAAGGCTCGTGGGCATATGTTACCCTTCGGGTGGATTCATTTGCTGAAAGCGTTGAAGAGCAAACCGAAAGTAATCGACCTGTATTTGACAGGAGTCTTGCCGGAATATCAAAGTAAAGGCGTGAACGCTTTATTATTTAATGACTTGATTCCGGTCTATAAGCGTATCGGTGCCGTTTACGCCGAGAGTAACCCGGAGCTGGAGACGAATAGCGCCGTACAAGCGCAATGGGATTATTTCAAGCGAGAGCATCATAAATCAAGAAGAGCGTATATTAAAAAGTTATAAGAGATATGGATGAGCTGAATTCAACGATACAACAACCTACGGAATATAACGATGATGACATCAAGACACTGGACTGGATGGAGCATATCCGCCGGCGTCCCGGTATGTATATCGGAAAACTGGGGGACGGTAGCTATGCCGATGACGGTATCTATGTGTTGTTGAAGGAGGTGCTGGATAACTCTATCGACGAGTACATGATGGGGTACGGCAAAAGTATCGAGGTGACTATCGAGGAAGGTACGGTAGCCGTACGGGATTATGGCCGTGGTGTCCCTCTGGGTAAAGTCGTGGATGTGTCTAGCAAGATGAATACCGGTGCTAAATACGATAGCAAGGCGTTTAAAAAATCCGTGGGTTTGAATGGTGTGGGTATCAAGGCGGTGAATGCCTTGAGTAGTTATTTCTTGATAACCAGCTACCGTGACGGGGAGTGCAAGCGGGTGGAATACAGCAAGGCGATCGTCACTGAGGAATCGGATATCCAACCGACTGGGGAGGCGAACGGTACGCAGGTATTCTTTGTCCCGGATCGGGAGATCTTTAAGGATTATCATTATAAGGACGAGTTTATCGAGGGGCTATTAAAGAACTATGTCTTCTTGAACTCGGGACTTTCCATTATTTACAACGGCAAGCGTTTCTATTCCCGCAACGGTCTGGTGGACTTGTTGAACGAGAATATGACCACCGAGCCTCTTTACCCGATCATCCACCTGAAAGGGGAGGATATAGAGGTGGTTATCACGCATAGCAACCAATATGGAGAGGAATACTATTCGTTCGTGAACGGCCAGCATACCACCCAAGGCGGTACGCATCTTTCGGCTTTCAAGGAGTCTGTAGGCCGTGTCATCAAGGAATATTACAATAAGAATTTCGAGTATTCGGATATTCGTGCGGGTATCGTGGCCGCTATCAGCATAAAGGTGGAGGAGCCTGTGTTCGAGAGCCAGACAAAGACCAAGCTCGGCTCGAAAGATATAGGACCGGACGGCCCTACGGTAGCGAAGTTTATCGGTGATTTCATCAAGAATGACCTGGATAACTATTTGCATAAGAATATGGAGACTTCGGAGCTTTTGCTGAAGAAGATCTTGGAGTCCGAGAAAGAGCGCAAGGCGATCGCCGGCGTGACGAAGCTGGCCCGCGAGCGTGCGAAGAAAGCGAATTTACATAATAAGAAACTAAGGGATTGCCGGATTCACCTGACCGACTCGAAAGGGGATCTGCTAGAGGAAAGCAGTATCTTTATCACGGAGGGTGACTCGGCTAGCGGTTCTATCACGAAGAGCCGTAACCCGAATTACCAAGCTGTATTTAGTTTGAGGGGTAAGCCCTTGAATAGTTACGGCTTGACAAAGAAGATCGTTTACGAGAACGAGGAGTTTAACTTGCTTCAAGCGGCCTTGAATATCGAGGATGGCTTGGAAGGTTTGCGGTATAATAAGGTGATTATCGCGACAGATGCCGACGTGGACGGGATGCATATCCGTTTATTGTTGATTACCTTCTTCTTGCAATTCTTCCCCGACTTGATCAAGCGTAACCATGTTTATATCTTGCAAACCCCGTTGTTCCGGGTGCGTAACCGGCAGAAGACGTGGTATTGTTATTCGGAGGAGGAACGCTTGGCCGCTATAGCCGCCGCCGGGAAGAATCCGGAGATCACCCGATTCAAAGGTCTGGGAGAGATCTCTCCCGATGAGTTCAAGCATTTTATCGGCAAGGATATACGCCTTGATCCGGTGACAATGAAGAAAGAGGACCTCGTGAAAGATATGCTCGAGTTCTATATGGGGAAGAATACCATGGAGCGACAGAACTTTATTATCGATAACTTAGTGGTTGAAGAAGATGTCATCAATTGAAAATAAGCGTATCGCGCTTTTTCCCGGTACCTTCGATCCTTTTACGATCGGGCATCAATCCTTGGTAAGGCGTGGGTTGGAACTGGTGGACGAGATCGTGATCTCGATCGGTATCAACGATAAGAAGCTTACCTATTTCTCCTTGGAGAAGCGGATGGAAGCGATCTGGAATCTATACAAGGATAATCCAAGGGTGAAAGTCATGTCATATAATCAATTGACGGTGGATTTCGCGAAAGAGGTCGGAGCCGGCTTTATCTTAAGAGGAATCCGTACGGTCAATGATTTCGAATACGAGAAGACGATCGCGGACGTGAATCGTAAGTTGACGGGTATCGAGACTTTTATCTTGTTTACGGAACCGGAGCATACGCATATTAGCTCAAGCATTGTCCGTGAGTTGTTACGCTACGGCAAAGACATTTCCCAATTCGTCCCTAAAGAGACGAGATTGTATTGAAAATTATGAAACGAATATATCTGATGAAAAGAATCGTCTTATCCCTGCTGATCGTCCTAGGTGTGTTTACCGGAGCGACAGCGCAAAAAGCGAATATGGATGCCCGGAAGCTCCAATTGGCTTTATTCGCTATCTCTAATCTATATGTGGACTCTACGAGCGAGACGAAGCTGGTGGAAGATGCTATAGTCGGCATGTTGGATAAGCTAGATCCTCATTCCAATTATATGGATCCGGAGGAGACGAAAGAGATGACCGAGCCTTTACAAGGCAATTTCGATGGTATCGGCATACAGTTCAATATGTTGACGGATACGCTTTACGTGATTCAGGTAATCCCCGGAGGTCCCTCTGAGAAGGTGGGGTTGATGGCGGGCGACCGTATCATCCAAGTAGACGATACCTTGATCGCCGGCGTGAAGATGAAGACGACCGATATCATGAAGAAGCTACGCGGGCCGAAGGGGACCGAGGTGCGTGTGAAAGTAAAGCGGGGCAAGTCTCCGGATTTGATGGATTTCAAGATCGTGCGCGGTAAGATTCCCGTGTATAGTCTGGATGCCGCTTATATGGCGGATAAGAATACCGGTTATATTAAGTTGAACCGTTTCGCCGCTTCTTCCGCCGATGAATTCAGGGAGGCGTTGGAGAAGCTCCGGAAACAGGGCATGAAGAACTTGATTCTGGATTTGCAGGGAAATGGCGGGGGATATTTGAATATCGCTATAGAGCTGGCGGATGAGTTCTTGGATAAAAACCGGTTGATCGTTTATACGAAAGGGAGTAAGCAACCTCGTGAGGAGGCGAACTCTACCGCTCGCGGACAATTCCAAGAGGGACGTTTGGTCGTGTTGGTGGACGAGTCCTCGGCTTCGGCTAGCGAGATTGTCTCCGGCGCTATTCAAGATTGGGATCGCGGAGTGATCGTAGGTCGCCGTACCTTTGGTAAAGGTTTGGTACAGAAACCGATTCCCCTGCCGGATGGTTCCATGATTCGTCTGACGGTTTCCCGTTACTATACACCCACCGGACGTTGTATACAAAAGCCTTACGAGAACGGGAAGATCGAGGAGTACCACCATGATCTGATCGACCGTTATAACCGGGGGGAATTGATGAGTGCCGATAGCATTCATTTCCCGGATTCAATGAAGTATAATACGTTGGTTACCGAACGTATCGTATACGGTGGTGGAGGTATTATGCCGGACGTGTTCATCCCGGTAGATACGGCCCGTTATACAGATTATCACCGGAAACTTGTAGCCTCCGGTTTGGTCAATCGGGTATCCATGAATTATCTGGATCGTAATCGGAACCGGATGATGGCTAAATATCCGAAGTTCCAGCAGTATAAGCAGGATTTCGTGGTCGAGGAGGATCTTATGGAGGAACTTCTGAAGATGGCCGGCGATGAGAAGATCGAGTTTGAGGAAGAGCAATATAATCGTTCGAAGCCGTTGATCATGCTCCAGATCAAGGCGCTTATCGCACGGGATCTCTATGATATGGCGCAGTACTTCCAGATTATCAATGATGATAATCCGAGTTATCAGAAGGCGCTTCAGATTATTAATAATAAAGAGACTTACAATAGGCTTTTAGGACGTTAGCCGACGTAAATAGATACAGGTATGTATTGGACGCTTTTTCTGACATTCGTGAAAATCGGTATGTTTACCATCGGAGGTGGATACGCCATGTTGCCGCTGATCCAACGGGATGTGGTAGACCGGGGGTGGATGACGAAAGAGGACTTTATCGATGTTTTCTCCGTGGCCCAGTCGTTGCCGGGTATTTTCGCCGTGAATATAGCGATCTTCGTGGGTTATAAACTGAAGAAGACATGGGGCGGTTTTGTTTGTGCCTTGGGCACGATTCTCCCTTCTTTTGTAATCATGCTCTTGATCGCATTATTCTTTACGCAGGTAAAGGATAATGTATGGGTGGAGAAGGCGTTTATGGGATTGCGTCCGGCGGTGGTCGCCTTGATCGCCGTGCCTTGTCTGACGACCGCTCGTTCTATCAAATTGAGTTACGTGCAAATGATCATACCTGTCGGGGCGGCATTGCTGATCTGGATGGGTGGGGTGTCTCCCGCTTGGATTATCTTGGCGGCTATAGCCGGAGGTTTGGTGTATGGTTTAAATAAGAAGGGCTGATATGATTTGGTTACAATTATTATATGTATATCTGAAGATCGGTATATTGGGCTTTGGTGGCGGGTATGCGATGTTATCCTTGATACAAGCCGACGTGGTGGACCGCTATGGTTGGATTTCCTTGCAGGAGTTTACCGATATTGTCGCTATCTCTCAAATGACACCCGGACCGATCGGTATCAATAGCGCCACCTATATAGGGTATACGGCGGTGCATAATGCGGGGTATTCGGAGACGATGAGTATCCTAGGGTCTTGCCTGACGACATTTGCGGTATGTCTGCCTTCTTTCTTATTGGTCCTTCTGATCTCTTATTTCTTCGCTAAGTTTCGGAATAATAAATATGTAGAGGCGGCTTTCCTTGGATTACGCCCGGCTACGGTGGGACTGATCGCTGCCGCTGCCTTGCTATTAATGAATAAAGAGAACTTCATCGACTACAAGAGCTTCTTGATCTTTGGCGCCGCCTTCATCCTAACATGGAAATTCAAGGTACATCCTATCTTGATGATCATCTTGGCGGGTATCGCGGGGATTATTTTATATTGGTAATCCCGATGTCGATAGAATTACCCGTTTAATCGGTAAAAACAGCCCCTTTTTCTAGTCCGTTTGCCCATGTTTTCGGGGGAATGTAGTTTTGCTTTCGTAAAAAGATAGAAAACGAAGGCAATATGAAACAATACGCTTTATTATCCGCATGTCTGTTCTTCCTTTGTGTAGGGAGCAAGGCACAAGAGCAACCTACCCGGTGGACGTTGCGTGCTTGCTTGGATTACGCTTTGGAGCATAATATCCAAGTAAAGAAAAGCAAGGTGTCGCATCTTTCCGGTATAGAGGATACGAAGCAGGCGAAAGCACAGCTTTTCCCTTCCCTTTCGGCCTCGGTTACCCAAGGATTCGTGAATTATCCTTCGAGCGACGCCGCTACGAATAATAGCTATAGCGGTAATTATGCGCTGAACGCTAAATGGACGCTTTTTGATGGAGGGCAACGTGTACAGGCGATCAAGCAACAGGAAATACAAAATACCGTCGATGAGCTGGGTATCGAGCAAAACGAGGATGATATCCAAATCTCCTTGATACAGACCTATATGCAGGTACTATATGCGATGGAGTCCGTACGTATCAACCAAAATACGGTCGAGGTATCTACGGCGCAGCGGGATCGTGCGGTGGAGTTGCTACGTGCCGGTTCGATCTCGAAAGTGGATCTGGCGCAGTTGGAAAGCCAGCTAAGTACCGATAAATATCAATTAGTCGTAGCCCAGACGAATCTGGACAATTATAAACTACAATTGAAGCAATTACTGGAACTGGACATAACCGAGGAGATCGAACTGGTGATGCCGGAGCTTACGGAGAAAGATATCTTAACCCCGCTTCCGAGCAAGCAGATGATTTACAATACCTCTCTGGCCGTGATGCCGCAAATAAAGAGCAGTGAACTGGCCGTGGACATCGCCGAGCTGGAGAAGAAAAAGGCGAAAGGTGCTTTCCTTCCTTCGCTCTCTATGAACGCCGGGCTGGGTACCGGCCATCTCTCCGGAACGGATTACGCTTTCGGTAGCCAGATCTGGAATAGCTTCAACGAGAGCGTCGGACTGACGATCAGCATCCCTATCTTCAGTAACCGTCAGTATAAGACGGCCTATAACAAGGCGAAATACGCGATTACGACCAGCCAGTTGGAGTTGCTGAATACCCAAAAACAATTGCTGCAAACCGTGGAGGGGATCTATCTGGACGCTACCTCGTCGCAGACCCAATATACCTCGGCTACCGAACGCTTGAGTTACGTGAAAGAAAGCTATAACTTGATCGATGAGCAATTCAGCCTCGGTATGAAAAATACGCTTGAGCTATTGACGGAGAAGAACAATTATCTGACCGCCCAGCAAGAGCAGCTACAAGCGAAATACATGGCCTTGATGAGCGTTCAATTGCTGAATGTTTATCAGAAGAAGCCGGTTGCGGAGAATTATTAACCCACTAATGGATATATATATTTACTCCACTCTCTTTTTTCAAGGTTACCCTGCGACGGAGGTCGCGGGGGCCTTTTGAACAAGCATACAACGTAAAACAGAAATAAAACGAATCAGAATATGGACAAGAAGAAACTAATCATGGGCGGTGTTGCCGTTATCCTCATCGCGGGGGGCGTGTTCCTCTTCACGGGCAAATCCTCGAAAGGCGGGATCAAGCTGGAGACCGCCAAGGTAGGGCGCAGCACGATCACGAACACGGTTACGGCCACTGGTACGGTAGAGCCCGTTACCGAGGTCGAGGTAGGTACGCAGGTCTCCGGTATCATCGATAAGTTGTACGCTGATTATAACGATGTGGTGAAAGCCGGCCAACTGATCGCCGAGATGGATAAGATCAACCTCCAAGCCGAGCTTCGTTCCGCCGAGGCGCAATTGGCGAGCAGCAAGACGGAGTTCGAGTATCAACAGAAGAACTACGCACGTAGCAAGGTGCTTCACGAGAAACAATTGATTAGCGATACGGATTATGAGACGGCTACCTATAATTATGAGAAAGCGAAGGCCGCTTACGACCAGAGTCAGGCCTCCATGGTAAAGGTAAACCGTAACCTGGAATATGCCACGATCACGAGCCCTATAGACGGAGTGGTTATCAACCGGGCCGTTGAGGAGGGGCAGACCGTTGCCGCCGGCTTCGAGACCCCGACGCTGTTTACCATTGCCGCCGACCTGACGAAGATGCAGGTGATCGCCGATGTGGATGAGGCGGATATAGGGAATGTTGAGGAAGGCCAACGGGTTAGTTTTACGGTGGATGCCTATCCGAACGACCAGTTCGAGGGCGTGGTTCGCCAGATTCGCCTTGGGGATAGCGAAAGCTCCTCCAGCGCTTCTTCCAGCAGCTCTTCGTCTACGGTCGTTACCTACGAGGTAGTGGTTACGGCGGATAATCCGGATTTGAAGCTGAAACCTCGCCTGACGGCGAATATCACGATTTATACGTTGGAACGTGCGAATATCCTGACCTTACCGAACAAGGCGCTTCGTTTTATCCCCGAGCCCGCCCTTATGGAATCGTTGGGTATGACGGTGACAGATCCGAACGTGGAGGTACAACCCGGAAAACGCTTGGTTTGGTTACGTCAAGGAAATACCTTGAGCCCGAAGCAGATTACGGTAGGAACCAGCAACAACAGCGTGACCGAAGTAACCGAGGGCTTGAGCGAGGGCGATGAGGTAGCCGTCGATTTAGCGAGCGCCGCCGATATGCCGGGAGCGAATGCCGGAGCGGAGCGTAGCCCCTTCATGCCGGGCCCTCCGGGAAGCAACAAAAATAAGAAAAACAAATAATACCCATACGTAGAGACGGGGCGTGCCCCGTCTCATCCCCTATGACCCCAAATAATTTGCGTCATGAAAGAAATCATCAGATTAGACAATATCAAACGAGACTTCCACGTAGGCGACGAGACCGTCCATGCCCTGCGAGGCGTGTCGTTCTCGATCCACGAGGGGGAGTTCGTGACGATCATGGGAACCTCCGGCTCCGGAAAGAGTACGTTGCTGAACACGCTGGGTTGCCTTGATACCCCCACGAGCGGGGAGTATTACCTAGACGGGGTATCCGTGCGCACCATGAACAAGCGTCAGCGGGCGACCCTCCGGAATCGCAAGATCGGATTCGTTTTCCAAAATTATAATCTGTTGCCGAAGACAACGGCGGTAGAGAATGTAGAGCTCCCTCTCATGTACAACCCCGCCTATAAAGCGGCCCAGCGTAGGGAAAAGGCGGTCAACGCCTTGATCGCCGTGGGCTTGGGAGACCGTCTGATGCATAAAAGCAACCAGATGTCCGGTGGCCAGATGCAGCGCGTGGCGATCGCCCGCGCCTTGGTGAACGACCCGGCGGTGATCTTGGCGGACGAGGCTACCGGCAACTTGGATACCCGTACCTCTTTCGAGATCTTGGTGCTCTTCCAGCGCTTGCACGCCGAGGGACGCACGATTATCTTCGTCACCCACAACCCGGAGATCGCCCAATACAGCAGCCGGAATATCACGTTGCGCGACGGTCATGTAACCGCCGATACGGTGAATACGAATATCTTGAGCGCCGCCGAGGCTTTGGCCCGCCTGCCCAAGAATGATGATTAGAATAATGAATTAATGTGGTAATAGCATATTATTTAGAATGAATACGACGAATTTACTAAAGATAGCCCTCCGGGCCTTGGCCAACAACAAGCTGCGGGGATTCCTCACGATGCTGGGTATCATCATCGGCGTGGCTTCCGTGATCACGATGCTGGCCATCGGTCAAGGCTCGAAGCGGAGTATACAGGCGCAGATCAGCGAGATGGGCTCGAACATGATCATGATCCAGCCGGGAGCCGACATGCGTGGCGGCGTACGCCAAGACGCCTCTGCCATGGAGACACTGAAGCTACAGGACTACGAGGATATCGTGAACGAGACCCGCTACGTCTCCGCCACCTCTCCCTCCGTGAACAGTAGCGGGCAGGCCATCTATGGCGCCAACAATGCCCCGACCACCGTCTACGGTATCAGCCCGGATTATATGGAGATACGTCGCTACGAGGTGGAGGATGGCGATATGTTCAGCGATCAAGACGTACAGACCGCCGCCAAGGTATGCGTGATCGGGAAGACGGTGGTGGATAACCTTTTCCCCGGCGGAGAGAATCCCGTCGGGCGGGTGATCCGTTTCCAGAAGCTACCGTTCCGGGTCGTGGGCGTACTGAAAAGCAAGGGATACAACAGCATGGGAATGGACCAAGACGACCTGATCTTAGCTCCATACACAACTATTCAAAAAAAGATCTTGGCCATTACCCATTTGCAAGGCATAACCTGTTCGGCGCTCAAGGAGGAGTACACCGATCAGGCCATCGACGAGATATCGGAGATACTGAGGCGTAACCATAGGCTGCGGGAAACCGATGATGATGATTTTACGATCCGGAGTATGCAGGAGTTGAGCACGATGTTGACAAGTACGACGGATATAATGACGACGTTGCTGGCCGCGGTAGCCGGTATCTCTCTTCTCGTTGGTGGTATCGGTATCATGAATATCATGTACGTGAGCGTGACGGAGCGTACGCGGGAGATCGGCCTCCGTATGAGTATCGGCGCGAAAGGCATGGATATCTTGGCCCAGTTCTTGATCGAGTCTATCCTTATCAGCGTGACCGGTGGCTTGATCGGCGTGATTTTCGGCGTGGGAGCGGCCCTGCTCGTGAACGTCGTGGCGCATTTCCCGATCTATATCCAGCCGTGGAGCGTACTGCTCTCTTTCGTGGTATGTACCGTTACCGGGGTGTTCTTCGGATGGTATCCCGCTAAGAAGGCGGCGCAGCTCGACCCGATCGAGGCCATACGGTACGAGTAGGTGGGGGAGAGCCTTTGGCCTTACCTGTGTCTGGCTAGCCTCACCCCGATGCGGTGATGTGCCTCATCCTGATGCGGTCGTTTACCTCATCCCGATGCGGTTGTTCGCCTCATCCGGGTGATGTTGTGGCTCACTAGGTAAGGCCGGGATACCCTGCCTTACCACTTGCGTTCCCCTGGGATTTGCTTATATTCGCGTGGCACTAATTAAGAGGATAATAATATGAATGACACACCACAATCCCCCCCGATCAAAGGGCTAGGGAAGTTGATACATATCGCGGGATGGGCGATCCTGTTCTGCTCCCCCTTTTTCTTCACGGGGAGGGAGTCGCAAGTCACGTTCGAGGGGTATCTGCGGAGCATCATCGTGCCGCTCTCCTTCATGCTCGTTTTTTACCTGAATTACGGGTGGCTGGTGAGGCGGTATTTGTTCAACCGCCGGACTGGGCGTTTCCTGTTGATCAACCTATTGCTTATCGGGGGTACGATGCTGTTCGTGCATCTCTGCATGCGCTATTTCTACCCTCCGGAGATGCATCATCCGGCTCGTCCGCCCCGCCCGTTGAACGAGACGGTGGGGTTCTTTGTGGTCAACGCCGTTATCTACTCCTTGGTAGCCGGCCTTAGCGTGGCGATCAAGATGACGGACGGATGGTACCGGGTGGCGGCTATCCGGCGGGAACTGGAGAAGGAGCGTGCCGAGGCGGAATTGCAGAACCTGAAGAGCCAGCTTAACCCGCATTTCCTGTTTAATACGTTGAATAATATCTATAGCTTGATAGCGTTCAGCCCGGAGAAGGCGCAGGAGGCGGTGCACGATTTGAGCCGCTTGCTTCGCTATGTCTTGTATGAGAGTAGCCAGCCTTTTGTCCCTGTGGAGAAGGATTTCGACTTCCTTCGTAATTATGTGGAGCTGATGCGTATACGCCTGCCCAAGCATGTGGAGCTGAAAACGAATATAGTCGCTTCTTCCCCGGGAACCTTGATCGCTCCCCTGCTGTTTATCTCCTTGATCGAGAATGCGTTCAAGCATGGGGTGAGCAATAATAAGCCGTCTTTCATCCATTTGGATATTCATCAGGAGGGGGCGGAGGTGGTTTGTACGATTTTGAATAGCTATTTCCCGAAAAGCCCGGATCAAGATAAAAGTGGTTCCGGTATCGGGCTGGTGAATCTGGAGAAACGCTTGAGTCTGCTCTATCCGGAGCATTTCTCATTCCAATGCGGTCGGGAAGGGGATAACTATCGTTCTTATCTATCAATTACTATAAACGAGACTGAGATATGAGATTGACTTGCTCCATTATTGACGATGAGCCTTTGGCGGTTAGCTTACTGGAAAGCTACGTCTTGAAAACTCCGTTTCTGAATTTGCAGGGGACCTATAATAGTGCCTTGGACGCTCTTTCCGACTTACGGGATCGTCCGGTGGATCTGCTTTTTCTGGATATCCAGATGCCGGAGTTGAGCGGATTGGAGTTCTCCCGTATCTTGAATGCCGATACCCGTGTCATCTTTACGACGGCTTTCGATCAATATGCCGTGGATAGTTACCGGGTAAACGCGTTGGATTATTTGTTGAAACCGATCAGCTATCCGGACTTCCTTGCCTCGGCGAATAAGGCGTTGCGATGGTATGAGTTGCTCCGTAAGCCGGTGGCTTCGGAAGAGAAGGAAGAAGCCGTGCCTATCGTGGAGAGGGGGGAGATGGAGAGTATCTTCGTCAAGAGTGAGTATAAGCTGTTGCAAATAGAGCTACGCAAGATATTATATATTGAGGGGTTGAAGGATTACGTGAAGATATTCGTGGAGGATGAGCCCCGTCCGGTCCTTTCGTTGATGAGCATGAAGAGTTTGGAGGATATGTTACCTTCGGATCGCTTCGTGCGTGTTCATCGCTCTTTTATCGTCCAGCCGGAGAAGATCAAGGTGATCGAGCGGAACCGGATTGTCTTCGGAAAGGAGTATATCCCGATCTCCGACAATTATAAGCAGCATTTCCTAGAGATGCTGGAGCGTAGATCGATCCTGCCGAAATAACCGCCGGTTAGTTGAACAACTGGAGCAATAATTTCTCGATCGCTACGGTCATGGGACGTCCGTCGCAGGAATAGTTGTTAACGAATAGGGCGATGGCGTATTGCTTATCGCCTTTGTTTATATATCCCGCATATCCTTTTACTCGGCTCATGCTTCCGCTTTTAAGATGGGCTTTTCCTTGGAGGGATGAGCCTTTTAGGAAGTTCTTCACCGAGCCTTCTACCCCCGCTACGGGCAATGATTCGTAGAAGGCTGTGTGTTGTTGTGAACAGGTTTTCATATAAATCAATAAATCAGCCACAAAAGCTGTTGATAACTTGTTGGTAACCGCAAGGCCGCTACCATCGTACATCCAGACACACGAGAGGTCGAGTCCTTTTTCTTGCCAATATTCCCGAAGCACTTGGATACCCCGGTTAAAAGAAGATATGACCTCTCCCTTACGGGGCGTATAGCGTAGGCCGATTGTCTTGATCAAGGCATCGGCGAATAAATTATGGCTGACATGGTTGGTTACTTCCACGATTTCCCGAAGCGAAGGGGAGTAAGTGGTGATAATCTCGGTTTGTTTCCCGGGTTGCCACTTGCCGGCTTCCCGCAAGATACGGAAACAAGACGGTGATTCGCCGACCGTGATCTCTTCATGTTCCAATTGCCTAGTGAGATAATCCGCTAGGAAAAGAGCCGGGTCCGGGATATCTCCTTTGAGCGGATACCATTCCCGGTTAGCGGGGACAATTCCGTATAAATAACGGTCCGTGGCGAATGGCGCCCCTACGATGAAAGAACTATCCGAAGATACTTGCTGAGCCGTTAAGTAATTATGGAAATGGATGCCGGATAATTCCGGTTCGGTTCCTTTCAACTTCGGGCGGCTTCCGGGAGCCCCGGTTTGCAGTCCTAATTTATAGAGATTGTCGAATACGCAAAGTCCATAGCTTCCGGCGCCATAATAACTACCCATATCTTCGCCAACCCATTTAAGGGAAGTGCCTTCCGTGTCGAATATACTTTCATCAGCGATTACGGCACCTTGTATTTTATGGATACCCACCTTTTTCAAGGCGGAGATCCATTCCTGTAGGAACCGCTTATGATCCGGGGCGAAATGCGCTGAGCCAAGGCTGGGATCTCCGCTTCCCTTGATGTATAGATTCCCTTTTAGCAAGCCCTTCTCGATGGAGCCATCGTATGCCAATGTCGTGGGAAAGCGATAATCCTCGCCCAGTATCTCCAAGGCGGTAGCGGTCGTAACCGTCTTCATGACCGAGGCTGGGGTTAATTGCCGGAGGGTATCGTAAGCGAACACCGTCTCGCCATTGTGAACGTCTTTCACGATCAAGGAAAACGAGGCTCCTTCCATATAAGGCTTGCGCAGGAATTGCTTGATAGGTTGTGGAACCTGTGCCCCTACTGAAAGGTATAAGCAAGAAATGAGGAAGAAAAAGGATATTTTACGTATCATGATGTTTATATATTCTACTTTATTCTATCTTTGTCGCAAGCAAAGATATGAAAATAATATGAATCCACTGTTTGACAAGCCTTTTACGTTTGACCGTGTAATACGCATAGTGTTCGGTATACTGGTCATCTCAGGGATTATCTATTTGATAGCCTTATTACGAAATGCTTTGTTACCTTTCCTGATCGCTTGGTTACTGGCTTATATGATGCAACCGTTCGTAAAGTTCTTCCAATATAAATTGCGTTTCAAGAGCCGTATCTTATCGATTATGGCGGTATTGGTGACTTTAGGGCTGTTGATAACGTTGCTGGTAGTCATGGTCGTTCCTTCCATCGCGGCTGAGGCGGATAAAACGCTAGAACTGATCCGCACACATGATCCCGGTGAAGGTCATGTCCCTTTGATCCCGCATTCATGGATGGAATATCTGGAAAGTAATGTGAACTTTGCCCAGATCATGGAGTTATTGAGTAAGGAGAATTTGTTGAAAGCGGTGAAGCAGATAGCGCCCCAGTTATGGTCTATCTTATCGAACACTTTCTCGATCCTTTTCAGTATCACGATCGTGTTCGTGATCTTGCTTTATTTTATCTTCATCCTTTTGGACTATGAGAAGATCGCGAATGGTTGGATCGATTTGATACCGGAGCGTTACCGTCCGTTCCTGCAAGGTTTGGCTGAGGATGTGGAATACAGCATGAACCGTTATTTCCGAGGACAATCGCTGATCGCTCTCTCCGTCGGGATTCTGCTTGCGATCGGTTTTAAGATTATTAATTTCCCGTTGGCGGTTACGCTGGGCTTGTTTATCGGCGTGCTGAACTTAATTCCCTATATGCAGGCGATCGGTATCATCCCGATGATTCTATTGAGCTTATTGCGTTCGGCCGAGACTGGCGAGAACTTCTGGTTGATCTTTGGTATGGCTATTTTAGTCTTGGGTATCGTACAATGTATACAGGATTTATATCTCACCCCCCGTATAATGGGTAAGGCCATGGGATTGAACCCCGCCATCATTTTACTCTCATTATCCATCTGGGGAACGATCCTAGGCTTTATAGGCTTAATAATAGCCCTCCCATTGACAACATTGTGCTTATCCTACTATAAACGCTTTATCTTGCACGAAGATAATGAGTTAGATCCCGGAAACCTTGCTCATCAACCTAAGCGAGAGAAAATAAATTCAGATTTAATCGTAAAAAAATAGCCATGCCTATTGCATATTAAAAAAATACTCCTACCTTTGCACCCGCATTACAGAAGTAACGCACAGGATGATTCGCTAGCTCAGCTGGTAGAGCACAACACTTTTAATGTTGGGGTCCTGGGTTCGAGCCCCAGGCGGATCACTGAAAGACAAGTCAAAACAAGACTTAAAGAAGACAACTCCTACAATATCAAGGTATTGCAGGAGTTTTTTCTTTGTATAATGTCCGTGACTAAAGACACCAAAAAGTCACGAAAAGACATACTTCTGTGACCAACTCGTGACCAATACAATCTTAGGAAAAATAGGTCATGGAATGTCCCAATTTGGCTAACCTCTGTCCATATTTGTCCGGGTTGCAAATATCTCATTTACAATCAATAAAAGTAATTTTGCAATTAAAAAAATGAGATTATGAGAACAACTTTTAAACTCTTGTTTTTCGTAAAACGAAACGCAGCAAAGAAGAACGGTAATGCACCAATCATTGCACGTGTGACCATTGACCAAATTGTGTCGCAGTTCAACACCCAAATGGAAATAAATCCCGCTAATTGGAGCGTCAGCGCAGGAAAGGCAGCAGGGAGAAGCGCCGAAGCAATAAGTATCAACACCATGTTAGATAGCATCCGCAGCACCGTACACCAACATTATCATGCTTTGTTGGAACAAGACGGTTATGTGACCTCTGAACGGGTAAAAAACGCCTTTTTAGGTAAGATTGAACGGGGTAAAACCTTAATAGAGTTCTTTGAAATGCACAATGAACAATACTTGCAGAAGGTAAAGATGAATACGGCAGATAAAACTTATTCCCGTTACGAACTGACAAAGAAACGTCTTATCGAGTTTATGAAGTTCAAGTATTCAGTTTCGGATATGCTTATCAAAGAAATAAACGTGGTGTTCATTGATAACTTCCTGCTGTATATTAAGAACCATCACGAATGTACCCACAACACAGCGATGAAGTTTGTACAACGCTTTAGAACCGTTGTGAACTTTGCCAAGAACACAGGGTTGGTTACTGCTGATCCTTTCGGGAATTATAAGGTAAGGTTTGAACAAACGGACAGGGGTTATCTTACAATGGAAGAGATAACCACTATTTATAATAAGAAGTTTGCTTCTAAAAGGCTGGAACAGGTACGGGATCTATTCATTTTCAGTTGCTATACGGCACTTTCATACATTGATGTATGTGAGCTTACCAAAGATAATATTCGTATCTCATTCGATGGCAATTTGTGGATAATGACCAAACGACACAAAACGAATGTAACTTCCAATGTCCGGTTACTCGAAATTCCGAAAGCTATCCTTGAAAAGTACAAAGACAAGTTGCCAAACGGGATGATTTTACCGATTATAAGCAATCAAAAAGTAAACGATTATTTGAAAGAAATTGCTTCCATTTGCGGTATAAATAAGAATTTGACCTTTCACGTAGCGCGTCATTCTTGTGCGACTTCGGTGCTGATAAGCAATGGTGTACCTATCGAAACTGTTTCCAAAATTTTAGGTCATACCAATATCAGAACCACTCAAATATATGCGAGGATCACCGATGTAAAGGTTAGCAATGATATGGAAATGCTGGCACAAAAGTTAGATATTGCTAAATGAATTTCAGGTTACTGAAATTAGTTATCGTCAGATAACAGCAAGGTGTGTTCAGAGCTGCTGAGATTTATCCCAGCAGCTCTGAACCTTTTTAGAAAAGCACTCCGAAGTCGTGTTTCCAATGAAAGAAAAATTACTCAAATAAACATCTTTTTCGCTCGTCGGGACGGGTGGTCCCGCCCCTTGCCGCTAGGCGTTCCCCGACCGATGAGTTTTTAAGTGAAGTATTGCAATATTGTTTTCTTGAAATATTGATGGCTTGATTTCTTGACAACTTGTTTTCTTGTTTCCTTGATTTCAAGATGGCAAGATTACAAGATAGCATGAAAGCACTATTGCAAAATAGCTGAATTGGCAGACTGCATTATATCTTTCTCATACAGATAAAAAATACTTTCTCTTTTCAAAAGTCCATATAGTTTATGAGGGACTTGTGAAAAGAGAAAAAAATTAGTAAAACCTTATAGGCGAGTTAATTGTCGTTTTCGTCCATTTTTCGAAGGAGTTTTTCGATGAGACTATTAAGAAAGGCTGTCCTATCTCTTTTACGCTCCCTGATTGTAAGATAAGTACGATAGTAATCACCTAAGTCTACTTTGAATGATGCCTCTATATAGGTCATTATTTCCTTTATATCAGCATTTCCATTGTTTAGAACTCCGGCAGCATATATAGCATATCCCAATTCAATAGCAGCAACTTTAGTTCCTGTCCATCGAAATGGATTATCAGGCAAAGAAGCTCGGCTGGTTTCTATCACTTCTGTTCTCTCTACATCTTGTAATCTCTGATGCAAATAGATTTCCAACATATCATAAGCCAACATCTTGGCTACCCTATGATCACAACAGGTCGAGAACAAAGGATCTCTATCCAATAAGCCACAATTATGGCATAACTTGTAGTTCTCATGCCCTCTGAGAAAGTAATATTTATCCAAATGTATTGCTTTGGAACGATAATATTGATAGAAGTCAAGATTATTATTACAGAAGTCTACGATTGCCGATTGCTTTTTCTTGTAATGCTCCTTAACTACCTCTTTATTGCCATTTGGCTTTCTTAATTCAAGCGTATAAATATCATTGTAGTATATTAGTTTGCTTAGAATTAACGGTTTGCTATTTTTAAAGAAGTCTATCTCTTCCTCATTATCCAGAAAGTTATATTTGTGTATATACTCTCTTAGTTCTTCAAATAATGGTCTGATGAAATCAATCATATACAGAGCCTTACTTGAAGATATATCACTATCTATACAAGATGTTTCTATCTCTGCATTGATTTTAAATATCAGTTCATTGGAAACCTGTTTTACTGTCATTTTATCTATTATATAAGTTTATATTATACGTCTAAATACAATACTCTATTTTCCTTTTATTTAGAATACAAAGAAGAGTATTAAAATCAGTTTGCAAAAGTAACTCTAAATCAAAAGCAGATACAGATATAGTTTTTGTATATTTGCAGGGTACAGATTAGGTGAATTATGAAAAAGGAAGTCTTATATCAAGAAATAGCGAGAAATATTGCTTGGCAGATAAAAAAGGGTGTATGGAAAGTTGGTGAAAAGCTGCCTTCTTTACGCACTATAAGTAATGAAAATGGGGTAAGTTTAAATACGGCAATTCAAGCATACTATGAATTGGAAAAGGATGGCTACATAATATCACGCCCTAAATCGGGATATATTGTCAATTATAAGCCAATACGCTTATCTGCTCCAGCCACCACACAACCATCTGTGAAAAATGAAAGTAAAGAAGTCGTGGAATTAATTGCTGAAGTATATCGTTCATTAGAAATTGGAGATAAGTCTATTACCCGGTTTTCTTTAGGGATGCCTGAAGATGTTTTATTACCAATAGCAAAACTCAATAAGGAACTAATAAGAGCAATACAAACACTTCCGGGTAATGGTACTCGGTATGATGAAACACAGGGAAACATCCACTTGCGTAAGGCTGTAGCTCGCTTCACTTATAGCTGGAATGGGAATTTGACAGAAGAAGATATAGTAACTACAGCAGGAGTCACTAATGCTGTTGCTTTAGCTTTATCTGTGATTGCCAAGGCAGGAGATACGATTGCTGTCGAAAGTCCAGTTTATTTTGGAATGTTACAGCTTGCCAATAGTTTGGGATTACGTGTTTTAGAACTACCAACAAATCCCGAAACAGGCATTGATCCCGATGCTCTAAAAAGAGTTTTACCACAAATTAATGCTTGCCTGCTTATAAGTAATTTCAATAATCCATTAGGAAGTTGTATGCCTGATGAACACAAAAAAGAGGTTGTCAATATGTTGGCTGAACATAATATACCATTAATAGAAGATGATTTGTATGGCGACATATTCTTTGGAAATTCAAGACCTAAACCATGTAAAGCATTTGATAAAGAAGGAATTGTATTGTGGTGTGGGGCTGTATCTAAAACGTTAGCACCGGGGTATCGAGTAGGTTGGATTGCTCCCGGAAGATTTAAAGAGGCTATTATTCGTCGGAAAAATATACATCTAATCTCTACACCTACTCTTAATCAGGAAGCCGTCGCTAACTTTATGGAGAATGACAGATACGAAAATCATTTGCGTAAACTTCGTCGAGAGCTTTATGCAAATAGTATTCATTTTGCTCATTCTATTATGGATCATTTCCCTGAAAACACGAAGATTGTAACTCCACAGGGGGGATTTATGCTTTGGGTGGAGTTAGACAAGCGAATTGATACAACAGAGCTTTATTATAGGGCTATGCAGCGGAAAATAAGCATAGCCCCCGGACGTATGTTTACCTTACAAGAACAATACACGAACTGTATGCGCTTAAGTTATGGGCAACGATGGACTCCACTCCTTGAAGAACGTTTAAAACGATTAGGAGATATAATCAAAGAGTCACTCTGATGGGTTGATGTGTGCCTGTAGAACTTCTCCCATTATTTGAAGCCCCTTTATTATTCGTTCTTCTGGCATATTGGAGTAATTCAGTCTAAGTGTATTTTCTTTGTGTTCGACAGGATAGAATGAGCCACCAGGAACAAAAGCGATTTTTCGTTCTATACACTTTTTCAGAACCTCACGTGCTGAAATTTCTTCGGGTAATTCAATCCAAGTGAATAATCCGCCTTGTGGATAGGTATATCTGATGTTGTCAGGAAAATAGCGTTCTATACACTCCATAGCTATATCTCTACGTTTTCTGTAAACTTCTACGATTTTGCCAATATGTTTATCAATATCATATCGTTTCAGATATTCGGCAATAGTCATTTGAGCTATCGTATTACACTGTAAATCTGTACCCTGTTTAACTAGAACATACTTGCGGATAATATCTTTATCGCCAGCAATCCAACCAATCCGAAAACCGGGACAGAATATCTTAGAAAAACTACCAGCACACAAGATATTACCAACCTTATCAAATGATTTTATAGAGGGCAAAGATTCTCCCTCGAATCTTAATTCTCCGTAGGGATTATCTTCAATAACAGGAATATCATATCGGGCAGATAGTTCCGCAAGTTTTTTGCGTCTTTCCAAACTCCATGTTTTTCCGGTGGGGTTCTGGAAAGTGGGTATTACATATATTAATTTCACTTTTGGGGTATTATTCAGTACATCTTCCAATACAGTCATATTCATGCCCTCTTCATCCGTAGGTATCTCCACAAAGTTACATCCGTATGACTTAAATGCGCTAATAGCAGCTAAATAAGTAGGACTTTCACATAATACGATGTCACCATCATCCAAGAAAACTTTACCTGACAAATCCAATCCTTGCTGTGATCCATGTGTGATAAGAATATTATCTTTATCAAACGATGTTCCTAAACGTTCATTCATTCGTTTGGCAACCCAGTCACGTAAAGGTGAGTACCCCTCAGTAGTAGTATATTGAAGAGCTTTTGTTCCTGCTTCCTTCAATACTATTTGGGTCATTTGATTAATTTCATCTATTGGAAATAATTCAGGGGCAGGTAGTCCACCAGCAAATGAAATAACATCTTCTTGCTCTGTTACTTTGAGTATTTCTCGTATTTCCGAAGCCTTTATATAAGACATTCTATTTGCAAATTTCAACTTCATAATCATTAAATGTATTTGAGAACTAAAATATTGCAAAGTAAAGCATAAAAGGCAAATGGAAACAGATACAATTTGCACAATATTAGTAGGTACAGATTCTCGGAACCAAGTATTAGCATAACACTATTCAATTCAAAGAAATACTTTAGGAGTATTCTATGAACTTTCACCAGTACTAAGCTAAAAGAATGTATTTCAAAAACATACTATCATATATTTAATTGTTTACCTTTGCAAAAAACAAAGGTACATGAAAGATAATCCTATTAGTACGATAGATAGTGAATATATAGAGTGGTTAAAAGCCCTCAAGCAGCAAATTCGTTCTACTAAAATACGAATGATAAAAACAGCCAATACAGAGTTGATACACTTTTATTGGCGGTTAGGACAAATGATCTCTCTAAAACTGAAAGAGCAAAATTGGGGTGATAAGATAATAAACAAGCTTTCAGTAGACTTGCGCAATGAGTTTCCTGATATGCAGGGCTTTTCCCGTCAGAACCTATATTACAGTAAGAATTTCTATGAGTTTTATGCAAGGCAAATGCATATTTCACCCAATAGCTCAATTGTCCCCCAAGTTGAGGGACAATTACAAATATCTGATAATTATAAGATTATCTTTGATATTCCTTGGGGACATCAAAAGGTCATAATTAGCAAAGCTCAAAATATAGAAGAAGCATTATTCTATGCGCATCAAACTCTATCTAACAGTTGGAGCAGAAGCATTTTAGAAAATCAGTTCAAGCAACAATTCTACGAACATTACGGACAAGGACAAACAAACTTCTCGCAGACCTTACCAGCTCTAACAGCGGATATGGCACAGGAAGTAGTAAAAGACCCGTATTGGTTTGATTTTGTGTCTGTATCTCAAAAAGCACGAGAACGGGATATAGAAAAGCAACTTGTAACTCACATCACCCAGTTTCTTCTTGAATTAGGTAAAGGGTTTGCATTTGTAGGGGAGCAATATTGTTTGAACTTGAACAACAAGGAGTATTTCTGCGACCTCTTGTTCTATCATATACCTTTGAGAGCTTACGTAGTTATAGAGCTAAAAAATGGAAACTTTAAACCTGAACACTTAGGGCAGCTAAACTTCTATCAAAATCTCATCAACAATACCCTAAGAGGAAAATATGATAATCCAACCATCGGAATGTTGCTCTGCCGGGATAAGGATAGGATTGAAGTTGAATATGCATTGCAGAATATTTCGTCACCAATTGGAGTTAGCGAGTTTAATGTAAAGGAGTTACTTCCTGATAATCTGAAAAGCAAATTGCCAACAATTGAGGAAGTTGAAGAAGAACTTAACAAATTTGTAGAATAACAAGATAAAACTTAGTATCAAGGTGCAAGCATATATATGTATATATAACTAGCACCTTGATACTAAGTTTAAATACTAATAATCAGCAATTTGCGTAACATAAAAAGAATGCATCTTTTTGAACCCAAGATATTGACATTCACACTTTCACAAACCTCCAAGTTCTTCCTGTTGAATCTGGGTAAATGTATTGATAATACCATTTGTCATTGTTATCTGGTATCATAATTGGTATACCGCCTGAAGTTGTTTCTTTTGCCATTTGCAAAAATATAGTTGTTGTCATCTGAAGCAACATTCCAAATACAATTCTAAAAATCAACCAAGCATAAATAACTATTTTCTCCCACTCTGCAAATGACAAACCTCTCACCGTAGCATATTTATTTCTTCCGAAATTGTCGAACCATATTCCTCCCTGCACAATATGATATTGTGAATGACCTATAGCATTACGAAGATTACTATTATAGCCTATTTTCACTATATCTTGTAGATATGGATATCTAATAAGCCTTCCAATTATTTCTTCCCTAATAAATTTCCCTTTACCAGTTTCCTTGAGTGTGCTTAAATCTAGGCTCCAGTCATAATGCTCACCATTGGCAACCCGAAGAAGCTCTGTAAAGGTTCGAAGGAACCATTCATTTTCCCAAATGTCAAGGTACATATTACAAACTCTGATGATACCGTTTTCAAAATCAGTCGTTCCATTTAGGAAACTATTACCATTTTTCTCGAAATGATTATCATTAGAAGTACATATTGAAGCACCCATATTATTGATTATATTTACTTTCTGTAGATTGTTTAATCCAACCTCTCCTAATCCGATAGAAGGATGTCCTCCCCAATCATAAAAGCCCCCTTGCTGACAGACCAAAAAATCAGAAAAATCCAGAGCCTTAGCCTTCGACTCGTTAAAAAAACGTTGGAACTTCATTCGGAGCTCCTCTTCATATTTATCAAAAGATGTAATTCTAATCATTTTATAAATAGTATTTAATGTGAGTTTGAATTTGTCATGCAGGTATATTGCAAAAATAATAAAAAAACACTCCAATAAATACAATATAATCACTTTTATTTCAAGATAGATTTCAGTGCAAGGTGCAAGTGTATATGTATATATACAACTTGCACCTTGCACTTGAATTTATGTATTCACTATCAGTGATTTGCATAATTCAAAAAGAATGCATACTTTTGAACCCAAGATATAAGCAGACAGGTACTGGACAGAAGTGGACAGTTTTTTAGGACTAAAACGTGACAGGTACAAAGCTTAT
>OHEC01000031.1_pt1 | contig 103734 bp, 91 predicted proteins | sample 1567141 | NCBI WGS metagenome assembly OHEC01 (sample SAMEA3879567, study PRJEB24766) | human gut metagenome | biome: human-associated habitat; feature: feces | place: USA | collected 1985/1987 | reverse complement strand
TTCGCTTTTCGTTACCACCCACTATATGGATGAAGCGGAATACTGTAACCGGATTTCAATGATGGTGGATGGAAAAATCGAAGCACTGGACACCCCACAACGGTTAAAAGAACGGTTTCATGCCCAAGATATGGATGAAGTATTCAGACAGTTGGCACGCAAGGCTGTAAGAAGTTGAAAAAAAGATAAAGAAAAAAGAGAATGAAGCAATTTATATCATTCGTGCGAAAAGAATTCTATCACATTTTCCGGGACCTCCGGACGATGCTGATATTATTAGGTATGCCTGTCGTACAAATTATTCTTTTCGGTTTTGCCATCACCACCGAAGTAAAGAATGTAAAAGTAGCTGTGCTGGATTTCTCAAAAGATGTATCCACCCGGCAAATCATCGACAAACTGGATGCCAGTGACTATTTCAATGTCAACAAGATACTGTATGACAACAACGAGATAGAGGAAACACTCCGGAAAAGCAGTTCGGACCTGATCATTGTGTTTGAGGCTGGTTTCGATAACAATCTGCGGCATACCGGTAAAGCCCGAGTACAACTGATAGCCGATGCCACCGATCCCAACAATGCTACCATACTGACCTCTTACGCATCCAATATTATTGCAGATTATCAGCAAAGCCGGATCATGCAACAACAATCACCCATACAGATTATCCCCCAAATAAAGTTATTGTACAATCCGGGTATGCAAAGCGCCTACAATTTTGTGCCGGGAGTAATGGGATTGATTTTAATGTTGATATGCGCCATGATGACTTCCATCTCTATTGTCCGCGAAAAAGAAACCGGTACGATGGAAGTATTGCTGGTATCTCCCGTACGTCCGCTATGGATGATTATAGCCAAAATGGTACCTTACTTTGTGCTGTCATGCGTCAATCTGGTTACAATTCTGTTGCTGTCTGTTTATGTATTACATGTTCCGGTAGCAGGCAGTCTTTTTTCGTTGGCTTTGCTCTCATGGATCTTCATCGTAGTATCTCTGCTGTTGGGATTATTGGTTTCCACTATCGCCCGTACCCAAGTGGAAGCCATGCTGTTTTCGGGAATGGTACTGATGATGCCTACCGTTCTACTTTCCGGCATGATATTCCCCATCGAGAATATGCCTCTTCCTTTACAGCTGATTTCAAATGTCATCCCTGCCAGATGGTATATTGTCGGAATCAAGAAAATCATGATTGAAGGATTGGGTATCAGTTATGCACAGAGAGAAATGGGTATACTTATGCTGATGGCTGTTGTCCTTTTAATCATCAGCCTAAAAAAGTTTAACAAACGATTAGAATAAGTTCCGGAAGATATGATAAAGTATTTATTAGAAAAAGAATTCAAGCAGTTACTGCGCAACCCGATGCTTCCGCGGATGCTACTCGTATTTCCCTGTATTATCCTGCTGGTGTTGCCTTGGGCCGCAAACTTCGAAATCAAAAATATGAATCTCAGCATAGTGGATAATGACCGCAGCCCCTATTCTACCCGATTAGTACAGAAAGTGGAAGCTTCCGAATATTTTCATCTGATAGATGTATCAAACAACTATCAGGAAGCAATGCAATGCATTGAAAAAGGAGATGCCGACCTCATTTTGGAAATCCCGCCACACTTTGAACGCGATTTGCTGAAAACCGGTGTAGCAAAAGTACTGGTTTCAGCCAACACCGTAAACGGAACGAAAGGAACGTTGGGAAGTTCCTACCTCAGTAATATAGTGAATGCCTATGCCACTGAAATCCGGATTTCCCATTCCGGCTCTATTTCTCCCTCCCCAGTGATAAAAATAGATACCCAAGGACGTTTCAACCTCTATCTGGATTATAAGGTATTTATGGTTCCGGCACTGATGGCGCAATTGTTGATGATGTTATGCGGATTTCTGCCAGCTCTTAATATTGTGAGTGAAAAAGAATTCGGAACCATCGAACAAATCAATGTGACTCCTGTAAGCAAGTTCACTTTCATTCTGGCCAAGCTGATTCCTTACTGGGTAGCCGGCATGCTGATCCTCACAATCAGTATCATTCTGGCATGGTTAGTCTATGGTCTGGTTCCGGCCGGTCATTTATGGCTGCTTCATTTCTTCGCATTGCTGTTCATTATCGTCATTTCGGGTATGGGACTGGTAGTTTCCAACTATTCCCGAACCATGCAGCAGGCCATGTTTGTCATGTTTTTCTTTGTGATTATCATCATGCTGATGAGCGGATTATTCACCCCCATCAACAGTATGCCCGAGTGGGCTCAAGCCATCACCATAGCCAATCCCTTGAAATATTTTATACAAGTGACACGTATGGTCTATTTGAAAGGAAGCGGATTCGATGACTTGATCATGCAATTTATTGCCTTGCTTTTTATGGCTATCATGTTGAACGGTTGGGCCGTGTTCAGTTATAAAAAGAACTCATAACAGATAAATCGGAACATTTGCTTGTTTATCATTGTTAATATCAGTAGCTTAGCAGCCTATTGCTAACCTGATTTTAATTATCTAAAAGAAAAAGTTATGAAATTCTTTATTGACACAGCTAATCTGGAACAAATTCGCGAAGCAAACGCATTGGGCGTACTGGACGGTGTAACTACTAATCCCTCTTTAATGGCTAAAGAAGGCATTAAGGGAGTTGAGAACCAACATAAGCATTACATCGAGATATGTAATATTGTGGATGGAGATGTCAGCGCCGAAGTCATTGCCACCAATTACGAAGGAATGATCAAAGAGGGTGAAGAACTGGCAGCCCTTAATCCACACATTGTAGTAAAAGTTCCTTGTATTGAGGACGGCATCAAAGCTATCAAATATTTCAGCAATAAAGGAATCCGTACCAATTGTACACTGGTTTTCTCTGCCGGACAGGCATTACTTGCGGCAAAGGCGGGGGCTACCTATGTATCTCCGTTTGTCGGCAGACTGGATGATATTTGCAATGACGGTGTAGGACTGGTTGCACAAATTGTAGAATTGTACCAAACTTATGACTACAAGACACAAGTTCTTGCCGCCTCCATCCGAAACACCTTACATATATTACAATGTGCGGAAGTGGGAGCAGATGTAGTAACCTGCCCGTTATCCGCCATTAAAGGCCTTCTAAACCATCCATTGACAGATATAGGATTAGAAAAGTTCCTGGCCGATTACAAAAAGGTTAACGGATAATAAAAAGCCTTCTCTCGCCATGAGGGAAGGCTTTTTACAACCATAACACAGAACTAATAATTTTCTGAATGTCGCTTATTATTAGCAAATAGTCGAATGGTGTTGTTTCATTCCAATTAAATTTATTCTTTTACTTTAAATAACATCAAGAATGATAAAAGGACATACCGACATAGACATCTGGAATACCGGCTTTTTCATTAACGCAGATTATTTTTCCGATGATTTCATTATTTATAATAATACGGGAAAAGATCTTACCCGCAAGACTCTTGCCCATCCTTTCTTTCACAACAATTCATATAAAACAACCTATACTTCATTTATACTGTGCCTTTCCGGAACTTCTGAAATAGAAATAGACTCCATCAACTATTCTACTAAAGAGAATACATTACTAATGATGGTGCCTAATCAAATAATTAAATATAATAAAATAAGCGAGGATTACAAAGCACATCTCATCATGATATCTAATAAATATTTTGATACCCGAGATAATTTTTATAAAATGATGTCTCTTTTAATTCCTCTAAAAAATCATCCATGTGTCAATTTGAATATCGCGGAAACAGATTTATTGAAAACATATCATGTATTGCTTTACAAAAAAATCAGTGAAGAAAATAATCTGTTTCGTGATTTTACCATACAATATCTGATACAAGCTACTTTCTACGAAGTATGCCAGCTCCTACTAAAGCATCTGGAAATAAAAAAGAAAAAACTGCCGCATAAAGAAGACATATTCAAACAGTTTTTAAAACTGGTAGAAACCCATCATTATAAAGAAAGAGACATTTCTTTTTATGCTGAGAAACTTTGTCTAACCCCTAAGTATTTATCTTCCATAATCCGGGATGTTAGCGGAGAACTGGCAGGAAACTGGATTGACAATTATGTAATTATTGAAGCAAAAGCCCTACTGATTTCTTCCAACCTTACCATTCAGGAGATTTGCTATAAACTGAATTTTTCTACTCCGTCCTCATTCACCCGTTTCTTTAAACGAATAACCGGCATGTCACCAAGAAAATTCAGAACACTAAAAGTTTTTCCCAACTTAATAGAATAAAAACATATAATATCTTGCCACCTGCCCTTATCTTCATGAATGAAGACAAGTACTTTTCCCACCTCGCCCGGTCTCTATTTGAACTTCAAATATCCTATGCGAGTATATTTTATTCCTTTGTTCTCATAATGAGAAAGAACTTTAGCCGATTTTAAATACAAACTTTCATGGACATTGATTTTTTTTGTATAACAGCTCAACATATCCGGTGACATACTGGAAGCCGCCGCCTTTATAATGAAAGTATAACGGTTGCCATCAGCATCAGCGGCAAGCACACTCTGGTCCACATAATATCCGGTTGTTTTGTATATGTCCAGTTGTAACCTTATCCCTAAGACTTCTAAACGCAAGTCGGATAGTTTTTCTCCCGGCTGACCGATAAAACGACTGCCAGCCGGCAAATGATGTTTTCTGATAACCGTTTCATAATGCACAGTAGCAAAAGCCTTCGCTAACATTGCCAGCTTCTTATCCCTAGGATTTCGGGCCTCAAATTTGTGTGCCAGCCAAAGTACATAGTTAGGATCAATGTAATAAACCTCCGCTAATCTTTTTCCACGATATTTTCCAAATGCGACTATATCCTCGGATATTCCATAATAAGGTTCAAAAAAAGTATTGTCTTTTACTTTCAGCAGGACGTTACAGTTCTGCAAATACTGAAAAGCACGTTCTGCCGCATCATTAAAAGTGACAGCCAGCGATTGAATAAACAAAGGGGAATAAATATTGTCCGGAAATATACGCCATAATGCATAATATGATCGGTAAGGGGTAGAAACACTGATTGCATAATATCCCGCATCTTCTCTACGGCCTTTATTGAAGTTATCTATTTTTTGGAAAACTCTCTCGGCCATAACATTAGTTATCTGATACAGAGTTACATCTCTATCCATAATTACCTCCTATCTTCATAAGGTAAAGATTTTCTTTTTGTAAATATAGTATTTTCTTACGAAACAGCAAGGGTTTTCACTATTTTTACATAAATTATTTTCCACAACACCAAGTAGAGAAAGCACCTTTTATAAAAGGTATATCAATAAAAAAAGTCTGTTTGCTTTTCCTTGCAAACAGACTTTTTTATTGATAAATCTTTCAATTATTCAAATATATTATCCAAACCTCCGGTTTCTTCTACCGAAGTTTCATCTATTAAGGTATCTTTGCAAGGGTCAAAGTCATCAGGAATATTGAATTTCTCATCCTGAGAATATCCCAAGCTCTTGTCTTTATAGACTTTCTGCATATAAAGTCCCCAAATAGGAAGCGCCATAGCAGCCCCCTGCCCGTCTACCATCGTATCAAAATGAATATCACGTTCTTCACCGCCTACCCATACACCGGACACCAATGAGGGAGTGAATCCCATAAACCAACCGTCAGAGTTACGGTTGGTTGTACCTGTCTTCCCCCCCATATCAGCAGTAATGCCATACAGACGGCGTACACGTCCACCAGTACCCTCATTAACGACCGCACGCAACATAACCAGCATTTTGTAAGCACTGGTCTCACTAATCACCTCATCCATTTGCGGAGTGAAATTCGCTAATACATTACCTTCATTATCCTCAATACGGGTTACAAATACTGGTGCTGTACGGATACCTCGGTTTGCGAATGCTGAATAAGCGCTGACCATCTCCCCTACAGAAATTTCACAAGGTCCCAAACAGAGTGATACTACGGGGTCTATCTGTTTGTTCTGCACACCGAATGAATGAATCAGACGAACCAACTGATAAGGATTAAGTTTCCCCATCAAATAAGCCGTTACCCAATTATCCGAATTAGCCAATCCCCATTTGATAGTTACCATTTCTCCATAACGCTTTTTGCTGGCATTACGTGGTGACCATGGACGCCCGTTCTCATCTATCAATGTCTGCTCTACGTGACGCACCTGATCACAGGGAGAGAAACCGTTCTCCATAGCCAAAGTATACACGTAAGGTTTAATAGTAGAACCTACTTGGCGACGCCCCACCATCGCCATATCATATTGGAAATAATTATAGTTAGGACCACCCACATACGCCTTCACATGACCTGTCAAGGGATCCATAGACATAAATCCCGCCCTAAGGAAGAATTTATAATATTTCAAAGAATCCATCGGAGTCATAATGGTATCCTTCTCTCCCTCGTAAGAAAATACAGACATTTCGTATTTAGTATTAAACGCTTTCTTTATTTCCGCTTCCGAGCATCCGGCTTCTTTCATAATACGATAACGATCAGTCTGTTTCATAGCCCTGGTCATGATGGTATTCACCTCCTCCTCTGTCAACTGATTAGTAAACGGAGCTGTTTTCTTTTTCCGTTTTTCCTTGAAGAAACGAGGTTGCAAGTATTGCGCCACATGTTCATAAACAGCCTCTTCCGCATATTTCTGCATACGTGAATCAATAGTGGTATAGATCTTAAGACCGTCTGTATAAATATTGTAGTTGGTACCGTCTTTCTTCTTGTTTTTAGCACACCACCCGAAAAGCGGATTCGTTTTCCATGCCAATGAATCTTCATAATATTTCTGCATCTGCCATCCGCGATAATCACTTTTCTTCGGCTCCTTGGCTGTCATTACTCCACGCAGATATTCACGGAAGTAAGTTGCCAAACCTTCTTTATGATCCACACGACGATATTTTAAGACGAGAGGCAACGCCTTTAATGAATCAGTTTCCGCATCAGTCAGGTATCCCGCCTTCCGCATCTGGCCAAGCACCACATTACGCCGTCCACGTGAACGTTCATTAAAACGTTTCGGATTATAAAGAGACGGATTCTTACACATACCAACCAAAGTAGCCGCTTCCTCAATGCTCAAATCTTTCGGTTCTTTCGAGAAGTAAGTATTGGCAGCTGTTTTGATACCTACTGCATTATTCAAGAAATCGAACTTATTAAGATACATAGTCAGAATCTCTTCCTTTGTATAATAGCGTTCCAACTGAACAGCTATTACCCATTCAATGGGCTTCTGCAACAGACGTTCCATCACATTATCTGCCGTAGGTGAATAGAATTGTTTTGCCAACTGCTGGGTTATGGTACTACCCCCACCGGCATTCTTCTGCATCATCACTCCCCGTTTCACCAAAGCACGGACAAACGCACGGGCATCAATGCCGGAATGTTCTGCAAAACGTTCATCTTCGGTAGCAATCAGCGCACGAATCAGATTCGATGAAAGCTGGTCATAACCTACAAAAACACGATTCTCCTTACTAAGTGACCAAGTACCCAGCATCTTGCCGTCATCGGATATAATCTCGGTTGCAAACTTTAAATTCGGATTTTCCAATTCCTCAATAGGCGGTACATATCCAATCCATCCTTTCGCTATTGCGGTGAATATAAGCGCTATAACTAACAGTACGCCGACTACAAGAGCCCAAAGCACGTATATAAATTTCTTCCTCATGACATTTTCTAGTAATTAACGGTACAAAAGTAAGGAAAAACTTTGAGATAGAATGTGTTTCTAACAAAGTTCAACGAAATATCTTTTAATTCTTCGCTCATTTATTTTTTTTTCATACCTTTACACTCCGTATAAATTGTAATTATAAATACAAGCCAATATGGAAAATAGAAGTTTAGTTACTATTGCCGAACACTCGAAAGAGAAAATCCTCTACCTTTTGGAGATGGCAAAAGAGTTTGAAAAGAAGCCTAACCGTAAAATCTTGGACGGCAAAGTTGTTGCCACCCTTTTCTTTGAGCCCTCCACCCGTACACGACTCAGTTTTGAAACCGCAGCAAACAGACTGGGAGCCCGCGTTATCGGATTTACCGATCCCAAAGTAACCAGTTCTTCAAAAGGAGAAACATTGAAAGATACCATCATGATGGTAAGCAATTACGCCGACATCATCGTAATGCGCCATTTTCTGGAAGGTGCCGCAAGATATGCCAGCGAAGTCGCCCCGGTGCCCATTGTCAATGCCGGAGACGGAGCCAACCAACATCCGTCACAAACCATGCTAGACCTCTACTCCATATACAAAACACAGGGAACGCTTGAAAATTTAAACATCTATCTAGTAGGCGACTTGAAATACGGACGAACTGTTCATTCTTTGCTGATGGCTATGCGTCATTTCAACCCCACTTTCCATTTCATCGCTCCGGAAGAGTTGAAAATGCCTGAAGAATATAAAATCTACTGCAAGGAGCACCATATTAAATACAAAGAGTACACAGACTTTAACGAAGAAACCATTGCTGACGCCGACATTCTTTACATGACCCGTGTACAACGCGAACGTTTCACCGACCTGATGGAATATGAACGTGTGAAAGATGTATATATATTAAGGAATAAGATGCTGGAGCATACCCGCCCCAATCTGCGTATCCTGCACCCTCTGCCCCGCGTCAACGAAATAGCTTACGATGTGGATGAGAATCCGAAAGCTTACTATTTCCAGCAGGCACAAAACGGACTTTATGCGCGCCAGGCCATCCTTTGTGATGTATTGGGCATAACCTTGAATGATGTTATAGAAGATGCAAAAAAGTAAAAACAAAAATGAAGATGAGCGATAATAAACAAGCATTGCAGGTAGCCGCTTTGAAAAACGGCACTGTTATAGACCATATACCTTCCGATAAATTGTTTACTGTAGTCGCCCTATTGGGCTTGCAGGATTCTGACTCTAACATAACCATCGGAAACAACTTCGAGAGCAAAAAATTAGGCAAAAAAGGAATTATAAAAGTGGCCGACCGCTTTTTTACTGATGAGGAAATAAGCCGCCTTTCCGTAGTAGCCCCGAATGTAAAACTGAACATTATCCGTGACTATGAGGTGGTAGAGAAGAAACAAGTCCTGATGCCTGAGGAATTACGTGGCATCGTAAAATGCGCCAATCCCAAATGTATCACCAACAATGAGCCAATGACCACCCTGTTTCATGTAATTGACAAAGAACATGGAATCTTGAAATGTCATTACTGCGAAAAGGAACAAAGTAAAGAAGGTATCAAACTACTGTAATGAATATGAAACAAGACTGGAAACCGGGAACTATGATTTACCCTCTTCCGGCCCTACTGGTAAGTTGCGGAAGTACGGAAGAAGAATATAACATTATCACAGTGGCATGGGCAGGTACTATTTGTACCAACCCCGCCATGTGTTATATATCCGTGCGTCCGGAACGCCATTCCTACCCCATTCTGAAACGGAATATGGAATTCGTCATCAACCTTACTACCAAAAGCATGGCATTCGCTACCGACTGGTGCGGAGTGCGTTCGGGCAAAGATTATAATAAATTTGAAGAAATGAAGCTGACCCCGGGAAAAGCAAAAATAGTCAGTGCTCCCATCATCGAAGAATCCCCGCTCTGTATAGAATGCAGAGTAAAGGAAATCATCTCACTAGGATCTCATGATATGTTCATAGCCGATGTGGTAAATGTAAAAGCCGACGATAAATACCTGAATGCGGAAACAGGAAAATTCGAATTATCCGAAGCTAACCCGTTAGTCTATGTTCATGGCGGATATTTTGAACTAGGACCGAAAATCGGGAAGTTTGGCTGGTCTGTAGAAAAGAACAGATCACAGACCAAGGAAAAATCCTAAAAATATCTCATGAAGAAACTCCTTTTATTAATCGCTTTATTACTTCCTGCCCTGTTCGTTACAGCACAAGGAATAAAGAATGGTCTGAAAGAGGAACCTAAGATCAATGTGGGAATAAAAGGAGGCTTCAACTCTTCCATGTATTTTACCAGTCGGTTAGAGCTAGATGGAGAGCGAATGGAAGATGTGCAAAATAATTATAAAGTAGGCTATTTTGCCGCTATGTTTTTTCGGGTGCACATGAAAAGGCATTTCATCCAACCCGAAATTATGTATAATATTTATAAAGGTGAAATAGCTTTCAATAAAAATCAAAATAAAGAAAACACCCTTCCCGAGCTTGCTAAACTGAACAGCACGATTCACTCTTTGGAACTACCTATATTATATGGTTATAGTTTTGTAAAAAGCAGGCCTTACGGCATGGCACTTTTTATCGGTCCCAAACTGGAATATGTATGGAAACATAAGACTTCCGAAGAGTTTGAAGGATTTGGATATTCTGGTATAAAAGAAGAATTACACCCCATTAATATAAGTTCTGTTATCGGATTAGGAGTAAATATTGCTAATATATTCTTTGATTTCCGGTATGAAATCGGACTCACCAATATCTCCAAATCAATCATTTATAAAAAAGACACAGATGGAATAATGTCCCAAGAAAAAGGTATCTTCATTAACCGACACCGCAATGTGCTAAGCTTCTCGCTAGGAGTTATTTTCTAAAGTAGGAAGCTTCCTCTAAGTAGATATCATAATGCCACATTTATATCCTTTTCTTTCCTCAAAACGCCCTTATCTTCAACTCTTTCAGCAGCTTCAGACCTTACTACACGACAAAAAGAAAGTCATATATCTTTTTTCCGTAACCTCACCAAATATTTTCCTCTAAATAATTTCCTTATATTCTAAAATTACTTAACTTTGTGAACTCAGAATCGAATATCGCACATAAACTTATTATAAAAAGAAATGAAAAGAGACGATTTGATTTTCGACATTATCGAAAAAGAGCATCAACGCCAGCTCAAAGGTATCGAGCTGATCGCATCCGAAAACTTTGTTAGTGACCAAGTAATGCAAGCCATGGGTTCTTGCCTTACCAACAAGTATGCTGAAGGGTATCCCGGCAAGCGCTACTATGGCGGTTGCGAAGTGGTAGACCAGAGCGAACAAATCGCTATCGACAGACTGAAACAAATATTTGGAGCAGAATGGGCTAATGTACAACCTCACTCCGGAGCACAGGCTAATGCTGCTGTATTTCTGGCCGTTTTGAATCCGGGTGATAAATTTATGGGATTAAATTTGGCCCATGGTGGTCACTTGTCACATGGTTCATTGGTAAACACATCCGGAATTATTTATACTCCGTGTGAATACAACCTGAACAAAGAAACAGGTCGTGTAGATTACGATCAGATGGAAGAAATCGCATTACGTGAAAAACCCAAAATGATTATCGGTGGCGGTTCTGCATATTCTCGCGAGTGGGACTACAAACGTATGCGTGAAATCGCAGATAAAGTGGGAGCCATCCTGATGATTGATATGGCCCACCCTGCCGGACTGATTGCTGCCGGACTGTTGGACAACCCGGTTAAATATGCTCATATCGTCACTTCAACAACCCATAAAACCCTTCGTGGCCCTCGTGGCGGTGTCATCATGATGGGTAAAGACTTCCCTAACCCATGGGGCAAGAAAACTCCAAAAGGTGAAATCAAGATGATGTCACAACTTTTGGATTCTGCTGTATTCCCTGGTATACAAGGTGGCCCGTTGGAACATGTCATCGCAGCCAAAGCTGTTGCATTCGGTGAATGTTTACAGCCGGAATACAAAGAATATCAAACACAAGTAAAAAAGAATGCAGCCGTATTGGCACAGGCTTTGATTGACCGTGGCTTTACGATCGTTTCCGGTGGTACAGACAACCACTCCATGCTGGTAGACCTGCGTACCAAATACCCTGATCTGACAGGCAAAGTAGCAGAAAAAGCATTGGTTGCTGCTGATATCACTGTAAACAAGAACATGGTCCCATTTGACAGCCGTTCTGCTTTCCAAACTTCAGGTATCCGTTTGGGAACTCCCGCTATCACAACTCGCGGAGCAAAAGAAGACTTGATGTTGGAAATCGCCGAAATGATTGAGACAGTTCTTTCAAACGTAGACAATGAAGAAGTAATTGCACAAGTTCGTGCACGCGTAAACGAAACAATGAAGAAATATCCTATTTTCGCTTACTAATCAACGACTTCTATCAATATACTCATAAAAGACTTTGGAGTTTTTGAAAAAGCTTTATCCTTCTTCAAGAACTTCAAAGTTTTTTATAAAACATCCAGACCATTTAAAAAGAGTAATAGAAAAGTATTTTTATCAGCATTCCCCACAGAAATCAGTATAAATTTCTACCTTTGCAGACAATTTATCCGTTAATGACGAATGAAAGGAACTAAGAATCTGACTCAAGGCCCTATCCTAAAGCAATTGTTTACTTTGGCAATGCCCATTATGGCTACTTCATTCATACAAATGGCATATAGTCTGACCGACATGGCTTGGGTAGGAAGAATAGGAAGTGAGGCAATAGCCGCCGTAGGTTCGGTAGGAATTCTTACATGGATGTCCACATCTATCTCTCTTCTGAACAAAGTAGGTTCGGAAGTCAGCGTAGGACAAGCCATCGGGGCACAAAACGAGCAAGCTGCCCGTGCATTCGCATCACATAATCTTACCTTGTCCTTACTTATATCATTGAGCTGGGGAGCATTGTTATTTATCTTTGCCACCCCTATTATCAGTATCTATGAACTAGAACCTCATATAGCCAAGATGGCTGTGGAATATCTACGGATTATAGCAACCGCCTTTCCATTCGTCTTTTTATCAGCTGCCTTTACAGGGATATTCAATGCCGCCGGACGAAGCAAAATACCTTTTTCCATTAACGGTATCGGACTGATTACAAATATAATACTGGATCCTATCTTTATCTTTGGTTTAAGCTGGGGAACTACGGGAGCAGCAATTGCCACTTGGCTGGCCGAAGCTACGGTATGCATACTGTTTATCTATCAATTGAAACAAAAGAAAATATTATGGGATGATTTTCGGTTATTTACTAAACTGAAAAAACAATATACACGCCACATTTTGAAAATAGGATTACCAGTAGCGGCACTCAATACATTATTCGCTTTCGTCAATATGTTTCTCGGAAGAACCGCCACAGAACAAGGTGGTCATTTAGGGCTGATGGCACTCACCACCGGAGGACAAATCGAAGCTATCACCTGGAACACCTCCCAAGGTTTTTCTACAGCTCTCAGTGCCTTTGTAGCTCAGAATTATGCAGCGCGGCAAATCTCCCGTGTGCTGAAAGCCTATCGCACCACTTTATGGATGACATTTATATTCGGATCTTTCTGCACATTCCTTTTTATATGTTATGGAAACGAAATATTTTCTATCTTTGTTCCTGAAAAAGCAGCTTACGAAACCGGCGGTGTCTTTCTACGTATTGACGGATACTCGCAACTATTTATGATGCTGGAAATTACCATACAGGGCGTATTTTATGGGATGGGGCGCACCATGCCTCCTGCCGTAATCAGCGTCACCTGTAACTATCTGCGCATCCCGATGGCACTGTTGTTTGTATCATGGGGCTGGGGTTTGCCGGGTATTTGGTGGAGCATAAGCATCACTAGCACTATGAAAGGAATTATTTGTCTGATCTGGTTTATGCTTATCAAGAAGAAAGCTTTAAATTATCAGGCCGTTTAATGAACAATTTTTGCATTAAGTCATTAATATATTAAAATGAACATGATTATGAAAAAGACTAAAATTATGGCTTTATTACTGAGTGCTACATTAGTATTCAGTGGATGTGGTAACATGAATAATACCGCTAAAGGCGGTCTGATCGGCGGCGGCGGCGGTGCAGCATTGGGAGCAATTATCGGCGGAATAGCCGGACATGGTAAAGGTGCGGCTATTGGTGCGGCAGTAGGTGCGGCAGTAGGTACAGGTGCCGGTGTGTTAATTGGGAAAAAAATGGATAAAGCAGCAGAAGAAGCTGCTCAAATCCAAGGAGCACAGGTAGAACAAGTAACAGATAACAATGGCCTTCAGGCTGTAAAAGTTACTTTTGATTCCGGTATTCTCTTCAATACAGGAAATGCAGCCTTGAGTGCACAAGCGAAATCAGCCTTGAGCAAGTTTGCAAACAACGTATTGAACCAGAACAGAGATATGGATGTATCCATTTATGGATATACAGACAACCAGGGCTGGAGAAACAGTACAGCTGAACAAAGTATCCAAAAAAACCTCAATCTGTCACAAGAACGCGCTCAAAGTGTGGCTAGTTATCTGTTGGGTTGCGGTGTAAGTAATTCCCAGATCAAGTCCGTAGAAGGCTTGGGTCAAGCAGATCCGATAGGTAATAATGACACAGCCGAGGGACGCCAGCAGAACCGTCGTGTAGAAGTATATATGTATGCCAGCCAACAGATGATTCAGCAAGCGGAAGCAGGAACACTGAAATGATATCAATGACGTTATTGTAGAGCGTATCCAATACGCCCGAACCAACGGTCACAACATTGGAATAACATATAAAATAAACCAATTTCGGACAGGTTATTTCTGCCCGAAATTGCTTTTAATACACAAGCATGAAAAAAAAGATTTTAAAATTCATCCGCAATCTGCTGCTTTTTTTCTTTGGTTCTTCCATTCTCGCAGTTATCGTTTTACGATTTATTCCGGTTTACTTTACCCCGTTGATGTTTATCCGTACTACCCAGCAAATCATTCATGGAGAAGATATAAAGTGGAAACACTCTTGGCTACCTAAAGAAAACATATCCCCTCATCTGTCTATGGCTGTTATTGCCTCTGAAGACAATCGCTTTGCCGAGCATAATGGTTTTGACTTCAAAGAAATAGAGAAAGCCTTAAAAGAAAACAAGAACCGAAAACGCCCTCGAGGTGCCAGTACTATCAGCCAACAGACAGCCAAAAACATTTTCTTGTGGCCTGCTTCTTCTTGGATCAGGAAAGGACTTGAAGTGTATTTCACCACCTTGATAGAACTATTTTGGAACAAGGAACGGATTATGGAAGTCTATCTGAACTCTATAGAAATGGGAAATGGTATCTATGGTGCCGAAGCAGTAGCTCGTGAACACTTTCACAAGAATGCCAGCAAACTGACACCGGAAGAATGCGCACTAATTGCAGCCAGCCTTCCCAATCCTCGCAAATTCAATTCAAGCAGACCTGGCAACTACATGCTTAAAAGACAAAAGAAGATACTTTATCTTATGAAATGCGTCCCTACATTTCCGCCCAAACAAGATACGTCCTCTACGGTTTCAAAGAAGAAAAAGAAATAACCCGCACCCCCGTGTGGGCTTTCTTATTTTTAGAGTATTCAAAGAGAGTCTGAGAATCTAGAATAACTTTCTTCATGACCGATGAAGCATGAAGCAAATGCAATTTACCATCCACCCAACAAGCAAATCCTGTATGCACCACATCCAGCCCTTTTATATTGGTAGTAATCGCTATGATATCCCCATTCTTTATGTCCAACTCCTCAGAAGAAACGTTCAGACTTGTTTTAGGAATATAAGAAACAGGAACATTTTTCCATTTTCTCTCTATTTCAATCATCTGGGATATCATGGAAGGATTATTTTTCAACCGGTGATAATTGTCAGAGTGTGTGGACATAAAATCCAAATTCAAGATTTGTGATACAGCAAGCCCTAATTCCCCTGTACGTTCATGTACAATTCCTTTCTGTTCGTTATCCTTAATCCAATCACTGAAGTAATGTAAACGCGAGACATAACCGGCTTGTTTTCCATTCCGATAGCGGATACACAGCAACGCTTTTTTGTAACTTTCAAAGTCACTTTTCCCATACTTGTCAGCGAGACTCAATGCAAGTACTGTTTCAACTAATGTGGTACAATCCACCTTATCCAAATGAACAACTAATCTCTCTTCATCTGTCCCATCCAATGTATTCGCTACGTATGGAACCCCTAATAGATTTTGGGCAAAAAACAATATCCTACAGCTATCGGCCGGCAACCGGGCAGCTTTTTGAAGCAGACTCTCGACTTTTATACTGTCATTTTCTGATGCTGAAACGATACAAGGCATTATTCCTAAAATCATTCCCAGCAACCACGGATACAGCTTTCTCATATATTTTTTCTTATCTACCTGTTTTTTCTGCATGGCAACAAAGATAACACATAACTGAATGAATGCAAATTTTAAAAGAATGAAAAGATAAAAACATCCGCCATGACAAATTCAACACTTGCCATAGCGGATAAAAAAAGCTATATAGCACCTTTAAATCATGCAGTAAACTCTGTTCTTTCCAAATAAGCTATAACATCACCTTTATTAACTACAGCTCCTTGTTGGGCGCAAACTTCTACAATACGTCCTGTAAAATTAGCAAAAATCTTTTCATACTCTCCCCACGGAGTGGAAATATAACAGAACACTTCATCATGCTGGTATTTCCGTCCGACAAACGGTGCCATAGAAGGACCTTCCACGGAAACTTCCCATAAAATCTGCCCCTTATCCGGTGCAATAATAGGATCTGCCTTAGCACGCTTATATTTTCGGATCGTTTCCTCATCGAAGCCACTTTTTACCATAGCCGCATCCTGAGCACGTTGTAAATCATCCATAAAACGTTTCTTGGCTACACCCGATTTATAATCACGGTATTGCCGGTCATGCATAGCCAGTTCAAACAACTCTTCCTCATCCTCACCATATTCCCATCCATTATCATCCATCTCCTTACGGTACTTGTCCAGCTCATCAGGATAGTTCACCTGAGGATCTTCATCAGTGAATTCGTAGCCTTTACTTTTCGCCAGTTCGATTATTTCAGGAGCCAACGCACCCGGCAATTTTCCACTTTTTCCCAAAATCATATCCCATGTATGGTTATCAATCATCGTCCATCTCTCCTCTCCCTTCACCAATTGCATAACATTCATCAAAGCCACATTCTTCACATATTGGCTAAACGGTGTTACTAAAGGTGGATATCCCAATTTCGGCCATACGTATTCCACTTCTTCAAACAACATCACTACCAAATCATCCAAACTCATAGGTTCCTTTCCCTGTCCTTTCAGAATCAGATTGATGCCCGAATGCACCCCTTTCAGATCGGCCATCATTGAACCCATCATGCCACCGGGAAGTCCACATCCCAGCAGCAAGGAAGACATATGTTTGTTGGTAGGATCAATAAAATATCCCAAAAAATCATCAATAAATTCCTGCGTCATGCTACGCGCTTTCATATAAGCCTTCATATTGATTTCAGGTACCTGAAAACCTGCATTTTTCAACATAGCCTGTACAGAAATTACGTCAGGATGCACTTTTCCCCATGACAACGGCTCCATAGCGACATCAATGATATCCGCACCATTCTCACAAACTTCCAAAATAGATGCCATAGATAACCCAGGACCGGAATGTCCATGATATTGTACAATGACTTCAGGATGTTTATCTTTGATATTTCTCACCAACTGCCCCAACATTTCAGGACGGCCGATACCTGCCATATCTTTCAAACAGATTTCGGGTGCCCCCGCTTCTATTAACTGGTCGGCAATATAAGAATAATAATCCACCGTATGTACAGGAGAATAAGTGATGCAAAGAGTGGCTTGAGGAATCATTCCCGCTTCTTTAGCATATTTTATGGAAGGAATAATATTACGAACTTCATTCAAACCACAAAAAATACGAGTAATATCCACTCCTTGCGCATGTTTTACCCTATACATCAACCGACGTACATCAGCTGGAACAGGATACATTCGCAATGCATTTAAACCACGGTCCAACATATGCGTCTGAATACCCGCCTCACGTAAAGGCTTGGTAAATGTACGCACTGCCTTGTTAGGATTCTCACCATATAGCAAGTTCACTTGTTCAAAAGCACCTCCATTAGTTTCGACTCGGGCAAAACACCCCATTTCAACGATTAGAGGAGCAATTTTGGCTAACTGATCAGCTCTGGGCTGGTACTTCCCTGATGACTGCCACATATCGCGGTAGACCAAACTGAATTTGATTTCTTTTTTCATAATTATTACTTGATTTAAAGGTGTCTTGTCCTTTTGCAAATATAACAAATGAATAAAAATAAAGTTAATATTCGAAGCTGTTTTTTAGCTTCCAAAAACATGTTTAATATCATATTGTAAACCAACAAAAACAAAAAAGGCAGAGCAAAAGATTTTCACTCTACCTTTTTGATAATTTTCCCCCTTGGATTATACAAAATCACGGAGCTGTCCCTGCAAGCGTTGTCTGGTAAAAAAAATTCTGCTTTTTACAGTACCCAACGGCAATCCCAGCTTTTCGGCAATCTCACGATATTTAAATCCCGACACATGCATAGCGAATGGAATACGGTATTCTTTAGGAAGCAAACCGACTATACGATGTATTTCTTTCATGTCATAAGCTCCCTCGGTACTATCAAAGCCGGAATCCTGAGGCATACTTAAATGGTAGAGATTGTCTGTATGGTCCACAAATGTCTGGTCACGCACGATTTTCCTATAATTGTTTATAAAGATGTTACGCATAATGGTATACATCCATCCCTTAAAGTTTGTATCGGGGATATACTTGTCTTCATTATCCAGCGCTTTCAATGAAGTTTCTTGTAGCAGGTCATTAGCCTCCTCACGGTCGGCTGTGAGTTTGTATGCAAACCGAAGTAATTCTTCTTGCACACCCAGCAGGTTCTTTTTAAAACTAACGCTATTCATAAGTCTTTCAGTTTAGGTTCATATTCTTTTTCCATGCTCTCGGTAATGCAAGGATAGCGCATTTTAAATAGGTGTCAAAGAAAAAACTATCAAAATAGGGGGTAAAAACCGTCATTTATCAGTTTTTACCCCCTGTTTTGATAGTTTTCAGGTGCTATTTAGCGTTGTTCCCCCTTTAAAATTGGTAAACAGATACTATATTTAACAGCTAAAATACGCGCCAAAAACACAGTACTACCTCCTATTATCTGGCAAATAAAGGCTTCCAGACCAAACAGATCACATATCCAATAGGCCAATCCCCCCACCACACAGGCCATTGCATAAATTTCTTTACGAAAAATAAGCGGAATTTCATTAATAAAAACATCGCGGAGCACACCACCTGCGGCCCCAGTGATACTACCCATGATTATAGCTACCCAAAAAGGATATCCGAGAGCAATACTTTTGCCTACTCCCACTACTGTAAATAGTGCCAGACCGATGCTGTCGAACAGGAAAAAAGTGTTATGCATATGAATCAGATACTTGCCGAAAGCAATTACCCAAAACAATGCAAGTCCTGTACATATTAAATATATAGGGTCGGTCATCCAACCCGGAGTCACATCTAGAAGCACATCACGGATAGTACCTCCTCCGATAGCCGTTGCCAAACCCACTACATATGCACCAAACCAGTCAAACTGTTTGGCAGACGCCAATCTGATACCACTGATGGCAAAGGCAAACGTGCCTATAAAATCTAAAACTTGAACAAATGTTAGCATAATGGTTGTTATTTGTCTGCAAAGTAACGAATAAATTCGATAAGAAAATGTATTTTTGTGTTCAGAAAATAGCTTAAAATAAGATGAAAGTAACAATTATCGCAGGTGCACGTCCCAATTTCATGAAAATTGCCCCATTAATGCGTGCTATCAAGGCTGCAAAGGCAGCAGGAAAAAATATCACTGCCCGTCTGGTCTACACAGGTTCGGACGAAGATAAAAGTTTGGAACCTTCTCTGTTTACAGACCTGGATATGCCGCGTCCTGATGTATATCTGCATGTAGATAATACAGATTTTTTCCAGCAAATGGCAGGTATATTGGTAGCTTTCGCCCGCGAACTGGAACAGCATCCTGCACAGGTAGTACTTGTAGTGGATGACCTGACTCCTACTATGGCGTGCTCTATCGTAGCTAAAAAGAAAGGGATAAAAGTCGCTCATCTAGTGGCCGGAACCCGCTCTTTCGATATGGATATGCCAAAGGAAGTGAACAGCATGATAACAGATGGCTTGTCCGATTATCTGTTCACGGCCGGAATGGTAGCCAACCGCAATCTGAATCAAACAGGAACCGAACAGGCACATGTACATTTTGTAGGAAACATCCTGATTGATACGCTGCGTTATAACCGTACCCGTTTACAGCGCCCGGTAGCGTTCTCCATTATGGGACTGAAAGAAAAAGAATACCTCTTGCTAACATTGAACAAGCATTCATTGCTAAACAAGGACACAACACTGAAAGCCATCTTCCACACTATACTGGAAAAAACAGACAAGCCGATCGTGGCGCCGCTCCATACATATGTAAAAAACAAGCTGTCTGCTTTAGGAATTACTTCCGAAAGGTTATATATATTACCACCGCAACCTTATTTGTCATTCGGATATTTAGTGAACCATGCCTGGGGTATCATTACAGATTCGGGCAATGTAGCGGAAGAAGCTACTTTTTTAGGAATCCCCTGCATGACATTAAGCACGTATGCAGAACATCCCGAAACAGTGACAATCGGCACAAACCGGCTGGTGGGGGAAAACTCTGAAATCCTGGCAGACGCCCTTGACATTCTGAATAAAGGAGAATGGCAGAAGGGACATTTGCCGGAACGCTGGGACGGACACGCAGCAGAAAGAATTGTGCAAACATTGCTGGGTGAACATAAATAAAATGGAGCACCAATAAAAACACGGATGCCGCAGAATTTGATATTCTGCGGCATCCGTGTTTTTATTGGTGCTCCATCGATATCGCTTACACTCTCCTTTCTTACCAAGTATAATTCAAACCAAAACTAAGCAATTCCTGCAACTGGAAATAACTCTTGTTATCTTCTGTCAGTGTCACACCGTCATCATAACGCGCATGAACAAACAACTTAGTAGACAAATAACGGTTCAACACAAAATTAAATGTATTTTCCCAACTGGCAATTACGGTGTCATAAGTTGTAAAGTACTCCAATTTAGACTCCCACACAATACTGGGGATAATTGTCCAAGTCAGATTACCTGTAAATTTCGAACCGAAGAGATTCGCTGTTTTATGCCCCGGATCCACATTAAAAGCACCCGGATCAGTTATCTTATCATTGCTGATATACATAAAAGTATACGCCAGTGGAGATCCCAACAAAGACAATGAATAATTCTTCTTATTCTGCTTAAAGTCCATACCGAGGGTTATATCCAATTGGGCGGGAGACAGAAAATTAGAAATCATATCATTCGTATTCGTCTTATAATTTCCAAAGAACTGAGTCTTGAACTCGCCCGCCAAAGTATAATACCAGTTTTTGAAGGCTTTTACACCCAGTTTACTGCTTAAACGAAGCAAGTCGGCATTCGTCTTATACTTATGCACTGTATCTGACGGTGCTGTAACAAAACCCAATTTTATTTCCAGCTTATTTTCAAACTCTATACGCTGGCGGTCATCAAAATTAGCTTCCAGCACTAAGCCGGACAACAGCGCATTAGTACTTTCACCACCTTTATACCAGTTATCTGAAATATAATGTTGTGTGAACTGAACATACCCATTCCCCTTATGCGTCCAAAAGTTAGGGCGTACCACCAACAATTCATTATCCGTAGTCAAGCTTTCCACCGGTGTTTCCGGTTGAAGGAAACTTTTGATTCTCTCTTTCCTTGGTCTTTTTACTATCTGATTATTTTCCAGTGGTTTCAAATCAGCCAAATAAAGTTCGTTATTCACCAATCTGCCCGGATATTGCAAATAATAATTCCTTAATATATTATTCGACCAACGGTCGGCAGCGGCCAAGGTTTCCAAATCGGGCAGTTGATATATAGCTGCAGATGCAGAGTCACGCTTTCCCATATATAGCGAATCGACAGCTGTCATTATTTTCGTATCCGGACTCCATTTTATTTCAAAAATTTCTTTTATAGGAGCTTCATAATAAGTGGGCGGAACAAACAACTTATAAAAAGCCGGATTAGGACGTACCCGCCGGGGCGCCGGAATATTCAAATCATCCCACAGCCTGAAATAAGCAAAATAAGATGCGCTTAATGCAGACAATGAATCAGAATAGGCTTTCACAGCCGGATTTTCTTTCGTCTTGGCTATTTTCTGTGCCGGCACTTCTTCCATACAGAATACAGCAAGTATTATAGCCAAACATATACTTTTTCTCATACTAATTTTAGTTTTGTGCAAAAGTACACTTAATTTTCCTTTTCCCAAAAAACTGTTTCCTTTATATAGTAACGAATGATAAATTCAGTTTCATCAAATGATTTTTTAAAGCATATCCGACAATATTGAAAAAGATTTTGTAATTTTGCAACTTTGATAAATATTGCGATTTTGATAATTAAGAAAATAACATTTAAAAATATTAAGTCGTGGGAGAAACTAAGTATATCTTCGTAACTGGTGGTGTTGCCTCCTCATTAGGTAAAGGTATTATTTCATCATCAATAGGTAAATTACTGCAAGCCAGAGGCTATAATGTAACAATTCAGAAGTTCGATCCGTATATCAATATTGATCCGGGAACTTTGAATCCTTATGAACATGGTGAATGTTATGTAACGGTAGACGGACACGAAGCCGACCTCGATTTGGGACATTACGAACGTTTTTTGGGCATCCAAACAACTAAAGCCAATAACATTACAACAGGACGTATTTACAAAAGTGTTATTGACAAAGAACGCCGTGGTGACTATTTGGGAAAGACTATTCAGGTTATCCCCCATATCACCGATGAGATCAAACGCAATGTAAAATTATTGGGAAGCAAATATAAATTTGATTTTGTCATTACCGAAATCGGTGGTACCGTAGGTGATATTGAATCACTTCCTTATTTGGAAAGTATCCGCCAATTGAAATGGGAAATGGGACGTAATGCGTTGTGCGTACACCTTACTTATGTTCCTTATCTGGCAGCAGCAGGCGAATTGAAGACCAAACCTACCCAGCACTCTGTAAAAGAGCTGCAATCTGTTGGTATTCAACCAGATGTATTGGTATTGCGTACCGAGCACGAATTGAGCACAAACTTGAAAAAGAAAGTTGCTCTGTTCTGTAACGTAGATGAAAATGCTGTGGTGCAGTCTATCGATATGCCCACCATTTATGAAGTACCTTTGCGTATGCAAGAGCAGGGACTGGATGTAACCATTCTCCAAAAGATGGGATTGCCCGTGGGTGAAACTCCAACCCTCGGTCCATGGAGAGATTTTCTAGATCGCCGTCATAAGGCAACTGAGAAAGTAAAAATTGGATTGGTTGGTAAATACGATTTGCAAGACGCTTATAAATCTATCCTTGAAGCCTTGTCACAAGCCGCCACTTACAATGACCGCAAAGCGGATATCCACTTCATAAACAGCGAGAAACTGACAGATGCTAATGTAGAAGAGCAGATTAAGGATATGGATGGTATCATCATCTGCCCGGGATTCGGACAACGTGGCATAGAAGGTAAGTTCGTTGCTATCAAATATGCACGTACACACAATGTGCCGACTTTTGGTATCTGTCTAGGTATGCAGTGCATGGCTATTGAGTTTGCCCGTAACGTGCTAGGTTATACAGATGCCAACAGCCGCGAAATGGATGAAAAAACGCCACACAACGTGATAGACATTATGGAAGAACAGAAAGCTATCACCAATATGGGCGGCACTATGCGCCTGGGAGCCTATGAATGTATCCTTGACCAACACTCAAAGACTTTTGAAGCCTATAAAAGCGAACACATACAGGAACGCCACCGTCACCGCTACGAATTCAATAATGACTATAAGCAGGAGTACGAAAAGGCGGGTATGAAATGCGTGGGTATCAATCCGGAATCCGATTTAGTGGAAATAATTGAAATCCCGACATTAAAATGGTTCATCGGAGTACAGTTCCATCCCGAGTACAGCAGTACAGTATTGAAACCACATCCTTTATTCCTGTCATTTATCAAAGCGGCAATAGACAAATAAGAAACGAGAATTATAATATAATAAGGTAAACAAGTAAAAATGGACAAAAACACTTTAGTGGGATTCGCCCTGATTGGTGCAGTTGTGATAGGCTTCAGCATCTACAACCGTCCTAGCCAGGAAGAAATGGCACGTGCCAAACATTATCAGGATTCCATTCAGGCGATAGCCCAAAAAGAGGCCGAACGACTGGCACAGGCTGCCACGGCACAGAGTCAGAATGCAACATTGCATTTAGACTCTACCTCTATGTTCTATGGCGCAAACCAAGGTACGGAACAGCTAACGACACTGGAAAATAATGTAGTAAAACTGACTTTCACCAATAAAGGTGGACGGGTGTGCGCAGCCATATTAAAAGATTATAACGGACAGGACGGCAAGCCTTTGATGTTATTTGATGAAAAAGATTCGGGCATGAATTTCGCTTTCGAAGGAAAGAATGAAAATATTTTGACCGAGGATATGTATTTCCAGCCTACCAACGTAACAGACAGCACTGTAACTATGCGTTTGGCAGCAAACAATGGAGGCTATATAGATTTCGATTACAAACTTTTACCGGATGCTTACATGGTGAATTTCACTATTCGCGCAAACGGCATGCAGAATTTCTTCCCTCCTGCCCTGAACACAGTCAATATAAACTGGCGTCAACGGGCACGCCAGCTTGAAAAAGGTTTCAGCTTCGAACAGCGCTATACTTCGCTCACCTACAAGCCGGTAGAAAAAAGTTCAGACTATCTGAACGAAATGAAAGAAGCAAAAGAAGATGTTACCGACCGTTTGGATTGGATTGCTTTCAAGAATCAGTTCTTCTCAAGCGTACTTATTGCCGATCAAGATTTTGATAAAGCTTCCCTAACCTCTACCCCCCAACAGGAAGGAAGCGGATATATGAAGAACTATACCGCGGACATGACAACTTTCTTTGATCCTACCGGAAAGCAGCCTACCGATATGCAGTTCTACTTCGGTCCGAACCATTTCAAGACTTTGCTGAACAGCAATGATCTAAGCCTTTCCCAAAAAGATTTGGAACTGGAAGACCTGGTTTATTTGGGCTGGCCCATTATCCGCTGGGTAAACCGCTGGTTCACTATTAATTTGTTTGATTGGCTCTCAGGGTGGGGACTGAGCATGGGTGTCGTATTGCTGCTGATGACGATTATCGTCAAAGTGTTAGTTTATCCGGCTACCTACAAATCATATATGTCCTCTGCCAAGATGCGCGTCCTGAAACCCTACATCAACGAGATCAACGCAAAATATCCCAAGAAAGAAGATGCTTTGAAAAAGCAACAGGAAACGATGGCACTTTACAGCAAATACGGAGTAAGCCCTATGGGAGGTTGCTTGCCTATGCTGATCCAAATGCCGGTATTCATGGCTTTATTCTTCTTCGTGCCTAACGCTATTGAGTTGCGCCAACAAAGTTTCTTATGGGCCCCGGACTTGTCCACTTATGATGATATTATCAACTGGGGAACCAACATTCCTCTGCTGGGCAATCATTTAAGCCTCTTCTGTTTGCTGTTCAGTATCACCAATATTCTGAACACCATGTACACCATGAAGCAGCAGGATATGGGACAACAGCAAATGCCGGGTATGAAACTAATGATGTATATCATGCCAGTCATGTTTATTTTCATCTTCAACGGTTATTCATCCGGCTTGAACTACTATTACTTCATTTCCGGACTGATTGGTATCCTCACCATGGTGATTCTGCGCAAAACAACTGATGAAAAGAAACTCCTTGCCATGTTGGAAGCCCGAAAAGAAAAGAAGAGCCAAAAGAATGGCGGCAAACCGGGTGGCGGACTGATGGCTAAACTGGAAGCTTTACAAAAGGAGCAGGAACGACTGCAACAAGAAAGAATGAATAAAGGGAAAAAATAACGAGTTTACACTTCCTTAAAAAAACAGCGAAGACCGGCATATATAAAAAACAGCGGTCTTTGCTGTTTTTTTATATATACCGGTTACCTCTATATTTGCTCTTCTTTGCAAAGACACCCTTCCACAGACACACAAAGAAACAAAACAAATATGCAGGAACATTTCACATCACCGGCTTTTATACGTATTTTTGCAATCAGTTAATCATCAAAAACAATTTTTAGATATGAATAAATCAAGCGCAACCATCATGGCAGCAGCACTTATGCTAGCTTCTTCCTGTACCGAAGTGAAACAGGAAGGACAGGGCTACGAGCCCATTATAGGCAAGCAAGAAATCACCATCAAAGACGGTCGTCTTACCCCCGAAGCCCTGTGGGCAATGGGACGCATAGGCAGTCTGAGTATTTCCCCCGATGGCAAACAGATAGCCTACACCGTAGCCTATTATAGTGTTCCCGAAAACAAAAGCCATCATGTAATTTACGTAATGGATGCCGATGGAAAGAACAACACCCTGCTTACTCAAACAGCATGGAATGAAAGCGAGCCTCAATGGATAAAAGGCGGAACAAAAATCGCATTCTTATGCAATGAAAGTGGTGGCAGCCAAATTTGGGAGATGAATCCTGACGGTACGGAACGCCGTATCATTTCCGATTTCAAAGGAAACATAGAAGGATTCTCTTTTTCACCGGATGGCAAAAAGATTCTTTTCATCTCACAAATAAAATACGGCCAACGCACTGTAGACCTCTACCCTGACCTACCCAAAGCCAGCGGTATCATTGTAAACGACCTGATGTATAAACATTGGGATGAATGGGTAGAAAGTATTCCACATCCTTTTATCGCTGATTTTGATGGTAACATGATGGGAGCAGCCACCGATATCATGGAAGGTGAGCCGTTTGAAGCTCCAATGAAACCTTTCGGAGGTATCGAGCAGCTGGCTTGGAGCAACGACTCTAAACAAATAGCTTACACCAGCCGGAAAAAGCAAGGATTGGCATACGCAGTATCTACCGACTCGGATATATACCTTTATAATATAGAAAAAGGCACAACACTGAACCTGTGCAAACCGAATGGAAAAGATTCAAATGGAACAGATGAAATGAAAGGATATGACACCAATCCTAAATTCAGCCCCAACGGCAAATACATTGCATGGCAAAGCATGGAGCGCGATGGTTACGAAAGTGACCGGAACCGCCTGTGCATCTACAATTTAGATGACGGTCAAAAGACATTTGTTACCGAAAGTTTTGAATCAGGCGTAGATGACTATTGCTGGAACAATGATTCGCAAAGTCTGTACTTTGTCGGTGTATGGCATGGAACCAGCATGGTATACAGTGCCAATCTGAATGGTGATATAAAAAAACTGACTGATGGCATGTATGACTACGGATCAGTAGCCATGGCAGGCGATAAAATAATTACCAAACGTCACTCTATCAGTGCCGCCGATGAAATCTACACCCTCACTCCTGCCGACGGGCAAGTGGCGCAACTCTCACACGAGAATGATCACATCTTTAAACAGCTGAATTTGGGCAAAGTGGAGGAAAGATGGACCAAAACTACCGATGGCAAGCAAATGCTTTCATGGGTGATCTATCCCGTCAATTTTGACGCAAACAAGAAGTATCCTACTTTATTATTCTGTGAAGGTGGCCCGCAAAGTCCCGTCAGCCAATTCTGGAGCTACCGCTGGAACTTCCAGATTATGGCAGCCAACGATTATATTATCATCGCTCCGAATCGTCGTGGGCTACCTGGATTCGGCATGGAATGGTTGGAACAAATTAGCGGTGACTATGGAGGTCAATGTATGAAAGACTATTTGTCAGCCATAGATGATATTTCAAAAGAACCATATGTAGATACTAATCGTTTGGGATGCGTAGGTGCCAGCTTCGGCGGATTCTCCGTCTATTGGCTGGCGGGACACCATGACAAACGTTTTAAAGCATTTATCGCACACGATGGTATATTCAATATGGAGCAGCAATATCTGGAAACAGAAGAAATGTGGTTCGCCAACTGGGATATGGGTGGTGCATATTGGGACAAAAACAATGCAACGGCACAACGTACCTTTGCCAACTCTCCTCATCGTTTCGTTGATAAATGGGACACTCCCATTCTCTGCATTCACGGTGAAAAGGATTATAGAATTCTTGCTTCACAAGGTATGTCGGCGTTCAATGCAGCTGTATTGCGCGGTGTTCCGGCCGAACTTTTATTATATCCGGATGAGAATCATTGGGTATTGAAACCGCAAAATGGGGTGTTATGGCAACGCACTTTCTTTAGTTGGTTAGATAAATGGCTCAAATAACGCCTAAATTACCGCAATATTATCCGTTATTAGAACTATATAGTATAATTTTCAATTTTTGTGTTACCTTTGTAATGTCAAACAAAAAATGAACATTAAGTGATATTTGTTAAGCTACCTTTTATTAGGTGAGTAAACAATAGCTTGTGAAAGTAGTTGTTTACAGTGTTAGTATATAAATAACTTTTTATTCCCCGTGCTTTGTGAGCGCACAAAGCTGGATGATTACAAAATAATAAAGTGATTATTTTTTCGTGATACCGGCTTGTGATAAGTCGGTATCATTTTTTATTCCAGCAAACCAACATCATACTCATTATTATTCTGGAATGCTTATGCCCTCATGCTCTCATTTTACATATAACAATCTAATTATAAATAGCTTACATGATTATAGTAAAAATATTTGCTCTCACTTATGCCCTCATACCCTCACTATATTTTAAAGCAGATTTTCGCATAATACGCTTGCTGTCAACTATATATTCTTTTTTATAAAGTATTCCTGTTTGATATAAAGCAGGGTACTTTCAGACTTTTTCATTTCAAAAATGCATATGAAAGAGATGTACTTCCACGAAATAGCAGTTTACAGAGTTCCGATATCGATAAAAAAGATCAAAACGTTTTTAAAAAAGCTCGTTATCTTTTCCAAAAAGTTCCTGTTGTTATTTGAAAAGCTCTTGATCTTTTTTAAAAACGTCCTTATATTTGGGGGATTTATATGATTCACACTCACATACATACGCACAAACCCGTACATACATATGCGTAGCTTCATGTAGACATACGTGCGTTAGAGATTTTATATGATCACATCTATTGAAAAAACTCTTTTATTCAATATCACTTCGCCGATACAATAATAAAGAGGCTGAATCAAATTTATCTTGAATTTCAGCCTTTTTATTCATCAATACAACATTGGGAAATCGGACTACATGACCATTCTTGCATTAAGAAAGGCAGTTTAATAATGAAACAGCCAAATCTCTAAAAACAACAATATCCATCCGTCTACAGTTTGGTAAATGGATGGATATTGCTTTTTTATTCTTAACCTCTGCCCAAAATAAATGCAAAGAAGCCTTATATTTAATTTTAACAGAAGAAACTTTCTATTTTTTCTGCATTAATCCTTTAAATGCCGTAGGATAAGGAGTTTCAAACTCCATCAACTCTTTTGTTACCGGATGATAGAAACATAACTTAAAGGCATGTAACGCCAATCGTCCTAAAGGATCACACTCACTGCCATAGCGCCGGTCACCAACAACAGGGTGACCTAAATCCAACATATGCACACGAATCTGATTCTTACGTCCTGTTTCCAAATCCAACTCCACCAATGAATATCCATTGGCCCGCTTTATTGTTTTATAATGAGTGACCGCAAACTTACCTTCCCCATTATCTACAGGACTGGAATAGACATACAATTTCCGGTCGGTCAACCAAGACTCTACAGTACCGTAATCTTTCTCCATATCACCAGAAACGATAGACACATAACGGCGGTCCGTCACAATATCATGCCAATTATCACGTAAAGTATTCTGGGTTTTTTCATCTTTGGCATACATCATCAACCCCGAAGTTTCACGGTCCAGACGATGTACTACAAATACGCGGTTGAAACGATGTGAACGTTTTACATACTCATTCAAAATATGTTGTGCAGTACGCTCCTTCTGATGTTCTGTGCTGACAGAAAGCAGTCCCTCCTTCTTTTCCACCACCAAGATATAAGCATCCTCGTATACCAGTTTCAGCATCGGATGTTTAAACTCACGATTATTCTTCACCTTGGATATCTGCACTTTCATACCTGGTTTCAATGCGAAATTATATTGGGTAGTAATCACATTATCTACCAAAATCACGCGGTTGGCAAGCAACGCCTTTACCTTGCTACGACTGATTCCCGCCATTTTCCGCATCAGAAAATCCATCAGCTCAGCGGGCTCCGTCACATTATATATAGTATATCGGGCAACACTTCTCGCCTTTGGCCTGCCGGAATCACTATTCTTACCTCTTGACATAATTCTATTTACTGTTTAAACAATTTATAATTGAACTATCCGGATTATCCTCTTTTTTCCAGCAACACCACATTTTCCACATGATGCGTATGAGGGAACATATCTACGGGTTGCACGGCCATCACCTTGTATTTGGCATCTAACAAAGACAAATCACGTGCCTGGGTGGCAGGATTACAGCTAACATACACAATCCGCTGAGGTTCAGCAAAAAGAATTGTATTAATCACATCATCGTGCATTCCGGCACGCGGAGGATCAGTGATAATAACATCAGGACGACCATGTTGGTTGATAAACTCCTGAGTGAGGATATCCTTCATGTCACCGGCATAAAATAAGGTGTTGTCAATGCCATTAATTGCCGAATTCACTTTAGCATCTTCTATTGCTTCAGGCACATATTCGATACCAATCACTTTCTTTGCCTGGCGTGAAACAAAGTTGGCTATGGTTCCAGTCCCTGTATAAAGATCATACACCAATTCTTTACCGGTCAATCCGGCAAAATTACGGGCCACCTTATAAAGATTATACGCCTGTCCGGAATTAGTCTGATAAAATGATTTTGCTCCTATCTTGAAGCGCAACCCCTCCATTTCCTCGAAAATATGATCGTTGCCTTTGAACACCATTACCTCCAGATCGTTAATGGTATCATTGCATTTGTTATTGACTACATATAATAAGGAAGTAATCTGCGGAAAACGTTCTGCCACGAAAGCCAGCAGTTGCTTCATCAGATCCATTTCGCTCTCTTCCACAATCTTGCATTGCAGCAACACCATAAGCTCACCCGTACTCGAAGTACGGATCATCAAGTTGCGAAGCATTCCTTCTTGAGAACGCAGATTAAAGAAAGAATAATTGTGTTCGTATGCATAGTCACGAATCGCATTGCGTATCTGGTTGCTGATATCATCCTGTAACCAGCACTTTTCTATAGCCAGTACCTTGTCAAATGCACCGGGAATGTGGAAACCTACGGCGTTCATCTGATCGTACTTCACATCTTCCTTTACCTCTTCCTCTGTCAGCCAACGTTTGTTAGAAAACGTAAATTCCAACTTATTACGGTAAAACTCCGTTTTTTCCGACCCCATGATAGGTGAAATTTCCGGCAATTCGATCTTGCCGATACGGGTCAGATTATCCGTCACCTGCTTTTGCTTATACTTTATTTGTTCTGTATATGGCAGACACTGCCACTTACAACCACCACATATACCATAATGCTGGCAGAAGGGTACTGCACGCACAGGAGAATACTCATGGAATTTCACAGCCACAGCTTCTGCATAATGATTTTTCTTACGCTTCACTTGTAAATCCACCACATCACCGGGCACTACATAAGGCACAAATACTACCAGGTCATTCACTTTCGCCAAAGCTTTTCCTTCGGCAGCTACATCTGTTATGGTTATCTTCTCTAATAATGGAAGTTCTTTCTTCTTTCTAGCCACTTTTCTGAATAAGTTAATTTGGGGACAAATTTAAGCATTTTCCCTGAATATTGCCTCATAAATCGTAAGATATTAAAATTGCAAAGTAGAAATTGCAATTTCCACTATTTTTTTTCAGTAAAAGGTTTGGAGATAACTAAAATATGTATAGTTTTGCGATTACATTTTTTGAGCGAGTTAACTTTAAATACATTTATTATGGATAAAAAAAGAGTTTACACCTTTGGTAATGGACAAGCTGAAGGAAAAGCAGACATGAGAAATCTGCTTGGTGGAAAAGGCGCTAACCTGGCTGAAATGAATCTAATCGGTGTTCCCGTACCTCCGGGATTTACAATCACCACAGAAGTTTGTAGCGAATATTATGAGTTAGGTAAAGATAAAGTAGTAGAACTGCTGAAAGCGGATGTTGAGAAAGCTATCGCCAACATCGAAAATCTGATGAATTCCAAGTTTGGAGATGTAGAGAACCCGTTACTGGTTTCTGTACGTTCGGGTGCCCGCGCTTCTATGCCGGGTATGATGGATACCATCCTTAATTTAGGTTTAAATGACGAAGTGGTGGAAGGCTTGAGCCGCAAGACCGGACGCCCCCGTTTCGCATGGGATTCTTACCGTCGTTTCGTACAAATGTATGGTGACGTGGTATTGGGTATGAAACCGGTGAACAAGGAAGACATCGATCCTTTCGAGGAAATTATCGAAAAAGTAAAGGAAGAAAAAGGTGTGAAGCTCGACAACGAATTGGAAGTGGAAGACCTTAAAGAACTGGTTAAACGCTTTAAAGTTGCTGTAAAAGAACAAACCGGACAAGATTTTCCGACCTGTGCATACGAACAACTTTGGGGTGCCATTTGTGCTGTATTCCGCAGCTGGATGAACGAACGCGCCATTCTTTACCGCAAAATGGAAGGTATTCCTGCCGAATGGGGTACTGCTGTAAGCGTACAAGCCATGGTATTCGGTAACATGGGTGATACTTCGGCTACTGGTGTTTGCTTCTCTCGTGACGCAGGTAACGGTGAGGATTTGTTTAATGGCGAATATTTGATCAACGCACAAGGTGAAGATGTTGTAGCCGGTATACGTACCCCGCAACAAATCACAAAAATCGGTTCTCAGCGTTGGGCAGAACGTGCAGGTATTTCTGAAGAAGAACGCGTAGCCAAATATCCCTCTATGGAAGAAGCTATGCCGGAAATCTACAAAGAACTGGATGCCCTGCAGACCAAACTGGAAAACCACTATCGCGACATGCAGGATATGGAATTTACCGTACAGGAAGGTAAATTATGGTTCTTGCAGACCCGTAACGGTAAACGTACCGGAGCTGCCATGGTAAAAATCGCCATGGACTTGTTGCGCCAGGGCATGATTGATGAAAAAACAGCATTGGAGCGTTGCGAACCTAATAAATTAGACGAACTGCTTCACCCTGTGTTCGACAAGAAAGCGTTGAAAGAAGCGAAAGTTTTGACTCGTGGTTTGCCCGCTTCTCCGGGTGCCGCTACCGGTCAGATTGTGTTCTTCGCCGATGATGCTGCTAAATGGGCTGCCGATGGTAAAAAGGTGGTCATGGTACGTATCGAAACTTCGCCGGAAGACCTGGCAGGTATGGCCGTTGCCGAAGGTATCCTGACTGCACGTGGCGGTATGACATCTCACGCTGCGGTTGTGGCCCGTGGTATGGGTAAGTGCTGCGTATCGGGTGCTGGTGCTATCAATGTAGATTATAAGACACGTACCGTAGAAATTGAAGGTATTACTTTAAAAGAAGGTGACTTCATCTCTCTGAACGGTACTACCGGTGAAGTATATAAAGGTAAAGTGGAAACCAAAGCAGCCGAAGTTTCAGGCGATTTCGCTGCATTGATGGATCTTTGCAACAAATACACAAAGCTGAATGTCCGCACTAACGCTGATACTCCGCATGATGCGGAAGTGGCCCGCGCTTTTGGTGCTTCAGGTATCGGTCTTTGCCGTACGGAACACATGTTCTTTGATGCTGAAAAGATTGTCGCTATGCGTGAGATGATCCTGTCACCGGATGTAGAAGGACGTAGAAAAGCATTGGCTAAATTGCTCCCCTTCCAAAAAGCCGACTTCAAAGGTATCTTCAAGGCTATGGACGGATGTCCGGTAAATGTTCGTCTGCTCGATCCTCCTTTGCATGAGTTCGTTCCCCATGATGCAAAAGGTCAGGAAGAAATGGCTAAGGCAATGGGCGTAACCGTACAGGAAATCAAAAAACGTGTGGAAAGCCTGTGTGAACACAATCCGATGTTAGGTCACCGCGGCTGTCGTTTGGGTAACACCTATCCCGAAATCACAGAGATGCAGACTCAAGCGATTCTAGGTGCTGCAATTGAACTGAAGAAAGAAGGATATGATCCGCATCCCGAAATTATGGTTCCCTTGACCGGTATCCTGTATGAATTCGAAGCTCAGGAAAAGGTGATCCGTGATGCAGCAGCAGCATTATTTGAAAAAGAAGGTATGGAAATTCCGTTCAAAGTAGGTACCATGATTGAAATTCCGCGTGCTGCGCTGACAGCCAACCGCATTGCCAGCCGTGCAGAATACTTCTCATTCGGTACCAATGACTTGACCCAGATGACCTTCGGTTATTCCCGTGACGATATTGCTTCTTTCTTGCCGGTATATCTGGAAAAGAAGATTCTAAAAGTAGACCCGTTCCAAGTACTCGACCAAAATGGTGTGGGCCAGCTGATTGAAATGGCTGTAGATAAAGGCCGTTCAGTTCGTCCTGATTTGAAATGCGGTATCTGCGGTGAGCATGGTGGTGAGCCTTCATCAGTGAAATTCTGTCACAAAGTTGGTTTGAACTATGTGTCTTGTTCTCCGTTCCGCGTGCCTATCGCCAGACTGGCGGCGGCTCAGGCAGCTGTTGAGGAATAATCGACAGATAATTAAATAATTGTTTTAGGCTGTAATGCTTTGGATTTCAGGCATTACAGCCTAAACTGTTTTTAAGCGGTTCGTACACTTGACATCGCTTTGTGAAGCCAAATGTACGGGTATTGCATACACCACGCATACACTTTTAGACAGGGGCGCATACACCAACGCATACACCACTGAAACAATTAAAAATCAAGAGGATATGGCAAATTTTAAAGCAGTAGTTAGAAAGAAGCGTGCAGATGGCTTCTATCCGGTGTACATTCGTATCGTTCACCGCTCTCGTATGGGGTATATCAAGACCTCAAAAATCGTTACGGACAAGCAGCTCAGCAAGACGGGTGAGATTAAGGATCCCGTAGTAAATGACTATTGTTCTCGTGAGATTTTACGTTACAGTGACCTCGTGAATCGCAAGGATGTTTCTCATTTCTCCGTAGCAGAATTGATTGAGTATTTAAACAATCTGGATGAAGAAGTCAACTTCAGTGAGTATGCGAATAAGTTTATTGCGCGTATGCGTGAGGAAGGTCACGAACGTAATGCGAAGAATTATCGCTTGGCTGTTGATCACCTACAGCGCTATTTGGGCTCCACCGAAGTGATGTTCTCCAGATTGACCACTACTACCATTAATAATTGGATAGATAGCTTGTCATTGACCAATCGAGCCAAAGAGATGTACCCTACCTGTGTGCGTCAGATTTTCAAGAAAGCACTGGTAGAATTGAATGATGAAGAGCGCGGACTCATACGCATCAAGTATAATCCTTGGCTTAAAGTTAGCATTCCAAAGTCAGACAGGACCATGAAGTTGGCAATCAGCGCAGAAGCTTGTCGTGAGTTCTTTAACCGGCCCCTTCCGAAAACTAAGATGCTTGCCTCTACCCCGGAATTGGGACGAGATATTGCTTTGCTCATCTTTTGTTTGGGCGGAATCAATACGGTTGACTTGTACAATCTGAAGAAGGAAGATTATCATGATGGTATCATTTCGTATAAACGTGCTAAAACAAGGCATAGCCGTGCCGACGAAGCATATATGGAAATGCGTGTAGAACCTTTCATTCAAACGACGTTTAATAAGTATCTTGCGGATGAGGAAGATGAGTATCTCTTTGTTTTTCATAGCCGTTATAGGGATTCTGACAGCTTCTGTGCCGGTGTAAACATAGGTATCAGAAAAATCTGTATTGATATGGGCATGAAGAAAGAACAGTTCTATTGTGGCTATACCTTCCGCCATACATGGGCCACCATTGCCCAAAACGATTGTGATGCCAATATTGCGGATGTTGCCTTCGGTTTGAACCATAGTCAGGGCTATAAAGTGACCAGAGGCTATGTCAAGATAGACTTTACTCGTGCTTGGGAATTGAATGCCAAGATCATTGATTTTGTATTCTTCTCCAACAAGAAAAGCAAGCAAGGAAAGGCGCGTGATCTTGAGGAACCTGCCTATAAGCTTTTCCGCATATCGCCAAAGATGATGATTCATGCCCGTGCTTATTTCAAGGGTGAAGTTGTAGCCGAACTGACAAATATCGGATTCAGTAACATCAATCAGGTGATTGCAGCGCTTGCTCCTCACTTGCCTAAGGATATGCCTGTTGGATGTACAGTACAGTTCCGGTTAACGAATTGCGACAACCAGCAAGAAATGGTTTACGAACGCAGCAAAGGTAAGGGCTTCTAAAGCACCCTATACCTTAATATGATAGAGCCATCCTTATCAGTCAGAACGATTGATAAGGATGGCTCATTTTCGGTAGCTGCCCTACCTGTCGTTTTGTGCTACCAAAAAGCAGAACTTGACCAGAGGGAAAACACTCACTTATTCATCTGATACCCTATCCACCTTCTAAGCAGTTACGGCATTTTGTTCCCTTGGAGTGGATTTCAATAATTCCTGGGTCCGGTTGCACGCAGGTTGGCAATAACCATCATAACGATAAAGAGCAGCACTTTCCATGCCAGCACGAATGCGTTTTTTACCAGCCACCAGATAAGCCGGATAACCTTACCGATAATCCACATAACCAGCCTAAGTAGCAGACTGAATACAATGAGTACCGGTATCATATATATCATGAGCAAGAGTTCAGCCATAGCAGTATATTCTTAGTTGTAACATTCCTTGGATGAGTGTTTCTCATAACCAAATATACTAAAAATCAGTGATATACAGAAACTTTTCAGGCTCTTTATTTGTCTTGTTAGCACTCTTTAAGTCTTGGTTTTCAGTGGCTTATTCCGAAGTTCTTTGGTCGGATTCGCTCATAGTATTTGAGATATTCAAATTCATGTTCCGACATCCTTTCATTACACTTTACTATGAAATTCGATTCGATAGGAATCCGTTTGGGTAGTTGTAATACTCGTTATTCGAGGTGACAGCTTCATACGCTAATCTGCATCCGAAGACAGGGAAACATTCCATCTTTTCCCTACATGTATATGCAGTCTTCGTGTTGTTGCACTAAGGAGCTGAAGGCAACCATTTATCGCAAGCAGCTTTGCACATGACTATTGTTGTTTCCAAACTCTCAGTCTGCCCGAAGTCAGAATCCTCTTATCCGAGTGATTGAAGTCTATCGGATTGGAACATTGTGCATCCCAAGAACTAAGGTGATACAGACAAAGAGAGATAGGTGTTGAAAGAACTAAAGACAAGTAACCTTGAATATTAGGAAAGGATAATCTGGAGCATCTGAGCATTCAGATGAATATACCTTGAATGCTTGATAATCAAGATAAATCGACCGAAGATTTCTCCCAAGAATGATGTTGTGAATTTTTGCGTTTCGCCGTTTTTTGTGCTTCTTTGAGGTCGCTAAAGCTACCGGGAAGGCATCGAACTGCGTTGCAGGATTTGTCAAGCAAGTTGTACCCTTGTCATTACAAAACGGAGTTTTGTCCTCACAAGGGTCACTTGCCGATTGCTGCCGCAACGGAGCGATAAATCGCTGTTTCGCTCTGCGAAATAGGTGTTCGGAGAACCCGGCTAACAAGTAATCCAAGGAAGTATGAAACAGAAGACCAAAGTATTTCAGTTGCGGCTTACCCCGGAGGAAGCCCAACTGTTGAAGGAAAAATCAGGCTCATTCCACTCTGTGAGCCATTATATCCTGTCGGCAGTGCAGGAATTTTCCAATGTGGATGTGAAGGAACGCATCGAGTTGATCCGAGAACTCGGTGAGTTTTACCGAAAGAATCAGAACGAACTGTCCTGGGCAGGCGGCAACCTGAATCAGGTGGTCAAACGAGCCAATGAACTGGCGGTAGCCGGGTTGCTTGCGCCCGGCTATATCCAAGAGATAGTGCTTCCGACCATCCGCGAAACACAGAAAACGATGAACCGCATCAAACGGGATTTGGAACTGATTACACTCAAGTGCATAAAGACCAAAATGCCGAAGTAGTGTTTGTGCGGTATATGATTTGACCGTTGAACCCAACTAATCCGACTATTCAGATGATAGCAACCATTTTACCCGGAAGTTCGAACTTCCATGCTGTAGATTACAATGAACGGAAGGTGGCGAAAGGTGTAGCCCGGTTACTGGAGATACAAAACTTCGGAGCACTCGGCGAAGTACGCAAGCCAACCCCCGATGAGTTGACTCAGTTTCTCATGGAATATTCCTCCATGAATCCCAGAATACAGAAAGCCCAGTTCCATGTAGCCATCTCCTGCAAGGGACATGAGATGTCGGAACAGCAGTTACTTGATTTCGCGCACCAATATCTGCAGGAAATGGGTTATGCCGAACCCGGACAACCCTGGCTCATCTATTCCCACAACGATACAGACAATGCGCACTTGCACATTGTGACTTCAAGAATTGCACCCGATGGACACAAGATACAGCACGACCATGAGCGCAGACGCTCGCAGGCGGTCATTGACAAGATACTTGGAACCGATAGAACACAAAAAACAGAGAAAGACATCGAGGCCGCCAAGCAGTACAGCTTCTCCTCCTTTGCCCAGTTCAAGGCCGTGATGGGAACCATGGGCTATGAAGTCTTCCAGAAAGACGGGAACATCTTCGTCAAGCAAGGCGGTAGAATCCAAAAGAAACTCCCCCTGACAGAGATTGAAGCTCTATATAAAAAAGGTTATCAAGACAAGGCACGCAATCGCCAGCTGAGAGCCTACCTGAAGAAATACCGGGACGTATGCGCCAATAAGGAAGAACTGCAGAAGGAAATGAAGAAGAATTTCGGCGTGGATGTGGTCTTCTTCGGCAAGAAAGACAAACCCTATGGCTATATGCTGATTGACCATGCCAACAAGACCGTCATTCATGGTGCCCGGGTTCTAGCCGTAGAAGAACTCCTCGACTTTGCTACTCCCGAACAACGCTTTGACCGGATAGAAGCATTCATAGACCGGCTGCTGACCCTCAATCCCAAAATCACTCAGGGAGAAATTTTCCAGAAACTCAAGAAACAGCGTGCCTATATAAAGAAAGGTGTCATCTACTACGATGGCCAAAGCAGACCCTTGCCGCTTTTCATGGCCAAGGCCATAGACCGCAACAACCGCATCAGTTTCATCGAGAAGTTCCGTCCGCAGAACGCAGCCGAAGTGGAATTGCTGTGCAAGGTATTCAAGGTGGACCGGCCGGACCTGGTGGACATCTCTACGGAACGTCCTCCCAAGTATGCCGATTCCGTCGGCCGCCTGCATGAAATCTTCAATGATCCCGAAGTGAAGTCCCCCCGCAGCGCCATGTACCAGGAAGGCTTCATCATCCGTCAGGTCGATGATACCTACTATGCCATCAACTTCAAGGAACATATTCTCATCAACCTGAATGAAGAAGGCTTCGATGTGGAACGGGTGAAGAAGAAATCCAAGAAGCCAAAGCGCCAGGGAGTGCCGTTTAAGAAATCCAAGAAGAAGACGCTCAATCCAATCAAAAGTTTGCAGCGCAAATCGCATCAGGGATTGGGCAAGCTACGGAAAGAAGGTGTCGGCAGCCACAGCGCCAACCGCGAATGGGAAGTTGGAAAAAAGACGAACTACGATGAGGTGGACAACGGTCACTCTATGAAAATATAAAATTCTTGACTCTTAGGAAGATACTTGGATGTACTGCTGTACACGACCAGATAAGCTATGTTGCGGGTAATAAAGTTTACCTGTAACATACTTATCTACATATTTAACCGCTCTTTTAGTTTGGTATTTCGTTTTAGAACCTGCATGTTATTGATGGCATAATGAAGGGCATTGGGTGTGCCGATAAGAATGCAGATTTTCTTGGCACGGGTGATACCGGTATAGATAAGGTTACGTTGCAGCATGATGTAGTGGTTCATCATGACGGGCATCACCACGATGGGATATTCTGAGCCTTGCGACTTGTGGATGGTAGTGGCATAAGCCAGCGTCAGTTCTTCCAATTCTGAGATTTCATAAGATACCAGTGTTCCTTCGAAATTCACACTCAGTGTATTCTCATCCGTATCTACCGATTCGATATAGCCCAAGTCACCGTTAAACACTTTCTTTTCGTAGTTGTTTCGTAGCTGCATGACACGGTCACCCAGTTTGAAGGTGTTGACTCCACGAGTCAGTCCAACCTTTGAGGGATTCAAGGCTTTCTGCAGCGCTGCATTCAGTGCAATGGCTCCGATATTCCCCTTCTGCATGGGAGTCAGTACCTGAATCTGATGGGCATCTACCTCATACGCATGAGGAAGCCGTTTCTGCACCAGTTCTACAATAGTTTCAGCCACTGCTTCGGGCTGTTCCTGTTTGATGAAGAAGAAGTCGGTATTCTTGCCGTTGCTCGTATCGGGATAATTGCCCTGATTGATGGCATGGGCACTCATCACAATCCGGCTGCTTTGCGCCTGACGGAAGATGCGGGTCAGGCGGATAACAGGTATCCTCCGGCTTTCAATGATGTCGCGCAGTACATTTCCAGGTCCTACACTTGGCAGCTGGTCCACGTCACCTACCAGGACTAGACGCATGTTCGAGGGGATAGCTTTCATCAGATGCATCATCAAGTGGATGTCTATCATTGAACATTCATCCACAATGAGGGCATCCCCTTCCAGTGGATTTTCCTCGTTTCGCTTGCAGCCTTCCTGCGGGTTATACTCCAACAGACGGTGGATGGTTTTTGCTTCCCTTCCAGTAGCTTCGCTCATTCGTTTGGCGGCACGTCCGGTAGGGGCAGCCAGCAGAATCTTCAATCCCATGTGCTGGAATGCGGCAAGAATACCTTGGGTTGTAGTGGTTTTACCTGTACCCGGGCCACCCGTCAGCACCATGACTTTGGAACGGATGGCCTGTTCGATGGCCTGTAACTGAATCTCGTCATACTCTATACCCGTTTCCTTGCTGAGTGATTTGACTTCAAGGGTTTCTGCGAAGAGGTCTTGTTCAGCAGGAAGCAGCAGGTCAAGCAGGTCTCTAGCTACGCCGACTTCTGCATAGTAATAATAAGGATGATAGATGGCATCTTCTTCAGCGATGATTTCCTCATCCGTTTCCATCTGTTTCAAGGTGTGGATAATGAGGGACTCATCGGTAGCCAGCAGTTCATGGGCAGCTTTGATCAGTTGCTCCCTTTCTGCATAGACATGTCCTTCTGTAGAGAGTTGGTGCAAAGTATGTAGAATACCGCTTCTGCAACGGTGCGGATCATCATCCAGATAACCCATGTTGTGGGCTATATCATCGGCCATCTTAAAACCAATGCCCCACACTTCATCTGCCAGCCGGTAAGGATTTTGCCGGACCTTACCGATGCTGTCCTTGCCATACTTCTTGTAGATTTTTGCTGCATAGGCCGTGCTTACTCCATAGCTCTGCAGAAATACCATCACATCCTTGATGTCTTTCTGCTTCTCCCAACTTTCCTGAATCTGGGAAAAGCGCTTTTTGCCGATACCCGGCACTTTCAGCAGTTCTTCGATGTTGTTCTCAATGACTTCCAGTGTCTGGAGACCGAACTGTTTGACGATGAGTTTGGCATACTTGGGGCCGACACCTTTCACCAGACCGCTGCTCAGGTAGCGTTCGATGCCGTAGAGCGTAGAGGGCATGATTTCCGTCCAGGTGTCCGCTACAAACTCGTTGCCGTATTTCTGGTCTACTTTCCATTCGCCTTCACACAACAATACCGTACCTGCAGGTAAGTCCAACAGGTAGCCAATCAAGGTAACCGGATCTTTGTAACCGGAAACCTTTACCTTCAATACCGTGTATCCGTTGTCGGGGTTCAGGTAAGTAATTCGTTCTACTGCGCAGCGAAGTTTGATCATAGGTAAGTCATAAGTGTAAGCTAACTACAAATGTAGCAAAATTATAGCACAAGATTTGCCAAAAAACTTCATATTTGAACATTAAAATGAAAAGGAATCGTTTGACTTTGGATTCTATTACTTTGTTATTTTTAGATATGAATAGCCTGATGTTTAATGATTTAAGTTACAACTGAAATCCAAAAGGGGACTTTTAGTTGTAACTTTTTTGGCTAATTTTTCTCAGATTCCCTTGTTTCGAAGTCCATTCAACCCCCGGTTTCAGCAACCGAAAGCACATTGATGTTGTGCATTTAGGTTTTCCCTGTTCCAGCATTTACTTTTGCTTGCGAATTTGATAAACGGAAAACAACATGATACAGACCCCGGTCATAATCACCTTTGCCAACCAGAAAGGAGGAGTCGGAAAGACCACCCTTTGCGTCACCTTTGCCAACTACTTAGTGGCAAAAGGCGTCCGGGTGGTTGTCATCGACTGCGACTTCCAACACTCAATCATGAAATGCCGCAAGGCAGACATCAAAAAGTATGGAGAGGAACAACTGCCCTATGAAGTCTGGTCATACGAACCCAACAACAAAGTGGAGATGACCTCGCTGGTGGAAAAACTGCACAACGACCCCGAAATAGATGTGGTACTCATCGACTCGCCGGGCAGCCTGAAAGCTGAAGGGCTCGTACCCATCTTTGTCAATTCAGACATTATCGTGGTACCATTCCACTACGATTTGGTGACCATTCCTTCCACCGCCAGTTTCCTGCTGTTTCTGGACCGACTTCGTCAGGCCGTCGGAGAACGGATGAAAGCACAGCTCTTCATCATCCCCAACCTGAACGACAACCGCGTGGGTAAACGCTCGGAACTCATCCTATGGGACAACACCCGGGAAACCTTCTCCAACTACGGGTATGTCACCGGAAAGATACCCCGACGGGCAGACATGGAACGGTTCAGCACCATCGCCGCACTAGACATGCAGTACCGCTATGTCAGTTCGGTATTCGACAAGATCTATTTCAGCATCTTCGACAAGACCGGTCCCATCCGTGAAATGGAACTTTCCGGCATCCAGCTGACGGAGAACCTTTACCCCAAGAACGGCAAGAAGAAATACCAGGCTGAAACAAGCACCCATATTGCGCTGGATGAAACCGAAGACGAAGAACAGGAAAACAACAGTGAGCATCAACATAATCAGTAACCATCAATACCTATCGTGCAATGACAAAAGACATTCCCGAAATTGACGACCTTCTTAAAGGTATCAACGATTCCGATATGACCTTGACGGGCGAACCGAAGGAAAAGTCGGATTCTACCAGCAAGACCTCCCAAGAGGCACCCGTAAACGAAGAAACCGCAGATGGCGCTACAGCTGCTCTTTTCCCTTCTGTGGAGGGGAACAAGTGCTGGCAAGTGTTCATGAACTATCTGGACACTTCCGATGAACGAGGCGATAAGGACGAACGGCTGGTCTGCAAACTCGACCGAGACCTGGCCGATTCACTCGACGACTGCGACATCCATAACCGGAGCCGTTCCGACATGGTCAATGCCATCGTCCGTGCCTTCTTCGAGACCTATCTGCCGCAACTCTCCGAGTTTCGCAGAAAGAAGAAATCATTGTTTATCAACTTCAACAAGGAAGATTATGAAATGGAATAGATGGAACGACCAGATGGTATCCCTGCTTATCGAACTTTATCCGGTAGAAACCACCGCCCATACCGCCGCCGTGCTGGAGATGAGCGTGTCAGCCGTAAAGTACAAAGCCAAGGAACTGGGACTGGGCAAGCTGGCCAAGTCCAAATGGATGGAGCGTGCCGACCATATCCGCAGCCACTTCAATGAAGAATCCTTTACGGAAATCGGTGAGAAACTGGGTGTGACCCGAGTGACCGTCAGCCGTATCGCTTCCAAAATGGGACTGAAACGCTCCAAACATGAAGGATATAAGGTCTCATCCCGCGTCCGTCAGAAAATGGTGCGTCGGGAACGAAGGAGAATGGTATTCGGTCTGGATCCCATCACCCGAATCAATGTAATATCCAACCGGGCCAAGGTACGCCTACGCTATCGCCTGAAAGTGAAAGGCTATATACTCAGCGGACAGAAGAACCTGATGTACTATACCGAAAACACCTTCCGCAAACAGCGTCTGGAGAACCGGGGCATGAAATTGGGAATCCGTTTCCAACCGGTTCCACAAGAGGACATTATTGTAATACCCAACCTCATATAAGTACAGCTATGACCTACGGACAAATAATCTCGATCCTCTTTGTGGCGCTGTTATGCTACTATGCCTTCTTGATAGTGATGGACATCCAGCGAGCCAAGGCAGCGGAAGCGGCAGAACAAGATAACCATGTAGAGGAGGATATAGACATATCGGACGAAGCCCAGTCTTTCCGACCTCACAAGGTGAGTCGGGAGGAACCGAAGAAAGAAGAGGAAAAGAAAGAAGATTCTCCAAGCGAGAATGCTTCTGAAAGCAGTCAACAGGACGATGCTTCTCCAACTCAATCGGATGCCGATACTTCACAGGAAGGGAAAGAAGAAGCCGAAGATGAGCAGGAGGAATCAGACAATTCTGAAGACGTGTACAATGAAGTTGAATCTGGAATTGCTACTCCTTCACAGGCAACTGAATCGGATAACGAACAGGAAGCAGATGAATCGGTTAATCAAGAGGCAGAACCTTCTGATGAAAAATCATCTGAAGAAAGCACCGATGATAATTCCGATGAAGAGCAACCAGAAGATGACGACCAACCCTACCGCTCACCGACCTACCGCGAAGCCATCCTGACAGACGGCATCCTGGTGGATGACATCTTCAAAGCCATCGACCAGCTGGCAGAAACCGGTGAATGTGACCTGGGTACCATAATCTATCACTGCGAAAGCATGCGATATGCCGGGTAGATAAACCCGAAACCAACCGGACGAAAGTCCACCGTTCCTTTAGCGACCTCTGATACTTGAATGACCTCTGTTTCTTTGGCGACCTCTGTTCCTTTGGCGATGAAATCCATTATCAAAGAAATATACAATGAAACAATTCAATCAACTTGTATGCGGAAACGAAAGCATCTTCCGCTCTATCCAGCGCTCTTCTGAAAAAGCAGTCAACCGCCTTATGGCCTGGAGTGTGGTACAGAAATGCCTCATGTTCATCTTTGCCCTTACGGTATCGGTCGGTGAAGCGATGGCAGGCAGCAAGGGAGCCGCAGGTTTTACCAAAGCCACGCAGGAAGTGAGTTCCTACCAGACTCCGGTGTCAAACTTGATGAAAGCGATTGCAGCCGTTATAGTTTTAGTAGGAGCTTTTAACGTTTATTTTAAGATGCAAAACGGCGACCAGGATGTCAAGAAAACTATCATGCTGACGATTGGTGGCTGTATTGCATTTATCGCTCTTTCTGAGGCGCTTCCGCTCTTCTTTAAGTAATCCAATCTGTCAACATACTATCCAGAATTATGACGATGAATCAGGAGGGTTATCCCGTTTTCAAAGGCTTGCAGAAACCGCTGGAGTTCATGGGCATACGCGGCCGTTTTCTGACACTGGCAGCAGCGGCCATCGGTGTGTCATTCGTGGGTTTTATCGGCTTCTCCATCGCTTTGGGAAAGCTTGCCGGGTTCATCGCCATGCTGGTGATGGCAGTGGTCGGATTGGTCACCATTTACGTCAAGCAGCGTGGCGGTCTTCACAACAAACGGCGAGCAAAGGGTATCTATGTTTACAAGAATCTGAGACGCAACTCGTAAAATAAAATGAATGATTATGGCACGTACCAAGAAAAGAATATTTGACGGACTCTATGCGCAGCTGGAGGAAACGGACGGCAATGTCGTCCTTTTTTCAGCCAAGGGGGAACCGTCGGTTATTTTCGAGATAACCAATCCCGTGCAGCAACTCTGCACCGATGCGGAGCAGTACATGCTCTTTCAGGATGTGCTCTCCAACGTGGTACAGACCCTTGGCGAGGGCTATGCCCTACAGAAACAGGACGTGCTCTGTAAGCAGTCCTACCACCATGAGGTGCCGGAGGATGCGGAGTTCCTGACCAAAAGCTACTTCCGTTACTTTGAGGGAAGAGAATTTACGGAGATACGTACCTACCTTATCCTCACGCAGGAGGCACAGCGGAGTCAGTTCGTGCAGTACGACCCGAAGAAATGGCTGGACTTCCATTCCAAGGTTTCCAAAGTGAGCGACATCCTCAAGGAGAAGAACATCAAGCACCGGAAACTCAGTAAGACGGAAGTCGATGAGTATTGCCACCGCTTCATGGCCTTCCAGTTCCGGCATGGTCCGTTCTCGATGACCAACTTCAAGGCATCAGACGAATATCTGAAAATCGGCGACCGGGTAGTCCGTTCCTATCCGCTAGTGGATATAGACGAGATTAACCTGCCTTCGCTGGTGAAGCCCTACACACAGATGAACATCAACGGCTACGGAATCGCTACGGACCTCTTTTCATTTTTAACAAGTGTGCCCCATGCCGATTGCGTGGTGTTCAACCAGGTGGTACAGATACCGAACCAACGAAAATTGCTGAGAAAACTCCAAGCAAAGGCCAAACGTCACGGCTCCATGCCCGACCCGAGCAACAAGATTGCCAAGGAGGACATTGAGGAAGTGCTGGACCGCCTGGCGGTGGACAGCACGCAGCTGGTCTATTGCAACTTCAACATCCTGGTAAGCTGCCCGGCAGACAAGGTCACTCCGGTCACTTCCTATCTGGAAACCAAACTGTATGAGTGTGGTATTATGCCGTCCCGTACCGCCTACAACCAGTTGGAATTGTTTACCGACAGCTTCCCCGGCAACGGCTATGCCTTCAATCCGGACTATGACCTGTTCCTTACTTTATCTGATGCAGCTTTGTGCTTCTTCTTCAAGGAACATCTGAAAGGTTCGGAAGATACTCCGCTGACCACTTACTACACCGATCGCCAGGGGTTGCCGGTGTGTATTGACATCACGGGGAAAGAGGGCAAAGTGAAGATGACAGACAATGCCAACTTCTTCTGCATCGGACCTTCAGGAAGCGGGAAGTCATTCCACATGAACAGCGTAGTCCGTCAGCTTTTAGAACAAAATACAGATGTGGTTATGGTTGATACGGGCGACTCTTATGAAGGAATCTGCGGCTATTATAAGGGCACTTACATATCCTATTCCAAAGAGAAGCCCATCTCCATGAATCCTTTCAAGGTAACAAAGGAAGAGTATGACTTGAACTTCGGGGAGAAGAAGAACTTCTTGAAGTCTTTGATATTCTTGATATTCAAAGGTAACGACTTCCCAAGCAAGATTGAGGACATGCTCATCAACCAGACCATCGTGGAATATTACGAAGCTTACTTCCATCCCTTTACCCAATTCACAGAAAAGGAACGTGAAGGACTTCGGCAGAAACTACTCGTAGCTTCCAAGATGGAAGAAGACTACGACAAGTTCTCCCACAGCATGGAAGATATTGATGCCCAAATCAGAGAAGCCGAAATGGACAAGCAGGCAGAAAGCAGGGCACTCATGCTTCCGGCAGAAGCCCGGAGACTCAAGCTGCTCCGCCAGTGCCGTTCGCTCTATGCCCTTGCCCAGGATGAAGCTGCCAGCAAAGGCGAAAAGGAACGTGCCCTGCAGATTATCGAGAACTACAAGAAGGAACTCTACAACAACTCCATGCTTATCAAGATAGACAAGCAGATAGACCACATCGAGGAACAGAAACGCAGACTGAAAGTCCGGGAACTGTCCTTCAACTCCTACTACGAGTTTGCCCTGGAGCGCATTCCGCAAATCGTGGCACAGGAGAAGATTCAGTTCAACATCCGCGACTTCGCAGCTATCCTGAAGCAGTTCTACCGGGGCGGCGAACTGGAAATGACCCTGAACTCCGATTTGGACGTGAACCTCTTCGATGAGCAGTTCATTGTCTTCGAGATTGACAAGATTAAGGATGACCCCGTGCTTTTCCCGATAGTTGTCTTGATTATCATGGACGTGTTCCTGCAGAAGATGCGCATCAAGAAAGGACGCAAGGCACTCATCATTGAGGAAGCGTGGAAGGCGATTGCTTCGCCCACCATGGCAGAATACATCAAATATTTGTACAAAACAGTCAGAAAGTTCCATGGCATAGCAGGTGTTGTTACCCAGGAGTTGAACGATGTGATAGATTCGCCCATCGTGAAGGAAGCCATCATCAACAACTCCGACGTGAAGATACTGCTCGACCAGACCAAGTTCAAGGACCGCTACGAGGACATTGCCGCCATCCTGGGACTGACCCCCATCCAGAGGCAGCAGATATTTACCATCAATGCCCTGAACAACCGGGAAGGTCGCAGCTATTTCAAGGAAGTCTGGATATGCCGGGGACAATACTCGGATGTGTACGGTGTGGAAGAAGCACCGGAATGCTACTGGGCTTATACCACCGAACGCACGGAAAAGGAAGCCCTCAAACTCTATCTGGCCCACTACGGAACCATGCAGGAAGCCATCACACATATCGAGGCAGACCGCAAACGGGACGGCGGGCATAAATACCTGGAATTTGCCAGAAAAGTCAATCAACATCAAAAAGTCATGTCATTATGGTCAAGTTAAGATTCCTGTTGATGGCGGTACTGATGCTTGCCGCTTCAACGCAAATGTATGCCGGATGGCGCATCGTTGTGGACAAGAACTGCATCAAAATCGTGTCGTCCAACCTTGCCGCCCAGAAACTCATCGAGGAACAGCACAATGCCCGGCTGGACACCATCGCCGCCAAACAGCAGAAGGTGGAACTCTATTCGGTCAGCATGGCCACGATGAAGGAACTCTACAAACTGTCGATGCAGAACATCTCCGGTTTCGGTACGGAGAGCCTGTACTACAAGGAAATCGGCAGCTGTGCCCTCGATATCATCCGGAATGTGCCGGAACTGATAAAGACGGTCAGCAAGGCGAAGTTCACCAACCAGCTCTACTGCCTGACGGAACTCGGAGGGCTGGTGATGGAAACACAGCAGCTGGTGGGCAACTTCGTAAACATCGTGAACAATGCGAGGATTCCCAATCCGCTCAAGGGAGAAGGCACTGCCGAGAAGAAGAGCGACGGCTACAACATGCTCGACCGCTACGAGCGAATGTCACTGGCCAACTCCATCTACACCAATCTGAATGAGATCCGCTACAAGGTGGACGGCATGATGCTCATGGCACAGTATGCCACGCTGAATGACCTCTGCTTTGCCATCGACCCCGAGGGATGGGCCAACGTGATGACCATGCGCAACCAGGTGGACGGACTCGTATCGGACTGGAACGGACTGGTGGCTGCTAACTAAAAGATGAAAAAGCTATGGAACACTGGAAAAAGAAATTGGGCGCAATCTGTTTGATGCTATTCCTTCTGGTGCCGGGTACGGCCACCGCTGTAGTCATACCCAAGGACCTGCCGACCATTGAAGCGCTGATAGCCCTGCACAAGTGCATCAAGAAGGACGAGGACCAGGCACTGGGCAGAGTGGCCACCAGCTTCGGGGAACAGTCGCTGGTAACGAAAGGCGCCAACAAGTTCAACGAAGTGCGGACCACGCTAAACACCAAGATGAGCAATGCCCATTCGTACCTGGTACTGGCCGGAGCCATTTCCTCCACCGCCAACTCGCTCTACATGCTGGTCAAGGAGTACAAGGACTTTACCTCCAACACTTTCAAGCATGTCAAGAAGAAGCCCTTTGTGGGATGGTATTATGCCGATGCCAACGTGGCGATAGCCCGGGAAGTGAAGCACTGCTACAAGCTCTACGCTTCCGTGGCCGCTTCGGGCATCAACCTGATGAAGGCTTCCATGGACGAGAAGCTGAACCTGGTGATGACGCTCAAAGCCACCATCGACAAGGCCCGCTACATCGTGGACAATGCGAACCTCTACTGCTTTCTTATTACCGACTGCGGCTGGAAGCCCGACTACATCTGGGAAATACTTAACTCCAACGTGAAGGACGAGATAGCGAATCGTGTCATCAATCAATGGAACAAAGGATATGCGGTATAGAATTTTATTACTCTGCTTGCTGGGCATGACGGTGGCTTCCGGTCTGCATGCCCAGCGTCCGACCAAGGACAAGGAAAAGGCCCGGCAGTGGCAGTCCATGGAGAACGGTCCCTGGGACTTCGCACCGGACTGGTACTACTTCCTGCTGCACAAGAAATACTCGGGTGCAGAAATGTACTGGAAGTGGGCAGGATTCCAATCCGGCTTCCGGGTGCGCTTCAAGGAGCACAAGTCCAACGTGAAACGCATCATGCCCACCCGGGTAACAGCGGAAGAGACCCAGCGGCAGAAAATTAAGAAGGTGGAGGAAGAGCGCCAGAAGATGGAAGAACTCTATCAGGAGGAACTGCTCCGCGAGGCAGATCGCAACGTGGATCTGATGTTCCCTTCCTACAAGGACGAGTTCAACCGGATGCAGGACTGCATCACCGACGGACTGCTCTACTGCATGCAGAAAAGCAAGGGCAAACTCCAGTTCCAGGTGGACGAACTGAGCCGTCAGAATGAAATCCTCTGTGCCGACATCGCCTACATCCACAAGATGGGAGTCGGTTACGGACTGGAGAATGCCAAGCGGCAGAAGGCTTACGAGGAAGCCCGGCAAAAGATGGAGGAACTGGTCAAACGGACCGCCAACCTCTGTGCGGTGGCTTCCACACATTATTGATATATAAGTTTGAGAACGAAATTATTTGAGAATATAATTTGTAACGAAAATAGAATGAAATATGAATCTACTGTTAGTACCATTAACCATCGGATTGCCTGCCATTGACGAGAGTCTGGACAAGCTTCTGGTCGCCATGGAGACCTTTCCCAATGTGGCGGTGCTGGGTGATGCCGTCGGACTGGCACGCATCATCGGCTTGCTGCTGGCACTCTGTGTAGGCTCCTACGAGTGCTGGATGATGATGCTCGGACGGCGCGGCATGGACGTGATGAAACTCCTGCGCATCATCGGCATTTCCATCTGTATCTCTTCTTCCTCGTGGATCTGTCAGGCCCTGCAGGTTCCCGGCAAAGGACTGGAAACCGCTACCAAGGCCATGGCAAAAGCCAAGAACAAGGAGGTGGCCGCTTTCGAACTGAAGGTGGCACAGAAACAGAGTGAATACCTCGACCGCCTGCGGGAGGTGCAGGACTCCATTTCCACCGCCCAGCAGGTAGCCGCCATCGGACAGGATGCTGCCTGGTGGGACAAGCTCATCTACAACGTGGAGAATCTGGGCAACACCATCAACAACTATGCGCAGCGGGCAGCGGTGGCGGCTGAGACCAAGATGAGCGAATGGATCAACGATGTCATACGCTTTGTGGGGGAACTGATATTCCAGATGTCCTATTACGGCATTCTGGTGGCGCAGCGCATCTTCATGGCCATCCTGATGATTTTCTGTCCCATCATGTTTGCCCTCTCCCTGGCTCCGCCCTGGAATTCGGCCTGGAGCCAGTGGATGTCGAAGTTCCTTTCCCTCTCGTTGTGGGGCTTCGTCACCTATATGTGCATCTACTACATCGACTTCATTCTGCTCTATAACCTGCAGCAGGACCTCATAGCTTACAACCACCTGCTTCATGGTTCGGTAAACTCCTGGGAACAGATCGGCGCACTGGGACTGCAGGGCATCGGTTCCAACTGCATGTATGCCATGGGGATGCTGGTGGGTGCCTATATCATCCGCTTTGTGCCCGAAGTGGCTTCCTGGCTGATTCCGGGCGGTGTCAGCTCCGGTGCAGGTTCAGCAGCCGGCAGTACCGTGATGGGCATGACTGCGATGGCAGGAGGTATGGCAGGAAGTGTGGTCGGCTCTGCAGCCAGCGGTGCCGCTTCTCTGGTCAGACCGGGCAAATCCAAGAACAGCAACAACAAGAAGTAATCACTCAAACCATTCCCTATGCTTATAGAATCCTTAGCACAGAAAACGAAACTCGCCCTGATGACGGTGCTGGCCACGATAGGTGGCTGCACCCTCATCTGCGGGTTCACCGTCTGGTGCTGCATCTCGCTCGTGACAAAAGAACGGGAGCAGATTTACATACTGGACGGTGACATCCCCTTCCTGGCACAGCGTGCCCAGCTGGAAGCGAACTTCACGATGGAAGCCAAGGCGCATATCCAGCTCTTCCATCAGTATTTCTTTAACCTGCCTCCCGACAACGACTACATCAAGTGGACGGTCGGCAAGGCAATGTATATGGCAGATGGTACTGCCCTCAAGCAGAAGCAGGCATTGGATGAGAACGGATTTTACTCTGATATCATCTCCTCTTCAGCGGTGTGTACCATCATGTGTGACTCCATTCAGTTCGACGAACATGAACGGAAATTTACCTACTACGGAACGCAGCTCATCAAGCGCCGTACTCGGGACCTGAAACGCTCCATGGTCACTACAGGCTACATCGAATCAGTTCCCCGTACCCGAAACAATCCGCATGGTCTGATGATTACGAATTGGAGGACGCTGGAAAACAAAGATTTAGATTACTAACCTATAGAGAATAAGTACCCCATGAAATCATTCAGAAAGACACTTCAGGAAAGCAGGCTCAAGACGCATCACTTGATACGTTCCTGGCTGCAACCCAAGTTGGGAGCCGTCGGCACTAAATACCGCCTGGCAGGACGCATCCGTCTGGCCAACATCTGGGCAAGGAAGCATCCTAGACGCACCTTTGCCTATGTCACCGGTTCGCTGGTTTTCCTGCTGGTAAGTACTGTGGCAATCGACAGCATGACCTTGTCAGACAAGCGTGAGCCGGATGTCAGCAGTATTGCCCAGTTGGAACCCGTGTTTGCCGGATTCCGCACCATTCAGGCAAACAAGAGCATACATCGTTCCACGCTGACGGAGTTGACCCAAGAGGGACAACAGCTGCGGGAGGAACTGGACTCACTCATTGCGATACCGCGTAAAAGTCATCAGGATTCCATCCATATCGTACAAAGCTACAACCGGCTGGAATCCATCGTTAAATCACTTCAAAACAATGACCATCCATGATCAGAAAAATCAATTTCAAACAGCCCAAGTACATCTTCCCGTTGGTGGTGTTCATTCCCCTGTGTGCCCTGGTGTATTTCGTGATGCAGACGTTTGGGGGCAGCGAGGATGCCCAACAGACGGTTGCCACCGACCGTATCAATACGGAACTGCCGCAAGCCAATGCGGAGGAAGCCGGAGACAAGATGTATGAGATGACGCGCCGCTTCGGGGACGAGGATGCCTTTACCGCCGTTGGTGCCATCGGAGAAGAACAGAAGAAAGCCGAGGAACTGGAGCATGGCTACAGCGAAGACGAACTCAACAAACTGGATGCAGCGGAAGCGGAACGCATCCGTCAGCAGCAGGAAATGGAGGAACTGGAGAGGTCATTGGCTGAGTCCAGAAGACACATCAACTCCTTTGCATACGGGGACAATGCTTCTTCTGGAAATAGGTCAGGTAATGGAAGCAGAACAGGTACATCTACTACTACCGAAGGCTATACTTCACAGGATGACTTCGCCCGTGACCTGGAGGAAATCCAGCGCAGAAGTTACGAGCGTCAGAAGGCCATTGAAAGCGGATTGGGTATCGGACGTTTTGACCGAGATGAACAAGCAGACAAGCAACGTAGGGATTCCATTGTCAAGGTCCACCAGGCTGAAAAGGAACGCAACCGCCCCAAGCTCGTCATCAAGTCCGGTGATACCAATGCGGAGAAGTTCCATACAGTGACTTCTCCTGATGATGTAGCTGAAGCCAAGCTCATTCGGGCGATGATTGACCAGACCACCAAGGCAAAGGAAGGAACCAGACTTCGATTCAAGTTGCTGGACGATATAACCGTTAGCAATACCAAGTTGAAGAAAGGCACCTACCTCTATGGTACAGTGACAGGCTTCGGACAGCAGCGTGTGAAGGCTACCATTACCAGCATTCTGGTCGGTGATAAGTTCATTAACGTGAAGCTTTCAGTGTTCGATAATGACGGCATGGAAGGGTTCTATGTACCGGAATCTTCCTTCCGTGAGTTCGTGAAGGATGCCAGCTCCAGTGCCGTGCAGCAGAACATCAACTTCCAGTCAGAAGATGGCTACGGTTCCGGTATTTCCGGTGAAGCCTTGGCGCTGCAGGCCTTGCAAAACGTCTATAACTCAGCTTCTTCAGCTATTTCATCCAATATCCGTAAGAACAAGGCGAAAATCAAGTACAACACGATTGTTTACCTGATTAACTCGGAGGAAGCAAGGTAAAAGGTCAAGAATAAAAATAGGTAAACTATCTTACTAATCACAAAGTAAGTAAGGTTACAAGTAATAGAGTAAGCAAGTTTACAAGTAACGGAATTAACAAATAATCAAATCAGTAAATCATAAAAATTACCTAATATGAAAGCGAAATTATTTTTACTTTTCTTCGGCCTTCTCGGTATGGTCGTACAGGCTGCTGCCAAGGAGAAGATCTACGTGAACAGTGAGGTCACCACCCACATCGTCATGCCCGAAAACATCAAATTGGTGGACATCTCCACGACCAAGATTATGGGCAACCAGTGTGCCGACAACATGGTACGCATCAAGCCTTATCTGGAGCCAGACTCCATTAAAACCTCCTTTGACGAGAATGAATTGCTGGGTACTATTACCCTAATAGGAGAGCGCCATATCGCTCAGTATGATGTGGTTTATACCCATTATCCCAGCATGGCAGCCTCCATCTTTGAGGTAGCTTACAGCGATACCCAGTCCTATATAAACCCCGAGGTATCGATGCCCAAGGCTGAAATGGTACGCTATGCGTGGGCGGTGTATGGCAGCAAGCGCAAGTACAATCAGGTAGTATCGAATGCCCATGGTATGAAGGCCATCGTCAACAATATCTATACCATCGGTGACTACTTTTTTATTGATTATTCCTTACAGAACAAGACGAAGATTGCCTACGACATTGAGGAACTTCGCGTGAAGCTGACGGACAAGAAAGAGACGAAAGCCACTAACTCGCAGACCATTGAACTGACACCGGTTTATTCGTTGAATCCGGTCAAGAAGTTCAAGAAGAATTACCGCAATGTGCTGGTGATTGAGAAGCTGACCTTCCCGGATGAGAAGGTGCTCCGTCTGGAATTTTCTGAGAACCAAATCAGTGGCCGTGTCATTGCGCTCACCATTGAATACGAAGACATCCTCAATGCCGATGGCTTTGATTCGGACATTTTGAAGAATTCCTCTTGTTATCCGTATTACTATATTTACCGCTAAGTTATGAAGAAAATATTATTTGTTTTAGTATGTGCGTTTGCCGTGCTTACTGCATCCGCTCAGGATAAGAAACTCACGCTGAATGCCGGTTTCCTGTTCCCGAATACCTTGAATGCGATGATTGGTTACGAGCATCCGTTGAGCTATGGCAATGCCGTGGAAATCTACGGCGAAGTGGGGAACCATTGGCAGAAACCCACCTGTTGCCGATTCTGGAAGGGCTACTACTGGGATGGCGGATTGGTCTATAAGCAGCGACTGGTACGTTACAAGAACGGCATGCTCCGCTTCCGTCTCGGTCCTCAGTTCGGTGCCACCCAGAAGAAGTTCTTCCTCGGTGTGGAAGCCGGCTTTGAATACAGCTATGTCTTTCAGAACGGCTGGGAGTTCTCGCTGATCCAGAAGAACAACGTCAACTTCTTGCATGGAGATACTTTCCGCAACGGACTCTTAGTGGGTGTAAAGATTCCGTTCTGATTATCGTTTAACGTGTATTTTAAATGCAATAACAATGGCATTCGAAGAAACCCGGGAACAGCAACAGATGTACAACTACTTCCGCAGTTGCATCTATATTTTTCTCATCATCGAGATTGTGATAAATCTTCCCATTACGGCGGATAACCGTGTCACACAGTTTATACTGGATATTCTGGCCCGATTCAAGGTGTTCAATTCCGTGTCGGGCTGCAAGGTGGCAGAGCTGATCTGTATCTGTGTAGTCTGCATCGGGACCAAGGCAAAGAAGGCGCTGAAGTTCAATGTCAAGACGATGGTCATCTATCCGGTGCTGGCGGGATTGACATTGGTCGGGATGTGCTTTATCTTTCATGGCATGAATATTGGCATGAGCTGGTTCGGCTTCCCAGCCAACCGCATCCTATATGCACTATGTTCAGTCGTAGGTACCATGCTGGTGCATCAGGGACTGGACGGCATTGCCAAGTATTACAACTACAAGGTGGGTGAAGACCGTTTCAACTTCGAGAACGAATCGTTCCAGCAGTCGGAGACTTTGGTAGCCAATGACTATTCCGTGAACATTCCGATGATTTACTACTGGAAGCAGAAGATGCACAAGGGCTGGATTAACATTATCAATCCTTTCCGTGGGACGATTGTGCTGGGTACGCCGGGTTCAGGTAAGTCCTTCGGCATTATCGATCCCTTCATCCGTCAGCACGCTGCCAAGGGATTTGCTATCATGTGCTACGATTTTAAGTTCCCTACATTGGCCAAGACACTTTTCTATCAGTATTGCAAGAACCGTAAGGCTGGTAAACTGCCACAAAACTGTGGCTTTCGCATTATCAACTTTACGGACGTGGAGTATTCGGACCGCATCAATCCGATTCAGCGCAAGTACATTCCAGATTTGGCGGCAGCATCGGAAACTGCAGCTACCTTGCTGGCTTCCCTGAACAAGGGAGGCGGTGAAAAGAAAGGCGGTTCGGAAGCCTTCTTTACCAACTCGGCAGAGAACTTTCTGGCAGCCATCATCTATTTCTTTGTGAACTTCCATCCGGTAGGCTTCAAGAACGGCAAGAAGCTGAAACGCTACGTTTCTCTGGCAGAAGACTCCGAAGTAGTCATACCCGAGGGAAATAAACTGGAACTGGTGATACGGAACTGGGACGATTACCATGCACTCGATGCAAAGGGAAACATCATCCTGGACTTTGTGGACAAAGACGGAAACGACGTGTCAACGGATGAAGACCGGATGTTTGTGGATTTAAACGGCTTCTCGTATTTGGACCGGACGGGCAAACAAGTTCACATAGAACGCTGCTGGTACGAAGATGATAAAGGCAAGGAAGTAGAGCCGGACACCATCACCGGGGAGTATTCGGACATGCCGCATGTGCTTTCCTTCTTAGGCAGGTCCTACGACCAGGTGTTCAACATTCTGATGCAGGACGACAAGATTGCTTCCCTCATGGCTCCCTTCAAGAGTGCTTATGAGAACAAGGCGAACGACCAGTTGGAAGGTATGGTGGGTACCCTTCGTGTCAATGCAGCCCGACTGGTATCTCCGGAAGCCTACTGGGTGTTTACGGGGGATGATTTCGACTTGAAGATTTCTGATAAAGCAAATCCGAGCTATCTGGTGATTGCCAACGACCCGGAGAAGGAACAGGTCATCGGTTCATTGAATGCACTAGTGTTGAACCGACTCATTACCCGTGTAAACTCCAAGGGAAACATCCCGGTGAGCATCATCGTGGATGAGTTGCCTACACTCTACTTCCACAAGATAGACCGCTTGATTGGTACGGCTCGCTCCAACAAGGTGGCGGTGACCCTGGGATTCCAGGAGTTGCCGCAGCTGGAGGCAGACTACGGCAAGGTGGGGATGCAGAAGATTATCACGACTTGCGGTAACATCTTCATGGGTGCTGCCCGTAACAAGGAAACCCTGGAATGGGCGCAGAATGATGTGTTCGGCAAGGCGAAGCAGACTTCCCGTTCCATCTCCATCAACGACAACAAGGTATCGACCACCATCTCCGAGAAGATGGACTACCTGGTGCCTGCTGCCAAGATTGCGGACATGGCAACCGGTTGGCTGGCGGGTCAGGCTGCCCGTGACTTCACGGCTACGGACAACAGCATGCTGAACCACTTCGACATCGAGCAGTCGGAAGAGTTCAAGACCACGAAGTACTTCTGCAAGACGCACTTCGACATGAAGAAGATAAAGGACGAAGAGGACCACTATGTACCGCTTCCGAAAATCTATGAGTTCAAGAACGACCGCGAGAAGGAAATCATGCTGAACCGAAACTTCAAACGGGTGAACGATGAAGTGGAGAAAATGGTCAAGGAACTGCTGGGTATGGCATAAATGATTAGTATAATGGCATCCTTACAATCAGCATATAAACATTCAAGCCTTTTGCCTCCATTGAGTGGTAGCGCACTGAAGGTCATTGCCGTTCTTTCGATGGTAGCAGACCACTGTGCCTACTACTTGATGGAGCACGGAACACTCTTTTACGAGGTCATGCGCTGCTTCGGTCGCATTGCCTTTCCGGTGTTCGCCTTCCTCATAGCAGAGGGCTTCCAGTATACCCGAAACCGGATGAAGTACTTTCTGCAACTGCTGGGATTTGCCGTAATCAGTGAATTGCCCTGGTACCTGCTGAATGGAGCGGATGGGACGCACAATGTACTCTTCACCCTGGCACTGGGTGTAATGGCACTGGCAGCTTTCGAGGCAATGAAAAAGGATGGCATCCTTTGTGGGGCTGTCATCCTTTCTATAGCTGGTTTCGCCACTTGGTCGGGTGTAGACTATGAGTGGCGAGGGATTCTGATGATGGTGGTGTTCTACCTGTTGGGAAATGTCTGCAATCCTTCTTTTCCCTCCGGTAGAAAGGCGCAGTTGTTCTGTGCCTTTCCGCTGATGATGCACTATGGGATAGTCGGTACTTTGCTGGCTTGCCTGGTGATTGCCTGTTATGATGAAACACGCGGGTTCATCCATGGCAAGGTGGCGAAATATGGATTTTATGCTTTTTATCCGGTGCATCTCTTGGCTATTTTTGTAGTAAGGTATTAATTAGCGAAAATCGCTTAATATATATTGACTTTATAGGCTTGGTATTAATGCAGTTTGGTATTGAAAAAGAACCATTTGCTATTATAATATTGCTTCTAATGATAGGGATTGTGTCTGGCAGTTATGATAATAGCGTCTATTTTCTTGTAGACTATTGCTAAAGAAATGAATAGCGCCATTGCTTCACATTTGGTGAAGCAATGGTATTATTCTTATTTTTCAAACAAGTGTAAGAGTACATTATAATACAACATCGGTTTCAAATCTCTCCTTCGGCAAAGTTGATTAGTTTTTCGAAAGGTTTTTTCCCTGCACCATTGGCTTTAAGAACTTTAGGTGTTCTGTTATCTAAAAGTCCTCTGTTATACTGGAAATAGCTGTTATAACATTGATAGACCATTCCATAGTTGTCATTCAGGCACTTAAACGGAGAACTGAAACCGGATTTGTCTTTTTTAAGCCAGCCAAACCTATAGCAGTCATTTGTAAAGAAGTCCCAGATATTGTATTTTAATATTCTCCGTGATAGAATATACAATAAGTAAAGTTGTTGTTTCGGTTGGTTAACTTCTGACAAATCCCCATATTCAGTTTGCATCTTAGTAATGAATTTTTGTTCTCTGCACAACAGAACTTTTTCAATATTGTAGCCATGATTCATCACGTCCTTAGCCAACTGGATGACATCTGGATTCTTCTCATAATTATCATCAAACCATACACGCCATTCAGATTGTGTATATACTTTAGTTGCCAGCAAATCGCCCCAGACTTCGTAGAAATCATCTTGAGCTATCAATTTGTAAGCTTTATATAACTTTCCAAGTGTATCGTAATCGACTTCGCCTTTGATGCAGGCACCATCGAGCAAGGCATTTATGTTTCCCTTAAAATATGTATCATTCTCAATATTCTGTAACAAAGGCTTGAAGCAAGAATTCTTTGAAATAAGTCCGGCTTTTCGGATTTCTTCCTTACGTTGTTCTGAATAAATAACTTCTATTCGCAAGTCGGGCTTCAGCAACAGGTCGTAGATGTTGTCTGACGTCAGAGCTTTCAGCGCCGGAAGTAGTCTTGGCCATTCGCGCTGGCTCTTGTCTTTGGTATTATACACCATGTTGCGAACAACTATCAGATAATCTTTGATGCCGAAATCTTCTTTGTACTTAATCATATATTGCATTGCGGCATAGAGAAGAAGTACGTTGGTAGCGTCATCGTGTGCATTGTTGACTATGACGTCTTCTAAAATTTCTCCCATAGTTCTAACCGAATTGTTTTCCCATGGGTATAATTCAATATTGCCAGCGGATTCGCGTAAACGCGGAATCAGATCTAATGCGTTAATCATGAATTTAACAGAATCAGCATCATCGAATACACTTACAAGCTGGTCTTCGTCGTTTAAGTCTATTTCTGCCTTTTTACGCTTTTCGCCTAGATTCCGTTCGTAGAATGTAATTAGAACGATGAAGCGTAGCAGATTCATGAAATACTTATCGATGGTATAAACATCTTTCTCGCGATATGGCCACAAATAGTCAACCCATTTATATTCAATCTTTTCCTCTATTTCCTTTTTCAAAATTTCATTCTTTTCGATAGCGGAAAAAAGTTTTGATTTGAACTTTTCAAAAGGGGTGAGCTGTTTGCCACGTGCATTCATACGGGTATATATTTCTTCGTTCAATCCGAATTCTCTGAGTGGGAGGAAATAGAACGAAATGATATCCGTAGTGGTCAGTGTTTTAAAAAGATGGCTTGTGGAGTTGATAGTTTCATTATCGTGTATGCAGTCAAGCATAACAACGAACGCTTCTACCGAGGGGTCAAGCATCCATGCGTTATCAAACCATCTTGCCTCATTGATGAAATATTCTCTAAAGGTAGTGATTGTTTGAGGGATGATCTCTTTACATATAAAATTCAGAAAGGAATGTGCAGAAGGACGTGTTTCGTAGGTGAAACGGAGTAATGTGTCTTTTGCATCGTTAAGTAGGTCTTCTTTCCATGCAGCATACCAATGCAGAAGGAAAAGTGTGGTCAGCCGTTGCTGGCCGTCTATGGGAATGAACAGAGATTGCAAAGTCCGTTCGTTTTCCGAAATCATGCCGTATACAAAATCTAATTCTATGGGGTTTCTATGCTTCAAGGCATCTGCAAGATGATTAATGAACTTGCCTCTAATTTTAGCCTCCGATGGTCTACCTTGTGCATAGTCACGTTGTATGATGGGAATTTCAACTTTGGTAAACTGATTCAACAGATACCAGAATGTATATTTATTGTCGGTAGTATTAAAATTGGTACTCATGGTTATGCTAAGAATTGTTTGATGACACGTTTCAATTCATTGAAGTAGTTTGCTTGGTCTTCTATGCTCCAGTAGTAAGGCTGGTTAGCCGAATGGCTGTAGAATTTCAAAAATACATTTTTCGTACAAGGGGGAATGAACTTCCCTGCTTTTTCGAGCGCAATGATTTTAGCTCTTTTTACGGGGAAAATTGATTTATTCAGAGCAGAATTGTCTTTCTTTGAAATCAAGGCAAGGTTGCACAAATCGTGTATGGATTTACTGTAGAAGATGTCTTGCAGGTTCATGCGCAGGCCATTGAATTTCTCCATGTCTATATTGGAGAATTCAGACATTGCACTGAGTTCTTTCATAATCTGTGTTATAGATTGTGCTTCTGCTTGTTCTTCATCGATATCTATGTAGATGGTATCCACTCCTTTCAAGGCAAGTAAAACGTCATTGATCCAACTTCTTGCAGCTTCTTCATTTTTGATAGGGTCGTCGGAGTTCTGTGCGTGTACATGTTCAAGACTCCAACTGTTTCCTTTCTCAAGCATTATTTCCCGATAGCGGTCGAACGGGAAGCGGTTATATGGTCCTTTGGCTATCTCCAAACAGGTTAGTACGTTGAAAAGAAGTAATACATTCTGTACATCGCTGGGATTTTTCTCATAGCTTAATTCGTCTAGCTTGTCTCCGGCTGGAATAGTTTCTTTTATCGCTCTCTTCAGATAGTCGGTAAACTCTTTCTTGCCCATAGTAGATGCTTTTCTAAAGAGTTCGTCTATCTTCTTGTGGTTGCGTGCAAGCAGATAGCCTACATAATGATAAATAACGGGTTGCGCGGTAGCGTCTGACTCGCAGAACCATGAGTTGACAATGGCGAAAGCGTTCTCTATCAGTTTCCAGATGCTCTCTGCGTTTTCAGCTTCCAAACGGATATGGTCGTCCTTTCCTTTATTCTCGGCTATTTGTCTTTCAAACCACAGAAACGTGGTGTAATTGTCCTTGTCTGTAAGGTTTTCGGCTATCAGATCGAAAAGGAGTTCGATACGTGAGGAATAATCCTTCTTATCTGCTCCAACAAGAAAGTTCCATTTGTCTGGGCGGCGTAGCTCGCTTTCCATTTTACACCACGAAGCCATTATTTCGGCTTTACGCATTTCCAGTTCGCGTCCCTCATATTTCCCTTTAAGCTTACTTAGGATGAGTGCCTTTACGAGTTCGGCATCGGTCAAGGGTATCTTCCCATCGTTTAGGTTGTTGAATACGGTAATATTCTTTTTTCGGTCAGAGGACTCAATGTCATACCATATTATATTGACTTCATTGATGAGCGTGTTGCCCATGAGACGTTTTATCCCCCGGACGGTTTCTTTTTGCTTTTTAAACCAAGCATTGATGCAGCGATAGGCTTCTGATAAGAAGTGAAGCTCCGGTGTGTCGTGGTGGTATTCTTGGGTGCTAACCAATTCATTCATAAACTTGGTGATATCTTTACGGCTTTCAAAAGAAAGATTGAAAATATCTTCTTCGTTTAGATAATTCAAGATCAACCATAAAGTGGTCAGTCGTTGCTGACCATCAATCACTTCCCAACTCACGCCATCGACCGCGCGTGTCACGACGATAGGCTGCAAGCAATATTTTGCCTGCGCATCGGTTCTAGACTCATGAAAGTTATACACATCGTTCAGCAATGCGTTTACCTGTATATCAGTCCAGCGATATCCTCGTTGATACGAAGGTATTTCGAACCTTCTGATTTCAGTATGGGAAGAATTGAATTTTTCTACACTCAATTCAGATATTGTGCATAGCCCTATTTTACTCATTTTATTTAAGAATCAATATTTAATAGCTTATTTTCCTGTAATTGCAAAGATAGTTTTTTTATCCAGAACTTGATTTTATTTCAATTAATCCCTATAAAAAATCTCTTAAAATGCGAATGACAGAGCAAACATACCTCGGATCTTCCGCATAGCCAGTCTTATGCAGCCACAGCAGGTAGTTTCCTCCTTTATACTTATACTGCACCTTGGTATAGTAAGCACGGACACTTTCCGTCCAGTGGTTGAACTCGTAGTACTTTCCGGTTTTTGGATTCGTCAGTCCGAAAAGGTTGTGCCGGTTCCGGCAGAGCGGTGAGCGGAACCAGCCCGTTTCCAGTATGGCTTGTGCCAGCACTATCTTGGGATGCCGGATGCCATTACGGATGATTTCCTGATAAAGATTGGGTATGGTCAGTGCAGGCAGCGTTTTAGTTTCTGCTCGGACTGCTTTGGTAGTCGCTAATTTTGGGGACGTTTTATTGTAACTTTTTTGGTCACTTTCTCCTTTATAGCCCCCTGTGGGCGCTAATGTGCATAAACTGTCCTTTTCTGCCTTTTTGCAAGAGTCAAAAGCGTCCAAACCCCTCTGCAGGGTATCAGGAACCACTTTTTGCTTCTTTCCCGGACGGATTTTCGTCTCTTTGGTAATCGTATAGAACTGTGCCGATGCCGAAACGGAACCAAGAATCAGCAGCACGGCGGTCAGAATGATGTTGTGCATTTCTTTTCAATGATAGGGTTGACAATACTTTTGCGGGTGTTCAAGGCGGTTCCGACCGCAAATATATCGTTTTACTTAAACAATACGAAAATGCACAACATCAATCATTCTGAAAGGCTGCCCTACGAGAAGTTGGCGGCATTGGGCATTGACCGGGAAAAGGCCGACAGCCTCCCTCAGGAAGTGAAGGAGAAACTGGCATCCGGAGAGGTCACCCCGCTCATGCAGGTGTCCATCAGTGCCCGGAACGGAGACATCATCACGCTTCCCCTCAAACTCCAGCTGACCACCGACCAGCAAGGCAATCCGGCGCTTATGGCTTATCCTGTCCGTGCCGTACTGGAAAAGGAACGCAACCAAGTGTTGCGATTGTCTGACCAAGAAGCGGAGCGGTTGGGTAAAGGTGAAGTCATCCAGAAAGCCGTGGAAGTCAACGGCGAGAAGACCCAACAATACCTGCAACTCGATCCCGAAACCAAATCCATTATCCATCATCGTGTGACGGATGTTCAACTGGAACAGAAACTCAAGGACATGGAGAAAGTCAACGACATCGAACTGGGCATGCAGCAGAAGCAGCAGGTACGCGAGGGAAAACCCATTGAGCTGAATGTAGGTGGCGAGAAAGTGTCGGTCGGTGTGGACTTGAAAGAGCCCCAGGGCTTCAAGGTCATTCAGGGCGACATGAAAGAGTGGGAACGACAGCAGAAACTCCGCTACGACGAACAGCATCCCGAGTTCCTGGGACTGGTGATGACGGACAAGAATCGCTGGGAATACCAGCAAGTGGTGGACAAACAGTCACAGGAAAGAGCTTTGAAACTCCATGCACCCAAAACAGAAAAATCCCAAGGTCTTAAATTTTAAATCCTTTTCCCTATGGTCAAGAAGAATGTAGAGAAGGATGTCGGCTTCGTCCGGCAGTTCAATGAATTGAAGAAGAAACATCCCGATGCGGTGCTGCTCTTCCGCAAGTGTGACTTCTACGAAATGTACAAGGAAGATGCACTCAAGGCATCGGTGATACTGGCGCTGAAGGTATCAGACAAGATTCTGCCTTTGGAGAATGACCCCATCAAACTCCTGACTTTTCCCCGTCATGAACTGGACAAACATCTGCCCAAGCTGATTCGCTCCGGTCAGCGGGTCGCCATCTGCGAGGCGATAGATCAGCCGAAACTGATGAAGAAGCCCAGGGAAAAGACCGGGGAAGATTTGAAAGAAACGAATACCTCCAACAAGAATACTATGGCGAAAAAGAAGAAAGAACAGGCTGTGCAGGAAGAGCCAATCAAGACAGTCAAGACGGCTGCAGAGGAGAAACCTGCCAAGGAAAAGAAGACGGAAGCCAAAGCCGAAGTCAAGAGTGAACAACAGACTGAGCAGAAAGCGGAAGCCAAGCAGGAACGCAAGCCACGTGAACCGCAGATGATTACCGCCAACGGCGAGAAAGTCAGCCACGGCCATGCGTTTCAGAGCACCACCAATCCGGCAGACTGGTACTTTACCGCCAAGATGGACGGCGTGCAGCTGAAACCGCAGAAAATAGACGCAGCGGATTTGGCCGCTTACCAGAAGAAGGAAATGACAGTGCCGCAGTTGATGGAGAAGTATTATCCGACCAAGCTGATGCCGAAGGTATCGGAAGAAGCGTTCCAAATGCCGAAGCAGTTGTCCGGTCCGGATGGTGCCATCACCATCGACAAGTTCAATGTCTATAAGGAAAAGGACGAACAGCGACCGGATTACGGCAAGTATAAGTTCTATGTGCAGATGGGCGACACCAAGATGTCGGCAGTGGCTTCCCGTGAGGACCTGAATGCCTACTTCGACCGGGTGGTCAGTCCCACACAACTCGTGGAGAAGAACTTTGGGGAGCGCCTGCACCTGCAGTCTGCCTACGAGAAGTACCAGCTTCCCGAAGGAGTGGACCCCAAAGGAGTCCGTGTGGCCAAGGACCACTCCGACAATAAATGGAAGGTGTCGATGGACCTGGGCGACAAGGGCAAGACCAGCAAGCATGAAATCTCCTTCGATGATGGCTACTCGCTCTTCAAGGCCAAGACCGCTACCCGGGAACAGATTGCAGCCAAGTACCTTAATACGGAAATCACGGGCATGCTTTCAGCTGTGACCAACAAACTGGAGAAGTCGGCTTCCATGAAAATGTAACAAAATCAAGCGAACAATCAATCAAACTGAAATTCTAAAAATAAACGAATATGACAGCTAAAAAGACACACGAGGAGTTGGTGGAACTCCTTCAGGCCGGTAAAATCGGCTTCCTCCGCTTTGTGATGGACGGCGATAATGCAGAGGACTATCTGGAGTGGTGCCAGACCCACGGCACGGATCCTTCGGATGAATCCGCAGAGTTTTATGTCGAACAGACGGACATTGACCAGATGGACCGTCAGGTAATGGATGACGAAAGCTATGGCGTATGGAACTAACACATCAGGCAATGCCGGGCAGGTAGCCATCGACCGCTTTGCCGAAATGATGATAGCCCGCATGGAGCAGATGAAGGCTTCCGACTGGAAGAAAGGCTGGATTGGCGGCGTATCCGGATTTGCAGGTCTCCCGCAGAACGTGGGAGGCCGCAACTACTCGGGTTCCAATTCCTTCTTCCTCCAGCTGCAGACCGCTGCCCAGGGCTACCGCCTGCCGGTGTACCTCACCTTCAAGCAGGCGCACAACCTAAAAGCCCATGTACTGAAAGGTGAAAAAGCCTTCCCCGTGGTCTATTGGGACGTGCTGGTCAAGGACAAGAACGGCCATAAGGTCAGTTCGGATGAGTATAAGACGATGAGCAAGGAGGAGAAGAAAGGCATGGATGTCATTCCCTTCTTCAAGGCTTTCCCCGTATATAACATCGACCAGACCAACCTGGCAGAGGTGCAGCCCGAACGGGTGCAGAAACTCATGGAGAAGTTCAAGGTGCCCGAGCTTCGGGATAAGGAAGGCATGTATGCCCATGCCGCCCTCGACCGCATGATTGAGACGCAAGGCTGGCTCTGTCCTATACAGGCAGACAAGCGGGTGGACGGTGCCTTCTATTCACCGGCCCAGGACATCGTGGTGCTGCCCATGAAGGAGCAGTTCAACATCGGCGATACCCCCGAGGAAATCTACCGGGGCGGCATGGAGTTCTATTCCACCATGCTGCACGAGATGACGCACTCCACCATGACTCCCGAACGGCTCAACCGCGAGATGGGCGGACGCTTCGGAGACCCGAAATACGCCAAGGAGGAACTGGTAGCCGAACTGACCGCCGCCATGATCAGCCACTCGATGGGCTTTGACTCGAAGGTGACGGACAATTCCGCAGCTTATCTGGATTCCTGGATTGGGGTGCTGAAGCAGGAACCCAAGTTCATCGTTTCCATCATGGCGGACGTGAACAAGGCTTCGGACCTGATTCTGGACCAGGTGGACAAACAGCGGCTGGCTCTCAACGAACAGCCCTACCTGACGAAGAACGATCCGTTTGCCCCGTTGGGTGAAGGCGAAGAAGTGCCGTTCAAGAATGCAGCCATTGTGAAGACAAGGAATGGCGAGTATGCCATCCGCGCTTCCTACGATGGTGTGGAACTGGGTTTGAAGAAGGTATCGAAAGATACGGCCAAGACCTACTTCCAGCTGACGGACTACAAGGACAAGGCGGCCTTCCTGAACATGACGGCGCACAAGACCTTCGAACCGGAGATAGCCAATCTCAAGCGTACGCAGGCCGTGGGAGCGAAAATGAGTATCTAATCACCCAATCAATACTATGAACCATGACTGATTACAAGGTAAACTTCCAGGACCTCAAAGCCAAGGTGGGCATCGACGATGTAGCCTATGCGCTCGGCTACCGTCTGGACCGAAAGGCCGGTGTAGGCCGCTACATGGAACTGGTGTTGGGGGATGGCAAGGAAAAGCGGGATGCGCTCGTAATCTGCCACCCCCAGGACAAGGCTTCCCAGCGGTTCTTCCGCCGCGACGGTTCCAAGGGGGATGTGGTTACACTCATCCGGGAGAACCTGAATGCCTTCAACGTGTCGGGCAAGGATGAATGGCAGAAGATAGCCAAGGTGCTGTCCCGCTTTGCCAACATGCCCGAACCTGAATACCGCGAAGACCGAGAGTATGTACAGTCAGTCAGATATCATGCCACCTTCGACAGCTCCAGGTATGAGGTGAAGCCGATAAATCCCGATAAGATTCCGGCCATCTTCCAACAAAGGGGATTGTCCGATGAAACGGTACGCACCTTTGCTCCGTTCATCCGGCTCATCCGCGACAGGAAGAACGAGAACTTTGACGGCTACAACATCGGCTTCCCTTATACCAACGGAGAGAACGACCAGGTCCGGGGCTACGAAATGAGGGGGTATGGCGGTTACAAGTCCAAGGCGGCCGGAAGCGATTCTTCCTCTTCCGCATGGGTGGCCGACCTCTCCGGCGGGAGTCAGCAGGCAGTCAAGAACGTGTTTTTCTGTGAGTCAGCCTTTGATGCCATGGCTTTCTACCAACAGAATCAGAGTCTGTTGAAAAACGATACGGCTTTGGTTTCTTTCGGTGGAACATTCTCCGATGGTCAGGTTCAAGGAGTCATGAAACGCTTCCCAAATGCCCGTCCGTTTGACTGTTTCGACAATGATTTGGCAGGTCGCATCTACGGCTTGCGTATGCTGTCACTCTTGGAGGATATTCCGATGAGAATCAATAAAGTCGGGGATGTTGTCCGTATAGAAGCCAAGGGAAAGACCTTTGACCTAGTACAAGGCCGTTCCTTTCTGGAGCAGTTGAGCGAACAACTCAGCATCCGCTACAAGATGGGGCAATGGTTGCCGCCCAAGGCATTCAAGGACTGGAACGATTGTCTGCTCAACAAGCCCATAGATATAAAACCCTCGCTCTCGCAGGAGGATAGAAAGAATAACCTGGCCGAACGCAGAAATGCAGGCCCTAAATTATAAACGTATGAATACAAGACGATGGAAACGCTCCTTGTTAATCGCTGCTGTTGGTCTATTGATAGGTAAAACTCCGCTCTTTGCCCAACAGACCGACCCGGCGCTGACTTCTGCCGTACTGGGTCAGACCGCAGCCTTGAAGAAGATCCACAAGGACCGCAAGAAGACGCAGGAGAAAATCATTGCTGCGGAAGTGGCTGTAACCGCTTCGCTGGAGCGGATTCACCATGTGGAAGACAAGATGCTGAACTACCTCTCGAATGCGCAGGGTGCCATGCAGAACCTCTACCAGATTAAGCGGGCCGGGGAACTGGTGGCCAAGGAAATCCCGCAGAACTGCAGCCTGCTCCTCAAATCGGTGGGCGGCAATCTGAAAGGAACCGTCATTGCGGCCATGGTATCGGATGAACTGACGGATGCCGCCACACAGATGACGGCGCTCTTTCCCTTCATGAAACAGCTGGTGACTTCGGGCAAATATGACGTGACAGGAGATGACGGCAAGAACGAGAAGCACAAGGTGAACCTGCTGAATGCTTCGGAACGCTACTACATCGCCAATGAAGTGGTGAGCCGTTTGGAAGCCATTAACACCAACCTGTTTATCCTGGCCTGGCAGGTACGCACGCTCTCATGGAATGACCTCTGGTTCTCGCTTGATCCCGAAGGATGGGCCAATGTGATGTCCGGCAAGAACATCATCGGCGGTATCATCTCGGACTGGAACCAGGGCTACAGCCTGAAATGGTAAATAGGTAAGCAAGTAAACAAACTTACTAATCACAAAGTAATCAAGTAAGGAAATAAGAAAGTAATCAAAGCAACAAGTAACAGAATCATATAGTAAACAAATCATCCAAAAACAAAAGCGTATGGAAAAGAAAATAATCGGTCGCTGTCCCTTATGTGGCGGCAACGTGGTAAAGACCTGCAAGGGCTACCGCTGTGAGAATAACATCGCCGAACAGCCTAGCTGTGTGCTGAATATCAACGGTATTATCGGCAACCGCAAGATGAGTGACGAGGAAATCGCCGAACTGTTGGAGCGCCGCTTCATCCTGTTGGACGGCTTTGCTTCCAAGGAGGGAAAGGCTTTCCCTTCCGTGTTGGAGTTGGCCGACAACGGTGCCATCAACATGCAGTCCGTCATCGGCAAATGCCCGCATTGTGGTGGCGACATCCGCGTAGGTACACGCGCCTTCAACTGTTCCAATTACAGCAACCAGCAGGCGCCTTGCAACTTCGCGATCTGGCGCAACATCGGTGGCCACCAGCTGAGCCTGACGGAAGCCAGGGATATCTGTGAAAAAGAAATCACCTCCAATGAACTGGAGATGTACCGCGATGACGGCACCATCTATCGCAAGCGTCTCGGTCTTTCTCCCGATAAACTCCAAATTGTGAAGATATGAAACCGGGAATGAAACTCATTATCCTGCTGGTGACCGCCGTCTGCTTCTGGAGCGGGCTGTTTTACTTCGCCAGCTGTTCCGACCATCCCGAGAAGCGGGCGGTGGAAATCGCAGAGAGAGCCTTGAAGGCAACCGTCGATAATCCGGAGTCCATCCAAATCAAGGGCATCAGCAAGGCAGATTCGGTATTCGGCAAGGAATATGTCAATCCGCACGAGAAGGCTGCATTATCCATGCACCTGATGCAGTACGGCCACAAGTTGATGGAAGAAACAGACTACTTCCAGAACCTCGGCAAGGACGATGCCGCTATGAGTGATCAGGTTACCCGTCAGCTGGATGCCATGACCACGCTTCGGGCTTTGATTGCTTATGGAGAAATGGAAGAAGCGAAAGCCGGGAAAGAAAAGGCCGCAAAGCCGTTTAACGGATGGAAGGTCAAGATAGATTTTGAAGCTAAGACCTTAAAAGGAAAGCCTTACCACTCGGAATACTGGTTCATCCTCGATAAGGAGGCGGAAATTGTAGTCAAATCATTTGAAATACCGCTGCTATGAAACTGAGACAATTATTGTATGCTATAATCACAGGAGGTGCCATGTTATTCACTTCCTGCGAAGAATGCGACCATGAAGGAGACAGATCCATCGCTTCTTCCCTCCAGGTTGGTGACGTAGTCTGCTCGGATGGCAGTGTGCTGTCCAAAGAACAGTTCGGCTCCTCCAAGAAAGAGCCGGTGGCCATTGTCTATCATGTGAACCGGAATCCGGAGATCAAAGCTTTGGGCTATGCCGTTTCCATCCGGGATGTCACACCTAAAGCCTTTGCTGATAGTCTGGGTGTTGAACAGGAAACCTCGGCTTCCTTGGAGAAGGAAGACGGCAATGAGAACACCCATGCCATGTACCGCAACGAGGAAGTGAAATCTCCCTTAGCCGTTTATGTCTTCGACATGTGGCGCTACGGCCAGTCCGCCTACATTCCTTCGGTGAAGCAGCTCACTTACCTCTATCAGCAAATAGGGTTGGTCAACCAACGGATAGAGGCGGTCGGCGGATTACCCATCAGTCTGCAGCCTGGTGACTGCTGGCTGTGGACTTCCACCGAAGTGGAGGGACAAAGGGACAGCAAGGCCTGGCTCTTCTCGATGCAGTCGGGAACCATTCAAGAAACTCCGAAGGATCAGGCGCATAAGTTCAGACCGGTGATAAGTATCTATTAGCTAAAGTAACCTCTAAATTCAAAGATTATGAATGAATTACTCGTACAACTTCAGATGAAGATGGAGGCATTCCAAAAGGATGCAGTCCTTCAAGCCGAAAAAGGTAACAAGGCAGCCGGCCAACGTGCCCGCTGTGTTTCACTCGAAATGGAACCGCTTCTGAAGCAGTTCAGAAAACTGTCGTTGGCGGCTGCGAAGAAGTAGTAATTTGCTTTTGTAAGTTTAATTGTGATGTTTAAGAAGTTCCAACCGTGAAAGATTGGAACTTTTTTCTATTGCCTATATTTCATTAGAGGAAAAGGTGATTTTTATATATATTATTGATTGCTAATTTTGCGGTGAATGTATTCGTAAGTAAGTCTGGAGATTTCAGCAATGAGTTCTTCTGTTTTCTCTGACGACAGCTTACTATCTTTGCAAAATACGGCAATAGAGTAATGTTTTCCGTTCGGTAGTATTACGAAGCCTATATCATTTACAGCTACAATTGTGCCATCATCTTTTACATAACCAGTTCCTGTCTTATGATATAACTTTGTGCCTAATGTGGGTAAGTATTTAGCCAAACGATTAGGCCCGGTTTGCGTTCCTGACATAACTTCTGTAAGCCAAAGGAAATCCTGCTGTCTCTGAGTTCTATTATCAACAAGCATTTCCAACAAGAGAATTGCATCGTTTGGTGTTGTACTATTAAAATATGCACGGCTATGATCCATCGCCATCTCATCTTCTGTCCATTTTATTTGAGTATTTGTACACCCTAAATCCTGTATAACCTGATTTGCATAATGTGTACCATCGAACAGGTTAAAAAGAATATTGCTTGCATTATTGTCGCTTTGCGCTACTGAATATTCAATCAGCTGACTTACTTTTAATCGAATATCTCCATCTGGATATTTATCCCGTAGTGGACTATAGGTATCAGGTGACAACATATCCTTAGTAATGAGCATAGGCTTTTTCAATGTTAACGAATCTTGTTTCAAGCAATGAAGAATAGCTACTGCTTGATGGAGTTTAAATACGCTCATCATAGGAAAAGATTGATCAGCATTTTTTGTACAAAGCATCTTCCCCTGATAGTAAACTGCAATTCCAACTTGGACATTTTTTCCTTCTAGAAGTTGTTCAACTTGCTTTTGAAGCGAGGTGTTTACGTCTTTCTGTTTTGACAGGCATGTCAAGGGAGTTAAGACAGTAAGTAATATACTAAAGATAATGGTTAATTTTCTATTCATAAATAAGCATATATAGTTTAGTTGCAAAGTTAATAAAATATGTAATATAGACAAATAGAAGGATAGTATTATTTTTACTTGTCTTAAAATCATGTATGATTTCCATAAAGTTGCTCATCTGCACTCCCGATGAATTTTCCGATACAAAGGTACGAAGGGTCGGTACGGCGTCAAATGGCGCTGCGCTTGGCTGCGAAGAAAGCAGCCGGCAGCCTTCCACAATTTGTGCCAAATTGGGTATTCCGTCCGCTTTCCCCTTGCCACATTTGCCTTCTGTCCCTTACACCCTTCGTGAGAAGAGGTATCGTAAAAATCACCCGAGAGTGAGAAGCCCTAAGGCTTCAAACCAAAGGGAAAAAATTAGTTCAGCTATGGCATACAAACTCAAAGACCGAAAAGAAAAGATGCTCTACAAGGGCAGTGTTTACGAACTCACCCTGCAGTGGGACAGAGAGAGTCTCCGCAAGTGCTTTTGCGGTATGCCTCCTTTCTATGCACACATCCGCAAGGACGGCGCCAACTATGCACAAATCGACTGCTATTCCAATGGGGACGATTTCAGTGTGGTACCCATGCACCCGCTTTTTGAAGAGCCGGAATGGATAGTGCACTTCCTAAAGTCGGACATCAATTCCATTCCACTGCAGAAACTGCTGGAACTGCTTCCCATCTGATTCACGGAGTAACGAACTTAAAATGAAATCGCTATGGACACACTCATTGAAGCTATTCCTACATGGGCACTCTGCTATCTGTTCAACTCGGATGCAACCGGACTGACGGATGAAGAAATCGCTCTGATTGACCAATGGTACACGGAGAACAAGGTCATGGGTATCACTACCGCAACGGAACAAGAGGGAGAATGTTTCCCTTACTTCTCACACTATCCTGCTTTCGGTCTTCCTGCCGAAGTGGTGGACTGCCACGTCATGGTAGGCTGAATACTGGCGATGACTGCTGCTGATATTTGTAACCAGGAATCGCAACGCTACCAGGTATTTCGCTCCGACTTCCGCCATTAGGCGTGAGTCGGAGTTTAAAAGCATACTATACGAAATGTATTGACAAATTATTTCAAACTGAATTTAGGCACTCTTTCTGCCTGTTTGTACCTGAATGGAAGCACGAATGTTCAGTAGGACAAAAACCATCTTGATGTTTGTTTGATATTTGTTTGATGTTTATTTAATGCTTGATTAACAAGGTGATAAAATTATTGAAAAAGTGATTTTTCGGCAGAATAAATGAGTAAACTTTCTGCCTAATCAGCAAGTAATAAAGTATTTTTGTAAGTAAAGAAACAAATGGAAAAGTAAACTTTTAATTTTGAAGATAATGAAAGGAAATAACTTGACAATAGCCATCGGTAATCAGAAAGGTGGAGTCGGCAAAACCACCTCTACTGCATGTATAGGCGCAGCACTCGCACTGCAAGGAAGACGTGTGTTGCTCATTGACCTGGATGCACAGCAGAACCTCACGTTCACACTGACGCAGAATGAAGACCCGGAAACAAGCATCTATGATACCCTGGTCAAAGACCAACCGCTGCCCATCGTTCCCATCCGTGAAAACCTGGACCTCGTTCCGGCATCGCTGGACCTAGCAAGAGCCGAAATAGACATGGCTACCATGATGGCAAGGGAAGGCATCCTCAAATCCTACCTCGATGAACAGAAGGAGAAGTATGATTACATCCTGATGGACTGTTCGCCCTCACTCGGTATCGTGACGACCAATGCGCTGGTGGCAGCGGACAAACTCTACATACCGCTCACTGCCGAAGCCTTGCCCTTGAAAGGCTTGACCATGCTGGACGATATAGTCCGGGAAGTGAAGCGCCGAGTGAACCCGACACTGGAGTTGGGTGGGGTGTTCTTCACCCGGTTCAATAACCGGAAGTTGAACAAGGAAGTAATTTCCATGGTAGAAAAGCGGTACGGAGAGAAGGTTTTTCAGACGAAAATCCGTGAGAATATCGCCATAGCCGAGATGCCGCTTTCCGGTCAGACCATCTTTGAATACGACCCGAAAAGCAATGGTGCAGCGGACTATCGCATACTGACCGATGAGATAATCAGTCGGGAGGAAAATAGGTAAACTATATTACTAATCACAAAGGTTATTAGTAACATAGTAAGTAAATAAGCATGTAAACAAGTAATAAAGTAAGCAATATGAGTAAGAAGAATTTATCCTTATGGATGGACGGCTTCATGGGTGAAGCCATTCCATCTGACTCTGTAAAGGAACAGCCTAAGGAACAGGCTGTTGAACAAACCGCAGTACAAACTGAACAGTCTGCAGTTCAAGATGATAAGCAGGAAAGTCCGAAGGCAGCACCTGCAAAAGCATCTTCTAAGCAGGCAGCAACTGAAACTGAAACGGCTGCAACCGAGCAAATGAAGTCCAAACTGGAAGCCAAACGCAGGGAGAATGTGGGTCGTCCCAAGAAAGGCGAAGCAGGCAAAAGTGCCAAGAAGCCCCAGGAAATCCGAGCCACCTTCATTGTGGATCCGGATTTGGTTCGCAAAGTGAAGTACATTTCCCTCGTGGAAGGCATTCTCTTGAAAGACGTTATCTCTGAAGCATTGAACAACTATGTGGATATTTGGGAGGAGAAGAACAAGAAAATCCGGTTGCCGAAGGCGAAGTAAGTTTATGTCATATAGAACCTACAATCAAAAAATGTAATCTTCTTCATTCTACGAGCTTCTGCTTTATGCATAATATTATTATTTCAGCTATTGGATGAGTAGAAACACCAAGTAAAATGAATTTAGTAATACATCACATGCCAGAATACAATTATTATGGCTTGATATAACTCACCCCGACTTCTAGCTTCCAAACCAGTTATTTTAGGTACTTTGAAGTCGGGTTGAATATAATCATTTATCTACAACTTCACTGATTTTTTCATATAGAAAAGACTCAGGAGTACAAATCCATTCATTATTACCCTTAAAATACGATGAGGGATCTTGAATTATTTCAGGAGAATAACCTTCTTCGCTTATACGATTATAATCTACCAGATACATGAAATAATGTTCTGAACGTATTTTGGAAATCCTAATTTCATTATATGACCAATGAAAATGCGGTTTTCCCTTATATGTCTTTACCTCTATGTATCTATCTAAGCTAAGAGAATCTAAATTCTCAAAGGAGATTATATCATAGCCAGCTGAAACATCTATCGTTGATATTTGTTTGATTCTAGAGAGATAAATGTGATTCTTTAGCCTTTTTTTTTCGTATTCCAAAACAAAAAGTTCTCCAGCTAATCCCTCTTGTCTTTGTCTTTCTAAACTTTCTAATAATTCTTTTTCTGTTTTATTCTTACGTCTTAATGGTGCCAGTCTTGTAATTGTATCTATCTGTTTCTCAAAATGATAATTTCCATCTCCTCTTTTTGATATAACGCCAAAGGATAAGAGGAGATTTCTGTATGATGCATGTTTGTATTTAATGCCTCTTTGTAAAAGAATAAATTTGTCTTCTTGACTATTATAAGATAAACTATCTAATATTATAACATCTTCCTTTATTAAGAAATTCAGCAAAACATCAGAGAAATACATTGTGAACTCAGATTCATCTGAAATCTTTAATGGCATCTGCTTTATTTGAATAGTTTCGCCATCAAATGATATATAGCCCATTTCTTCTAATAATAGAATAGCAGGAAGCGGATTCAGGCATAATTTTCCTGTGTGATGTGATTTCAGTTGCTTCAAAGAGTTGAGTGATTTTACCCCATTTACAATACTTTGCCACACAAAAAACAACCCACTGACATCAGCTATTTCAAAACATTTATCTATTTTTTCGTTTAACATAATCTTTTATAATAGCTTTAATATCTTCATTTCCATCATCTCCAAGATTTGTAAATAATGGAATTGGTGCAGATTCTATGATAGCAATCATTCTTGATTCTTTTTCATGCAATCTATCATTTATGGTTGTATCTACTGTGTCTTGAGAAAGTAGATAGTAGTAGTTTGTCACTACATCGTTACTTAGACCATAACGATGAATTCGGTCCTTTGATTGTACAAAGTGAGCACAATTAAATGAACGTTCTAAATAGATAGCATTATGGCAGGCTTTATGAAGTGAAATCGATTCTGCTACAGCAAACGGATTCGCAATAATCACCTTGAATTTGCTATCTTTGTCATGGAATTCTTTAATTATGGCTTCCCTTGTAAGTTCAAAATTTTCATCGTCTTCTGTCATCCCGTCTGTAGCTACAGGTGTTGCTCCGTACAAAGCTTTGCTTGGTATACCAACAGACTCTAAATATGATTGAAGGGTTTCTATTGTCTTTATAAATATAGCCCATACTACAACCTTGCCACCGGACTGTGTAATTTCATTTATTAATTTTTCACATGCTTCGTATTTTGCTGGTACTTCATCTTCGTAGTAGCGCATTACATCTGACATTATAATTGAGTCTTCTTGCTCTACTGAAGAAAAATCCAAACCTGCTTCTTGTGTAAATTGGGATAAAGGTGCTCTTAGAAGTGCTGGGTTTGTTGCTACTTGTTGAAGACGAATCGCTTTAGCTTTTACCAATACAGAATGGATATTGCTTTCCCTATTCTCTACCTCTTTAACAAACCTTTCTTCGATGAATTCATAAATTCTTCTTTGAGAATCCTTCATGGGCACCAATATTGGATCATGCTCTATTGGTGCAGGAATGGCCAAATCGCCCTTTTTGATTCTAATATAAAAAGGATCAATGTTCTCAATCAAATGAGGAATTCTTGGGTCATTAGGTGTACGAGTCATATCGCGAAGTTGGCCAATTGTGTATTTGGGTATATCTACATTTGGCCAGATAAAATGAAATAAGTTATATAAATCCTCATAACCATTTGGAGCTGGTGTACCAGTTAGAATAACTCTTGCTGCACACAATGAAGCTAATTCCATTATAGAGGATGCTGTTATGCCTCCATTAGTGTTTTTTATTTTGTGTGCTTCATCTAATACTACCATTACACGGTTGTTCTTTAAAAAATATTTCAAAGAATCCTTTATGCTTACAACGGATGCGTAACTAATTAAAATGACTTCTGCAGTGTCACCATAAAAGTATTGTTTCTTGTTCTCTGTTGATAATGATCCATTTATTCTTTTGCATGTTGCAGCCTTCCCGAAACATTCTTTATATTCTAATTCCCAAGGGCCAAAAGCACTAAGAGGGCCAATAATCATAATCTTATCAATTTTCTTATTGGAAGAATTAGGAAGGTTCTTAAGGTAGGTGTATGCTCCGTAAACTATACTTGTTTTGCCAGCACCTGGTACTGAAAAATTACATGCGTTTTGAGAAAACGCCAGGTGATAAGCAGAAAGTAATTGTAGGGGATATAATCTACGATTCAGCATATTAGTTTCAAGACTCGCAGCAAATGAACGTATATCCTCTAATTCGCAGTTGTTTTCTTTTATTGATTTTGCTTTTGCACCAAAATCCTTAAACTGAAGTTCTTTAGCATGGAACTCTTGAATATCTGATGATAATTCGCTATCATATACAACCTCAGCATTAATATATTTAGCTGCTAATCCCAAAAGGTGTGCCACACGTTCGATGGCTTCATCTGAATCAATTAAGATTCGATCGTTTTCTTCGCTAAAGTTTAATTTTACTTTTAGAAGAGTCTTTGCACGTTTATTTGACAGGAGCAAGTCAATTGCTCCTGTCAAGGTGTATTTTGATTCAGATGATGATGAAAGAATTAATTTATTCATTATCAATGAAGTGATTTTTCAATTCCTTGTATTAATGATTGTATTGCAGTAGCCTTTTCTAAAAGATCGGGCTTGTTCATTGCAGAAGAAAGACTTGTTATGTCAATTTCAGAAAGCGCATTGAGAGCCTTTTTTAATAAAGCCACAGGTTTTCCCTTCTCTTTCTTATTTTCAAGTTTATTCTTACAATCTCTAAACGAGTCCATTAGATGGTCTCGTACATTAGATTTCCACTGATTGTCACGTTTATTGAGAAGCCTTTTCGCCTCTTCATCGTTGTTAGCTCTACCTATAACGTCTTCGGTCGGTTCTTCAGTTGGAGTTTCTTTGTCATAGTATGAATTTACAAACGAATGCCACGTACTTTCGTCTGCAAGAAAATTGCTACTTGCCGTAGAAGCAAGCATTCTAAAATCAAAGTCACCTTTTTCTTCAAGGCGAATAAAATCAAAGCAGATAAGACGAAGATCATTTTCTACTTCATCTAGTTCGTCAGATTGAATCCATGCAATTTTACCTCCTCTGATTTTTTTTAGAGCAGTATTTAACTTTAAGAAGTCATCTTCACAACCACGTGGCAAGCGTGTGTATATTCCATCGTATTCATACGTTTCAAGATAAGAATCAATAAGATCCATTATCTCAAGATTGAGAATGACCTCTTTATTAGAAGACAATCCCATATATTCAGCAATCTGCTCGATAGAGAAATTTTTTTCCTTCATATCTCGAGTATGAAGATACTTTTCAATAGGATTGTAATCCACTTTGCTATCAGCTCCCATCTGATAAGAAGTCTCCAAACGTAGAATTTCTTTTTCATCAGCATCTTCGGGAAGAATTCGTGCTAAGAAATAAGAACATCTATCTTTGGTCGTTTGGTCATAATCAGGAGACTCGGTTATTTTTCTAAGGAGTGATGCTCTTCGATTACCATCAACAATAACGCCATCCATTGTTATTATTCCAGGTTCTAACTGGCCATTTTGCGCAAGGTCGCGCATTGTTTTTTTGTTACGGTCTTCGCTAGACTCGAACAAAAATTGCGCTATTTTTTGAGCATCCTCATTTCTTGACATGTCAAGATTTCCATGTTCACGCTTGTATGATTTGACAAGACTGCTAATTCGACCATTCTCAACATTGTATGCTAGGAATTCAAGTGGAATTTTATAAACATTAAATTCGCGGATCTCTCCTTGATATTTAAGTTTTGTTCCAGTCGCGACGGGGTTGCCTTCACTGATTTCCTTTATTTTGATTTTTCTTTCTTCTGTAGTCATTTCCTTATATATTAAAGAATTTGATGATTATATCGTTTAACTTTTCTATTGTTTTCAAGTTTAAGAAATAATTACAATCTGCATATATTTTCTTATAATCAGATGCTCTTCCAATCCAACCTGCACCATCAAGAATGTTCACGACTATTAGGTTGTCCAAACTACGCGCTCTTGAATATTTAGGCTGAATTGTTTTATCATAATAAGTAGTTTGATTTGAGCTAGTTGTCATATAGAAACTATAATTGATAACTATATACTTTCCTGCATATGATAAAGCTAGTTCTTCAGATGAATAACCAGGAATGGCCACCTTTTCAAAGGTAATACCATGTTTAAGGGCTATATTCGTAATTTGGGTAAGAAGGGTATCAGTATATAGATATGAGTATTTAGTGTTATACTCTGTAGTTACTTTATCTTTTATCAAATTGCGAACATAGTCGTCACTTGTCAGCCTTTTCATTACTTCATCATCAATACGGAAATCACGAAGTATAAAACGAGGAACAATTGATGTAAATTGGGGACTAACATGTCCATTTAAAAATAATTCACAGAAATCGTTCATCAAACGCTGGTCTTTCATCATCTTGTTTCTCAACCCAGTAGGAGTCCATTCAGAATCAAATGTGTAGCCTTTTGATAATCTAATCCATGATACGACACGTTTGAACTTCTCAATACTAATTCCTAATAAAATAAGAATATTGTCTATTGATTTTTGTTCAGAGCGAATGTATTTTGTGAGCCCTTCCATAGTGCCAATCCCAAGTAATTTCTGTTTAAGAGCAATCACTTGAGAATTTAATAGGTTCTCATAATATGCCTCAATTTTGCTATCACACAAGAACATGGTTGTTGTTCTTAGTGCTTCTCTGTGACTTATTTTACTCATGATTATCAATGTATATTTGATTAAGCAATCTCATAGCAACTGATTTAATAACAGGAACGCATACGGTATTTCCTAATAAATCGTATCCTAAGCGAATGTGTTTTAGGTCTTTGTTGAATATCTCTAGAGAATAACTCTCTGGGTATCCAAACAAACGAAGACCTTCTCGCAAGGTGAGTCGTCTTATTCCGTTTCCATCAACAACTCCCAAACAATTCATATCCATTGCTACTATTGTTGGTGACTGTCCTTCATTATCAAGTATGTGGCTTATTGGAAATGATAGCTTACCGGTTACAATGTTATACCCTTTTGGCTTGGTTTCGTCATAGATTCTTTCAGAATAAGAGCGTCCGTCTACAATCGTTACTACTTTTTTCTTAGGATGTTCTAATACCAGGTATTTTTTTGCAACTAAATCATCCAAGGCCTCCTGTAGGTTCGGAATATCACAAAAGGTTTTTATTTGCTCATATGTTAAAGGCATGCCATCCATCCAATCAATACCAATTAGAGATGCCCATGACTTTCTTCTTCGTTGTTTGAACAATTTATTCAGCAAATCTTTTTGCTCTTTTGAAATAACACCTTTGTAATCAAAATCCCAACTATGAATATTTGCTTTACCTCCTCGTTTGTCTTTTAAGAACTTTCCTTGGAGTTGTTCTGGTTTGTAATGTTTGAGAAGTAATTTTGTAAAATCTGTATCAAGCAACGGCATACCATGTTCCAAACATCCTTCAATAGTAGCTATTTTAGGATTGTTGAACTCTAAATTTATCTCACCGAATTTTTTCTTACAGCCAACGATATAAACTCTTTTTCTATTTTGAGGTATACCAAAATCAGCAGCATTTAATAAAATATGTTTTGCGTTATACCCTAAATTCCGTAACACATTAAGAATAACCGTCAACGTCTTTCCTATTTCATCATTCTTATTCTCTAGGTCATGTTTTAGAAGCCCTTCTACATTTTCCAAAAGGAATCCATCAACATTATTCAAATGGTCTTTCAATATTCTTTCTATTTCAAAGAAAAGAGTCCCCCTAGTGTCAAGAAATCCCTTTTGCTTTCCTGCAAAACTAAAAGCTTGACAAGGAAACCCACCAAGTAAAATATTGAAATATGGAATTTCGCTACTATTAACTCTCGTTATATCTCTTTTGGTGATATTTTCACCTGGAAAATTGTGATTCAAAGCTTTTAATGCAGCATCTTTAATTTCAGATGTAAACACACAACGTGTTTCAAGTCCAAGTTCTTGTGCAGCTTGCGTAAAACCAATACGAATACCACCAAGACCAGCAAACAAGTCAATAAATTCTATCATACATTATTCAATGTTGAGTTTTTTTCCTACTAACTTAATAGCTGCAGGTGCTAATTTTATATCACTCTCTGCAATAGCTGCAATTTTTTCAGCCATCCATAATTCTAAAAGCTCAGATTCATTACATGACAGAAGGTGAGCTATATGTATAATTTGCTCTTTATTAGGAATAAATTTTCCTGTTTCAATCTTACTATAAGTTGCAGTATCAATATCAAGAGATGCAGCAACCTTTCTTTGCGGAAGTCCTGCTTTTTCTCTTAGCTGCTTTAACTTCGTCGGAAGTAAATTTTTCTTTTTTAATGAGTTCATGAATTAACCTTTCTTGAAAATCTTATGCAAAGATACTATTTTCTGATGTTTCATTGCGAATAGTAGGATAGAATATTCTGCACGGACGTTTTATCGTATTTCATGTGATGCCAGAATTGACGACCTTTTGTGGAGGATATGCCATTCGGTTTGCTCCGTGTCTGTGACACCAAGCAAAGCTCGGCTGACAGGCTGTTACTACTGATGGAAGTTCCAGTCCATTGCCACAGAGAGAAGCAGCAGGGTTTCACTTCGCTCCACTCAGCTGTTTCTCACAGTGTCAATGAGATTGGAAAACACATCTACAAATGATGACTTGCTCGATGGTTCTACCGAACGCAGGCTTACGCTTGCAGAAATAGAGCCATCGAATGGTTTATGCAGTTAGCTCACAGATGTTGGTCTCCACTTCCGACTTCGTATTTTATGCAATGCCGGAAGTGATGACCTTTGGGGAAGGATATGTCATCCGGTTTGCTCCGTGTCGGTGACACCAAGCAAAGCTCGGCTGATAGGCTTTTGCGACAAGCGGAATACTCCAATCCGTTGCCATAGAGAGAACCTGCAAGGCTCCACTTCGCTTCACTTTGTAGGTTCTCACAACGGCAACGGTTTTCGGGTAGCTCATCTTCAAGATGGTCAGAATATTGGGTTACGCGGACTTTCTGAGGAATATATTTGAGATGACCTGTTAGAACTAATTCTTTTCCTTGGAGACCTAGTCGGGAAAGTCTTGAAAACCATTGGAGCTTCTTGGTCCAACTCGTTTTATACGTGCAAAGATACTGCGGACGGGAGAAACATCAAGTGCCGCTTACGCTTTCGGACGGAGGACTTTTCGGCAGCCTTCCACAATTTGTGCCAAATTGGGTATTCCGTAAAGTCCTCGGACCTCACACTTGCCTTATTCTCCCTGGTGTCCGCAGTGAGGGGATGCACGTAAAACGGTTTTCCCGACCAAGAAGCTCTAAAGGGCTTCACAAGAGGGAAAAGAATCGGATTCGCAACCATCTAAATTGTTTTGACTATGGATTATCCCGAATTATCCGGAGCAACCATCTCCGAACGTGACAAGGCTTTTGCTAAGGAATTTACAGATTTTGTAAATGGCAGTATGTGTTCACCTGACCAGACTGGCAGGGAACTGACCAGGGCGCACAGCTACCTGCAACAGCAGATGTTCAAGGTGTTCCTCGGCTTCATGAAGCAGCTGGCATACAATTATCAGCAGGGAAGATACGATGTCCGCAATGAGTGGACATCACGGCTTTCTGCAGAAGCCTACCAACGACTCATCGAGTGTGACTTGATTTTTGACCCCGAATTTACGAACTCTAAATAATACAGCTATGTGCAGACTTATGACAACGCAGTTGGAGGAAGCCTTGAAAGGCTTTCCTCTCTATTCCCAGGACGGCAAGGGAAAGGAAGCGATTTGCCGTGCCATCTTTGCGCTCGGTGGAGTGCGGTGGTTCATTCTTGAAGGCGAAAAGGAAGGTAACGATACCATCCTGTTCGGTATCGTCATCGGACTGATGGAGGATGAATACGGCTATATTTCATTGAATGAACTTTCGGACATCGAATTGGATTTGACCAGACAAGGCTTCGGCAAACTGCAAGTGCGGCAGCAGGAAAACTTTCATCCGGTGCCACTGAAGAAATTGCGAGACAGCCGTTTGCAGGAGTTCCTTGCAAGGATGGGAGAATGAGTGTGAGAACGGAGTGATAACAAAATGACCTGCCTTATCCGTCACGGACTGGGCAGGTCTCAAATAGTAGGTTTCGTCTGAGTTATGATGAATGGAAATGTATTCAGTATCGCAGCCCAACTCGGTTGGACTGCTTCCGCTCAGTACAAGGAAGGCAGGCTCTTCTTTGACTTCCATCGGAAGACCTTGAGCGGTGTGCCGTTTACCTTCACGGCAGAAATGAAGGACGGCAAGGTCAGTAGTCTGGTGAAGGAGATTGAATCCTTCGTGGAAGCCATCGAGCCGGAGACCTGTGCTTCGGAGTGGATGGTTCAGTCAGGCGCCGTGGCACCATCCCGTTTCTGGCAGGCCGTGAGCGACATGGATGCCATCCGCACCGATGCGTGGCTCTTGGCTTGCCAGCTTGCCGAGGCGGACGGTAAATCCGTCTTGGCAGGTCTGCCCTGGAGCCAGTGGAACTGAGTTCTGCAACCAAGCAAGTTCAAAGGCAGTCCTCTATTCACGAGGGCTGTCCTTGAACTTGCGTCCTCTTCTCGGGAGACCCGCTTCCTTGTAGGCAATGAGGTCGCTTCCCCGGAAGAGGATGCCCCTTTTATCGGTGTAGACCCGGATAAAAGGCAAGGGTCGCTCGGGATTGTTGATGTAGTCGTAGATGGTGCATCGATGTACCCCGAGATAAAGGCAGGCTTCCTTCACGCTGTACTTCCGGTCAGAAACTATCGCTATCGGTGTGTTCTTCAAGTGGGTCATAATCAGTTGTTTTATGCGGTAAAGTTACGAAGAAAGGCACAGCACGGCAATAGCTCATCCGGTCGGGTAAGTGGGATTTTGGGTGACTTTGTGGGATTTTGTGATACCCATTGCATAAGGTCACACAAACATTCATCCAAGAAAAGGTAGTTAGTGAGGCTGAGCCACAAAAAAAACACTGTTTTTTCAGGGGAGGCATATATTCAGGCGTTGATTCAGGTGACTGTTGACACCGCCCTTAAACCTCTTTCGTGAATTTCAGAACCCTCTCTATATCAATACTTTTTCTTTTTATAAAGAATAAATAGTATAGATAGATGCCGGAAAAGTGTCAACGTGAGGATATGAACGAATATCGGCAAATGAATTTTATCAACGGGTGTCAACGAATGTCAACACTAATGCCTATATGGATAGTGCTGATATTCAACAGATAACTGAATATCAATGGTGTCATTGCAAAATATGGTGGGTTCGAGCAGAAATGGCCTCTATTTTTAAGGAGGAGAAGAAGCAGGAAAGCAGTAGTAGATGATGAAGACTGTGTGAACCTTCCTGGAAAGAGTTGAATGAATAACAGCCATCCCTGACTTTAGTTGAATGAATACTCCAATCTGTGCTGATGATTTGCTGGAGAAGCAGGATGGAAGATAACCGCTCACCGTTTCCTCATCTTGCCTCCGAGGATGTTTTTTGCAAAGGTATGGCTGTCCCCACCAAACATCAAATCCCTTGCACAAAATCTTCCTCAAACAAGTTGAGCGTATTTTCTGCCTTGAATTTGCCTTATTGGTGGCTGCCAGCCCTCTGAAAAAGCAAAAACATCCCTTCGGACAAGCTGCAAAACAGCAAAACAAGAGGGAAAAAATCAGAGAGCATATGGCACACGTAGATGATAACCTCCAAAAGCAGCTGGCAAAACCTCAGACATGGTTCTGCAAGTATTTCCCCAAGCGCATCCGCAACGTCGGTGAAAAGGAAGTGGCTGACAGACAGATGGTATATGACTTCAAGGACGGACGAAACTTTGAGGCAGTGGCACAAATGACCGCAGCAAGCCTAAAGGAGCAGTATGGCGATGGTTGCAAGGACATCGTTTTCGTTTCGGTTCCGGCATCCACCTCCGAGAAGAACGAACTCCGCTACAAGGCATTTTGCGAGAGAGTCTGCGAACTGACCGGAGCCATCAACGGCTACGACCATGTTAAGGTAATCGGTGGTCGCCTTGCCATTCACGAGAACCGCAAGCTGGAGAAGGAAATCCGCAAAGTGAGCATCATCGAGTTTGATGAAATTTGGTTCAATGGCAAGAATATTGTTACCTTTGACGATGTAATCACTCGCGGCATCACTTGGGCTACCTATTCCGACCAATTGGAGAACTTGGGCGCACACGTTCTCAGTGGCATCTTTTTGGCAAAGACCCATTACAAAGTAAAAACGAACTGACAATGATAGAAAAGAAAACAACGAAGGTAAAGGCAACGGCAAAGGCGGTTGCCTTTACCGGACATAGAGAAATTTCCCATATTCATCAAGAACAAGTAAGGGAACGGCTGAAGGAAGCCGTGCTGCAAGCCATCCGTCAAGGAGCGAACAAGTTCTACTGCGGCATGGCACTCGGCTTCGACATGATGGCAGCGGAGGAAGTCCTTTCCCTCAAGTTGAGCATCCCCATGCTGAAACTGGTAGCAGTCGTTCCCTTCAAGGGACAGAGCACTTCCTGGTCCATGGTGGAGCAGCAACGCTATGCCTATATCCTTTCCAAGGCGGACGATGTGGTGCATCTGAGTGAAGATTACTTCAACGGATGCTATTTCAAGCGGAACGACTACATGCTGTCCCATTCCGGCAGTGTGATTGCCTATTTTGACGGCAAGCCGAAGGGCGGCACAGCCTATACCTGTCGCAAGGCAAGGGAGAAACGGATGCCTGTCGTCAATGTGTATTAGAAGACTGCTTCAATAAACGAGTAACGGGAAGCTAAGCGCAAAAATATTTGCGTCCAGCTTCCCGTTTTGCGTGAAAATAGGCTATCCTTGATAGTTGAACGCAAATATTTCTGCGTTCGTGTCTTGGAGAGTTTCTTTAATGGAGGCGCGTATAAGAGGAACATAAACAGCGTTTTCGAGACGATTTGCCGAATTAAACCCCGAAATCGTAATAATGTTATACGATTTTCATAGGTTTTCTGAAATATGTATAACATTATTCGCGAAACTGCTTATCTTTGTGCTGAAATAGTGTTTAGACCATGGATAATCAGGAAAAACAAGTGATAAATCAGGAGGAAAATCAGTCCAAGAAACCCGGTAGAGGTGGTAAAAGGCCAGGTGCAGGTCGTCCCAAGGGAGATGGCACCAGTAAACTCTATGCTTTTCGGGCCGATAAGGAAGTGGCTGCCTATCTGGACAGCCAGGAGAACAAGACGGACTTCATCAAGGAATGTATTATCCGGCAGATGGAAGTAGCTAAAAGCAGGCAGGAAGATGAAGCCTTGATGCAGTTGGGAGAAGTGATGCCTACCAGCCGTATCAAGCCGATGTCGCTGCCTTTCTTTGATGTAAAGGTGGTGGCCGGTTTTCCCATTCCTTTGAACAACGATGAGCTGGCGCAGGACATCGAGGTGTTGAAGATGTTATGCCCACACCCGGACTCTTCGTACTTGATCCGTGTGCAGGGCCGTTCGATGATTGAAGCCGGAGTGAATGATGGGGACATTATCATAGTAGATAAGAGTGAACGGAACCCTACGGAAAAGCAGATTGCAGTCTGTGAACTGAATGGAGAATACACGTTGAAACGGGTTTGCAGGAAGGGAGGAACCCTTTGGCTGGTTCCGGCCAATCCCGACTACCCCGAGATTGAAATTACAGATGGCGATGATTTCAGTGTGTGGGGAGTCGTGACGTATATCATTCATAAACCAATCTTTTGATAACTCTCTATGATAGCTTTAGTCGATTGCAACAGTTTCTTCTGTTCCGTAGAGAAGGTCTTCCATCCCGGACTGAACGGCAAGCCCGTCTGCGTGCTTTCGTGCAACGATGGCTGTATTGTGGCCTTGACTCCGGAAGCCAAGGCACTGGGACTGCACCGTGGAGACCCCATCTTTAAGAAGAAGGATATAGTGCAGCACTATGAGGTGAAGCTGTTCTCTACGAACATGATGCTTTATGCAGCCATGTCGAAAAGGATAAACAATATTCTTCGTGCATCTGTGCCTCGTTCCGAAGTCTATTCGATTGATGAATCCTTCCTCTATCTGGATGGTCTGGAGAAGTACCATAACCTGGAGGACTACATGCGTGGAGTGGTGGAGAAAGTCCAGCTCTATACGGACATCCCGGTCAGTGTAGGCATTGCACCGACCAAGACGTTGGCGAAAATTGGCAGCAAGTTTGCCAAACAATACAAAGGCTACCGCTCGGTGTGTATGATTGATTCTGAGGAGAAAAGACGAAAGGCATTGGCTCTATTCGATTTGGCGGATGTCTGGGGAATCGGCAAACAGACCTTAGCCAAACTGAACTACCTGGGCATCACAACACCTTTGGAGTTTGCCGACAAGAAGGAAAGTTGGGTTCGCATCCACTTCACTAAGCCGGGACTGCAGACGTGGAAGGAACTGAATGGCATCCCTTGCATTGATACCTCGGAAGTGGCGCAACGGCAAACTATCTGCACTAGTCGAAGCTTCGGGAATCTGGTAACGGATTATGACGAGTTGCAGGCATCGGTCGCCAGTTTTGCCGCCAGTTGTGCCAACAAGTTACGGGGACAACACTCATTAACTTCTGCCGTGACGGTCTTCGCGTCGAGTAACCGCTTCAGGGAGGACCTTCCTCAGTATTCCTACGGGCAGACGAGGATCCTGCTCCTACCGACTTCGGACACGATTGAGATTACACAGGCGGCGCTGAGTGTGCTGAAGGAGATTTACCGGGAAGGCATCAGCTACAAGAAGACGGGAGTCATTCTCGGGAATATCACCGATGCTTCCTATGTCCAGCAGAACCTCTTCGATGAAGTAAAGAACCGACCGGAACGGATGCAGCTCATGAAAAGCATTGACGAACTGAACCACCGCTTCGGCTTACGGAAGATACATCTGGCTGTGGAGGGCGAAGAGAAGCAGGCCTGGCACGCCAAGAGCGAGTTCCGGAGCGGTAACTATCTGTCGGACTTGAAGGAAATTCTGACGATTCAGATTTAGTGATGCTGGGATTGTCACTATATTTATGTGGTTGTTTATCAAAATTCCTACAATTAAGGTTTAAAGAAAGAATATCAATTGGCAAATATGCCAATCATTACTATCTTTGCATTGTTTTGATAACATTTAAAGGTGGCGGCAACACTTAAAATGCGGCAGAATAATTATGACAAATAAAAATGAACTTTCCTTTTTGGAAATTCCCAATCAATCATCCGCGCAGATAATTAGCCGGAACGAGGTAGAGGTAATAGCTCCCGATGGTGAGGTCTTTACCGTGTTATGCCAGATAGGTGCTTATACAAACAAGGAGACACAAGCTATTGAACTCCACTGGTTGGAGTCTTTGTTTGACAAGAACTTTTCCGCTGATAAAGAGGAAATGATTAATGCTATTTGGCGAGAATCCATGCAATTTGCTATTGGTGGCGGAATAATAGGCATCAGTACTGGTACTCGCCATAAGGATAGAGCGCGTATCGGGGAACGTATTCGCCAAATCCGTATGGATAGAGGCATGGAAGCTCGTGATTTAGCAAGACTTGCCGGTGTAGATGCTGCTAATCTGTGTCGTATCGAGAATGGTAAGTATTCTGTAGGGCTGGATATTTTATCCAAGATAGCAGCAGCTTTGGGGAAGAAAATTGATTTTGTTGACCTTTAATAGCTTGTTATGGTTGATATTGATGATTACAAAGTAGAGGTTTCTTGTGAATATAAGGGAGAAACCTATTCCGTACGAGATAACGGTGCTATTATGAGACACCCTAAAAAAGGCGGACGAACAAGATCGTTGGATGGTAAATGGACATTTGGAAAGAAGAATGAAGCCAATGGCTATATGTTCTTTTCTTCTAACATTCGTGTCCATCAAGTTGTTGCTACGGCTTTTTGGGGGCAAAATAAGGAGGAAGGAATGGTGGTTGACCATAAAGATACCAATAGATGTAACAACAGAGCCGAGAATCTTCACTGGGTAACGAAACTTGAAAATGTATTGAACAATCCGATTACTCGCAGAAGAATTATCAATATTTGTGGAAGTGTAGAAGCTTTTCTCAAGAATCCTGCTTTGATACGGGATAGTTCTGCTGACCCTAATTTTACCTGGATGCGTACTGTTTCTGAGGAAGAAGCTGCGAAATGTAAAGCTAACCTAGAACGGTGGAGTAAAGAGGATGTAGAATTTTTAAATCCACCTAAAGGCAACGGTTTAGGCGAATGGATTTATGGTGATGTGCGACCCTATAATTCCCGTAATGACGTTCTTCATGAATGGAAGCCAATACCCCAACATCTTGAATTTGGAAAGTCAGATGAAGAACAAGTAGAACTTGAAGAAGATCCAATGTCTAGTTTCGATGAGTCATTAACCCCCAATGTACTACAAGAGGATTGGAGAACTCCTACAGAATTTTCTTTATGTCCTTCTGAAGTTCTGTCATTAGAGGCATATTATGCATCACTTGAGAAAGGAAAAGTCTTTTATTCTAATACTTATGGTTCAGGCATTATCATTGAAGCAGCAATTTCTGATGACAAACAGAAATTGTGTGTTGCGACCCATAATCCTGAAGCATTAAAGAATTGGGGCATTACTTACATCTATATCTTGGACGGGAAGTACATTCATCGGAGTGGTGGAACATTCTTTTCAGAGATAGGTGCTTTAAAAACAATAACACTTTTCCAAGGTAAAGAATGGACAGGTGGCGATTGCATTGATGATTACTGCTAATCAGTAAATTTACATATATGTAAAGGGAAAGGATTATCAAATAAAATAATCCTTTCCCTTTTGTCATCATGATAGAATAGCTCAAAAAATGGTATAAAACGCATTTTAGGGATTCTTTTTGGTTATGATTAGTTTTTTTTTAATGGAGCAGCTGTTTATTATACTGATTTACAAGCGAAAAACGCAGTTGCTTGATGTTTGTTGGAAGTATAACTAAACAAAGGGAAAGAATACTCTAAATGGAATATTCCTTCCCTTTGTTCGTAATGGGATGCCCTTACACCGATAAGGGTTCACGGGTTACTTCCGGATGGCAGACTGCAATGATGGGTTCACCCAGTGCATCTTCGATGGCTATCAGCGTATCGATGGTGAAGTTGTGAGTGCCTCGCATCCATCTGCTGATTTCGGACTCTTTCTTTCCCAGACGAAGTGCTAGGTCTTTCTGTTTCAGACCTTTTGCTTTCAGTATCTCGTGTATTCTGTCCACGATTTTGAAAGACAAATCGACCATGCGCCTGATTTCAGGATTCACCTTCCGGCGTCTCGCTTCGATTATACTACTCGTTTTCATATCGTGTAAAATTTAAGTTGCCTATCAGTTCCTTATCCACCAGAATGATTTTCCCATCCTTGATGCGTGAAGCAACAAAACGGCTGGTGTCTATCAACATTTCCACGTAAGGAGCAAGCGTTTCGCTGTTCTGCCAGGAGTTGGCATCCTTGATGCCTCCGTTGCCGAATATGAGGATTTTGTCTGAAACCCTCAGGCAGTACAGCCGCAATTTGTTGCCTATATCAATCGGTATGACTCCTACACCGTCACCATATTTACCCTCAGGGCGGAAATAGCGTTCCAGAGCGCCGTTTTCTCCAATCTTGTCCAGCCATGCGATGATGGTATCTATTTCATCATCGTATGCACAGCCTTCGGGAAACTTTTCAAAGAAGCGTTCAAGCTCGCTGAGTTCTTCTTCTTCCAAGTGGATGCTGTAGAAGTTTACATGGTCATGTTCTTCAATCAATTCAATGTGATATTTCTGTTCCATCTTAACATAAAAGTTAATCGTAATGCAAATATAAATACTTTCTCTCGAACATCAAAACTTAACTTATAAATTAACTTTTGAATGGATAATAGGACTGATTATTCTGATTCTTCGCTATCTTCCGCTATCGCTACCGTTTCCAAATCCAGTCCGAACATTTCCTTCAGCTGCAGGTAGTCAAAGCACATCGCCTTCGGCCGGTTGGCCCTGATGCGCCGGCACACCTTGCCGTCCTTCTCTTCGATGATGTAGTCCGGGGTGCCGTTGGGCAGCATGATGCGAAACCGGTCCTGCTTTAATCCGAGAAAGGCCGGATGGGATTTCAGGTAAGAGAGGATGGTGGACCACGACGAGCGGTTGGCCGTGATGTTCTGGGTGGAGTTCCGGCTGCTGAACAGCGAGGAGATGGCCGCCATGTTCAGATAAAGAATCGGGTGGGCTTCCTTGAACTCGATGTCAATGTTCGTCAGCATCGGACGGAACTTGGTGAGGTAACGGATGTTGAAGTGTACCTTCTCCACGCATTTGCCGACCGTCTGCCAGCCCTGGAGCATATTCCAGAAGTCTGCCACTTCGGAACTTTCCTTGGCCAGTTCATTCTGGTTGCGCATACCGCTGATGCAGGTCTCCAGCATCTGGGTGTAGTTGAACGGCAGGTTCAGAACGGTTTCCAGCGTACGGAAAGCAGCCAGCGGAATCACCCAGTTGCCAAAGATACGGTCGTGGATCTGTTCATCCTCCATCCGGATGGCCAGTTCGTTCTTGGTGATACCGTACAAGGTAGAGAAGTTCTTCTCAAAGAGGTCACGGTATTTGAGAATCTCCAGGGTCAAATGGGTCAGACCTAAATTGCAGATGGCCTGCAGCTCTTCGTAGTGCTTCTTTTCCAGTATGCTGAAACTGGTCTTGGAATATTCCAGAAACAGCACACGGGTATAGAGCGCCATATCCTGTGTGGGTTTCTCCTGACCGCAGATGACCACTCCGGTCGTGACAATGGTCTGGGTGGCCATACCGTCCGTCTGGGTGTTCTTCTTGGTCTGTCCACCGCCGCCCCAAAGGCCCTTGAGAAAGGCTATCTTCCGGATGTCGAGGTCGTTCTTGTATTCGTCAAACACGACAAGAATATTTACAGCCTGGGAAACCCGGTCGTTCATGGCCGGAACGGAAGCCACACCCATGTTGGGCGGCTCCACATCGTGCAGGAAGAAAGCCTCCAGGCTGGTAGCCAGCGTGGTCTTACCCGTACCTTTCTCACCGAACAGGTTCAGGATGGGGAAATGCCGGGTCTTCCGGTACACGATGTCACGGAAGAGGGTTGCAAGCAGATAACCAAAGGCTACCCGGGCATTGTTGCCGAAAACCGTGGTTAGCTTTTCTACATAGTCGTAGAGCAAGGCTCCGCTCCTGTTGGTATGCACCATCAGACGTTCAAACTGGAAAATTTCCGTGTTGTCGCGGTAAATCTTCGATGTGGCCGGAATGTAGTAGGCATTGTTCTGGTTGTCGGTGATGATGCCCATGTCATCCACTTCATGGAACTCGCCGTCCTGAACAATGCCGTTACCGAAGGCGAAGAACTCCTTGCTTTCGTTCCAGCCCAACTTGCGGATGCGTTCGGCAGTCCGGGTGCGGGCATAAAGGAATTCCTTGACATTGTTGAGTTTTTCAATCTTTCCCAACCACAGGAAGTTGCCGCAGGAACCGATCTTCTGTTGGAAGTTGGCAATGGATACCAGGTCGGATTCCTTCAATTCCACCATGCAGGTTTCACGGAACGAATTGGTGAGCCGGAACAGACGGACACCATTGCTCTCGTCATGGATGTGGAAGAGGGGTTCCATCACGAAGTTGGAGAGACGGATGGGGTCTTCATCATCTTTCCCCATACAGAAATAGCAGTTGTTGCGGATGAAAAGTCCAACCTGTCGGAGTGCATCCGCTTCTTCCTGTTTCCGGTCCATGGTCAGGGTGCGCCTGCTCTTCTTGGATTCGTTGCGAACTTGTTCTACGGCACTCCTCCACAGCCGGGTCTTGCCGTGAATCTTTCCCAGCTGCTCGATACACTTGGTATAGACCATCTGGTCCTTGACATAGCGCAGCAGTCCGGCAATCCGGCTAACACATTGCCCTTCTTCGGCGAGTGAATCCACTTGGGCAAACAGTTTCTCCGCCATCCAGACAATGAAATACTTTTCCTTCAGGTTGCGGTAGATGTCCATGTCCAGAATGTAGCTGTCCGCATCATTCTTGACAAGCACTTCCCGTTGGGCATCTTTTGGAATAGTCCCTTCATACTTTTCCAGCAGTTCTTCATCCGTCAGTTCTCTCAAGCCAAACGGCAGTTCTCGGACGGTGACGGTGAACCCTTTCTGTACGGCCAAGGCGCCGTTTTCCATAACCGCCTTGAAACCGGGTCCGTAGGGACTGCCTTTGGCCAAATCCGTATCGGGAATGAAACAAAGCGAGCTGGTGTAATGCTTCAATATCTCAAACTGGTTCTCGTTCCAGGCTGTTCCGAGGGTGGCCACCGTATTCTCCAATCCGATGGACTGCAGGCGCAGCACATCCGGCGCTCCTTCCACAATAATGAAGTTGGCCGCGTCACGCAGACGGAAAGCCCGGTCAATGCCGAACAAGGTTTCTCCCTTGGTATAGAGCAGGCTGGTGACGGAGTTGATGTATTTGGGCGCTTTGGGATGGGTGCCGATATACCGGGCCGTATAAGCGATGATGCGTCCCCATTTGTTCCGGATGGGAATCATGATACGTTCACGGAACATCGGATAGAGCTTATCGTCTTCATTTTTCCGGAACATCCCCAGCTCAATCAGGAACTCTTCGTTCAGTGCCTGCTGACGGCAATACTCCATGAACGCATGGCTTTCCCTGGGCGCATAACCGATACCCGCTTCTGCACAGAAGTTCTCCGACCATCGGTTGTAGGCATATTCCCGGGCATGGCGGCTGTCGTCATTGGCGGACACGCGCAGATGGTCTGTAAAAAAGGTCTGTACCTTTTCCAGTATGGCATACAGGGAATCCTTGTGAGCTTGTTTCGCCTTGTCGGCATCCGTACGCTCTTCATCGTATTCGTCCTCCATCAGGATGTTGAACTTCTTGGCCAGCAAGCGGACCGCCTGCTGGAAGTTCAGGTTCTCCTTTTCCATGATAAAGGAGATGCCATCACCGCCCCGGTTGCAGCCGAAGCAGTGATAGAGGTTCTTGTTCAGGTTGATCGAGAAGGAGGGTGTGTTTTCGCTATGGAACGGACAGAGTCCTTTCATGCTGGTACGTCCGTCCTTGGCCAGTTTGACGTACTGCCCCACTACGGTCTCGATGGGAAGTTCCCTGACCTTGTCTATGGTGGACTCGCTGATCATAGCATGCGGAGTTTAAGCCAGCAGTCCAGGATGGACTGGCCGGAATATTTCAGACGGCGGGAAGTGACCGGATTGATGGGCTGTATGTAGCCGTTCATCCGGTATTTACGCAATGTCTTGTAGCAGACACCCAGTTCCGCACAAGCTCTTTTTACTGAATAGACTCCCAAGGGGTCTACCGATGGTCTTGATTCGTTCATAAAACCATAATTCGTTTATGATTCCCATAAATATGTGTTTTTAGTCTTTCCCCTTGCGAAAAGCCAAAAGCATCATTGGATACGGAAGTCAATGATACCTACTATTTAGAATTCTCTGTTACCTCCTTACTTCTTCTGTGTATTACCTTGTAGCGTAAAAGAGGATTTTGACTGCGTTAGTTTTTCTTTGTTGCTGTGTGTTTAGCCTTATTTGTCTGTTGAACGGGTTAACTTGCTTTCTTTTATATCCCTCAGTACCTTCTTGACTTCTTTGGGCGCAGCCTTCAGATAGTCTTGAGGACACCGTTGCAGGAATCGCAGGTCGGCAGTCCTGTATTCCAGTTTGCCGGGTTTTCTGCAGCCTTCTATCAGGCCCATTTTTCTCCATCTTTCGATGTTTCTTCTTCCAAACAACTCAAAGGCTTTCCGCTGGGAAATAAACTCCGGGTCGTTGGAGTCTTCCTTTAGGAATCTGACTATCTGTGATGCCAAATCCTTGATGAACATCTCGTAAGGCACAAGATGATCCGAGAACTGAAGCGTATTCATACCTTCATGGCATTAAGGTTTACTTGATACGCTTCACCGAGATTATCTGGGCAATCCGGTTTGTCTTGGTGGTGAACTGGCGGTTGAAGATGGCACCCAGTTCAGAGGCTTGCGTACGTACGCTTTTCAGTCTTGCAATCGGAAAGTCAACGGTTTCTCCAATCTGGAGGGCTACAAGCACCGGACGAATTTTGTCTAAATATTCAGCCATAATCTTGTTTATTTAATGATTAATGTTTAACTTTGTAACCTTAATATCAATAATAGTTGTTGCAAAGAAACAAATAAATGTTTTAATAGCAGCATAATGGGTAATATTATTTTGTTTAATGGCTATTTTTTAACATTTGTCATGGCTTTTGAAATAAAACACATCAATGTAGGCAGTGCGATTGAAGATCGTCGCAAGCAATTGGATATAACCAAAACGGAACTCGGACGTCGGATCAATGTCCCCCAACAGCATGTAAACCGTATATTGGAGCGAGAAACCATGGAGACCAACAAGTTGGTACAGGTATCAGAGGCTTTGGAGTTCAATTTCTTTGAGTTGTTTTGTCCGAATAAGGACGAACGGGTTTCCGCCAAGAACGCGGCGGTGGCCTATAACGGCAATGTAACCAATACGCAGGTGGGTGATAGAGTGGTGGATGGTTCACTGGCTATAGCCAATATACAGATTGCCTCTCTCCAGAATGAACTTGACACATTGAAAAAGTCAAATGCTACTCTTCATAACAACTTGGAGGACAAGGAGCGTATTATCACCATGAAGCAGGAGAAAATCGATATGATGCAGAAGGTGATAGACTTGATGCAGGAGAAGATTGATGCCTTTAGCGGTCAATAATGCCTTCAACTGCTTAATCTGCTGTAAGAATAAGTGTATAAAGAATCATCCCTGCTGTACATTTACAACAGGGATGATTCTTTATATGTATCAATCTATTTGTTGAAGATTAAAGACGTTACTGCTAATTAAATGGGTATGGTTATCTTATTCGATATTTTAGCTTTGACGGCATTATAGATTTCTGTTTCATCCGTTGTTATAGATACGATTAATGAGTATTTTATAAGATTATCCACATTTCTTAATTTCCGCTCTTTCCACCAGCCTGCTCCTGGGTAAACAACTATTTGACCACAAGCAGCTAATTCGGCTGCTGTACACTCAAACCAGTCTGACTGAACAGTTCCTTGTTCACGCCGAGTTTGTTTGATGGTCCACCTTTGGGTTTCATTATCCGTTGTTTTATCTCCTTCATTTTTGTTTCTTCTACATAAAAACTCTTCGACATTTTCATTGGGACTTTTTAAATCGAAATGTAATGTAGCTGAAGGATATCGATATTTATTCTTTCTGCCGACATACCCTGGTGAAGGCTTGACATAATACGAAAGTGTAATCCTTATCTTCACTTTCTCGAATCCCATTTCTTCAAGCAAGTCAGTGGGCCAAGGCAAGTCATAAAAGTGCATTTCATTATGTTTGTTGTTGCTTTTTCCTGGCTCATTCGCATAAGGAATAAGTTCATTCTCAAATATATATGTGGCATATTTTTCACTGCTAAATAAAGCCATATCTTCATTTGGGACACCATAACCACAGATTGACATGATATCATTGATACTTCCATTTCCTATACGCTCCATTTCTTGTGTCCATCCTGCTGAATGCACCATCATACCGCGTACTGACAGCATAGACAAATCAGGGTTTTCTTTTTTTATTTTTGCTGCAAGTCTGGCAGCTAGAGCTGTTGCTGCGCTGGTTGCATAGAATGGCTCAAAATATTCTGCAAGTTCTGCACTTGTTGAAATCAGACTCAAATCATGATGTAATATAGTTTGATATATGGAATGGTTAGCGACATTACCGCCTTCCATTACAATTTCAGGTTTGTTGAGTCCATTTCGCCAACACCATGAACTTCTAGAGAAAGGAGATATTCCTCCAGGGGCTGCAAGGGCTTTATATTTAACATCATTCGTAATTGTTTTTTCTGTAAATGCTCCTACAGTTAAAGCATTCCATGCCTGTGCCGGGCTTTTAATCGCATTTGCCTTACAAGATTCGATGTATTGAGCTGCATCAATTTCTGTTGTTTCTATATTTCCTGCTGAAATAACTACCATTCTATCGCAATTACCGCAATTGTAAATACTTTCATCCAAAGCAGCAGAACTAGAAGTAGATTGACCATCATACGAAATACTATCTGTTACAGCCATGCATTGTATAGATGCTCCCATTTCGTGGGCTTGAGACATGGCATCTTCGATGATAGCACCGTAGAAATCTGAATCAGACTCATAATTATCCTCAACTATCTTTACGGAAACTAGCCCATTCTCAACATCAATGGTTTGATTATGACTATAGATTAAATCTGTAAAATCACCATACAGAATAAGACCTGCCATACCAGTACCATGATCGCTATGGTCTATACAGTCTTTCGTTCCAATAACACTTCTCATCAAGTGATCAGGTAAAATAGGAGCTATTAGCTCATGAGCATTGTTTACACCAGTATCCAATAGACCTACTTTTAAATCATTGGAATCCGATGAAACCTTAATACCTTCTTTAATAAGTTCGCCCCAATCTCTACTTGTTTTGTGAGAATGAATTAGAACAGAAGGTTGTTTGTAGGGACGAACTCCCTCTATATTACCTAATGAGTAAGGAAGCTCACTCAATTGCTGTTTTGTGGCTTTTATCAGTAGGACTACAACTCCATCGAATTCCAGTATGTTTTTTCCTGCTGATACCAGACCAAGGGTGTCTAAGGTGTCAGTAAGTTTCTTCTCTTTATAATCACTATCTTTTGTTACCCAAACTTCAAACAACTGCGCATGATTATTTGGCAGTTTGTCGAATTCTTCTGCAGAAGTGTACAGGCTGTGTATATCAGCCTGCTCGATGGAATTAATTGGCTCAATCAATTTTGCATGTTTAGGTCTTCCTTTAGATGTGCTAATTTCTTCATTTGCATAATCATCAACCTTCTCATTCAACCAATTATTTTTCTCTTTCTTGACATAAATAGTTACATCAACATTTCCGTCACCTTTGTCTTCTGAGATTTTTACTATCGATGCCCCGCTTGATTTTGCTAATTCGGAAGGGACAAAATCTGAAACCATGTCAAAGTTCAGATAAACACCATCGGCAACAGGCAGGCCTTGTTTTGAACGTTGAGATAGTGCATTTATGGCCTGATCAAAAACAGTGTTGTATTTTTCTTTTATATAAGCAGCATGCTCCTGTCTGTTTCTTTCAGGCAGGTTTGCCTGTGATCCACCTTTTGTTCTTGGGGTGAAAGAGCGTACTTCGGCAAACTGATTGCCTAAGAAAAAATGTTTCTTTTGCATGATAACTACTCGTTTAACTTATGTCACGGCATAGTAAATTTCGTTTGTCAACAACCATTTCGATCATTTCTTTATCTATAGGCAAATCATTTAGAAGTGACTCTTTGAATATATCAGAACAAACTAATTTTATTTCAGCGTGACTCATTCCCTTAAATAAAGGTTCAATGAGAGAAAAAATTACATTTTTTGCAGTGTATAGATATTCTTGCAGCAGCAATATTCGTTGTTGCTCATCTGGCAGACTGTATTCTATAACGTCATCAAAACGTCTGAACATAGCCTTGTCTATTGAACCTATGGCGTTTGTTGCTGCTATAATAAAACTGTCAGACGAATCTCGTTCTAATAATTGCAAGAATGTATTGAGAATCCTACGTTGCTCACCTACTTCATTTTCCATTCCACGTTGAGCACCTATTGCATCAAATTCATCGAAAAGATAAACAGCAGGTACTTCATCGATAAAATCAAAGACACGACTAAGTTTTAGTCCTGTCTCACCCATGAATTTGGTAATGATCTTTTCTGTTCTTACTATAAAGAAAGGGAGATTGAGTTCTTTAGCCAAGACAGCAGATGTCATTGTTTTACCCGTACCAGGTTCACCATAAAGTAATAACTTTCTTCGATTGGCAAGACCATACTTTTGTAAGTCGTCTCTTCTTGAATATTCCTTTATAACCCTTTCAAGCTTTTCCTTAACCGTTTTGTCTGTAACAAGATCATTCAGGCCATCATAGGTTTCGGTTTGAAGCAACAAATCATCAACATCCTTATTGCGAGGGACAATTTTTAAGGGACTAAAAGAGGTTTTCTTCTGGCTTAATAAATCTTGGATGGTTCTTGCCAAGATAGCATGACCATTCTTGGCTTCTACAGCAGCAATCTGTAAAGCCACCTTTCTGAATTGTGCATCATCATTATTGAGATGATTGCGTATCAGAGATAATATTTGGTCAGCATTTGCCATTGTGATATGGTTATAAATTAGAGTGCACTGCAAAGGTACGCTGTTTTAATCAAATAGCCAATTGTATCATTAAATAATGCTAATAATTTAGGTTTTTTTATCTGCTAACTTGGCAATTTCAAAGAAATGAATATATAGATGCGCAGTGATATAGGCTTGATTCTAACTAGGTGTATATACAAACTTATGTCTTTAACATCTGCCAAACACCATTTTACTGCTGAAAAAGTGGGATATTTAATGTTTAATGATTAACTTTGTAGGTGATACGAGGCGTGTATCAAACGCTGATAGTTATAATTGAAAGTAGAAGTAATATTATTAAACAATCAGTGAGGTAGTGATTGGTGATGTTGCCATCCAGTCATTACGCTTGAAACAAGAAAAAAGACTGTGCTCATTTGTGTGTACACTAAAAAGGTCATAATTCAGACCAGGTTGCTATTGAAGTCCATACACTTCACATACACTAGCTATTGTATGGTCTGATATACAGCATTCAACTGCTGCCGTCCACGCTGCAGTTGTAGAATTCTGAATTTAGGCCGATTTTAGAACGAAGTGAACGTAAAACGCATACAGTATACATACACTAAATCAATAAGTTAGTGATTATCAGATGCGTTTTAGAGCGGCCCAAGCTGCTGTTGAGGAATAAATCCTCAAAAAACGGCTTTTCGTACACAGTGAACGCTAAACGCATACACTATACATACACTAAATCAGTAAGTTAGTGAATATCAGAAGCGTTTTAGAGCGGCGCAGGCTGCTGTTGAAGATATGAAGTAAATTGAATATTTTCTGAATATAAAGGTGGGAGGTGCTTGGAATAAGTACCTCCTACTCTATTTTTATGGCATTTTATTTTTTCAATAAAAACATAGTTTATACATTTGCCTGCAAGACAAAATCTATATTCATATGAAAAACAAATGCCTCTTAGTATTACTGTTAGCTTTGGGATGTTGCCATGTACAAGCACAAAAAAGTCAAAAGGATCCTTTGTCCGAAGCACTCGTCCGGTTGAATCAAAAAGTGGATTCCGAATTGATTCCCGAAATAAAAAGGTTTCCCCTGATTGGAATTTCCACAGATATAAGTCCGAAACGGACAGCCGTAAACACGGCATATGTACAGTCAGTCATTCTCTCTGGAGGAATTCCTTACATGATACCTGTAACGGATAATGTAGAAATACTGCGTCAAATTGTATCCCGGCTGGACGGAATTGTCTTTACAGGTGGAGAAGACATCCAACCAATGTATTATGGCGACCTTCCTTATGAAAAACTGGAAGAAGTAAGTCCCGCCCGGGATACCTTCGACTTGATGGTGCTGAAAATGGCCGCAGATCGGAATATTCCCATATTAGGAATTTGCAGGGGACTACAATTAATGAATGTAGCTTTCGGTGGAACTTTATATCAAGATCTGCCCACGCAACATCCTTCAAGTGTCAACCATCGCCAAAAAGAATCCGGCACTACCACCACCCATCCGATATCCATCATAAAGGGAAGCAAGTTGGCAGACATTACAGGACAAGAAGTGCTGCAAGTCAATACATTCCATCATCAGGCTATCCAGAAATTGGCACCGGGATTCAAAATCACGGCTTGGGCACCCGACAGCATAGCGGAAGCTATAGAAGCTTATCCCATACGACAAATGATAGGTGTGCAATTTCATCCGGAAATATTTACAGCTGCCGGAGATACCACCATGCATAAATTATTTAAATTTCTGGTGAATAAGGCTGACACATTTAATCTGGCCAAAGATATCCATAGCCGTATCCTTTCCATTGACACTCATACAGACACTCCTCTTTGGTTTAAAAACGGTTACAGTGTAGGCCTGAGAAAAGACAACATGGTCAGCATCCCCAAAATGGAGGAAGGCAAATTGGACGCACAGTTCCTAGCCGCATTTATATGGCAGGGGAAACGGGATGACGCATCTTCACAAAAAGCCGTAGAAAGCACCACCCGATTAATTCAATCCATTTATGACGAAGTAGAGCAATACAAAGATTTTTGTGGCATCGCCCTTACGGAAGAGGATTTGGTACGTTTAAAGAATGAAGGCAAGAAAGCTTTCTTTATAGGGATCGAGAATGGTTACGCCATCGGCAAGGACTTAAAAAATATAAAAAAATACAAACAGATGGGAGTTAATTATATAACTCTCTGCCATTCTTATGATAACGATATTTGCCATTCGTCCACTCATACGGAAGATGCGACTCAAGGACTGACACAGTTTGGTCGTGAGGTAGTGAAGGAAATGAACCGGTTAGGTATTATGATAGACATATCACATGCCAGTGAAGGTACTTTCTGGGATGTGATAAAATATAGTGCACAACCTATCATCGCCTCTCATTCCTCGTCAAAGGCTTTATGCGACCATGACCGTAATCTAACAGACGAACAACTCCGTGCCCTAGCGAAAAATGGCGGAGTGGCACAGTTATGTCTCCTCGATGCCTATATCAATAAAAAAACAAAAGCCGCATCCATTTGTGATGCAGTCGAACATTTGGACCACATGATTAAAGTAGCCGGCATAGACCATGTAGGAATAGGTACAGACTTTGATGGCGGTGGTGGTCTGCAAGGATGTAGAGGAGATAATGACTTAATTAATCTGACCATAAAAATGATTGAAAAAGGATATACAGAAGAAGACTTAAGGAAGATTTGGGGAGGTAATCTCTTGAGAGTAATGAAGCAAGTACAGGAAGCACCACTTCTTTCTTCAAAAAAACGCAGATAATACCCAAACAAGGATAATTAAAAATATATAGAAATATCCTATTATCATTTTTCGGAAATTATCAGGGCTGTCTCACCAATGGACAGCCTCTTTTTGTAACTTACAGTTTAATAGTAAAAGAAATAAGACAGACCTTATTCCCCTCTCCTCACCATAGGAATTTTCCTATTACAAATAGGGAAACTCTCCTTTACAAATAGGAATATTCCGTTTATTGTATCATTCCCTCCACTTATCTTTGTGACATAAGAAAAACAAATTTTAAAATTAACGGATATGAGAACAAAAATACTGAAATACTTCGGAATGGTAGTTGTACTGATAATAATGGTTAACCTAACCTCCTGTGAAGTATCCATAGAAAGTTGGTACGATGATGATGATTACAGCGAAATATATTACAGAACCACTCGGGAACTATGCAGCCGGACCTGGCAGGAAACTTGGGAACAAGACGGTGAATACTACACACAACGACTAGACTTTTACGAAAATAGAACAGGCACAGACATCATACGAATAGAACATCGAAACGGCTATGTAACCGAAGACAGGTACAATTTTGAATGGAGATGGGATAACAGCGCACAGACATGTATCCGTATGGTTTACGGTCCCAGTGACATTTCATATTTTGAAAATATATGGTTGGCCGGAAACTTCTTAAAAGGCACATTGGATGGTGTCAATGTAAATTTCACAGGAATCAGGTAAAAAGAAAAAAGCGGGATGATACCCAACACATATCATCCCGCTCTCCTTTTTCCAAATACACTACTCAACTTTAATACTCTTTACCGGATTCTCATTAGCAATACGCCAAGCTCTAACAACGACACACACCACTATCAGAGCGATAATCACCAATG